>JACCDG011307175.1_pt1 | contig 371131 bp, 397 predicted proteins | sample 7442471 | NCBI WGS metagenome assembly JACCDG01 (sample SAMN15323444, study PRJNA562643) | freshwater metagenome | isolation source: river surface water | place: USA:Blue River Watershed | collected 2017-08-17
CCACCACCGACAGCCTCGCTTTTGATACACGCCTCGCTGCTACCACCACTCTCAACAACATCACCACACTCCAGGGGCTCACCGACTTGATTTCAACTCGAGCAACCACGACAAATGCGACCTCTACAAACTTCTTTGCAACAACAGCTTCGAGTACAAATCTATACACCACAAGACTTTCAGTTGCTACGACTTCTCAGCAGGCAGCTATCACTGTACAGGTTACCGGTGGCGACAATGCACTCTTTCTAGGAAGGACAGGAACTGCAAACAATCTAGCGGTTGCGTTTGAGGGTGGTCGTACGAACCTTAAATCTCCATCTGGTTTCTTTAACCTCAGTAATGCATTTAGTGTCAATCAAGTAAAACAAGGATTGATCACCATGGGTAACTATGACGATGTCACCTACGCTCCTCGATGTTTTGGAGGAGCGCAAGATACAGGAACAGTAGGTCCAGTCTTTATTGGAGGAGGATTTGTAGAATGTTTGGCGGCGACCACCGTAGATTTCTTTACTGCTGAAAATGCCTCGACAACTGTAGGTTCTCTCGCAATGAGAATACTTGGAAGTGGAAATGTAGGAATCGGTACCACCTCACCATACGCGAAACTTTCAGTTGTTGGTGATATCATCGCGAAAGCGATCACCGCAACGTCTACTTTTAATACAAGTGGTACAACCGGAGGGTACAAGATAGACGATAGACTGATTCTTCAATCGAGTACAACAAATTCGTCTCTGTTAATCGGGCAAAATGCAGGGTTAAGTCTTTTGTCAGACGGTACATACAATACAGCAGTTGGTGGTGAGTCACTCAGAACTGCAACTTCTTCGGATTATTTGACTGCTGTAGGGTATCGAACACTGTATTCTAATACAACAGGATCATACAACACTGCAATGGGGTATCGTTCGCTCGACCAAAATACTACCGGAGGGAGTAATGTTGGATATGGACCTATCACTCTTTACTCAAATACAACTGGTAATTATAACGTAGCACAAGGATATGCAGCTCTCTACTACAACACAACAGGTATTGCAAATACGGCTATCGGATACAATGCGGGTCGCGGGGAGGGAGTCAATTTGAATCAAAACTCTGTCCTCGATAACTTTGCAACTTTTGTGGGGTACACTGCGTCACGAGCAGAATCAGTGTCATCAACAACCCAACTTGCAAATATAACTGCAATTGGAAAAAATGCTCGCGTCGGTGCATCGAACTCTCTCGTTCTCGGAGGGACGGGAGTTGATTCTGTAAAAGTGGGAATTGGTACCACTACACCGCTGGCATATCTTGATGTATTAAGTACTCAGGGTGGTTCAACACCTCTATTCTCAATCGCATCATCTACCAGCGGCGCAGCGACTTCGACGGCATTCTACGTTGCAGGGAATGGAAATGTTTCGATCGGAACTTCTACCACGAACACTGCGCTACTGACTGTGATGGGACTTGGAACTCAGGCTAGTCCTTCGACGATAGATATTGTGGGACAAAATTATACAATATCAGGTGATGCCCTGTTGTCCCTGTCACAATCAATTGGTTCTCCCGCACTCCGTATGTTAGTTCCTGGCACAGATTCGCGAACCGATGGACGTACAGCAAACGATGGATATCTTGATGCCGGACAGGGGCTGCATCTGCGTGCTGGAGGAAATGGAAGTAGTGGATATGCTTTCGCATATAATAGTGAAATACATATTGGAAATGCTACCGATGGCACAATCGTATTTCGTACAAATGTAAAATCAGCAACATCGACTGAACGGATGAGGCTTGATTCGTTTGGAACTTTGGGACTTGGAACCACTTCACCGTATGCAAAGCTTTCAGTAAGCTCAACTGATACGGCCTCAACCACATTCGCACTTCGGCCGATTGCTTCACAGACAGCAAATATCCTCGATATCTACAATACCTCAGGCGCCCTCACCTCGGTCATCACAGCTGCAGGAAATGTCGGAATTGGTTCAACTGCGCCAAATGCAAAGGCAACCATTATTAAAGATAGCAATGGTTTATCAAATAGTTCACCCGATAATTACGCTTTCACGATTGCGCCGAGCCAAATAAGTCAAAGTAGTGCGGGTATTTCTATCGGAACCTTCGGCAGTACCCTCTATAAAGCTATACAGACTTTTGATGGACCTCTTAGTCTAAACCCTGCAGGTAATAATGTCGGTATCGGAACCACTTCACCATACGCAAAACTCTCAGTCGCAGGACAGACTGTGGCTGAGTACTTTACCGCTACCTCAACCACCGCTACCTCTACATTCCCACTCCTCTCTACAAATGCACTCAGTCTCAACGGTAACTATGTCACTAGTATAGTCGGCGGTACAGGACAGCAAAATCGTCTTGCTATCTGGAGTAGTTCAAATACACTAACTTCAGAAAACAGTGTCGCCTGGGATGATTTGAACAATACCCTCGTACTTCCTACGTTAAATGCCACAAACTCTGCATCGATCCTCCAGCTCGCTAGTACTACTATATTGCGTGCAGACAATAGTCTCGGAAACTTCTTTGCTGGTCAAGATGCTGGTATATCGACTGCTTCAGGCTCATACAACACTGGTATTGGACAGAATGCTCTCCAGGATCTCACTACTGGCGCAGCAAACACTGCACTCGGACAGGGAGCACTCACTGCTATCACTGAAGGCTCATACAACATTGGTTTTGGATACAATACACTCAGTACGCTCCTCACAGGTAGTAGCAACGTAGTCCTCGGTTCGAGTGCACTACCATCATTTACGAGTGGTGATGACAATATCGTGATCGGATCGAGTGCTGGTAACACGCTCACCACTGGCTCAAGAAATATCCTGATCGGATCTCTCGCAGATATCACAGATAGTATCAGCAACTCAGTAGCAATCGGTTACAACTCTCGAGTGACCGCATCAAATTCATTTGTCCTCGGAAACAATGTGAACGTAGGTATCGGTACCACCTCACCATATGCAAAGCTCTCAGTCGCAGGGCAGACCGTCGCCGAGTACGTTACTGCGACCTCTACCACCGCCACCTCTACATTCCCACTGCTTTCTACAAACGCTATTGCTATAAACGGCCAGTACTTCACCAGCCTCTGGGGCACCACTACGGACAGCCTCGCTTTTGATACCCGCCTCGCCGCGACCTCGACCTTAAATAACCTCAACATCCTCGGAGGTCTCGCTAGTATCGGATCGACTACAGGAACTACCACATTCCTCGGAAATAGCATCGTAAATGGAAACTTTAGTGTCGGCAGCTCTACTCCATGGGGCAAATTCGTAGTACAAAATACTGGAACGGGACCTTCATTCCTCGTCGAAGATTCTGCGTCTGATACTACTCCTTTCGTCATAGATGCTTCTGGTAACGTCGGTATCGGTACCAGTACTCCGAGTGTAAAATTTGAGATCGGAGGTAGTGCGACTGGAAACCGTGTCCTATTTGATACTTCAGCAAGTAGTAACCGCACACTCTCTTTTGAACGAAACTCAGTATCAAATGCATGGTCAATCCAGTCTTCTCTCACAAACACTGGAACCGCTGCAAGTCTCATGCTCAACCCAAACGGTGGAAGTATCGGTATTGGGACAACCACTACGTCTTTGCCAGCAGTCCTCTCAGTGTCAGGAGGAGCATACCTCACTGGTAATGTGTATGTTGAGGGCGATATCGAAGCTAGAGGAAAAATCACTGCAACATCGACTCGCACACAGTACATGGGTAACACTGGTGTTAGAACATACTATGCATACGGAGACTCAATCACCCAGGGCTCATCACCAACAACTGCAGCAAACCACTATACCGCTATCATCTCACGTACATTTGGCTACACTCTCGACAATCAGGGGGTGAACGGTTCTGTCCTCGAAGAAGATGGACAGATCGATGCTATATATGCGCAGCCGGTCAGTACGTCAACAGTTGCAACACTCCTCACTGGGTATAACAACCACCGATATTACGGAACTACTGCATCTCGTTTGGACACATTTAAGCAGGCACTCCCAGCAGCACTCGCGTACCTTGCTATCCCAGACGGACAAAAAGTATTTGCTCCAAACTTTTCAACCACCGGATCATGGTCTGCAACCACCACATATGCGACGACCTCGGGTAGATTTACACGTTCTGCGGGAGCGACAGCTTCTACAGTCCTATACGGTAACACTATATATGTCGTAGGTACACGTGGGGCATCGACAGATACGGGTACATTTACCCTCACCGTCGACGGAGTCGACAAAGGTACATATAGTTGTGCTGGCGTAGGTTCATCATTCACTGATTCTCGTGTCTATGCACCGTTTATGATGCGTGTAGGAAACCTCTCAAACGGTCAGCACAACGTTACTGTTACATCAAATAACACAGGGTACTGTGAAATCAACTGGGCAGCAGGAAATGGAAGCAACGGAATCGACGGCATTCCAGCTGTATATGTAGGTGGAGCACTCAGAATGACTGATGCGGCATATGTCTCAAATGGTGTAAACGGAAGTCTGGAGTCAAATAAACTTTATAACCAAGTCGTTGAAAACGTCACAAAGACACTTGCTTCGGACGGGTTGAATGTTATCCAGGTAGAGGCAGAGCAGGTGTATGATCCAGCGACGATGGATTCAGGAGATCTCGTACATCCAGGTGACCGTGGACACTATGCACTTGCTCAGGCATTTATAAAAAAGATGACAGGTACTTCGTTTGGTGCCGAAAAGAACTTTGCGCGCTTCTTTAATGGGTATCTTCCAAAGTTCACCATCGGTGCTGGTACTTCAACCATCTTTACATTTGATGGAGAGACTGGACGATTTGGTGTAGGTACATCTTCACCGATCCAGGCCCTCTCAATAAATGGAAATGCGTGGATCACTGGAAATGCTACCTCATCTACATTTACCGCAACATCTACCACCGCCTCATCGACACTTCCTCTACTCCAGTCAACTCGAATCAGTGTAGCGACCAGTTTGTCTATAGGTACCACATCACAGAGTGAAGAGCTGGTAGTAGGAGACACCGCTGTAATCGGAAATGAACTAAGTATATTAGAGCTTGGCTCACAGACTGATGCGGGTATATATTTCGGTAATGATACAAATACTGGACTCTTTGCTCCTGCTCTCGATAACTTTGCAATCACTACAGGCGGTACAGAACGATTGAGAATTGACTCAGTGGGTGATATTGGTATCGGATCTACATCACCATTTGCCCGACTCTCAGTCGATACAAATGGTCTTACAACGTCTATACCTTCATTTTCAATAGGATCAAGTACAAAGACTGATTTCATGATCCAGGGATTAAGCGGAAACATATCGATCGGTACTACTACAAGCAACCGAGGAAAGATCGAGATTTCGCACCCTTCACCTTCTCCAGTTATAAATATCGACGGTAGTGCTAGTGGTGCCGACGTGTTTAGATTCTATCGAAGTAATGCAAACGGAGGAACAGGTAACTATGGTATGGCACTAAAGATCCAGACCTCAAACCCATCTTTCGTATTTCGTTCAGGAGTCTCAAGCTCACTAGAAGGTACTATATTGAACGCAGTTTCGCACATCTCATCTACAGATGCCATGGTATTCTCTACCTCAACAGCGGTGACCTTAACAAACACAGGTATCGAACCGATGTATCTAAAGAACGCGTCTTCAAACATCGGTATTGCTGGTACCTCTACACCATGGGGATCACTCTCAGTAAACGGTATATATCAGGAGTCTGGCGAACCAACTTTTGTGATCGGTTCTAGTACAAAAACAGACTTTGTTGTTCACCAGAGCGGATTCGTCGGAGTCGGTACTACATCTCCATGGAGAACATTCTCTACAAATGGATCTGTGGCTATGAACGGACTCACCACAGCTGCAGGTACACCGAGTTCGATCTGTATGAACACCACTACAAAAGAAGTCACCGTAAACGCCGCTACGAGCTGTGTGGTGTCAGATCGAGATCAGAAGCAGAATATCCAAGATCTCAGTGTCTCAGGTCTCGATGCAATCCGTGCGATAAAGACAGTGACGTTCTCATACAACGATATTCCTGGACGATCACGTATCGGATTCATCGCACAAGATCTACAGGCCGTCGATAATCGCCTCGGAGATGCATTTGATAAAAATGGTATCGCTCGATCTATCGATATCCCAGCGATCATGTCAGTGACTGTAAAAGCAGTGCAGGAGCTCGATACAAAGGTAGATACAAACAATGTCTTTGTACAGTCACTTGCTTCATCTACTCAAAAAGCACTCCAGGAGCAAAAGAACAAACCACTCTCGCTCACATTTGAAAATGGATTCAAGTTCGAGATCAATCAAGCAACTTCTACAGAAAAGTATCTTCAGATCAATTCAAGCAGTGGTGCAGAGGTGATCACCTTTGATGAAGCTGGAAATATCGGTATCGGAGATACTACTCCAGACTACAAGCTCCAGGTAGCAGGAGACATCGCAGCGACAGCGTTTGTGAATGTTTCTACACGTGAGTCAAAGAAAGACATCACCTACCTCGATGACGAAGAAAAAATGGATGTTCTAAAGAAATTGAGTACGATAAAGATCGCGCAATACCGATACAAGCTCGAGGATCCTGAAAATCCACTTCGCCTCGGCCTCATCGCAGAAGAAGCTCCAGCAGAAGTACTCTCAGCAAGTGGCAAAGGAGTAGATATATACAAACTCTCTACATTTACCCTCGGTGCAGTACAGGCTCAGCAGAAAAAGATCAGCGAGCTAGAAATCCGCCTCAGTGCACTCGAAGCTCAGGTCGCATCATCAACCCCTGCGATCCCATCTGATATGCTCGCTTCATTTATGGATGGTATGAAGAATATCTTTACCGACAGTCTCACTGTAGGGTCTGCGACAAAACCAAGTGGTATCACACTCTTTGATGAAAAGACTGGTGAGCCATACTGTATCAAGGTAGTAAATGGAGAAATGAAGTCTACAGCAGGCAAGTGTACCGTGGTAAAAATAGAAGAACCTACAGAGATCGTCGACAAGCCTACAGAGACTGAGGAGGTATCAACCACCACAGCTACAACCACTCCATCAGCGCCTGAGGTAAAAGAAGAACCAAAGCCTACAGCAAGTTCGACGCCTTCAACACCCTCATCACCTTCGACTCCAAGCATCCCAGATCCAAAGCCAGTAGAAGAGGCTCCGAAGGCAGAGGAACCTAAGGTAGAAGAGCCTAAAGTAGAAGCTCCTGCTCCAGTAGTCGAAGCTCCAAAGGTAGAGGCTCCAAAGGAGGAAGTAAAGAGTGAAGAACCAAAAGCTGAGGAACCAAAGGCAGAAGCTCCAAAAGTAGAGGAAAAGAAAGAAGAGCCAAAGCAGGAAGAATCAAAACCAGCCGAATCTGCTCCATCATCTTCAGAATCAAGTTCAGTTGACACTAACTAAGACTCAAGCTATACTGCATTTCACGTAAGTATCTCGTTCGCTTACAGTATTAATTTAAAGACGAGAAGTAATATAAATGGCAAAGAAGCTATATGTAGGTGGTATCCCTTATTCAACAACAAACGAAGGCCTCAAGGCTCACTTTGAGCAGGCTGGAGCAGTTGATGAAGCAATGATTATCATGGATCGAATGACAAACCGATCAAAAGGATTTGGATTCGTCACTATGTCATCTGATGAAGATGCAGCAAAGGCGATCGATATGTTCCATGGTAAGCCACTAGAAGGACGAAACCTTACAGTAAACGAAGCTCGCCCTATGGAGCCTCGTGAGAAGCGAATGTAATATTCGACAGAGAACCGCCTTCGGGCGGTTTTTTGTTTGTGGTAAAATATGCACATGCTTATATTTTTATTGATACTTACAGTCATTTATGGATTCGTGGACAAATTTACTCATGTCACTGTCGAGAACTTTTACGTTCTCGGGGCAGTCGTCATCATTGCCATGCTCATCGATTTCCTCTCAGGAGTCGTCGGTGCAAAAATAGGGGGAGCACGTTTCAAATCGCTCCTCTGGGGCATGTTTGGCCTCGTTGTGGGTACTATCATTACACCAGTCATTGGTACCGTCATTGGTTTTTTCCTCGGTATATTCATCTCGGAGTATCACGCAAACCGCCATCATGCTGACAAGGCGCTCAGAGCAGCGCTCGCCGGTGTCATCGGTGCTCTCGCAGGCACACTCACAAATATGATCGCAGCCCTTGTCTTTATCGTGCTTTTCGTAGTATATATAGTGTCATAATGACTAGTGAAGTAATCATCTTCTACAAATACATACACATCGACGATCCAAAAGCCCTCATGAAAAGTCAAAGGGTTCTTTGTGAGTCTCTGGGGCTCCGTGGACGCACGATCATCGCTCACGAGGGGATCAACGCTACCTACGAGGGTACGACAGAAAATCTAGAAAAGTATATCGCCGAGCTCCGCACCGATCCTCGTTTTACTGATGTGTTTATCAAACGTTCTCCAGGTACTGGGCATGATTTTCCAAAACTCTCTATAAAAGTACGCAATGAGATCGTCACCCTCGGTCTCGGTGCGCATGATGATATCAATCCAAATGAGACTACAGGGACACACCTAAAACCAGAAGAACTAAAACAGTGGTACGAACAGGGAAAAGAGTTCGTTGTTGTCGATATGCGAAATGACTACGAGTTCGATGTCGGGCGTTTCAAGGGATCTATCCTCCCATCACTCAAAAATTTCCGGGATCTAAAGGAAAAAGTGGGGGAGCTCGAGCAGTTCAAAGACAAGACCGTGCTCACCGTCTGTACATTTGGAGTGCGCTGCGAGAAGGCTTCGGGTTTCCTCAAAAAAAGTGGTTTTCAAAATGTCTATCAGCTCGATGGAGGGATCGGTACATATCTCCAAACATTCAAGGATAACAAAGAGTTTGCTGGAGCACTCTACACCTTTGATAAAAGAAAAGTAATCGCATTCTCAGACAACAGAGAAGTCATTGGAAAATGTTTCTTCTGCAAAGCTCCTACCGAGACGTATACAAACTGTTCAAACGTAAAATGTAACAGACATTTTCTCGTCTGCTCTGAATGCGATAAGGGAGATCGGATGACTCGATGTGCTACGCCTCAATGTGACGCCACCATCGCGCAACCGGTGCCTTCTTTATAATCTCCATAGCCGTGTCGAGGTCGTCAGTGATGGTAAACAGATTGAGATCTGTTGGATCGATAGCCTGATGTACATTGAGCATGTGTGTGAGCATATAGTCGTAGAGTGGTTGCCAAAAATCCGCACCGATGAGGATGACAGGTACTGCAGGGATCTTTTTATTTTGGATGAGAGTGAGGACTGCGAACAGCTCATCAAAAGTCCCGTAGCCACCTGGAAATGCTACGTATGCCTCAGCAGAAAAGGTGAGGAGTGTCTTTCGGGTAAAGAAGTAATGACATTCGAGTGCCTCGGTCACGTACGCATTTGTGTTTTGTTCGCGTGGGAGCTGTATGGTTACTCCTATAGAGAGTCCTTGTGCATCTTTTGCGCCTTTGTTTGCGGCTTGCATGATGCCTGGACCACCACCAGTGAGCACTGCGTATTTTAATTCTTTTACGATACGGCTCGCGAGCATTTCTGCCTGCTTGCTGTGCACGTCGTCTGCCGGAGTACGTGCTGATCCGAAAATACTGACAGTCTTTGGATATTTTTTGAGAAAATCAAACCCATTTTTAAATTCTTGGAAAATATTTGCTAGACTCTGTATCTGATCTTTTTTTATTTCATGTTCGTTCATATATGGTAGTATACCACCATGAAGTTTAGTATCAAAAAGAGACATGGAAAGGCGCGCACAGGGGTCATCAGCACTCCACACGGGGATATCCATACCCCTGCGTTTACCGTAGTGGGAACCAAAGCGACCGTAAAAGGCATCACTCCTGAGATGCTACGATCAGTCGGTACCCAGGCAGTTCTCGCAAATACCTATCACCTCTATCTCCAGCCTGGGCCAGCGCTCGTCGAAAAGGGGGGAGGATTTGGAAAATTCATGGGATGGAATGGACCGACGCTCACCGACTCGGGAGGGTTTCAGGTTTTTTCACTGGGCGTTGCGTATGGAAAGGGAATCTCTAAGATTTCTGGTGTAGAAAAGAAATCTGATAAAAAACCACTAGCAACGATCGACGAAGAAGGGGTGACGTTCAAATCCATCCTCGACGGATCGCTCCATCGTTTTACTCCAGAAAAAAGTATGGAGATCCAGCACGCCCTCGGTGCCGATATTTTCTTTGCCTTTGATGAGTGTACCTCGCCATCAGCATCATACGAGTATCAGCGAGCTGCCATGGATCGTACACATCGATGGGCGGAGCGTTGTGTGACCTATCACAAAGCAAACAATAAAAAAGATCAAGCGCTCTTTGCGGTGGTGCAGGGAGGGCGATTTGAAGATCTCAGAAAAGAAAGTGCACAGACCTTGGCTTCGATGAATTTTGATGGGTTTGGTATCGGGGGCTCTTTTGATAAGGAGGATATAGGGACTGCGGTAGGATGGGTAACGGATGTATTGCCCGAGGAAAAGCCTCGACATCTTTTGGGTATCGGTGAACCGCTCGATATATTTTTAGGAGTAGAGCAGGGGATCGATACCTTTGACTGTGTCATCCCTACACGCATCGGACGACATGGAAATATTTTTACAAAAAAAGGAAAGGTGAATATTTTAAATGCGCAGTATCGAGACAATTTTGATCTGATGATCGAGGGCTACCCAGTCGCCTATGTCCAACATCTTTTTCGAGCAAAAGAAATGCTCGGGCTCACTTTAGCATCACTTCACAATGTGCGATTTATCGTGGGACTTGTTGATGATATACGGAAAGCGATAGAGGAGGAGCGATATGAGGAATTCAAGGCGGAGTTTTTGAAGGAGTATAAATTGTAAAACAATGTCAGAAGGAAGAAGTCCACTTTACATTTTTATAGATGAGTCAGGAAACTTTGATTTTTCTCCTAGTGGAACAAAATATTTTATACTTACAGCGGTTAGTACATTTCAGCCCCTAGTAAATCGGTCCGGTCTGATAAATAAACTCTATGAGAAAAAATATAATTCATGGAGTATTGGGCATTCAGATTATTATTTTCATGCAACAGAAGATTTGCAGATGACAAGAGATTTTGTATTTTCTGTGATTAAAGATCTAGATGACATAGAGATTGACTCAGTTGTTGTCCAGAAAAATAAGACAATGGAACACCTATACAATGATGTAAAAATAAGTGCTGACGGTACCATCAAAGGTTTTATGAAGGCTGATGAACAATTTTACGATAAAATCCTACAGATTCTTTTAAAGTATATCTTTACTCGAAATAGTAAATTGGATCCTGAAATTCCTATTGTAATTGTGTTAGGTAGATTGTTCACAGACAATAAGCGAGAATATATTTTGAAAAGCATAAAGAAATTTTTAAAGAATAAGTTTCCGAATCAATTTTATATATATTTTTACCCAACAGAAAAAGATATAAATGCTCAGGTGGCGGATTATTGCGGTTGGGCCGTTTATATTAAATTTGAAAGAGGAGAGGAGCGTGCCTGGAGTCTCATTAAGAGTAAGGTTAAGAGCTGCTTTGACGTATTTAAATCTGGAAAGAAAGAGTACTATCAGTATAAAAAATGACCACTCCGCCTATCCCTTTCGGGAAGAGCCCGAGGGCTCTTGTCAGCGGAGTGGAACCTTTGTACCCATATTATAGCACTTTGTACCTGTAGAGTAAAGTACCTTATAATTTCACCGCTCTGTAGTTCTCCGGCTTTTTTTCCAAAAAGTGTTCGAGTTCGTGACGATGTAGGAGTCCTTCCTGTGCACCTACATGTTGTACTACCGACATAGGATTGATCGGAGCCCATTCGAGAGCCTCGAGAGGAGTTTTTCCAGCAATGAGAGCTGAAACAAACGTAGATGCAAATGCATCACCACACCCAGTACGCTCGAGAGGTTCTTTTGGATCGGGATAGTTCGGCATAAAGTAGCTATCGTAGCCATCATACATATATGAGCCCTTTGGACCGTCAGTGATACAGACCATTTTCGGGCCTTTTTCTGCCATTTTTTTCAGCAACACTTTTTTATCTGATTCAGTCACACCGAGGATACGCTGTGCCTCCTCTACATTTACGACGAGCACATCACACCGTTTGTAGAGCTCTGCGAGACGATCGCCGAGCTTCATCTGAAATGTTCCAGGTTGAAATGCAAGCTTTACGGTAGGGTTTGCCTTGAGCCACAGCGCGAGCTCGTGGTGATAGTTCTCGGTGTTGCTTGCGAGCGAGCTCAGGTATATCCATTTTGGTGGAGTGATTTTTGGCAATGCGTATTTGTATTCCTGATGTTTTACGAGAATGGTGCGTTCGGCTTCGTACCAGAGGACATAGTGATAGTTGGTCGGAGCATTGTGTTTTGTTACATAGCTCGTATTAACTTTGTTTTTCTTGAGCTCAGCGAGACACTCGGCACCGTTTTGATCATTGCCGATATTGGTGATGAGGCCGGCCTTTAGCCCCAGTCGCGCAGCAGAGACCGCTGCATTTGGACTATTTCCGACACCTTTCACGACAAATACATCTTCGTAGGGTAGTTTTTCTCCAAACTTCATGCTGATCTCACAATCTGCGTGGTTGATATCGCAGTGGACCTTTGCTTCTTTTAGTTTTATAAATGCATCAGTGGTGATATCACCGATGGCGAGAAAGTCGAGGGGTGAGCTAAATAGAGACATGGTATAATTCTAGCATGAAAACATTATGGGATTATATACAGGACGCTAGAAATCGAAAAGTTGCAGTCGGACATTTTAATATTTCAAACATCGAAGGGTTTTGGGCGGTGGTCGGTGCTGCAAAAGAGCTCAACGTGCCAGTCATCATCGGAGCATCCGAGGGTGAACGAGAATTCATCGGCGTAAAAGAGCTCGCTGTACTCGTCAAAACATATCGAGAGTACAGTGGTCAGCCTGTTTTTCTAAACGCAGATCACACCTATTCATTTGAAAAGGTAAAAGAGGTGGTGGATGCAGGCTATGATGCCGCTATTTTCGATGGCACCGAGCTCCCATTTGATCAAAATGTAGAGGAAACCAAAAAGTGTCGTGCCTATATGCAGGAAAAAAATCCGGGCATGCTCCTCGAGGCAGAACTCGGTTTTATCGGCAAATCATCAAAGGTGCTCGAAGGTATCCCAGAAGGGGTAAAAATCTCTGAAGAGTTTTTGACCAAACCAGAAGATGCAAAAAAGTTCCTCGAGCTCACAGGGGTCAACATGCTTGCTCCAGCCGTTGGAAACATCCACGGCATGCTAAAGGGTGGCGCAGACCCAGCCCTCAGTATCAAAACTGTTGCAGCGGTATCAGCAGCTACCGGAGTACCACTCGTCCTCCACGGTGCATCAGGGAATTCGAAGGAGGACATTGTAGCCGCAATCGATGCTGGAGTAGCGATCGTTCATGTAAATACCGAACTCCGTGTCGCATATAAGGAAGGCCTAAAAAAATCACTCGCTGAAAAGCCAGACGAAATCTCTCCATACAAATATCTAAAACCTGCCCGCGATGCTATGCAGGCAGTGGTTTTAGAAAAACTCAAAATCTTTAATAAAATATAATGAAAGTACTCATCACCCACGAGATTCCAGATGTTGGAGTCACCATGCTCAAAGACAAAGGATACGAAGTCGATATCGCCAGTCTCGATACGGTCACTTCAAAGCCCTATGATGCAGTGCTCACGTTTTTAACGGATATAATAAACAAGGATGTGTTCGACAAGGCCCCGACCGTAAAAGTCTTTTCAAACTATGCGATCGGGTATAACAACTTTGATGTAGAAGAAGCAAAAAAGAGAGGGATTCATCTCACAAATACTCCAGGAGGTGGTGCGGATCATGTTTCCGAGCACACCTGGGCACTCATCCTGTCTCTGTCGTGCAACATCGCCGAGGGTGATCGCTATGTACGTGAAGGCCGGTACAAAGGCTGGGACGCTATGCTCATGCATGGTGTTGGGCTCAAAGGAAAGACTCTCGGCATCATCGGCAGCGGACGCATCGGTGCTGACGTTGCACATCGAGGCAAATTTGGCTTTGAAATGAATATTGCCTACTACGATGTAAAGCGAAACGAACAACTCGAAAAAGATCTAGGGGCTACTTTTTATCCTACGGTTGATGAAGTACTCAAAGTCTCTGATATAGTTTCTATTCACGTACCACTACTCCCGACGACACAGCATCTGATCAATGCAGAACGTCTCAGTATGATGAAAAAGGATGCTATTCTCGTAAATACCTCACGTGGACCTGTGATCGATGAAAAGGCATTGGTCGAGGCCCTCAAAAACAAGACGATTCGCGGCGCCGGACTCGATGTGTTTGAATCAGAGCCTACTCTCGCAGAAGGACTCAAGGATCTTTCAAATGTAGTCATGACTCCTCATATCGCTTCGGCGACTGATGAGTCTCGACGAGAGATGGCAGTCATGGCTGCAGAAAATATCATCGCGGTTCTCGAAAGTGGTGTACCTAAGAATCCTGTTATATAATAGACCCATGTCTAATGTAGAATTTGATGACAATCAGAGAGATCAGCTATACGCCCAGATCGATGAAATAAACAAACCAAAAGGCTTTGTAAAGTTTTTTCTCGATAAAGGATGGGCAAAAGACGACAAAGAAGCAGGACAGCTCCTGGGTCTCATGGCGACCATATTTATCTGTATTACGGCCTTCGTAATCTTCAAATACCTCCTCTAGCCTTGCATTTTTTTCAAAAATAGATATACTACTTCGACATGTATACGCTAAACGTAGAGACACGAACAAAAGACAAAACAGGCACAATTCCTGCTGTCTTTTACGGTCCAAAACAAGCATCAACTTCTGTTACCATTTCTTTGGCTGAATTTCTAAAAGTGTGGAAGAAAGCAGGTGAATCAGCGATCATCACACTAAAGGGTCTCGGTGACGAACACGAAGCGCTCATCCACGACATCGACCTCCACCCAGTGACCGGCACTCCTCGCCATGCTGACTTTTACGTAATCGAAAAGGGCAAGAAGCTTCAGATCGATGTACCACTCGTATACGAAGGTATTTCAGGTGCAGTAAAAGACCTAGGTGGTATTCTCGTAAAGGTTATGCATGAGGTAAAGATCGAGGCGCTTCCAAAGGATCTCCCACGTGAGCTCAAGGTAGATCTCTCACTCCTCTCTGCACTCGATAGTACTATCCACGCAAAAGACCTCGTCCTCCCAGCTGGAGTTACCCTCCTCGACCTCGCAGACGAAGTAGTTGCTTCTATTGATGTTGCACGAGAAGAAGTAGTCGAAGAAAGTACCACTATCGACATGTCAGCTATCGAAGTAGAAAAGAAGGGCAAGGAACCAAAGGAAGGTGAAGAGGGCGAAGTAGCTGCATCAAAATAATCTCTCGTGTTATAATTATTCGATGTTTCGAAACATCCTGGTTGCGCTATTTTTAATATTGTCTGTTGCGACTACGGCGCATGCTGCCGAGTCAGTCTCAGAACGAGAAGCGCGACTGCGCAAGGAACTCGCTCAAGTAGAAAAAGAACAGGCTGAAACCGAAGTCATCTTGCGTGGAGCACAGGGACAGACCGCTTCGATCGAGCGTGATATTTTGATTTTGACGACAAAGATAAAAGCTGCAAGGCTCAATATTCAGGCCAAGAACATCGTCATCGAACAGCTCACCAAGGATATTGGTAATAAGGATAAAAAGATCGCTACACTCGAGGAACGCATAGAGCGTGGAAAAGAATCTCTCGCCCAGATCTATCAAAAGACATACCAGCTCGATTCGTACAGTCTCCCCGAAATATTTCTCGCTCAGGGATCGATCAGTTCATTTTATGCAGATTTAGATGCCTTTGACTCGGTCCAGACATCACTCAAAGATACCTTTGAGGATATTCGTGATACAAAGGGTCAGACTCAGGCGGAAAAGGTCAGTCTCGGAAAGAAAAAAGACGGTGAGGTAGATGCTCGCGCTGCGATCGAAGTGGCAAAACGTGAGGTAGAAACTCTCGAAAAAGAAAAACAGGTTCTCCTCGGCTATAGTCGAAATACTGAAAAGGCATACGAGCAAATCCTCGCCGACAAGCGAGCAAAAGCCGCGACGATTCGTGCTGCGCTCTTTGCTCTCCGAGACACTGCCGCTATCCCGTTTGGTACCGCACTCAAGTTTGCAGAAGAGGCGCAAAAAGTGACTGGTATACGTCCGGCTTTTCTCCTTGCGATCATTATGCAAGAGAGCAACCTCGGTCAAAACGTAGGTTCATGTCTCCTCACTGATACTGTTACTGGAAATGGGGTGGGTAAAAATACAGGTACTCCTTTTGAACAAGTCATGAAGGCTCCACGAGACACGGTTCCATTCCTCGAGATCACACGGTTGTTAGGTAGGGATTGGCGTCAGACTCCAGTGTCATGTCCGATCGGTAGTACAAAATATTACATAGGTCGAGGGTTCGGAGGCGCGATGGGTCCAGCCCAATTCATCCCTTCGACTTGGGTCCTCATGCGTGACCGTATCTCAAAAGCATTTTCTGTAAAACACCCTGATCCATGGAATCCAGAACACGCCTTTGCCGCCTCAGCATTTTACCTCTCAGACCTCGGTGGTTCAGGCGGGGTATATAGCGGTGAAATAAAGGCTGCATGTAAGTATTACGGTTCTGGAGGCAACACCTGTACCTATGGTGCTCAGGTGATGGGCAAGGCCATAAATATCCAACAGACCATGATAAACCCTCTCCAGGGATTGTAAAAATACCGCTTTTCTGGTATAGTCTCTCGTATGAAAAAAGACATTCATCCACAGGATCACCGCCCAGTTATCTTCCATGACAATTCAAATGGAGCTCAATTTCTCGTATCTTCAACAGTAAAGACAAAGGAAACTGCAAAATACTCTGATGGAAAAGAATACCCAGTATTTCACGTAGAAATCACCTCTGCTTCACACCCATTCTATACAGGTGATGAAAAGGTTATGGACGCTGCAGGACGTGTAGAAAAGTTCAAGACACGCCAGAGCAAACAAACCGCCAAGAAAAAGGCGTAAATAATGTTTGACCTCACTCCTTTCAAGGAAAACCACAAAACTCAATTCCTCGTTGAAATGTATCAAAAACTCCTTGTACAAGAAAAGGAGATTTTGACGTTGATGGCTGATCCCAGCATGAAAGAAATGGCCGAGGCCGATATGAAAGCCATCGAAGAACAAAAGAAAGGTCTCGAAAAGCAGATGCAGGATATCATCGACGCTGAAAACAAAGAAGAAGAGCTTCCAAATGAAGTCATCCTCGAAGCACGTGCCGGAGCCGGGGGAGATGAGGCAAACATATTTGCAACCGAGCTCGTCGAGATGTATAGCCGCTATGCAGAGTCACAGGGATGGGGAGTGCGACCGATGGACGACCTCACCGTCGAGATAAAGGGTCTCGGAGTGTATGAAAAGCTCCGCTATGAGACAGGGGTGCACCGTGTACAACGAGTTCCTGCTACAGAAAAAATGGGACGCATCCATACCTCGACCGCATCTGTCGCGATCCTTCCGATCCGAAAGAAAACAAAGATCGAAATCCCTCCAACTGATATAGAGATGGAATTTTCTCGTGCTGGTGGAAAAGGTGGGCAAAACGTCAACAAGGTGGAGACTGCTGTCCGACTCATCCACAAGCCGACTGGTATATTTGTTCGCGCTACCGCTGAGCGCTCTCAGGCAAAGAACCGCGAGACTGCGATGAGTATCCTCGTTGCAAAGCTCCAGGCTCTAAAGGAAGAAGAGGAGGCAAAAAAGTTCAGCGCGAACCGCAAGGACCAGATCGGCACCGCTGATCGTTCAGAAAAGATCCGTACCTATAACTTTCCACAGGACCGAGTGACCGATCACCGTATCAATGAATCATGGCACGGAATCGAAGGTATCATGGCTGGCAGACTTGATAAAATGCTCGAGGCTTTGAATACTCCCAAAGTATAAGTTATCCACAGTCAAAATTCCCCAGGGAACTTGACAGTGCTATAATTTATTTATGAATAAATATTTATTTCCCACTTTACTCACCTTATTAGTCTTATTGGTGCCGACATTTAGTTTTGCACAAACAAGCGGTCTCAAAATAATAAGTGATGGAGTTGTAACACTAAAAGTTGGGGAAAATAATACAGTTAACTTTAATGGTGGTAGTGGAAATGTTACTGCGGTTGTGACGCTCAAGAGTTTCTTGCGGAATGACCATTTTACGCACTGGACAAAAACATTCAATTGTTCTGGTTCATCGTGTACCATCTTTGTCCCTTACAACATAAACGTCGGTACGATGGTGAATGACGAGTATCCAAAACGAACAAGTGATATAAAAGTGTGTGATGCTGCGAAAAAGTGTGATACAGTTTTTGTAAAATTAGTGAAAGGAGAGCCGTTGATCACAGGAAGTGCTGAGTCAGTATCTGCTACCGGTCAGGTACTGTCTATTGGTGATACTCTCGCTCTTAATGAGGATATAAAAGTTAAACTAAATATCAACCCTAGCCTCAAAAATCTCCCACAGTACAAAGGGGGGAATGTTTACATCAGAATATACAATTATTCAAACGACAGATACTCTAATGTCATCGTGAGTGATAAGTATACTGTTCATAAAGCTATAAATGGAGCTAGTACGTTAGAATTCACCATACCTGCGAGTGCTGTTAGGAGTTTCACAAAGGAGGAAATGACCAATCGGTATACTTCTATTGTTGACAGGGTTGCCCTGGTTGCTGGCCTCAAAGACTTTTGTCAGCCCCTTTCTTTCTCTAGGCCAAATGGAGGCTGGCAAATGGAAGTCGGCTGTGAGACTGTAATCAAGGATATGAAGTTTTTCAGAAGAATAGATTCTGAATTCGGTTTAAATTCAAATGATTCCGTACAAATCGGCTCACTCAATAGATTTTTACAGCGATATGATTACACACAGAGCCTTCCCGTAATTGTGGACAGGTTCACAAGTGAGACAGAGGCTGCGCTCAAAGCTTTTCAAGCAAAGGTAGGAATCGCTCAGACTGGAAAGACTGATGTGGCCACACGAGCAAAATTAGCTCCATTGTTGGATGTCGAAAAAATTGATGTATCATTTGTAGCAAACAAAGAAACCATATCGGGAACAGATAGAACTTTGCAGTTTGATCTCAAAACAGCTTTTAATACTAGTGCTGCGGGATTCCGTATCGATTGTAAATCGACCCCAACTCTCACAATCGAAGATGAACTAGGGCAAGAATATTGTAATAGGGATGTATGGCGTGACTACTCAGGCACCTCTTTCAAATTAAATTTGAGTGTCTGGTACGACTCTGCTGTGGTCAAAGAACCAGTTGTTATTGTGCCTATTGTGCATCTTGCTGATAAAAATAAGAGAATAGCAAAATACGAACTTGCTAAAAGGGAAATCACTATCGTACCAAACCCAGTTATTGATCTGATTGTTACCGCCCCAACTCCTGGAGAGGTTTATAGTTCAGGTGATAATATTACTGTTCGTTGGAGTTCCCAGGCAAAAAATATTGATACTGTAACTGTCAGTATTATGGATACCTCGAATAGAGAGGTCGCTATACTAGGTACCGCGCCGTTTAAAAATGGTTATGCACAGTTCAAGGTCCCAGTGATGCGTAGTGCAAGTTACACGGTTCGCGTTGCTGCAGGTACGAATTCAGCATCGAGTAGAATGTTTAGTGTGAGATCTGCTTTTATTGCCGATACTACAGATCAAGGCACATCAATTATAGTTACATCTCCTAATGGAGGTGAGACATTTGCACCTGGCCAAGTCATAAATATAAACTGGACTGCAGTAGGTATTTATTCAGCAACTAAAGTTACACTTACTCATGTTCCTGATGGAGTCAATTCAATTGTTATCGGAGAGGCTTTGGCATCTGCGGGTACATTTGCTTGGAAGATACCAGCTAGTGCGAGCGGAATAAAGAATACTGTTGGTGTAACAATAAAAGAAACACCGATTAGAACTTGGGATACTTCAGATAAACCTTTTACTATCAGTAACGATGTAACACCCGCAACTCCTACACCACTTACTCCAACTTTGACACTCACTACTCCAAACGGTGGAGAAAGTTTCAAATCAGGTGAAAATATTCCAGTGCGTTGGACATCAAATGCAAAAAATATAGACAAAGTAGCAATCAGTCTCGCCTACACAAACGGAACAGTGCTCCATACACTTGCCACACCATCATTTAAAAACGGTCTCGCGAACGTTGTGGTTCAGACTCCAGGTACTTACAAGATAATTATCACTGCGGGAGCGTTGACAGATTCTAGTGATGGAAACTTTATGGTGAATGCTCGCGAAGTTACTCCGCCAGTTGTTACCCCTCCAAAAACTCCAGCAATTCCTAAGCAAGACATACCAAACTCACCACTCAGTCCTACCACCATAAATGGTCAGACCTTCTATGAGAGCTTTGGAGGTGTAACTCCCGAAGTCAGCTCGATTAGTCGTACTTCGGCCTCAACTGGAGATACAATCACCATTATGGGAAGCAACTTCACCAGCTCTGGAAACTCGATCTATATAGATACACTAAAAGGCAACCAGTGGTCGGTAGACGCAAACGCGACTGACGGGGGGACAAAACTAACCTTCAAAGTAGGTGCGTGGCAGCCAGGATGGTATTACGTCTATGTATTCAACGAGAATGGTCAGAGTAACTTCAAGGGACTATACATTAAAAAACCAGCAGGGGCAAACGTATTTAGAGCTCTGTGGGATCTCTTGTTCTAAGTGGGAAATGTTGCAATTTTAAAGGATTTTTGGTATATTTCCCAGACAACTATGACAGACAAAAAAGCAAACATTCATATCGACAACATGTTCAAGGCAGGTGCGCACTTTGCCTACTCACGTTCACGACGTCACCCATCAGTTTCAGAATACATTTTTGGTACAAAAAACAAGGTAGAACTCTTTGATCTCGAAAAGACTTCAGAGCTCTTTGCATCAGCCCTCGAATTCATAAAGACTCTCGCAAAGGACAACAAGACCATCCTATTCGTCGGAGGCAAAAGTGAGGCCCGAAAGGCAGTAGCAAATGCTGGACTCGCTCTCGCTATGCCGTTTGTAGATGGACGATGGATCGGAGGTGCCCTTACTAACTTTAAAGAGATCCGAAAGCGAATCGAAAAATACGAACGACTCCAGTCAGAAAAGGAAAAAGGCGAACTCATCAAATACACAAAGAAAGAGCGACTTTTGATCGATCGTGAGATCGCAAATCTCGAGATCATGTTCGGTGGTATTGTCTCTATGAAAGAGCTTCCAAAGGCTATGTTTGTAGTCGATGCAAAGCGCGAAAAGATTGCAGTAAAAGAAGCTCAGGATATGGGTATCCCAGTGATCGCTCTCCTTGGTTCTGACTGTGATATGAAAGAAGTCGAGCACCCTATCATCGGGAACGACTCTTCAAAGACGAGTATCGAATACTTCCTCTCTAGTGTCGTAAAGGCTTACGAAGAAGGTAAAAAGACGGTATAATATACCAATATGATTACAACAGAACAAATCAAAGAATTGCGAGACCGCACCGGTGTAGCAGTTATTCAATGTAAAAAAGCTCTCGAAGAAGCTGGGGGTGACATGGAAAAAGCGCTCGTTATCCTTCGAAAAAAGAGTGGGGAATTATCAGCTAAAAAGGCAGATCGTACATTTGCTGCGGGTGTAGTACAGGCATACATCCATGCAAATGGCAGTGTGGCCGCTATGGTCGAGCTCGTCTCAGAAACAGACTTTGTTTCTGGAAACGATGAGTTCAAGACACTTGCTCGAGACATCGCTATGCATGTCGCTGCTTCAAATCCTCAGTTCATCACAAAAGAAGAAATCGACGAAAAGACTCGCGCTACCGCTGCCGAGGTTTTTGCCGCAGAGGTAAAAGACAAGCCAAAGGAAATGCAGGAAAAGATCCTCGCAGGAAAACTCGATACCTATTTCAGTGAGCAGGTCCTCATGAATCAGCCATTCATCAAAAATCCAGAGATGACCATCGCAGGACTCATCGATGCTGCAATGCAAAAGTTTGGTGAAAAGATCGCTGTAGCACGCTTCTCACGGTTCAAGGTGCTCGAGAAATAATGAGTATTACACTAATCGTCTTTCTATGTGCTGGACTCGGTATCGTCGCTCTCATCGGGCACAAGCACTTTGAGCTTGCGACTGGACGAAAGACATTTATCTCACATGTCACGAACTATACAAATGAGCATGTTCGCACGGGTGCAGGTGTCGTGCAAAAAGTAAATCGTGACAATGTTGCACGTGTTGTCGGCTGGCTCATCGCGTATGCGATATACCTGCTCCGCAAGGCTTTTATCTATATCCAAAATCGTTCATATTCAAAGAAGATCGTCGACATCGTCTCGGGCAAGCATGTAGATAAAAATGGTCCTGGTGCGAGCCTATTTTTGAAAAGAATCAAAGATCATGATAGAGTAGATTCACTCTAAATCTTAGAGTATTGCCACCTTAGCTCAGTTGGTAGAGCAGCCGTTTTGTAAACGGCAGGTCGTCAGTTCAAGCCTGACAGGTGGCTCCAAAGTAAAGACCTGTGTATAATTATCTCTATGAATAAAAAGGGTCACCTACATCCCGCTACACAGCTCATTCGAGAGATCGTACAGATTTTTGATGATTTGGGTTTTGCGGTGGCGAGTGGTCCCGAGCTCGAAAAGGAACACTACAACTTTGATGCATTAAATATCCCAAAGGATCACCCATCTCGTGATATGCAGGATACATTTTGGATAAAAGGCGCTGATCGAAATCTCCTCACCACACAGACATCTGCGATCCAGATCCGCTTTATGGAACAGAACAAACCGCCATTCCGTATCATCGCTCCAGGAAAAGTATACCGAAACGAGGCAACTGACACTACTCACGAAGTCCAGTTTTATCAGATCGAAGGATTGCTGGTAGACAAAACCGCAACTCTCTCAGAATTGAAAGGGACTTTAGAAAATGTATTGAAAAAGATTTTTGGTGATGACGTCACTATCCGTTTTCGACCGAGTTATTTCCCATTCGTCGAACCAGCAGTGGAGGTAGACATGAAGTGGAAAGACAAGTGGCTCGAAGTAGGAGGGGCTGGTATGGTCCATCCAAATGTATTGCGTGCAGTAAATCTCGATCCAAAAGAGTGGAATGGATTTGCTTTTGCCTTCGGTCTCGATCGATTGCTCATGCTCAAATACGGCGTCGATGATATTCGTCATCTCTACACCGGAGATCTCCGTTTTGTAAACCAATTCTAAAATGAAAATCCCTTACTCTTGGCTTCAGTCACAATTCAATGATCAACTCCCACCGATAGAAAAACTAGCGGAGCTTTTTACATTCCGCGCATTTGAAGTAGAAGGGATAGAGGGTGATGAAATCGACCTCAAAGTCCTCCCAGATCGCGCGCACTATGCACTCTCATGGAATGGGATCGCCTACGAAGTATCTGCGATGACTGGGCTACCGTGGACTCAAAAAGTATATGAAGAGAAAAAGGGAAATGGAGAAAAAGTTTCAGTTACTATAAAGTCAGACAAGTGCAATCGTTATGTCGGACGTCTCATAAAAAATATAACAACAAAAAACGTTGTCGAGATCACCAACAATGTCATGTTCGTCACTGGTCAGCCGACACATGCGTTTGATGCAGATAAAATAGTGGGCGGCATCACCGTGCGCCCCGCAAAAGAAGATGAGCATATCCTTACGCTCGATGGAAAAGATATCACGCTCAATCCCACCATCATGGTCATTGCAGATGATCAGGGACCACTTGCGATCGCTGGAATAAAAGGAGGAGATCGTGCAAAGGTGACTGATACTACTCGAAACATCATTCTCGAATCAGCGCATTTCGATGCAGCGCACGTTCGCCGCGCATCAAACCAGGTGGGGATCAAAAACGACTCGAGCAAACGGTTTGAAAACGATATATCACCAAGTATCGCAATCGAGGCTATGCACATGCTCTCGAGCCTTATAGACGGTGAATATGGGGATATTGTCGACGTATATCCACATCCAGCCACACAGTGGAGTGTCACCATCGATCCTAAAATCATCTCTGCACGACTCGGCGTAGATATCCCAGAACAGAAAATCGAGGAGTTTCTTTCACTTTTGAAAATTAAAAATGACAATTGGAAACTCACTCCGCCTCTGTATCGCCTCGATCTCAAAATTCCTGAGGATTTTGTGGAGGAAGTCGGACGACTCTATGGATACGAAAATATCCCCGCGAAACTTCCTGCAAAAACACCGGCACTACCTGTGCACCCACAGTTTTACTATATTGAGACATTAAAGGATTCACTCGTCGAAAAAGGGTATTCGGAAACCATCCTCTACACCCTTGGCAAAAAGGGTCACTACGAGACCGCATATCCTGTCGCAAAAGACCGTGCCTTTTTACGAGAGACACTACTCCACCATTTAGAAACCAGTATCCTCCAAAACACTCGCAATGCTGATCTTCTCGAAATGGAAGTGATCAAGCAGTTTGAAATCGGAAAGGTGTTCGATGCTGATGGGGAACATTTTCATCTCGGTCTCGCTGTCGGTTCTACTAAAAAGGCAAATAAACCAGTAGATGAATTAAAGAAAGTATTTGCAGAACTCGGCTTTACGGTGCCAGAAATAGAAACAAAAGATAATACTGCATGGGGTGAAGTACGACTCACTATCCCGACCGAGGTCACCGGGCTTTACAATTTTTCAAAATCTTCAAACGTAAAATACGTCCCTATTTCTCCATATCCATTTGCAGTACGCGATGTGGCGCTATTCGTACCTGATACGATTACCGAACAAGAAGTTCGAAAGATAATCGAAACCAATGCAGGGAAGTACTGCGTGCGACTACGACTTTTTGATCTATTTAAAAAAGAAGGCAAGACCTCGATGGCATTTCGTATGGTATTTCAGGCGAGTGACAAGACACTTACTGAGGAGGAAATAAACACCCCGTTACAGGCTGTGTACGACGCTTTGAAGGCAAAAGGGTGGGAAATACGTTAGTATTGACTTCTCTCAGATTTTATGATAATAAGTATGTATAAAAGGTCTTTGATATTGCGTATTCGTCATAGCAAAAAGTAGCTCAACAGGGCTCCTTCTCGCTGTGACGAAAACCCGTGTGGGCTAAGTCTATAGCAAAACAACATTGAAAGGGTATAAACTCATGAACAATGAGGCAAAAACCATTACGTCCGGCCAGGCTCTTCAGCTCATGGCCGTCATCGCACAACAACTCGGCAAAATCGGTCTCACCTTCGATGTCGTCGAAGAATTGATCGGCAAGCCTGCTCTGACCCGTTCTCGACTCAAGGGATTGGTCGGAGAAAGGCTGCCCGTGAAAGCCGTCAAAACTTCACGGTACACTGAACTCGAACGACTGGACGTGTCTTTGTGCGAAGGTCATCGAAGCGAAGATGTAGGTGATCACCTCACTTTATCTGGCTTCTCACTCGATGCGCTTGGTCGCTTGGTCGATCGCTACACGACATGCAACGACCGGTGTTGGCCCTATCGATGTGACATCATTCGTAGTACCTCGGATGTGGGTCTGTGGCCTGTATTCCGTGAGGTGCTCCAACATGAAGGGGCAGATAATGAGATCTGGGCTATTCTCTACAAGCGTCATGCCCTTTGGACCATCCACAAGGTCCTGGGATTCCTCCGGGACGACATCCACGAAGGTGATGACAAGTTGGGACTGACTGAGCACAGGGAGGTAATTTTTCCAGTGCTCCTTACAGAGACACCGCATCAAAACGGTTCACCCAGGAGGGCAGATCGTGTTGGTTTCCTTCTCGTCCATCAAGGTCGGCCGATTCATCAGAGGAGGGTGTGGAGTGTTGCTTTGGTTGAAGGGGAAGATATCTTCAGTTTTGTACGCGACTCGATTTACTTCGCGAACAACCCTGGGCCCGCAGCTAAATAGTGGTACGTTCCACTAAAAAAGAGGAGTAACTTTCACAAACATCCACCCCGTATGACTTAGGTCTGCGGGGTTTAACTTTTGTATAAAAATAAGTAGCATAAACAAGGTAAATTTGCTATAATAACCCCATAAAAACACCCAAAAATATGGCTGAAAACCCTAAAAAGAAGGAGAGTTACGGTGCAGATTCGATCCAGGTCCTCGAGGGGCTAGAACCGGTACGAAAGCGTCCGGGTATGTACATCGGTACCACTGGTCCCGATGGTTTTCACCATTTGATTACTGAGATCTTTGACAACTCTCGCGACGAAGCGATGGGAGGTCACTGTAACGATATCGAGATCACATTTCTCCCTGGCAATCGCGTACGTGTCGCTGACAACGGACGAGGTATCCCAGTCGACATCCAAAAGCAGACAAAAGTCTCAGCACTTGAGACTATCATGACCGTGCTCCATGCCGGAGGAAAATTCGGTGGTGAAGGTTACAAAGTATCTGGAGGTCTCCACGGAGTGGGAGCGTCTGTGGTAAACGCACTTTCTATATACACCCAGGTAGTCGTGCATCGTGATGGTGGTGTCTACATGCAGGAGTACTCTCAGGGAAAGAAAAAAGCAGCAGTCAAAAAGATCGGCTCATCAAAGCTAAACGGTACTATCGTTACCTTTGAACCAGATGAAATCATTTTCGGAAAACAAACTTTTGATTTTCATCGTATTGTAAACCACATGCGCCAGCAGGCATATCTCGTCCGAGGACTTCGCATCGGGGTTATTGATGCGCGTGAGAGCAAAGTAGAGATCGACGAAGTAAAAGACTATTATGTTCGAGACCTAGGTATCCAGGCACCGTCACACACGTTTTATTTCGAAGGAGGCCTCGCTTCACTCGTTCGATTTACCAATCATATCCTCACTCCACTCCACAAAAATATTTTCTATATTGAAAAACCAGCCGAAGGAGTAGAGTCAGTAGAGATCGCACTCCAGTATGCCGACGATGTATCATCACGCATGCTTGCTTTTGCAAACAATATCTACAACGCCGAAGGAGGAACACATGTGACCGGATTCAAAACTGCCCTCACTCGTACCCTCAATACCTATGCAAAGAAAAACAATCTCGTAAAAGATGGCGAAGACAGCTTTACCGGAGATGACGTACTCGAAGGACTCACTGCGGTTGTTTCTGTAAAGATCCGCGAGATCCAGTTCGAAGGACAGACAAAAGCAAAATTGGGAACTGTCGAGGCACAGGGTGCTGTAGCTACGGTGTTTGCCGAATCATTCGGAGCATTTCTCGAAGAAAATCCAGATGATGCTAAAGCAATCATTCAAAAGGTAGTCCTCGCGATGAAGGCTCGAAAAGCTGCAAAGGCAGCAAAAGATTCGATCCTCCGAAAAGGAGCCCTCGAAGGAATGACCCTCCCAGGAAAGCTCGCTGACTGTCAGACAAAAGACGCGTCAGAGTCAGAACTATTTATCGTAGAGGGAGACTCTGCGGGAGGTACTGCCAAAACTGGTCGCGATCGACGTACTCAGGCCATCCTTCCACTCCGAGGAAAAATCCTCAACATTGAACGTGCCCGCCTCGACCGCATGCTCGCCTCAGAGCAGATCAAAAACCTCGTCCTCGCGCTCGGTACCGCGATCGGAGATACTTTTAATCTAGAAAATCTCCGCTACCACAAAATCATCATCGCAACAGATGCCGACGTCGACGGTGCACACATCCGTACACTTCTTCTCACATTGTTCTACCGATACTTCCGACCACTGCTCGATGGCGGCTATGTCTATATCGCTCAACCACCGCTATACAAAGTAAAGCGAGGAAAGGAAATCATGTATTTCTATAGTGATGAAGAAAAAATAAAAGCACTTGGCAATGATGTCCCAGAGATCCAGGAGATCGCTGAAGGCGAGGAGATACCTGTCGAAGAAGATCCAAAGAAGCCGGCAAAGGTACACATACAACGATACAAGGGTCTCGGAGAGATGAACGCAGAAGAGCTCTGGGAAACCACTATGGATCCCGCAGTGCGTATTTTGAAGCAAGTCACCATCGACGATGGACAGGATGCGGACAAGGTGTTCGACATGCTCATGGGTACCGATGTGCCAGCACGAAAACTCTTTATTCAGTCGAATGCAAATAAAGCCACAATTGATATATAATATATACATGAAGAAAATCCTTCTCTCTATATTTTTCATTCTCACATTCCTCCTTGTTGCACATACCGAAACATACGCAGCTACAAACGAATGTAGTGGAGAAGGACTGGTATTTTCTATAGCCGAAGGATATCTCGATGACAATGGAAATAACCAGTATGATGACAGTCTCGAACTTTACTGTCGAAAAAATGTCATCCGACTATGCCTCAGTGGTGAAGCATGTCCATGGCGCACAAATATCGCTTCTGCTGACAACCTCGTCTGTGGTATGAGTGGCATTGGGACTCGACCGACTTATGATGCAAATGGGGCCCGATTTGGCGGATCCTACGATGTGGGATATGTATGGTATGCCTTTGTAAAAGGATGGCGAGATGTATCCGTGTGGAATGGATACAATGCCTATATGTGTAGCTCAGACGGTACTCAAAAGAAAATGGTACAGTTCGATCACAATGGTTCACGTATCACTGGAGGTGTGATAAATGACGATCCAGATCCATACGAACCACCACGTCCACCAAATCCTCGACCACCGATATACGATTCGTTGTACGTTGTCTGCTACCCTGACGATTCATCAGTCGAGGAGGACGATCGTGTGATATGGAATGCTGATGTCTATGGAGGAACTGGCTCATATAGCTACGACTGGAGCGGGTCTGAGGGACTTGATGGAAGCGGTAATGATGTCACGATCAGATATGACAATGATGGAAATAAAACCGCGACAGTTCGCGTGACCTCAGGTACTCAGACAGTCACTCGTTCATGTGGAACTGTGTATGTATATGAGGAGGATAATTATGACTATGATGACGACGATGACGATTACTACGGACAACTTTCTGTCTCATGCTATCCCGATCGATACGCCGCAGATGTAGGAGAGCGCATGACCTGGCAGGCCAATGCCTCTGGTGGAAATGGCTCATACACATACAGCTGGTCTGGTACCGAAGGACTAAACGCTCGAGGTCGTTATATCACCGTGGCGTATGACTATGCTGGACGAAAGAGTGCCTCTGTCCGTGTCACTTCTCGTGGCCGTACCGTCAGTCGTTCATGTGCCCAGAGTGTCACGGTAGGTGATAGCTATCAATACAATGGAAATACTTCAGCGCTCAATGTCTCATGTTCAGCAAGTCCGACTGTAGGTACTCCAAACACCGCAGTTACCTGGACTGCATATCCGACTGGTGGAAACGGAGCATACACATATATCTGGTCAGGGTCTGATGGATTCTCTGGTGCACAAAAAAGTGTTGCCACCGCCTACAAAACAAATGGAAATAAAAATGCGATGGTCACCGTATATTCGGCAGGAAAGAGTGCTACAAAATCATGTAGTACAAATGTGCTCATCACTGGATCAACAGTAAAAAAACCGGTGATCAAAACTCCTGTCATAAAAAAGCCTACACTGCCTGCAGTAGAGACTCCTACAGCGGGGGATTCAGTCACTGATGCTGCCTCAAAGGCACTCATCGGCGTACCGTGGTTTATCGTCGCTATACTCGTCATCATCGTGCTGTTTGGAACGGTTATATACCTTATTGTTACCAAGAAATAGGTCCAAAACAAGCCATATTATAAGGTATTGACCTAAATGGCTATTTTGTGCTATAATATAGCCTGTGAACCGAACCGTTCTTTTACACCACATAGGGGGTGCTGGTACGTCGGTCGCAAGAGCAAAAGTCACTCTGCCCGCACTGCGCGAGATGTGTGACGATGACGATTTGACAGAACTCCTGAGGTCTACGGTCGGGCTTTGCGTACGATACGCAGAGACGGTTGTTGAATTCATGGAGGTTTGCCCAAAGCCGGGTGAAGCCGTCAGTGATAGGTGTCGTGAGGTGGATTCTGTCCGTCATCACATCCACACCGCAACTGACGACGCACTCTGCATTTTGGCTCGAAATCTGACTGCTGCAGGGAAGAGTGGATCCTGGATCAGGAACTACCCTCACCGTGCGGCTCGCGGAGCTCTTGCGATTCAGATCGCATACCAGCATCTTCAGGAGGAGGTGGCCAATGGATAACTTCCGTCGGTCTGATCTTCTCCGCATTGCTGCCATCACCTTCAAAGGTATGCAGCAAAAGGCGACTCCGGAAGAACTCCGAGAGCGCGAAGATCTTCTTCGAGGACTGGGCATTGATTTGGCCCAGGCTCTACGAGAAGCCGAGAAGCTCACACTCGAAGAAATGTGACGCAAAAAGCCCCTGCCGTTTTCGGAGGGGCTTATGTTTTTTTATATTTATTTCTTCTCCTTTATTTCCTTCACAATCCTTTCAATAACCTCCGCAGTATCGAGCTGACCTACCTGTCCATGATCGCGACTTTCGAGAGTGATTTTTCCAGCTTCGATATCCTTGTCACCGATAATGATCGTGTAAGGAGTTTTCTGATTCTTCACTGCCCGTATTTTTTTACCTAGATTTTCATCATCATTCAAAAGCTGTACACGAACATCGAGTGCAAGCAGTTTTTCTGAAAGTTCTTTTGCTACTACATTGTGATTTTCACGAACAGGGATGATTGCTACCTGAACTGGAGAAAGCCATAGTGGAAAATTTCCCGCATAGTGCTCGATGAGGATGGCGAGGAGGCGTTCGATAGACCCAGTCACCGCACAGTGAATCATAACTACCGGTTCCTTCTCACCTTTTTCATTTGTGCAAGTAAGTTTAAAGTTTGTTGGCTGAACAAAGTCGAGCTGGATAGTCGCTACCTGCCATTCACGACCGAGCGAATCCTTTGCCATAAAATCAAGTTTTGGACCATAAAATGCAGCTTCTCCGATACCGTCGATCCATGCAATACCTTTTTTCTCAACAAAGTCTTTTAAAGTTTTTTCTGCTCGATCCCAGGTCTCTATACTTCCCATGTATTTTTCTGGGTGTTGTGGATCACGACGAGAGAGGCGAATAGCGATTTCGAAACCAAATGTCTTGTAGAAAGTCTGGATAATATCCCAAACATATCCTGCTTCTGTTTCGATCTGGTTTTCACGACAAAAGACATGTGCGTCATCCTGAGTGATGGCGAGTACTCGTGCAAGTCCTGAAAGCTCTCCTGACTGTTCGTCACGGTAGACCATTGTAGTCTCGCAGTATCGCTGAGGCATTTGTTTGTAGCTACGAGGTTCAGAATCAAAAATCTGTGTATGATGCGGACAGTTCATCGGCTTCATTGCGTACACATGCTTTTCACGAGTTTCTATCTTAAACAAATCATCAGCGTATTTTGCCCAGTGACCAGAAGTCTCATAGAGGCTCTTTTTGGTAATGTGTGGAATGGTTACCTTTTGATATCCAAATGGTTTTCGGAGACTCCATACATAGTCGACAAGTGCTTCGCGCATCACGGTTCCTTTTGGGGTCCAAAGGGGAAGTCCAGCACCAACGAGATCAGAGAAAGTGAAAAGACCCAGCTCTTTACCTAGCTTTTTATGATCACGAGCTTTTGCATCTTCGATTTGTTTCTCATATGCTTCGAGTTCTGCTTTTGTTTCAAATGCGAGACCGTATATACGAGTGAGCATTTTGTTCTTTTCATCTCCACGCCAGTATGCTCCGGCACTTTTTGTCAGTTTAAATGAACCCTCGGCTATTTCTTTTGCTGGATTTTCTAGATGCCCTCCACGACAGAGATCGGTAAATTTGCCTGCAGTATACAGGGTGATGGCTCCTTCGATACCGTGTATGAGCTCGGTCTTATACACATTGTCTTTGTAGAGAGTGAGGGCTTCGTCCTTTGATACTTCGCGGTGTGAAAACTCTTTCCAAGAAGGGAGGAGTGAGCGCATTTTCTTTTCTATTTTTGGTAGCTCAGTATCTGAGAAAGGAGTAGAAAACTCAAAGTCGTAGTAGAAACCATTTTCGATCGCAGGACCGATGGTGAGCTTTGCGTCAGGGTATAGCTCAAGGACCGCAGCACCGAGGAGGTGCGCGAGGGTGTGTCGTGTGTGTTCGATATTCATACCAGTATACTACTACAACTCCTTCACTTTTTCTATGATGAGACTTTTTGTACCGTTGCGCTCATTTACTTTTGCCCGGACTGCGAGGCATTTGTCTACCTGGAGGAGGGTTTTGCTACTCTCAAATACTCGAGGAAAAGCAACTGCTTCGATCGAGCCACTAAAGTCGGTGAGGGTGAGGAATGCCATCATGTCGCCCTTTTTGGTGGCAAAAGGTTTTACCATCTCAACGATACATGGGATGATCACTTCTTTTTCTGGATCTTCGACTTCGCGTGCTTTTGAAATATTGAAATCACGTGCTGCTATTTTGTCTTTGTAGGGGTCGAGTGGGTGACCAGAGATGTAGAGACCGAGGAGCTCTTTTTCCCATGCGAGACGTTCTTTTTCGCCCACCTTTTCTACGTCCATCAATTTCAATGTAGGCAGTGTGCTCGTATCTGTCATAAAACCAAATAACGAATCTTGGTTTGTTGGAAGTTTTTCATGTTCTTTGTTGTAGGCGAGGAGGTTTTCGATGTTTCCCATGAGGACTCCACGATCGACGCCGAACATATCGAGGGCACCAGCCTTTATGAGAGCCTCCAATGATTTTTTATTTAAATTTCGATCACGCACCCGATCGAGAAAGTTGGTGAGGGAGGTAAAGACTCCTCCACGCTTGCGCTCGTCGATGATCGAGCTCGCTATACCCTGGCCAAAGTTTTTGATGGTGACGAGTCCAAAGCGGATAGTATTTTTCTTTTCGGGAAGCACGGTGAACTGGCTGTAGCTCTCGTTGATATCTGGCGGGAGGACTTCGATACCCATGCGTTTACATTCAGCCACGAATTCACCGATTTTCTCTACATCACCCGAGTCGGCGGTCATCACGGCTGACATGTATATAGCGGGAAAGTTCGCCTTCATATATGCAGTCTGGTACGCCACGCGACCATAGCTCGCAGCGTGTGCTTTGTTGAACCCGTAGGCAGCAAATGGCTCGATCAGTTTCCAGAGCTCGGTAGCCTTTTTCTCTGGCATTCCATTTTTGACGAGGCCATCCATCAGCTTTCCTTTTTGTTCTTCCATTTCTTTTGGAATCTTTTTACCCATCGCTTTTCGGAGCTTGTCCGCTTCGAGCCATGAGTATCCACCGAGCTTTATCGCAATCATCATGACGTCATCCTGATAGGTGATCACTCCGTATGACATGTTTAGAATATCTTTCATGCGCGGATCGAGGTATTTTATCTTTTCAGGATTGTGTTTTCGCTCGATGTATTCGGGGATCGATTCGAGCGGTCCTGGACGGTAGAGGGCCACCATCGCGTTTATATCATGGATGGTACTTGGTTTTAGATCGACGAGGAATTTTGTCATACCCGTACCGTTGAGCTGAAAGAGGCCGGTGGTCTGACCCTTTGCGAGGATCTCAAATGTTTTTGCATCATCGAGAGGGATTTCATCTATATCGATATGTACACCCTCGATTTTCTTTACACGATCGATCGCATCGGCGAGGATGGCGAGGTTTTTGATACCGAGAAAGTCGAATTTGAGAAGTCCGACTCCATCCTCTCCCACAGCGTACATGTCGTATTGAGTGATGATTTTTTTATCACCTTTTGTATCGTACTGGAGCGGTACGTATTCGATGAGTGCCTCGGGACCGATCACTACACCAGCGGCGTGTACCGAGATGTGACGTGCACAGCCTTCGATTTTCTTTGCCATATCGACGATGCGTCTGGTGTCAGCGTCTTTGCTGTATAGATCTTTGAACTCAGTCACTTCTTCGAGTGCGCGGTCGATGGTCATGGGGAAACCTTGTGCACCCATGGGTATGAGTTTGGAAATACGATCTGCTACATCGTATGGATATCCCATTGCTCGAGCGACATCTCGCACCGCTCCTTTTGCCATCATTGTTCCAAATGTCCCGATCTGGGCTACTTTGTCGTATCCGTATTTTCCACGCACATAGTCGATCACTTCGTCGCGACGGTTATCGGCAAAGTCCATGTCGATGTCGGGCGCCGATGGACGCTCGGGGTTCAGGAATCGTTCAAAGGGGAGTTTGTAGGCGAGTGGATCTACGTTTGTGATCCGTGTTACATATGTCGTGAGCGATCCTGCTACCGATCCTCGGATGTTTGTGAGGATGCCGTGATCGTGTGCGTATTTGAGGAGGTCTGTCACCACGAGAAAGTACTGGGCATACCCTTTGTTTTTGATAACCTCGAGCTCGTAGTCGAGGCGGTCGGTAACTTCTTTTGTGAGTGAAAGGCCGCGTTTCGGGATACCTTCGTAGGCGATACGGCGTAGTTCCTCATCGTATGAGAGACCACTTTCGACTACATACTTTGGGAAAAGCCATTTGCCGAGGGTGAGGGTGACGTTGCACATATCGGCGATCTTTTGCGTATTGTCGAGTGCCTCGGGAATATCAGCAAATAGTTCGTTTGCTTTTTCGGGTGATATAAAAGAAAAGTTTTCATCATCATTGTCTGTCTTGTCGCTCCCATCGCTATGACTATTTACGAGCATGAGGGTATCACGTGCCGCACGATCATCCTCGTTTATATAGTACACATCGTGTGCTGCGACGATGGGCGTCTGTGTCTCCTCCGCGAGCTTTATGAGCTGGTTCATGAGCCCCTCGTGACCGTCGATCTCTGGGTGACGGGTGATCTCGATATAAAAATCTGGGTATACTTTTTTGTACCAGGCTATTTTTTCTTTTGCCTTTTCTATATCGCGCATCTTGAGTGCTGCTGATATCTCACTCGAAAAAGAAGGAGCGATCGCGACGAGGCCCTGACTGTATTTTTCCATGAGCTCGCGGTCGATACGGGGTTTGTAGTAAAATCCTTCGAGCTGGGAGTGGGTGACGAGCTTTATGAGGTTCTTGTATCCTTCAAAATCCTTGGCCAAAAGGACCATGCGATGTCGGCGACTATCTACTCCGGCCTGCATATCGGTACGGGTGCGGATCGCTACATAAAAATCCACACCGATGATCGGTTTTATCCCTTTTTTGACACACGCCATATAAAAATCAATCACTCCATACATGTTTCCAGCATCGGTGATAGCGAGGGCAGGCATACCAAATTCCTTTGCTTTTGCAACGAGATCATCGATCTTTGGGAGGGCGTTTAGGAGAGAGTAGTGACTGTGTACGTGGAGATGGATAAACGGGTGGGGCATAAAGACATTATACATATTTTGCTATAATCCAGCTATGAAATACGTGATCGGCATCGACGAAGTCGGAAGGGGTCCTATTGCAGGGCCTGTAACTGTCTGTGCCTGTATGATTTCGTCAGATATTGCTAAAAAGTATAAAGGAATAAAAGACTCTAAAAAACTAACTCAAAAAAGACGCGAAGAAATATATAAAGAAATCCAAGGGCTAGTAGAATATAAAGTAACTAGTATAAGTGCAAAAGAAATAGATGAAAAAGGAATCAGTTTTTGTATAAAAAAAGCCCTTGCTACGTCTATTTCAATTTTTCCTAAAGAGACCAAGGTCCTCCTCGATGGAGGCCTCAAGGCACCTCCAGAATACAAAGACCAAAAGACCATCATAAAAGGCGACGAGAAGGAGGTCAGCATCGCTCTGGCATCAATCCTCGCAAAGGTCACCCGCGACCGCTATATGGCCAAAATGGCCCTAAAATACCCCTTATACGGCCTAGAAGGGCATAAAGGCTATGGGACAAGGAAACACTATGAAAGTATACAAAAGTACGGTCCGAGCCCCCTACATCGCCGATCCTTCTTGCATTTTCTCTAGTTTTATGTAGAATATACCTCACTATGGAATTTGCGATTATTCATACCGGTGGCAAGCAATACAACGTAAAAGTCGGTGATTCGATCAAGATCGAAAAGCTCGGTGATACGTTCAAAGAGGGTGACAAAGTCACTTTTGATAAAGTCATGCTCGTGGACAACGGCAAGGACACTACTATCGGTACCCCATACATTCCAAAAGCTGCTGTTTCAGCTACTATCACAAAAATCGGCCGCCTTCCAAAGGTAGACGTCGTAAAGTACAAGCAAAAGTCACGATACTTCAAGCGAAATGGTCACAAGCAGCCTTTCTTTGAAGTAAAGATCGACGCTCTCAAATAAGTTTAGGAAAATCTATTTTTCAACGCGTTTTTTAGGGTCTCTGCATCTACATACTCCAGTTCTGACCCAGTAGAAAGTCCACGTCCCAGCGTGGTCATTTTTATATTTGTTATTTTGCTACGGATGTATTCCTCGGTGTGTTCTCCCTCCGGGGTAATACTCAAAGAGAAAATGATTTCAGAGAAATTTCCTTTTGATATACGTTCGAGGAGCTCTTTTATACGGATCCTTTGTTCCGGTGCTTTGTCGAGGATGGGGATGGTCCCTCCAAGGATAAAATAGTAGCCGTGATAGGTGTGAGTTTTTTCTATCGTCTCAAAATCAATGTCGCGTGCCACGATCATGAGAGTACTCTCTCGATTTTCTTTACATGTATTGCAGATTCCACTACCCACAAAGATACGGAAACATGTGGGACAGGTAGCGACGCCGGTGCGGATCTTTTGAATCTCGGCTATCAGGCGATCACTGTATCCTTTTGGCTTGCTCATGAGGAAATAGGCAAAACGTCGAGCCTGTCGTGGGCCGATCCCAGGGAATTCGCGAAATAGTTCGATGAGGTCGTTCATGGGTTAAAATCCGTCGAATTCGTTTTTCTCCACATCCATAAATGTAGTCTTGTCTCCATCAAAGGCCATGTGCACATCGCCCGTCGCCCCGTTTCGGTGCTTTGCAATGATGATTTTGGCCTTCATAGCGACTGCCTTGTCCTCGTTGAAACGATCCTCGCGATGGATGAACATCACGACGTCGGCATCCTGCTCGATACTACCAGAGTCTCGGAGGTCAGAGAGGCGAGGTTCTCCACCACGTTGCTCGACTGCACGTGAGAGCTGTGAGAGGGCGATCACAGGTACTTCGAGCTCGCGGGCCAGGTTTTTGAGAGAGTGAGAGATCTCGGTCACCTGCTGTACGACATTGTCAGAATTCCGGTTGTGCGTAGGTACCATGAGCTGGAGATAGTCGACGATGATGAGGCCGAGGCCTTTTTCACTCTTGAGGCGACGTGCGACCGAGCGCATCTTTAGAATATTGTTCGACGGTGTGTCGTCGATAAAGATAGGAGCCTTGTCGAGGCGTTCCATGGCCTCGCGGAGTGGCCCAAAGTCGTGCTCCATAGAGAGCTTGCGACCGGTTTTGAGCTTCCAGGCGTCCACCTGTGACTCAGCAGAGAGCATACGATCTACGAGTTGCTGCGAGCTCATTTCGAGTGAAAATATACCTACGGGGATATTGTGCACGGTCGCAGCCTTTCGAGCGATGTCGAGGGCGAGAGAGGTCTTTCCGACTGATGGTCGAGCGGCGAGGATGATGAGGTCAGACTTTTGGAAACCTGCGAGCTTGTCATCGATCCCTTTGAATCCAGATGGTACGCCACGCATTTGACCCTGATTGTCATGGAGGTGCTCGATACGTTCCCATGCGTCATGTAGCGTGTCCTTTAGATGGACGAATTTTCCACCACCGGTGTAGTTCGTCACTTCAAATATTTTCTTTTCTGCTTGGTCGAGGACTTCTTCGAGTTCACCTGATTCGTCAAAACCGAGGTTTCCAATATGCTCTGATGCCTGGATGAGCTCGCGCATCATGTGCTTTTTCTGCACGATCTGGGCGTAGTACACGGCGTTTGTAGATGATGGTACTCCGTGCGCCACCTCGGTGAGATAGCTCATACCTCCGATCATTTCGAGCTCGTTTCGCTCGCGGAGTTTTGTGGAAAGGGAAATGAGGTCGATCGGAGTAGTCTTGTTGTGGAGTTCGAGCATGGCATTCCACATGATGCGGTGCTTTTCAGAATAAAAAGAACGGGCAGATATGATGTCCATCACATCGTACATGGCCTCCGGGCGGATCATGATGGAGCCGAGTACTGCACGCTCTGCCTCGAGACTCTGCGGTGGGATACGCAAGTCTTTTGTTTTGAAATAGGGTGAGGTCTGTTGGGACATGTATGTATTTTACACGAGAAAACAAACAATCCGCTATCTTATACTGGGTACAAAACTGTGGTTAAACTGTGCACAATCTCAAAACCTATATAGGATATAGGTGCTTTTGAATTTTATAAAGATTTTATCTCTGTTTTGCTAGGGTTATTTGATGAGTGATGAGACTTATTTCGAATTAAAACAAAATACATTAAAACTATATAAATCGATTGGTTTTATTATATGTAATGCTCTTGATAATACCGAGATATATTTCAATTCACATGGTTTTCGTCATTTTATTTATACCAGTGCCGGAAAAAGACCGATCGAGGATCAAATGAGAAGATTCAAATTATTGCCACACGCCTTAATAATTCTAAATGACCAAAGATCAAGACCGGAAGAGGTAAGGACATTAGGAAAAGTCACTTTTATATCAGTGGAAAATGAATTTCACTTTCCATCAGCAACAGTTGTCATTAGAAAAATCGGGACAGGTAAACCTCATTTCTTTAGTATAATCCCCAAAAAGCGCAAAGACCCTAATAAGGGTCTTTCATAGAGTCTGTTATCAGTGGTCCGATATTACCATCTTGGGCGCAACTCCAATGGCCACAAACAATATTACTATTATGGTACTCTATCCAATCTTCCTGTCAACCTTCACACCAGTATCAGTATCTTTTAGGATATACCCTCGTTCCTCGATCTCTTTTCGAATCGCATCAGCCTTTTCAAAATCCTTTTCCTTTCGAGCGAGTTCACGGACCTCGGCGAGCGCCTCGATCTCTGGAGGAATCATGATGTGGGTGAAAGCTTCGAGTCCCAGGCCAAATACCTTGTCAAAATCCAAAACGGTAGCTAGTTTGTCTGCATCAGACAAGGTTTCGTCATGAGAAAGCTCATGCATGAGGGCGAGGGCACGAGGCATGTCGATATCGTCTTCGAGTGCAGCGATGAACATCTTTTTGTATCCCTCTGAAACCGTTCCTGGTGTACCCCATTCGGTGATGTGCTGCGCGAGGTTGATAAAGCCATTTTGCGCTGCCTCGACTGCTTCGAGGGTAAAGTTCACCTGCGTGCGATAGTGGGCCGAGAGGAGCCAGTAGCGATAGGCGAGGGGAGAGATGTGATTTTCTTCGAGGTCAGAAATCTTTAGGAAATTACCGAGTGATTTACTCATCTTTGTATCATTTACGTTCATAAACGCAGAATGCATCCAGTAGTTTACAAATTTCTTTCCAGTCGCTGATTCTGATTGGGCTATTTCATTTACATGGTGTGGAAACATGAGGTCAACTCCTCCAGTATGAATATCGATCGTATCTCCTAGTGTCTTTGTTGCCATAGCAGAACACTCTATGTGCCATCCTGGACGGCCATCACCAAAGGGAGCTGGCCACACAACCTCTCCGTCACTTTCTACATGAAATTTCCACAACGCAAAGTCTCGCGGATTTTCTTTTTCATACTTATCATTTTGAATACGTTCTTTTACTTCATTTGTCAGTTTTATACCAGCCAAAGCGCCATAGTCTTTTACCAAACCAATACTCATGTATACACCATCATGAGACGCATAGGCTATGTCTTTTTCGAGGAGTGCACCGATCATGTCCACCATCTCTCTTATGTATTCGGTCGCGTGAGGGACGACGTGCGGGGTCTTTATATTGAGCTTTTTGAGATCCTGGTACAAAATGTCTTCGTATTTTTTTGTAAATGTTTTGAAAGAAACACCCTGTTTTTGACTCTCGAGCACGATGCGATCATCAACGTCAGTGATATTCATGACCTGGGTCACCTCATATCCTAGGTATTCAAATGATCGTCGAAGGATATCATTGAAAATAAATGATCGGAAATTTCCTATGTGTCCCACGTCGTATACTGTGAGTCCACAGTGATACATGCCCACTTTTCCTGGAACAAGCGGTTTAAATACCTCTTTTGATTTGGTGAGCGTATTGTACAGTTCTAGAGCCATTTTTTGTTTTTGAAAAATACAAAGATACTGACCAGTATGATGATCATGAGACCGACGATGATCTCGAAATCATACGCAGATCCCACGATAGGTTTGTGATCAGTGTCCATTGCAAAGATCGCTGCGATGAGGGTGAGCGGGAATGTAGAAAAGGCGAGCATGGTGAGGGTCTTTATGGCCTCATTTTGCTTTGTATTCAGAAGTGAGTCATTTGTATCGCGCAGGTCTGTGACGAGTTCTCTGTTTGCAACGATTGCATCATATATCTTTGTGTATTCAGAGATGAGGTCCGCTCCATAGTACGCAAAATCAGAGCCAAAAAACTGGACAGCAACAGTCTGAAAGTTTTGTAGGACGTCCTTGTGCATACGAGTAGTCTGTTTGAAATCGATGAGTTCTCGAGAGAGATATGAAAGTTCCTCTACCATGAGGCGTTCTTTGCCGAGGAAGATATTTTTTTCTACCTCAAAAAGTCCCGCACGGATACTGTCGAGTTCGTGTGAGACATTTTTATATAGACGTTTGAGCATGTGATAAAAGATAAAGCCGGCATGCTCTCCGATGCCACTCTTGTCGAGGACCGAGTTTACCTCAAACATTTTTGAAAAATTATGAAGCGGTTCGACGGTATCATATTTTGTGGTGATGATGAACTCTTTTCCGATGACAAAATCCACCTCTTTGTCAGTAACCACGTAATGGTCGTTTACTTTTGTGCGCACAGGAATATGGAGGATGAGGTAGATATAGTCATCATAAAAATCTACCTTTGGTTTCAGGCTTTTATTTAAAAGTTCTTCACCAACGAGAGGATGGAGACGATAGTCACTGATCACCTTTGCCACTTCGTCACTCGTAGGGGCCTCGAGGTCGATCCAGGTCAGGCGCCGGTAGGTGTATTTTTGAATCATAGGCACAGTATATACTGAAAAATACGACTTTTCCATTGCGAGCAAGGGTTTTGTTTGAGATAATAGATTAAACATGAATCAAACTTTTGATAAAAAGATCGTTGCTATCGTAGTGCTTGTCGTGGTCGCTGGAGCCTCGTATGCTCTCGGTGCGCGTAACCGCACGATACTCTCGACTGATGCTCCTCGTGTAGAGGCACTCATGGTAACCGACAAGGAATTTGCCCCGTTTTGGAAGGTGTGGGGACTCCTCGATGAAAAATTCGTGGGTACGGCGACTACCACTACTAAAGAAGAGCGCATACACGGTGCGATGAAAGGACTCGTCGAGTCTATGGGTGATCCGTACACCGTATTTTTCCCACCAGAAGAAGCAAAGGTGTTCGAGAGCGATATTTCAGGTACATTTAGTGGGGTTGGTATGGAGATCGGTATAAAAGAAGGGGTTTTGACAGTAGTTGCCCCGCTCAAAGGTAGTCCAGCTGAAAAGGCAGGAATGAAGACAGGGGATAAGCTTTTAAAGATTGGCGATACCGAGACAAAAGACATGTCGGTAGAAAAAGCAGTGAAACTCATCCGTGGCCCAGTGGGGACGAGTATCGTACTAACCATTATCCCAACCGGAACATCCCAAGTTACCGAACGAACTCTCACTCGAGCTACTATCGAGGTACCGAGTATCGAAACCGAGATAAAGACAGCTTCAGGTGCAACTACACAGTCAGGCACAGGACTCCGTGATGATGGTATATTCGTCATTCGACTATTTAGCTTTACTTCCACATCACCAGGACATTTTCGTACTGCACTTCGAGAGTTTGTAAAATCAGGTTCACACAAGCTCATTCTCGATCTGCGAGGTAATCCGGGCGGGTATCTCGAGGCGGCAGTTGATATTGCCTCATGGTTTCTTCCTGTAGGAAAGGTGATCGTAAGCGAGGATTTTGGAGGCAATGCACCAGAGAAAGTCTATCGTAGTAAAGGATATGATGCATTTAGCGCGAATTTGAAAATGATCATCCTTGTAAACCAGGGTTCTGCATCAGCCTCTGAGATCCTCGCGGGTGCACTCAAGGAGCATGGTGTGGCGCAGCTCGTCGGTGAAAAGACGTTTGGAAAAGGATCGGTCCAGGAACTCGTCAAAGTCACCCCAGACACGTCACTCAAGGTGACCATCGCTCGATGGCTCACTCCAAATGGCACAAATCTGTCAAAGAACGGCCTTGTGCCAGATGTTGAGGTAAAGATCACAGAAAAAGATGTAAAAGAAAAGAAAGATCCCCAGCTCGACAAGGCAGTTGAAATTTTAAAAGCATTACCCTAATATAAGGATATGAAAATCATATTACTGAAAGACGTACAAAAGATAGGGAAACGGTACGAGACAAAAGACGTGTCTGACGGATTTGCAGCAAATTCACTCATCCCTCGAAAGCTTGCTATTCCAGCTACACCTGATGCTGTAAAGCGTATATCCCTCGAGATCGCTCGAGAAGCAGGTGAGAAGAAACTACAGGACGATCTCATCACCAAACAACTACAGACACTAGACGGGACCACGGTCACCTTTTCTGGAAAGACAAATGAAAAAGGCCACCTCTTTGCTGGACTCCACGCAAAGGAAATCGCTGAACTCGTACAGCTAAAGGCCGATCATATCGTCCTTGCTAAACCGATAAAAGAAATAGGAAAACACCCCATCAAAGTTATGATTGGGGCGCATTCCGCACAATTCACTCTAGAGATTGTATCTAAATAATGTGAACGATGTTCTTTCGAGAGGTGGTGTTGTCGAAGTTGATCTTTCGCTTTGTACCAAAAGAAACTTTTCCATCCTTTAGAGCAAAGAGGGTGTGATCCTTTCCTATACCGACATTCTTCCCAGGAAGTACTCGTGTACCTCGCTGTCGAACGATAACTGAACCGATTTTTGCGAGATCTCCATCACTGATCTTTACACCCAGGTATTTAGGACCTGAGTCGCGACCGTTTTTGGATGTACCTGCGGCTTTTTTGGTTGCCATTGTCTTTTATTTATGTAGGGAGAGTATATACTATATAGTGATAAAAATCAAATGAAATACGCCTTTTTTACACTTTCCGCCAGTTTTCTGGCTGGAATAGGGGTATTTCTGGTCAATTTTTCACCCCACGGGGAGCTGAAATACATGACTCAAAAAATGCCCGATTTTCCGGTCTATATAGCCTCCAAAAATGGGGAGGTTTTTGGGCTGCCGTGGTGTGGATCGATCCCTCGTATAAAACCCGAAAATACCCTTGTTTTTAGCCACAAAATGGATGCTGAAAAGGCCGGTTTTAGGCCTATAAAGAACTGCCGGGGAATGTAGAAAAAACCTTGACTTTTTGGGCCAAAGGTGCTATGATATACGTACAAATCGGATATGAGGTAAGGTTACTCTTACTAAGTATCCGATTTCAAATTTATGATAAATATGACTACGGGGCTTGTGTTCTTTCTATCTTCAGTATATGGTGCAGCGACCACAACACAGCCAGTTGTTATCCAGGACATTCCTGCAGTCGTAGAGACTGCTCCAAAGACGCTCGAACACTATGTCCGTGAGTATTTCGATGATACTCCGGTCCTAGCAGAGATCGCTCGATGTGAGTCCGGATTCATTCACTTTACCGACTCAGGTAATGTGCTACGTGGTATACAAGATCGTAACGACGTCGGGGTGATGCAGATCAACGAACGATTTCACCTCGAAGCTGCGAAAAAGCTAGGGTACGACATCTATTCGATCGAAGGTAACCTTGCATACGCAAAGTATATCTACGAAAAGGATGGTGCCGCTCCATGGTACGCTTCATCTAAATGTTGGGGAAAGAAACTCAAGAATTACGAAGTGGCAATGAAATAAGCCATAAGAAAAACACTCTAGAAATAGGGTGTTTTTCTTTTTAGTATATAATAGCCTCATGATTAGTTTTGATTCACTATACAAAAATCTCAACAAGGCTCAAAAAGAGGCCGTCGATACGATCGAGGGACCGGTCATGGTCATAGCGGGTCCTGGTACTGGAAAGACATCTATTCTCACCCTGCGCATCGCAAACATCCTCCGACAGACTGATACTGCCCCAGAAAACATACTTGCCCTCACCTTTACCGAATCAGGCGCAAAAGCCATGAGAAAAAAGCTCGTCGGCATCGTGGGAACCCGAGGGTACAAGGTCCGCATCGCCACATTTCATGGTTTTTGCAATAGTATCATCAAGGAGTTTCCAGAAAAATTCAGTCGTATCATCGGGGGCGCGAGCATCACCGATGTAGACCAGCTGCGACTACTCGAGGAAATCATCACAAAAAATAGTTTTGAATATATAAAACCATACGGAGAACCTCTCTACTACATAAAACCACTCCTTAACACAATAAAGAAACTCAAACGCGAAGCCATCAGTGTCACTGTTTTTGCCCAGAGTGTGGCAAAGCAAGAGATTGATTTCAAAGATATCCCAGACCTCTATCATGCAAAAGGGGCGCACAAAGGGAAAATGAAAGGTGAGTACTCTGACCTGCAGACAAAGATAGAAAAAAACAAAGAGATCATCACCGTATACGAGGCGTATGAAAAGGCCCTCAAAAAACAAAAGCTCTACGACTACGAGGACATGATCATCGAGACGATCAAGGCATTCAAGGAGGATGCAGATTTTCTCCTACAAATACAGGAGACCTATCAGTACATCCTCGCCGACGAGCATCAGGACGCAAACAATGCTCAGAACACCATCCTCGAACTCCTTTCTAGTTTTCACTCAGATCCAAACCTCTTTATCGTCGGTGACGAAAAGCAGGCTATTTTCCGTTTTCAAGGGGCATCGCTTGAGAACTTTTTGTATTTTAAAAATATATACCCACAAGCAAAGGTCATCCATCTCGAGGACAATTATCGCTCGACCCAGCCCATCCTCGACGCCGCACACTCGCTCATCCTGCACAACAAGACCAATCCTACAGAGCTCGCCTCACATGCTGCAGAGAAAGCCCTGCTTACGGTAGTCTCGTGCACGAGTCCTCTGCACGAAGCACGATATATTGCTGAGTCCATTAAAAGACAAAGTATCCCGCACGAGGAGCAGGCAGTCCTTTATCGTGACAACAAAGATGCGTTTCTCATTGCCTCGGTTTTCCAAAAATACGGCATCCCATATGTGATCGAGTCTGACGAGGACTTACTCCACGATCCACACATTCGAAAACTCGTCTACCTCCTGCGGCTCGCGCACGATCCAGGGAACGAAGAGCTCCTCGCAAAGGCACTTTTTATCGATGTGTTAAATATTGACGCCCTCGAGGTCGTGCAGACAATCGGGCAAGCTAGAAAGGAAAAAAAGACGCTACTGTCTCTCGTAAAAGAAAAAGGGATCCTGCCACGTCTCTCGACATGGGTGAGTCATGCAAAAAATATGCCGTTTGAGAGGTTCCTCGAGGAGTTCGTCCGGGAATCAGGATTTCTCACATATGCTATGGCCGAGGCTGAGCGTTTTTCTGTACTCACTGACTTTTTCGATGAGGTCAAAAATATCATCCAATCAAAAAGAGAATACTACCTCGCCGACTTTATCGCACATATAGATTTGATCGAGGCACACGGACTCCTCATAAAAGGTGGACGAAAACAAAAGAGCGGCGTTCGTCTCATGACCGCACACCGATCAAAGGGGCTCGAATTCGAACATGTGTATATCGTCGGAGTGAACGACGGACACTGGGGAGGGAGGAGCAAGAGAAATTTCTTTACCATACCCATCCTCGGCGAGGCAGATACAGGTATCGAGGACGAACGGAGACTTTTCTATGTAGCGCTCACTCGTGCAAAGAAACATGTGACGATCACCTATCATACTGAAAATGACGCTATCCCGGCACAGTTTATCGAGGAGATCGATGCAACACTCATCATAAAAGATGAAAAAACATACACCGATGATGCCCAGTTCTCTTTTACAGTAGATTCAAAACCGGTGCGCACAGTCCTCGATCGTGAACTCATGAAAGAAAAATTCCTCGACCAAGGGCTCTCGGTCACTGCACTCAACAACTATATCGAGTGTTCGTGGAGATATTTCTTTGTGAACCTGATCCGCATCCCACAGGCACAGAGCAAGCACCAGATGTACGGTACCGCGATACACGAAACTCTGCGGATGTATTTCAATCACTATCGTGAGGACAAGGAACCAAGCAAAAAGGAGACAATCGAATTTTTCGAAAATATGCTCCACAAGCAACCACTGTACGAGGATTTTGCCGATACTTTGGAAAAGGGAAAAACATCTCTTGCTGAATACTTTGATCAGTACAAAGGGACGTGGCCACGGAACCTATTTACAGAATACTCTGTAGAATGTCATATCGATGTCGCGGGTGAAGAGGTACTCCTAAAAGGAAATCTAGACAAAGTCGAGCTCATCGAAGGGAAAAAGGTAAATGTAGTCGACTATAAAACAGGCAAGGGGAGTCGCAATAAAGAAAACTATGACCGACAGCTTCATTTTTACAAACTCCTCCTCACGCTCGCAGGGGACTATGATATGGTGTCCGGTGAACTCGATTTTATCGAAGAGAAAAAGCGCAAAAAGATAGCTGTAGAAAGTATAGATGAAATACGAGCGACTACAGTCGAGGTAGCTACAGAAATACTCTCAGGAAAATTGAAACCTGGGTGTGGTGACTGTGAATTTTGTGAACTCGCAAAACTACTGTAGGAGAAGGTCTATAACGAGTGAGAGTACTTCGTAAGGGAATGCGCCACGGATGATGATCTTTGTACTGTCATTTGGGATAGTGATGAGATCATCGAGACCTGCCTGTGAGACGATATTTTTAAGTGCACTGATCTGGTCGGCAGTAGGTCGTTCTTGGAGGATCATGATACTCGTAGGTGTAGCTGGGCGGCCTTTGCTGATGGCTACTCCATCGTCGTATTCTGACTGGACTTTTTCCTGAGTAGCTTTGGTATCGAGGCAGGTAGTGAACTTTGTCATATCGAGGCTCTGCTCGCGTGCGATGTCGAGGAGCTTGCTTGGTTCGAGTTTGTTGTTTGACTGAGTGGTTTCGTATATACGGTCGATATATTTCCAGAACGCTGCAGAACCGCCACCTACCTGTGCTGCACACTCACTCGCAATCGCTTCGTTCCATGCGCGAGGGTGAAGACCTGTGATAGGGAGATGTCGGTAGACCCATGCTACCTTGCCATCTTTTCCATATTTGCCGATTACCCGGTGCATGGTCGAATGGAAGACTTTGCAAAACGGACATTCGGTATCAGAGTACTCTACGATCACGATAGGAGCGTTTGGATTACCCAAGATGTGGTCCTTTTCAGAGATCGGGAGCATGGTGACATTGTTTGTATTGGTTGCAGCCTTTGGAGCTGTGTGTCGTGGACCACTAGTATAAATGACTGATATAGCAATGAGTGCTCCGGCTACGATGATTGCGACTGGGATATTGAGAACTGATTTTGGTGTGTGTGATTCCATATGTGGTAAGATTATAACATATATGGAATTACTCCTCGGTTTCATCCAAGGTTTGACCGAATTTATCCCCGTCTCGTCAAGCGGGCACCTCATCCTGTTCCGTGAACTGTTTGGTATCCATGGAAATGACCTTGCCTTTGACGCAGTGTTGCAGTTTGCAACCATCCTCGCTGTACTGGTTTATTTTTGGAAAGATCTCTGGGCACTTTTGTTTGATTGGAAAAAGCTAAAGATCATCATTCTAGCCACTATCCCTGCGGTCATTGTAGGACTTTTACTCGAATCCTATATGGAAACTGTTTTCAGAAATGTAACCCTCCTTGCCGCCACTTTTATCCTCGGTAGTATCATTATGCTTGTTGCCGAGAAGTATGCACAGCAAAACAAAGAATTAAATATTAAGAATGGCTTTGTTATCGGTTTGTTCCAGTGCCTCGCTCTAGTTCCTGGCATGTCACGTTCTGGTATGACGATATCTGGAGGATTGTTTACTGGGTTAAATAGAGAACAAGCTACACGATTTTCTTTTCTTTTATCGTTTCCCATCATCCTAGGTTCTGGACTCAAAAAACTACTCGATTTACCAGAGATTCACAGCGAGCTCGTATGGGCATCCGCCGTGGCTTTCGTAGTTGGTCTAGCATCTATTCACTTTTTGATCACTTTCTTGCGAAATCATACTCTAAAAACCTTTGCGTACTATCGTATTGTCCTTGCAATCGTGATATTGGTGTGGTCTGTGGTGTAAATTAGAACGGCATCGATAGGGTCATAGCAGCATCGCTCTCTTTTTCCCAGTCTTTTGTGTCTATCTTTATATCTCGAATAGTTCCTAGATCAGGGTATTTTAGCTTGCCGTTTTTCATAGCATAGTCGTATACTTCTTTGGTGATCTTTACGTCCTCCAAACAGTATTTTATGATCTTGTCGATCTCACCATTTCTCCACCAGACGATGGCATCGAGACCGTGACCCGCTTTGTTTCTCCCCAGAGTCGCCTCGGCGATATGATCGAGTTTGATACGGCGGCCGAGTGACTTTTTGATCTCTACAAGCAGGTCCAGGCTCTTTATCTTTGTGAGATCTCCAGCATAGTATTTGTTTAAAAGGGGAATATCAAAATGATCACCGTTGAAGGTGACGAGCATATCAGCCTTTTCGAGGACTGGCCACAGTTTTGGAAAATCTTCTTGTAAAAAGCTCTGGTAGGTATCAGTCTCTGAGTCGTAGGTACAGACAACAGAAATGTCTAAATCAACTGGGTCATTTGAGGCCACTTCTTCAAAAGTATTTTTAGTTTCTATATCAAAAAAGACTTTACGCATGGAGGTCGCGGATTTCGTACTTGCCTGTCTTTCTCTCTTCCTCACCGATCACGATGAGCTGTGGGACACCCAGCTTTACCCCAGTCTTTATCTGGTCACCGATTTTCTTTAGAGAATAGTCGATCACTACTTTTTTATCCTTTTCGCGAAGTTCTTTTGCTATATCCTGGGCATAGCCAAAGCTGTTTTCATCGAGGACTGCGATATATATGTCGCCAGAAGATGCAGCTTTTGGCAGTAGGTTGTACGTCTCGAGGACATCACGCATAGTCACGTCACCCATACCAAAACCAAATGCAGCTACTTTGTCATTGCCAAAAAGGGAAAGGAGCTCGTCATAGCGACCTCCACCAAAGAGCGATCGTCTGTTTTCAGGATGCTTGTCGAATACTTCAAAGACTACACCAGTATAGTAGTCGAACCCTCGCATGAGAGATGAGTCAAAACGGACATTTGTGATACCGAGTGCCTCGAGACCTGCGAGAGTTTTTTGGACTGCTTCACTCGGGCGTATATTTTCGAGCATTGCCTCGACATTTTGATCAGTGAGCTCTGCAGCTGCAGCTGCAAATGCCTCGCGAGACATTTTGTCTTTTTTGTCGATCAATTTGCATAGTGCATGAGAAAAATCCTTCATGAGGGTTCGGTCATTCACCCGGATCTCAAAATCATTGCTCTTCATGCCGAATTCGTGGAGGATGTCTGAGGCGAGCGCGATGACCTCTACCTCGGCCTGTGCACTCTGCACACCAAATATATCGACATTGAGCTGCCAGTGTTCGCGTAGACGTCCACGCTGGGGTTTCTCGTATCTAAATAGGTTAGGAATAGAGAACCAACGGAGTGGAAACGCCAGTTCACGACGCTTGTGAGCGACCATACGAGCGACCGTTGGGGTCATCTCTGGGCGGATGGTCACCTCACGCTCTCCACGATCGATAAAGGTATACGTCTGCTCATTTACGATCTCTTCACCACTCTTTGCACGGTATAGCTCTGCTGGTTCGAGGACAGAGGCAGAGTACTCCTGGTATCCGTACTGCTCCACTACTTTTTTCCAAACAGAAAAAATATAGTTCTGTATTGCCATGTCCTCTGGGTAAAAGTCCCGGACGCCTTTGTAAGGTTCTGTTGGAAGTTTTTCTGACATACATGTATAGTATCAAATATGGTCACAGTTTACAAAAACCTAGGCGAAACCCCACTACAATGCCTCGAGCGATACCGCAATGATGCGGGTATTGAGGCTGGTGTCCCTATGACCTATGCCGGGCGGCTCGACCCTATGGCTGAAGGAGATATGATCATCCTCGTCGGTGAAGAATGCAAAGGGAAAGACAAGTTTTTGCCCATGAACAAAGAGTACGAAGTCGAGTTTCTTTTAGGAATAGAAACTGATACCTATGATCTATTGGGTATTTTTCAAAAAGAAAGTGAGATTTCTGATATTCAAATCATGAAAGGAAAATTTACCCAACCATACCCACCTTTTTCATCAAAGACATTTTCAGGAGGAAAAGCCGAGACAAAAGAAGTAGAGATATTTGATTGTCGGATTCTCGACAAAAGAATCATTTCAAAAGAAGAATTGCATACTCAGATCAAAACCAGAATCGCTCTCGTAAAAGGAGAATTTCGACAAAAAGAAATCTTGGCAGCATGGGAGGCGTATTTTGCTCAGACAAAAAGGGTAGAGTATAGCCTCATCAAGGTCTGGATATTTGCAAGTAGTGGTACCTATATGCGCAGTATTGCTCATAGAAACCATGGCTTGGCATATTCGATAAAAAGAACTAGTATTAGAGTATGAGACGCATCGTCATAAAAGAAGGTCCGCTCGTATTTGTACGAAATGTTTTGGCTATGGAGCTGGTGGCATGCCTCGTGCTTTTTGGACTTTCTTTTCTAGGGAACTATGAGCAGTTGTATCGTAGTTTTGGATTTGCGGAGTTGCTACGCTACGACCTGTTCCTCGTATTTGGATTCTCTGTATTTCAACTGGTCTACATCATCGCTCTCTTTTTACAATGGTATTTCAAGTACTATGAGATTCGTGAAAAAGAGATCGTGCGCCGCACTGGCTTTTTCTTTCGCAAGCAAAAATCAGTAGCACTCTCACAGCTCGCATCCGTCGAGACCACGCACTCACCGTTCAACCGTATGATGCACCATGCGACGATCGTCCTCGATCACAACAACGGCCGCACCACAAAGATCGAAAATGTGGCTGACTATGAGGAGAGCGTGCTCGTGATCAAACAAGCAATGCAGAATGGAGGCAACCGTACCCAGAATTATTCACTCGACGAACTCATTCGGCAGGGTGAAGGCAAATATATAGAATTCAAACAGACGCTCCGCTGGGATGCGAGAAACAAACAGATACACAAAGACCTCGAGCGAGCGGTGGCAAAAACTATCGTTGGCTTTTTGAATGCAAATGGAGGCACACTCCTCATTGGAGTCACAGATACTGGAAAGGCGGTAGGGCTCGAAGACGACTACAATACATTGCCAAAGAAAAATCAGGATGGATTTGAAAACCATTTGACGCTCGTGATAAAGACGATGATCGGTATGAAATTCCGTGGATATATCAGTGTACGATTTGAAAAGATGGCGGGAAAAGATGTCTGTATCGTCGATGTCGAGCCAAGTCACAAACCGGCGTATCTCATCAATGAAAACAGGGAAGAGTTTTTTGTGCGGGCGGGGAATTCGACACAACCGTATACTATGAGTGAAGCGGAGGAGTATATAAAGACTCGGTGGGGGTAGTTGACGATCCATGGATTCGGTAATATAGTATTGAAAACGAGTGGATTTGGTTGTTCGGCAATCCGCCGAGCAGGAATATCCACACACAGCACATTGTCGCCATGTTCTACTTCGTTGTCGGCATCATCCTTGGGTACCTGCTCCACATGTACTTTGCTTGGCTTGACCGGGAAATGGGCGAGGTAATGTCGGAGATCGACTACAAACTCTCTGGGCAGTGATCCACCCGGCGCCGATTACGGCGCCGGGTTTCTGAGTGTATTTGATCGAGTATTGGTTGACATGCACCAAAAATATAGTAGATTCCAATTGTATGAATGCAAAGTTCTTCTCTTCCGCCAATGTTGCTACTTTGGTGATGGACGTCAACCAACATATCCAGGAGGCAGGGATTGCCCCGGGACTCATCACTGACTTGAGGGTCAGTATCAAGCCCACGCTGGGCGACTCCGATGAGATTGAAATTCTCCTTATGAGTGATCAACCTAACCCCAGTACAGGGGTCAGACCCCAGTTTGAAATCATCCACGGAACGCCAGAAACGTTCCCGAAGAGATTTGAGAGGTTTGCTCGGGGAACGCGTAGCAGGGGTAAAACCTTTTGGCACACGGCTCATTGTGCCGGTGTGCGTTCAGATGGGGTGTGGACCCATTTGTACGCGGTCATTACTCACGACGGGAACTGATCTTGTTCGTAGATAAACTGAAAGCCGTCGGTGCATCCGACGGCTTTTCTCTCGGTTAAAAAGTCATTTGACAAGATTGGTGTTTGGGTGGTATAATATAAATTGAACGTTGGCTTATTTATTTTATTTCTGGGTATGCGGATGCATGCTTGTATGAGATAACTTGAGTTAACAAAGTAGAAAGAAAAGTCTGTGAGAATTGATAGAGTACTTATTCATCCGGTGTTTCAAAACAAATTGAACGCAAAAGTCCAGGGTGAGTTGAATGAATACCCCGCGGTATTGGCAGAACGCTGTGTCTTTGGCATCAAGGGCCTGCACTTCCAAGTTTTGTTACATCAAAGTGTCAGGGATAATGACTTCTGGCATACGAAGGTTCGTCAGACCAAAGGGGTGAACATTCGGATTGATAGCGTGCCTTTAGGATGGTACCCCGAATTGCGGATACCTCTTTTGGATTCAAATAAGCGACAAGTTGTCCTGATTGACTCTTCAATTCGCAGTCGAATGCCTGAAAACGATGATCCGGAAAAGATCATAATTATTGAGGTAGACGAGCGTCGTCAGGCAGAGCAATGGATCGCAGTCCGTACCTGGATCCTGGCTCAGGTGAACCAGCTCATTCCGTAAAGTTGTTCAGTGGTGCGAAAGGGCCGTCGATTACATCGACGGCCCTAACTTTTTATATTTATCCTTTTCTATTTGCCTTTGCTCGTTCTGTTTCTGTAAGAAGTTTCTTTCGAAGTCGTACGTTGATCGGAGTTACTTCGAGGTATTCATCTTCTCGCATAGTTTCGAGACCTTTTTCAATATCCATTTTCCACGCAGGGATGAGCATTATATGCTCGTCGTTTCCAGATGATCGCATGTTAGTCAGCGCTTTTCCTTTACATGGGTTTACATCCATATCCTCACCCTTTGAGGTGTCTCCTACGACCATTCCTGCGTATACATCAGTTCCTGGCTCGATATAGAGTCGTCCTCGATCCTGGAGGTTCCAGAGGGCAAAGGCGAGGGCTTTTCCAGCTACCATCGATGACATCGATCCAGTCTGGTGTTTTTCGATAGCTCCTGCATATGGTTTAAAGTCGATAAAGCGTGAAGCGAGGATTCCTTCTCCTTTTGTGTCGATCACGAATGCACCGCGGTATCCGAGGAGCCCTCGAGTAGGGATTTCAAAAAGCATACGTACCTGACCTTCTTTGGTCTTCATATCGGTCATGATTGCTTTTCGCTTGCCGAGTTTTTCGATGATAGCACCAGAAAATTCTTCTGGGATATCGATCGTGAGCTCTTCGAATGGCTCTGATTTTACTCCATCAATGTCTTTTATGATTACCTGAGGCTGTGATACCTGTAGCTCATATCCTTCACGTCGCATATTTTCGAGGAGTACTGCGATGTGGAGTTCTCCACGACCGTAGACTTTGTAGAAATCAGCATTTGAAAAATCTACCTTGAGACCGACGTTGATCTCGAGTTCTTTTTCCAATCGTTCACGGATCTGTCGTCCGGTGACGAATTTTCCTTCACGTCCTGCAAATGGTGAGTTGTTTACGAGGAAACCGAGGGAGATCGTAGGTTCATCGATCTTGATCGCTGCGAGCGCTGCGGTCTCTGTATTGTCGACGATAGTCTCTCCGATAAAGATTTCAGGGAAACCGGCAACCATTACAATGTCTCCAGCTGCTGCTTCTTTTGTTTCAACACGCTTTTTTCCTTCGTATGTAAATAGTTTGGTGATTTTTCCTGGAACAGTTTTTCCATCGATAGTTTTAAGGTATAGAGACTGGCCATCCTTTATCACTCCATCGTAAATACGGCATGCAGCGAGACGTCCGAGGAAGTTGTCGTAGCCGAGGTTGAACGCCTGAGCCTTGAGAGGAAGATTTGCTTGCTCTGGAGTGTTTGCTGGCTTTACGTGTGCCAAAATACAATCGAGGAGCGGAGTGAGGTCTTTTGAGTCATCAGTGAGATTCATCTTTGCGATACCTTGTCGTCCAATTGCGTAAACCGTAGGGAAGTCGATCTGTGAGTCGTTTGCACCGAGCTCGAGGAAGAGTTCGAGTACCATCTCATGCGCTGCCGCTGGATTTGCTGCAGGTTTGTCGATCTTGTTGATGATGACGATAGGCTTTAGTCCGAGCTCGAGAGATTTTTTTAGTACGAAACGAGTCTGTGGCATAGGGCCTTCCTGAGCATCCACGACGAGGAGCACGGTGTCGATCGATCGAAGAACTCGTTCTACTTCAGAACCAAAGTCGGCGTGTCCTGGAGTGTCGACGATGTTGATCTTTGTACCTTTGTACTGAACAGAGGTGTTTTTTGCGTAAATGGTAATACCTCGCTCTTGTTCGAGAGCGTTTGAGTCCATTGTTCCGTCGTCACCGTGACCGCATTGGGTCATGATCGCGTCAGTAAGGGTTGTTTTGCCGTGGTCCACGTGTGCGATAATCGCAATATTTCGTATTTCCATAATATGTAAAAATGTCGATATATTTAATCAAATTTGAGGGAAAATGTCAATCTATATAAAAATGAAAGGGGAAACCGGCGGCCACTTTTGTGTGGCCGCCGGGAATCGGTTGGAGCTGTGCCGCTATGTAAGTGCGGCGATCTTCTGAACTGCAGGGTGAGTCCTGGAGTTGATGTGTTTGACGATCTCGCCAATACTCGGAGAATCCCAACGAAGGCAAAGTCCGGCGATGGACAGGATGGTATCACTGGGAGAGCCGATATCCACAGTGATGTACTGGTTGCTCGGGCACCCGACTTCCAGTAGGTCAAATGCCGGGACGGTCATCGTGTTATAGATGTTCATCCTTTCGGGGAACCACTTGTCATCGGACCGCTTCCTGCGCTCTAGATTTCGCTTGAGACGCTCGGGAGTAGATCTCAGATGAATGGCATTGTAGTCGATTTCTGAATCCACGATCCACTCGGCTTGTTGCTCGGTGCGGGGTGTACCGACCACGAGAATCCGAGTGAATCCTCTTCGGCGAGCCATCCTGATATGTTTGGCGATCGCTTGCATGGTTTCCAGGTCCGGCATCAATGCGGCCGGCCCGACTTTTCGTTCGCAAAGTGCGAATACTTTCCCAAGCTGCGTCTTGCGACGCTTCTCGTAACCGATGACACTGCTCGTGTCCAGCATCAGTGTGCCAAACGGAGCAAGTAACATTGTTGCGATTCCTGTCAACGTGGTCTTTCCACCACAGCAGGGGCCGCACACAAAGGTTAGTTCGATGCCTTCGCAGGCATGACGGAGTAGTTGCGGAATATCTTTCGACATCTGCGTATTTCAGAGTTGAAGGTTGTGTTTAGGACCTGTGTCCGATTGTGAATGTACCACGTATATAGATATTCGACAAGTGGTTATAACTTGTGGACAACTGTCGAGAATTTTAGAAAGATTTTATTATTTTTTTATAAATATTTTATCTCCCAGTTTATATACTGTCTCTATGCCCGACATAGACACCCTGATCCATCACGCATACATCACCCGTGCTTCGGATATTCATATAGATCCGCATGAACACGATGTGCATGTACGCTATCGGATCGATGGGGTGATGTGTCCGGCTACTACATATTCACTCGATCGTCATCACGAGCTCATCGCCCGAATAAAAATCCTCGCAGGGATGCGAGTGGACGAACATTTCAAACCACAAGACGGCAGGTGGGCAACAGATACGGTGGATGTACGTGCATCGGTGCTACCGACTATATATGGGCAGAACTCTGTCCTACGACTTCTCCGCAAAAAAGAAAAGACGCTGGACTCTTCTACTCTGGAAGAATCAGATATTAGAAAGATTGTTGATCGCGATAGGGGACTCATCCTCGTCTCGGGTCCGACAGGATCAGGAAAGACGACGACACTCTATACATTACTTTCTCAATTCGTCGCGCAACAAAAAGTGATCGTGACCATCGAAGACCCGGTCGAGTACACACTACCCGGTGTGCGTCAGATACAGATCCGACATGGACATATCACGTTTGCAAGCGGTTTGCGTGCCATCTTGCGCCAGGATCCGGATGTCATTATGATCGGCGAAATTCGCGATACAGAGACGGCCCAGGTGGCGGTAAATGCAGCACTCACCGGACACATCGTCCTCTCTACCATTCACACCGAGTCTGCCGACGCCGTCTACCATCGTCTCATCGATATGGGTATCGCAGACTATCAGCTCCGAGCGGTGATGCTCATCGCTCTCGCACAACGACTCGTACGGCGACGTGTCGGTGAAAATTATGAAGGTCGCACCGCTATTTATGAATTAAAAATAAAAGATGAACCATATATCACGCTTACAGAAAAAATGCGCACACTTGTACAGTCTGGCGAAACAGATTGGGCAGAAGCCGAACGCGTACTTGGCCGAAACAGCTTTTTATGACCGATTGGGATACTTGCTCTCGGCGCATATCACGCTTGCTCAGGCACTTCGCATCATGCGCGCAGATATTTTACCTGAGTTTGAAAATGGAAAAAGCTTCTCGCAGATCCTGAGCGAACGAAAAATCAATCAGCACATCGTCTCACGTATTGCCCAAGGAGAAAAAACAGGGAGTATGAGTCAGGCATGCGAAGACATAGCCCAGACTCTCTATTCTGCAAAAGAACTCCGTGCAAAGATTCTCACCTCACTCATGTACCCGTGCATCCTCCTCCTCGCTACATCTGGTATCGTGCTGTTTTTGGTCATGTATATTTTTCCCAAAATGATGCCATTGTTTACAGGGATGAAGATGACACTACCACTCACAACTCGGTCTGTGATATTTGTGAGCAATACACTCGGAGATTATTGGTGGGTGATGATATCTATTATTGTTTTGATTTTCTCTATGGTCTGGATATGGAGAAAAAAGTTGGAAAAGTATTTGCTATACATTCCTCTCATTAGAGACTGGTACCTCTATCAAAAAGTAACCACACATTTTTCTCGCTTTGCTTCGTATATGGAGTCGGGGATAGGGCTCGATGTTGCCTGCTATGAATGCGCTACGATGGAATCGTCTATTGTTTTCAAAAAGAAACTACTCGACGCATCGATCCTCGTGGCCAAAGGCCTTACATTTTCAGAATGCATTGCCCGGATGTACCCGAGCGAAGTCATCGACATGGTCATGATCGGTGAGTCTTCGGGAAAACTCGCCCTCGTCTCGAAAAAGATAGAAGAGATATACCGAGAAAAATTCTCAATACTTACCAAACGGATCACGACGATGATCGAGCCACTCTCGATGCTCGTCATGGGAGGACTGGTCGGCTTTATCTCTTTCTCGATGATTACTCCGCTTTATTCTATTACCCAGCATGTATAAAGGATTCTCTGTACTCGAAGCAGTGATCGCGCTCACTATCACGACTTTGCTCCTGTCGGTAGCTTTTTCGTATTCCGAAGCTTCGCGCATGATCATCCAGAGAATCAAAAACAATCCACTCCCTACGATCAACAAACTGGTCTTGGACAAAAGTAGAGAGGGGGATGATGTGTGCTTTTTGGATAGTCGCCACAGTGTGGCCTCGTCGAGTTTTGTCAGGCTGTCTGGGGTGACCTCAGCACTACAGAGAGGTGGATATACATTTGTTACCTCAGATACGACGACACCAAGTGATCCGGATCTGTATATTTTAAAAGACGGAGCCGTAGAAGCGGCACTCACGACTGGTCCTGGGCTGCGTGACATCGCTATCGTGCGCAATACTGCGTATGTCGCAAATACGAGCGTGAACTCGCAGATACAGAAAATAGATCTTACAAATATATTTGTTCCATATACGAGTGGGGCGTACAAGTTCGCGAGTACCGGGAACGCAGTCTATTTTCATGATGATCGGGTATACATTGGTGCAGAAAAAGCCTATGGTCCAGAGCTCGCTGTTTTAAATAGACATCTCACCCCACTTTCTTTTTATGAAACTGATTCGCAGATAAATGATATATACAAAGAAAATACATTATATATAGCTGCCTCAAATGTAAATCAATTGCACATGATCGCTACTACCACTTCGTATTTTTCACCCTCTGGCTGGGAGACGCAGGAGGGGAAGGTCGTACGTGACAGATATTTTGGTCGTACGGTAGGGGGGTTCAATAGCAAAGCAAATCACGAGCTATTCCTACTCGGCTCCACATCGGTCGATATTGGATCTGGAGTATACGGACTGGTATCCAGTGGAGACCTACTCTTTGTAGCTGCAAAAGATCTGCAGGTCTGGAAAAAACCTTTTACACATCTATACAATATTTCACTTCCAGATACTCCTGTGTCACTCGCATGTGACAAAAATACGCTCATCGTCGGCCTGCGTAGTGGGGTACAAAGTATTCATTTTTCATATGCTCATTGAACTCACTATGTACATTGCATTACTTGGAATATTTGTGGGATTCGTCGTCCCCACCGTTTTTGATATGCAAAAGCAAGGCATGCTCGATATAGACAATGTCATATATGAATACAAAAAATAAAGGATTTATCGCATTTAGCATGCTCATATGGTGCATCGTCATCATAAGCACGATGATCTCGCTTCATTCTGCGTGGACCACCGCCCTCATATATAAAGACTTTTATGATAGAGAACGTATCACACTCGCAAACTTGTCTCTCGAGTGCATCGAGCGCGCACATGACCTATACATTTCAGGAATTGGTGAGGAAAGTTTTCAATATTCCAGTCATGTGGGAACCTGTTGGGGAAAGACTGGGGAAATACTCGAGGCAACGACGACAAATAGCCATTTTTGGTATGCTACGAGTACAAAAATTTAGAAAGTTGTTATTCTTTTTTTATCAAAAATTTATCACTCATTTTCTATACTGAATGCATTATTAATTAAAATAAAAATAATGTATAAAAAAGACAAAGGATTCACATTACTCGAAGTGCTTATCGTCATCGGCATCATTGCTGTACTGTCTGCGGCAGTACTGGTTGCGGTAAACCCTACTCGTCAGTTCAAAATCGCTCGTGACTCACAGCGTGTGGCAAACGTGAGTGCTATCGCAAATGCAATAGCTCAAAATATGTCGGAACATCAGGGGAATTTTGATTGTGATGTGGTGATAGAAGCTCTACCAAAAAACATTAGTACCGCCCAGGCTGATATCGGCCCGTGCCTCGTGCCAGACTATATATCTGCATTGCCATTTGACCCAGGTATAGAGACTGCACACTATACTCCAGGCGACTATGAGACTGGATATAGCATCAGCCTCAATGCTGCAAACCGCATTGTAGTCTCTGCACAGGGCGAGCTCCAGGGGGAGATCCAGGCAGTGCGGTAGTCTGGTATAATGTGTGCATGAAATTTTTCTGGATCATACTGGTACTCTTTGTACCGTGCATTTCATCTGCTGATACTGAAAAGAACTACAAAGCTCGGGTGACCGAAGTGATTTCGGAAAGTATTCGTACCGTACCAGGTCTCGGTGAGAGTCCTACGCAGACGATACGGGTAGAATTCCTGAGTGGCGATCTTTCTGGTAAAAGTATCGAAATAGAAAATGATTATGTACAGCTCAAAAAAGGCGATAAGGCATATATACTAAAGGTGACTCGTAGCGAGGATGGCAGAGATATATTTACTTTGCGTGATCCATATCGACTCGACACTGTACTGTATCTGTCTATCGCTTTTTTGGTGCTCGTAGTTATCTTTGGTGGTATGCAGGGTGTGCGTGGGCTCCTCAGTCTCGCGGGTAGTCTCATCCTCATCTCGTATGTATTGCTACCGGGAATACTAAATGGTTTGTCGCCAATATGGCTCACAGTCGGAGTATCGTCACTCATCATCATACTCGGTTCGTATATCACGCATGGGTTCAATCGCACGACCTCCGCGGCCGTGATCGGCATGATCATGACTGTCCTCGTGACCGGACTACTTGCGCATATCGTAGTGCATACAGCAAATCTAACCGGGTTTGAAAGTGATGAAGCAATATATCTCAATATCAGTACCGAGGGTCGTATCGATTTTCTTGGGCTCCTTTTGGGTGGAATCATGATCGGACTACTTGGTGTGCTCTATGATGTTGCGATCGGTCAGGCCATATCAGTAGAGGAACTCCTCAATATCGATCCAAAGGTCAGCAAACGATATCTGTATAAACGGGTACTACGAATCGGGCGAGAGCATATCGGCGCACTCATAAATACGCTCGCCATCGCATACGTCGGTGTCTCGCTCCCGCTCCTCTTGTTGTTCTACCAGACCACGATGGATCCACTCGTCGTCATAAACAAAGAAATCTTTTCTGCAGAGCTCGTCCGAACACTTGTAGGATCTATCGGCCTCATTCTCGCTGTTCCTATCACAACACTCATCTCTGTTTTTGTGGTGAGGGCCAGACCGGGTGTGCATACGCACCATCATCACTAGTGATATACTGTAGGGGTGAGTAAATAATTATTTATATGAAAATTTTACATAAAATTGCATTTATTCTCGTCGTTATCGGTGGCCTCAACTGGCTCCTCGTTGGCGTCGGAGTAGGTGATGTGGTCACATATTTGGGTCCGACACTAGCACAGATCGTATATATCCTCGTTGGTATATCTGCTCTTGTTCTTGTCTTCACTCACAAGAAAGACTGCAAGGAGTGTGCATAAGAGTTATGAATATTGAGGCATCTTGGAAAAAGGTCCTCTCAAACGAATCAGAGAAAGCTTATTTCAAAGAGCTTTCTCGATTTGTAAAAGGGGAGTACGTGGCGACGACAGTATATCCCAAACCAAAGGATATATTTCGAGCTTTTGATATGTGTCCATTTGATGATGTACGTGTGGTCATACTCGGTCAGGATCCGTACCATGGAGAGGGACAGGCAAATGGTCTTTCTTTTGCGGTAAAGAGTGGTATGCGTCTCCCTCCCTCACTACAAAATATTTTTAAAGAAATAAAATCAGACCTCGGCTATGATCCTGTGCCAGACGGAGATCTCACTCGCTGGGCCAAACAAGGAGTGCTACTTTTAAATGCAGTGCTCACTGTACGAGCAAATAGTCCTGCATCACACCAGAAAAAAGGCTGGGAAGAATTCACGACGAGGGCTATCCAAGAGCTCTCAGACAGACGAGAGGGTCTCGTATTTATTCTCTGGGGTAACTATGCGAGGGAAAAAGGCAGGATCATCGACAGGGGCAAGCATCTCGTCATCGAGTCGGCACACCCCTCACCATTTTCTGCCTACAATGGATTTTTTGGCTCAAAACCTTTTAGCAAAGCCAATGCATATCTCAAAAAGGCAATAGACTGGTCATGATACAATATGTTCATGCTCGAAGAAAAAACAATTGCGCCAGATTTTACGTTAGTAGATGAAAACAATACTCCGCACAGCCTCTCCGACTATATCGGAGATCATGTGCTCCTTTATTTTTACCCAAAAGACGACACGCCAGGATGTACAAAAGAAGCCTGCGCCATCCGCGATAGATATGACGAGTTTGAGAAAAAGGGGATAAAGGTACTCGGTGTATCAGCTGACTCGCCAGAAAGTCATAAAAAGTTCAAAGCAAAATACGAACTCCCATTTACCCTCCTCTCTGACAAGAAAAAAGAAGTGATTGCTATGTATGGTGGCACAAAACGTGTCTCATACCTTATCGATCCGATGGGCTTTATTGCCAAAACATATCCAAAAGTAGATCCAGCGACTCACGCAGAGACTATCCTAAAAGATCTCTAGTCAAATATTTTTATGAGGTAACTGTCGATGGTGCGCTGGTCTGCGTCATAAAAGTTCTTGCCGTCACGGTGAAGTCTTTTTGCAAGCGATACACCGACAAATCTCCAGTGCCATGGTTCAAATATATAGTATGCATTTCCTTTTGGATATGAGAGGACAAAACCGTAGAGATGAGCGTGTTCCTGGAGCCATTTGTATGCAGGTTCCAGGTCTATACGATCAAAGTCAGCACCGAGCTTTGGGGTGGTGAGGTCGAGGGTGGTGCCCAGCTGGTGCTCTGAGTATCCCTGATCCGCTGAAAATTTGTTTGCTCCAGTACCATATACTGTGAGATGTCGTGCTTTTACAATGGCCTGAGTGTTGAACGATCGGTACGAAGAGACTACCTTTAGATCGATACCATCCTCTTTTGCTGCATCAAACATGTCGATGAGAAAAGGGAGTGCACTCGCATGGAACTGTTGTGGTGATCGCCCAGCGAGCACATAAGACTCGGGAATGTCCTCGATTTTCTTCGGTACGTAGTGTTCGTTCAAGAAGTATATTTTTGAATACTTTTGCAGTAGTTCTTTGTCGAGTTTTTTCAGCTTTTCGAGATCTCCGACTGCGTCCTCGATATCATCGATCTGATCCTCAAAATCCTCATTGCGATCCTTTTCTTCTTCTAGATTGTTGGCTAGCTCCTCATTATCTTTCCTGAGTTGCTCCACCTGCTCCTCATAGGTGAGGGTGGTCTGTGCGAGAGTGGCTTTTGTCGTTTTGAGCTCGGCATACGTCTTGTATGTATAACGACCTAGTGCTCCGAACCCAATTACCGTGATGAGGACAAACACGATCAATGCATTTTTCATAAAAGTAAGTATACAGCACTTGATTTATATCTCAAAATCTGCTATATTAATACCGGCTCGGGGTTCGTTGTCTTCTCGGATGATTGCCCGGCTTTCATCCTCCCTCGGTACACAAGCTCTTTAGTTTGTGTGCCACCCCTGTTCTTTTGTTTCTTTCGCGAGTCGTCCATTTATGGACGACTCTTTCGTTTTTATATTATTTTCCCCTTACGAGTTTGTTTTTTCCGTTTGAAAGGTATTTCTTGGTTATTTTTGAAATGTTTTCTTCCATAACATCGTCGAATGTTAGATCTAGTTCATCGATTGTTAAATTTAAATACCAAAGCAGATCTCCAAGTTCTTCTAAAACAACTTTCTTATCCAGTGGGCTAAGATTTTTCTTTGTCTTTTTTATAATGTTTAAAATTTTTGCTGACTCGGTCACTAGTCCAATAGTTGCGTAGTCGAGTCGCGCGCTAGCATCACCTGTATGGAAATCGTTGTAAGTTGCGTAATCAGTGGTTAATGCCTTTTTGCTGTATTGCTTCATGTTCATGAGGTAAAGTATGCGTCACTCCATACATAATAGCAATACCTAGTAGCGCAGCGATGAGGAAGGGGAGAAATGTGCCACTCTTTTTTATAGACACATATATACTCGGCAAGAGGTCGCGGAAAATGATGTAGAGAAAACCTCCAGCAGCAAAGGCGAGGAGTGGTCCTTCGAACTCTTCGATATGAGTAAAAAATAGTGAGGCAAAAATACCGATAAATATAGAGCCTGATACAATAAAGTTTCTCACGAGTGCCTCGCGCACACCGTATCCTGCTTCACGGAGGATAAAATATTCGGCTATTTCCTGCACCATTTCATGAAAGAGGATGGCAACTGTCGTACCAAGTCCCACGATAGGTCCTGCAAGATATGCGGGAACGAGGATGATACCATCACCGATATTGTGCGCCGCATCACCGAGGAGGATACGTCGTGCATCGATTCGCGAGTGAGTATGATCATGCGCTGCATCATGGTGATGGTGTGCATGAGGGATGATGTGACTCACGAGCTCGAGAAATGCCGCACCAACGATCGTGCTCACCACGACGACGAGGAGACTGGTCCCATGCTCGATAGTCTCAGAAAAGAGGGAATAGGTGATCACGATAAATACTCCAGCAGAAAAAGCGATCAGAACCTTTGTGTGTTTCTGAAAGAATTTTGATGTGTGCTCACGAGCAAGGAGTACACCGACAAGAGATGCGAGCATCACTGCAAATCCGCTCAAGATAATATATGTTGTCATAAATGTAGCATACACTACCTCGATTCTAAATGCAAATGATTTGCATTTGACTACTGGGGAAACTCATCGAGGAGCTCGCCGGAATAGTAGAAACTATAAGCAACACGACCAAAGCTGTACCTCTTGCCATTTATCGTGAGCTCGGCACCACCAGTTTTTGGATCGGGATTTGGTTTTGAATTTCTAAAGCCAATGTTATACAGGGTTGCGAGAATCTCTGGGCGATTTGAAATATCGACTCCTTCTCGATTCCACTGCGCGATCACTTGTTTGTTAAAGAGTGCTGCATAGAGATATGCATAGTAGTGATCACGATAGTGGGTGATGCGCTTGAATCGTTCGTCATCAACATTTTTAGTCTTAAAATCAAGGAGGTGTTCGTATTCGGCACCGAGATAGTATGGTGAGGTCGTGTCTTTCAGGTTCTTCTCGATTGCTTTTGCCGTCTCTTCTTTTATACCGAGCACGCCCCATGAAAACTGGCTCATGCTGGCGAGGACTTTGAGCGGCGAGATGGCTTTTTTGAAAAATGGTCGGTCTGAGTGAAAAAGTCGCATCTGTTCAGCAACGAGCTGGGCGACGAGTACGCGACTCTTTATCCCGGTCTGTAGCTCTACTTTTTTGATAACCTCTACATCTTTTACGACAGATGCTTTGAAAAACTCCCACTCTTCGGTACCTGCAAATATAAATAGGTCTTCATTGTCGACGACATCAGCGAGGAGTTCGAACTCACGTTTGCTCATCGTACCGCTCTCTGCTGCACACTCATTTCGATCTAGATTCTCAATGGCGACATTGAGGTTGTGCTGAGCAAGTTCGGCCTTTTCATTGAGCGCGAGGTTAAATATACGGAGAAATGTTCCCGGGTAGTCTTTTTTCAAACGTTTGAGGTTGCAGTAGTTTTTTTGTGTAAAAAAAGTATTTGATGTGAGTACGGAGCCATTTGTGCCTCCATTTTCTTTCCAAAACTCATCTGCCTGTCTGTCGACGATGCCCGATGTATCGGTGAGATGTAGATTTACCGCCACAAATGCCGCGATGAGTGCGAGTCCGATGAGTGCAAAGACTACGGTAAAACCAATCACAAACGGTTTTGCGATTTTGTGGATCGTGTCTTTGAGACTCGGTTCAACTGCAGGTTTTGCCTGCGCACGTTCCTCGATCGTCACCGTGCGGAGGATCGGATCACTCATTGCGGTATGCTAAAATCCCCGCTACTGTTCGTGCGGCCATTTCGGTCAAAGTCTTTTCTCGTTGTGCTGGTTCCTGCAACATAGTCTCGTATATGTATGCATATTCTATCAGTACTGCCGGTTTTTCCAAAGTGTCAGAAGCGCCAAGAGCGATGAGACTCTGGTCCTCGAGGAGGGGGAGGTTAGACTCAGGGACAAAAGAAGTTTTGAGTTCGTCATATATATACTGAGCGATCGCGCGAGAGGTGGTCGAGTTTACATGCTGAGACTCGGGGATAAATACAGTAAAGCCAGAGTGACTCCTGTCACCACTGCCATTGAAATGGATGTGGAGGGCGAGGTCGATATCGTTTTCATTTATCCATTTGTTGATCCCGTAGAGCTGCACCGAAGTTTTCTTGTCGACCTCTGAGTGTGTAGCCATGTCGGGGACAAATTTCTTTTCGCCAGAAGTGAGGCGTTCTTTGCTTTTCATTTGTAGATCACTTTTCCAGGCAATGATTTCATCTTCGTTCTTGGTAAAATAGTCTTGCAAAACCGGATTCCATTTTTCGGTATCTCTCGAAATGATCACTTCGTAGGTGCTGGTCGAGAGCTGTGCGGCTATCTTTTCAGCCACAGTAACTGCTATGTCGCGTTCATATAGATCTTTATATCGTGTTCCGCCTGTTTTTACATCGTGGCCGGGGACGAGGAGGATGCGAAATGGTTCCGGTGCAGGAGTTTCGATGACCGCTTCTACGATTGTGGCTTGTTGGGGGATTTTGTACTGGTCATAGACCATAAATCCGCCGAGGGCGATGAGTAAAATGAGGCCGAGGCTTTTCATGCCTGGATTATAGCAGAAAATCTAAGACTAGCTATTTCGTATACTTTTCCAAAAAGGCGAGTGTCTTTTCCCATGCGTCTTTTGTCGCATCGGGTGCATAGTTCATCCCAGAAGGGTTTGCAAATGCATGTCCGACACCTGGGTACATATATATTTCGTTGGTGATGCCGAGAGTTTTTAGCGACGTTTCAAAGTCATTGACCATAGAAACGGGGATGACCTGGTCCTTGTCACCAAATATTCCGAGCACTGGCCATTTTATCGGAGCGAGGCGTGCAGTCGTAGTCGCCATACCTCCACCATAGTACACGATGGTTGCAGCGAGCTCTTCACCTGACATAGCGAGCTCGAGTGACTGACGTCCACCAAAACACCAGCCGAGACTGGCTATCTTTGTCGCACCTTTTTCTCGGAGATATGTCGCTGCTGCACGCATGTTTGCAGTACCCGTTGCCTGGTTGAACTGTGCGGTGAGGAGACGTGCACCAGTCTGATCCTCAGTGGTACTTGCAAAAAGATCTACTGCGAGGACGAGGTAGCCTTCTTTTGCGAGTTGCTCTGCTGTTTGTTTTATCTCTGGTCGGAGGCCACGGTTTTCATGCACCATAACGACGCCTGGGTATGACCCTTCGGCTTTTGGTCGAGTATAGTATCCTTTTGCGCCAGGAAAATATACGACATCGGTCTCGGTGATGATCTCGACAGGTTTGTTTTTGTCGAGCATGTCAGCGTTCTTGATATCACGGTTTGAATACATGATCGCTGCTGCGGCAAGTATGATGATTGCTATAAATATGGGAAGTCTTTTCATCTATCCAGTATACCAGATAAGGACTAGGAAGTTTGTTATACTATAGTGTATGAAAAATAATATTGTGTATGCACTAGTTTTAGTAGTCGGTTTGATAATCGGGTACAGCTTGAGCAATGTGTCTGGTGGGCACGGGACGGGCATGATGAGTATGCACCTCAATGGTCTCACGGGTGATGATTTTGATAAAGAGTTTATCAGAGAGATGATCGTCCATCATGAAGGTGCGATCGATATGGCGAATGCTGCACTAAAGAATGCAAAGCATGATGAGATAAAAAATCTGGCAAACGCTATCATTGTTTCTCAGGGCAAAGAGATCGAAGATATGAAATCGTGGTATCAAGCATGGTACAAGTAGTCTCATGAAAAGCGTCACGGTCAATGACAAAATGCAGCAGGGGTATACCTACACCCTCTCTGAGCCTATGGGAAAGAATTTTGATCCAGAGTTTGTGCCACAGCTCACGCCAAAAGAAATGCTCGAGCTCGGAGTGTTTGGTGGAAAATACATGAGCGATTGCGGAGATGAATTTCCACAGGATTGGATCATTACCAAGGCCAACTATTTTGGTGTAAAAGCCAGTCAGCCGCTCTCGGTCTGGAGAAAAAAGGGATGGATATACCATGAGGATCCACGCGGGTGGTTTCAGTGGTATTGCCGCTACTACATGGGGCGACGTATCCCCACAGAAGATGCACGGCAGATCAAACGATGGAAAATGATTCGTCGACACTATGCTCAGGTGAAAAAGAATTGCAGAGTAGGAGACATTCACTGCAGACCAAAACAGAGACAAGCACTATTGCACTGGGCGTACGATAGTCGGAAAATCTAGGCTAGTTTTTTACTTAGTGTATAAAATACAAATGCCATCCACACTGACATACACCCGAGGAGTAAGGTGAGTGCAGAGAGTCCATAGGTGAGGATTCCTAGATTGAGAGCGGTGGTGAGTGTCGTCGCAGTGATCCAGAGGTCACGCTGTTTGTCTTCGCGAGGCATCTCTGCATATGTCTTCCCGTCTGTCATCTTTAGTATATGCACTCTGATGATATCTGCTTGGGCCTTGAGGGTGAGCGGGCCGCGTACGTGTTTTCCTGGCATACGTGCATCTACAGGAGTCACTATATTTTCTCGAGCGATGCTCGTGTAGGTGAAAGATATGGCCCCGAGACTCGCGATAATGAGGATGACGCCGATACTTCCTGCGAATATGGCTGATGTGCGAAGTATTTTTTCCATACTAGTTCAACATCCAAATAGAGTAGTTCAGGTATGATGCAAATGAAACCCAAGCGAGATAGGGGAGGAGGAGCCATGCTGCACGTCGTGAGATAGGAGCAAATGCGATGATCGTCAAAAGTATCGAGAGCCAGAGGAATGCGATCTCGACGAGCGCCCACCCTGGTGACTGGAATCCAAAAAATATAATAGACCAGAGTGTATTGAGAATGAGCTGAGCGGTAAAGAGATGCAGTGCCGCCTTCACTTTTTTCTTTTGAGAGTCTTCTTTTTTCCAGACGAGAAAGAGTGCGACACCCATGAGGACAAAGAGGATGGTCCACACTGGGCCAAAGATCCAGTTTGGCGGAGCGAGTTCTGGCCGAACGATCGTGCTGTACCAGCCGGTTACTGATGAAGTGGTAAATACTGAACCGATGAGTCCTGCGAGCTGCGGAATGATGAGAGAGATGACGAGTCTGGTTTTGGTGTTCATGAGTGTATTGTAGCACGGGGTCAAAAAGAGGTACTAGAAATTGTTCTCCCTAAAGAAAATATTTTTTGCCTCTTTGTATTCTGCTTCCGTTTTTCCATCCATCGATCTTTTCATAGTATCGTACTTTTTAGTTAGTTCTGCGTCGGATTTAAAACGGTTAACTTGCTCAAGATATGTTGCAACTCTCGCGTCATCAGTGTGAAGTATATGGAGCTCGCAGCGTATGCCATATTTTTTCTTACTGCGTACGAACCCTTCATTGTTTACAACAGTTCCAGAGTAAAATCTGTCATTACTACTTTCTGTTATTTGTTCTAGGATTTTATGTATATCTTGATCGGAATCTACTTCGACCATCAGATCCATTTCATTTTTTGTACAGATGGGTATAGCGAGAGACCCAATCAAGGTTATTTTAGATTTCGGAATAATATTTTGGACAAGCTCAATATAAAAATCAACCGCTTTGAGAACTTCTTCTGTCGGTTCAATTATTTTGATAATGTCATTAGATTTAGACGATACTTTCTCAGGTTCTTGTTGGTTTTCAGTTTTTCCCATATCAAAATTATATCAAAGTATTGATCTGATAGGTGAGGGTTGGTGTATAAAAAAGAGAAACCGCCGCGACGGGAGATTTCCTGTCGGGCGGGCAATTGTTTATCGGTAAGGGGTACCTTCGTGCAGAGTAACAGTCTCACCATTTGGACCTGTGGCGTTGGCGTACCAAACGTTGCTTCCTACACGTTTCCAGTTTTCCTCCGCCTTAGCAACAGCTCTGCGGCAAGCATCCAGTGACTCAAAGGTTTCTGGGTCGCAATGATCTCGGCTCGTCACGCTGCCACTATGGCATCCCATCGACAAGGTCCACTTTTCCTTCGGTATTTTGTCTTTCATGGGCGAACTTCAATGATGTTTCGAAAATCTGTTTCAAAAGCATATTAGAATATATTTAGATATTTGTCAAATAATCATGTTGATGGGTGATACTTGTCACGCGGTATCTTTTGCGTGTTGATTTTTATATAATCTACAGCATGGAACAAAAGACTGAAACAATTGACACATCTCACCAAGAAGTCAGAGAGTATGATCCGAAATGGGTTGAAATGTTTGAACAGGAAGCCGATAGGATAAAAAGCCTGTTGGGAGACAAAATAACTAGAGTCGAACATATTGGAAGTACGTCCATACAAGGTCTCGCATCTAAATCTATCATTGATATCGCTATTGAAGTCCCAACCTCGGAGGATGCCGAATCATTGATCGAACCTTTGACAACTCTCGGATATATATCGAGTAAGGATGTATCAACTGAGCGCCATTTTCTAAAAAAAGGTATGCCTACTCAGTTTCATCTTTCAGTTTGTTATGGAGACAAAGGGAGCTTTTTGGAGCGACAGATTTTGTTCAGGGATTATATCCGTGAACACGAAGAAGAGCGAGATGCGTACGCCATGCTCAAAAAAGATTTACTACAAAAAGATCCGACTGGAAAGAATGGGTACATTGGAGGCAAGACAGATTTTGTGATGCGTGTTTTGAAAAAGGCAGGATTTGAGAACAAGTGGTTTGATTTGAGTAAATACTAATCTTGTTCGCCTTGATAGGTGAGGTTTGATAGATATTGCGATGTACAAGTAAAGACAACTTTACAGTATGGATTTTGAAATATATAATCACCAACATCCAAATCTATGATAGAACACATCAAAAATGAGGTAAGTAAATACAGAACAGAGATTGGTATGACACAAGAGGATCTTGCATCTAGGGTGAATGTTAGTCGACAAACCATCATTGCTTTGGAAAAAGGAAACTACACACCGTCAATTTTACTAGCTCTAAAAATCGCTGGTTTCTTTAAGATGCCTGTCGAGAAAATATTTAAAATATCATATGAAAAATAATCTCAAAGAAACCATCGTTACCGTAGCGTTGGTAGTGATTGCTGTTTTACTACTTAACCCATTTCATTTCTGGATGCCAGATATGATAGTAATGTGCATGCTTGCTATTGTGTTAGGGCTTTTCGGAATATTTGCAAGCTTCATTCTTCGAGAGAAGTCAGTGGATGAAAGAGAGGATCAACACAGAACTCTTGCAGGACGGAATGCTTTTCTTGCGGGGTCAGGAGTACTCACTCTTGGAATTGTGATTCAGGGATATAAACATACAGTCGATCCGTGGCTTATCATCGCACTTATCGTCATGGTCATCGTAAAGATTGGGACCAGGATATGGAGTGACAAAAATCTATAGAAGTTATCCACTATATAGATGTAAAGTATACTTTACATTCATACTTCTTTTATTTATACTTGTAGGCATACAGGTAATTAATAAATAACCACATTTTATGAATAAAAATACAGGAATTATTATTGGAGTGATAGCATTGATAGTAATTGTTGGTGGAGTGTATGCATCTATGAACAAGAAAGGTGATGTAATGATGAAGGATAAAGTTGAGGACGTTGTCATAATGCAAAAAGAGGCCGACACCATGATGAAGGACAGCGAAATGAAAGGTGAGGGTATGATGAAGGTAGGCACATACGAGGCGTATGATGTCAGCAAGGTTGCACAAGCAGAAACTGGCGATGTCGTTCTTTTCTTCCATGCATCATGGTGTCCATCATGCCGTGGACTTAATTCGAGTATCGAAAGTAATCTTAAATTGATTCCTGAGGGCGTAACCATCCTAAAGACTGACTACGACAAAGAGACGGAGCTCAAGAAGAAATATGGAGTAACTAGCCAACACACATTAGTGCAGGTTGATAAGGATGGAAACTTGGTCAAGAAGTGGAGTGGGAGTCCTAGTCTTGCAGACTTAGTATCAGAAATAAAGTAGTATGATCTTCTTCAGTATCTCGATTCTAGCGGGAATATTTACAGTGCTTGCACCGTGTATATTGCCATTACTCCCTGTTGTCATTGGGGCGTCAGAAGAGGGGTCTCGAGGAATATCAAAAAGAGCGCTCACGGTAATATGCTCACTTTCATTATCAGTTGTTGTATTTACATTGTTGCTGAAAGCGACGACTCTATTTATTAGTATTCCTCAAATATTTTGGACTAGTTTCTCAGGGTCAGTGATTATCCTGGTCGGTTTCGCAATAGTATATCCATCATTCTGGGTAAAGATACCGTACATGAATAAGTTGGGCATCTTGAGCAACAAAGCTGTCGGAACTGGTTATCAGAAGAAGAGTTACAAAGGAGATATACTCATCGGCTTGGCGCTTGGTCCAGTATTTACCACATGCTCGCCAACATATCTCTTTATCATTGCTACAGTCCTACCAGCTTCATTTATCGTAGGTTTTATCTATCTTCTCGGCTTTACTCTTGGTCTCGCTATGTCACTTATCCTCATCGCATACTTTGGTCAGCAAATTGTAGACAAGATTACCGTACACATGCAGACAACGGGAACAGTCAAGAAAATATTTGGTGGGGTCATTATCCTCGTTGGAGTAGCAGTCCTCACTGGATACGATAAAAAGCTAGAAACTCTCATCTTGGATTCAGGGTATGGGGCAACCATTAAGCTAGAAGACTCTCTGATTAAACGATTTGCACCCAACATGGCTCCATGAGGCAATTAGTCTATCTTACATATGAAAATGAACCGTGACTATGTCTCCGACTTGTATCCCTTCAGCTTTTCTTACTTTTTGATTGAGTGCTACAAATAGTGACCCATCACCCATGGGGAGGAGTGATTTCTTCCACGTGGTATTCCCAATAGTTATGGTTGCAGGTACGAGACCCCATTTTGGTTTTTTGATACCGAGGTCTGCATAGGTTTGAGGAACTGATACATACACCCAGCCGCCATTTTGAGGAAATATACCCACTTTACCTTTAGCTGAAAATATTTTCTTCATGACAATATTCTATCAGAATGTATATGAGATGAAAGGATGCCTTGATAGGTGAGGTTTGAGGTATGAAAAGTTAGTTACTATTTATCGGAATCCAATTTGCCTCACCTGCTGTGGTTGTTGCCATTCTAAATTTGAAGACTTCGCTTTTGTTGAAAAAATAAAGCGACTGAAAGTCAACAGCAATTCCGATCTCAGCTTCTTTAAACGGAGCTTTGATTCCATGAATAAAGATATTAGGATGTATGTTTAAATTTGTTTGCTTACTTGGTCGAAGTCTTTGCTGGTCGTTTATATTACTTTCAAGACCAACCCCCTCAAAACGAGTGTTATTCGTATCGATGACTTTTATCAATGCAGTTCTTACAGATATATCTTTTATCTTGAAGAAACCATCATTTGTTATGATAAAAGGTGTTTTAAATGGATCTTGCGGGTCTAAAATTACTGATGGAGAAATTGAGATCCTGGGTAGAAAAACTAGTAAACTGGTGTACAGAGTTACAATTGTTATTATTGCGCTAAAAATTACTTTAACAATCTTAAACATATGCTCGCCTTGATAGGTGAGGTTTGACTCCACTATGATAAAATTGTTGCATGGACGAAGAAACTATCAAAAAACAAGCAGAGGAATTTGCTCGAGCGCATAGACAGCAGATTGCAAAAGAACTGACGGATACTTCGGTGTATCTTTCAGATCAAATTCCTTCGTCAGTATTTATGGCAGGCTCACCTGGAGCTGGAAAAACTGAGTACTCTAGAAACTTCATCAAACTCCTCGAAGAAAAGATGAATCATAGGGTGGTGCGAATTGATGCGGATGAATTACGGGAGCGAATACCCGGATATACAGGCGGTAATTCTTTTCTCTTTCAAACCGCGGTGTCACTCATCGTTGAAAGGGTCCATGACTTTGTTTTGGACAATAAACAGACATTTATTCTCGATGGAACGCTCTCAAAATACGACAAAGCCATTTTCAATATCAAACGCTCGCTCAGCAAGTCTCGCCAGGTGAGAATCTTTTACGTATATCAGAAACCTGATGTTGCCTGGGCATTTACTCAAGCACGTGAAAAAGTGGAAGGCAGACATATACCGAAAGATGTCTTTATCCAGCAATTTTTAGATTCACGAGAGACAATAGACAGAATCAGGAAAGAATTTGATGACACAGTCGTTATATCACTGGTAAAAAAGAACTTTGAAACACATGCGGTGGAAGACATTATCGACATTACGCAGAATGGTCCCCAAATTGATCATTATCTTGGAATACGCTATAGTAGAGAGGACTTAGAAAAATTACTATGATTGAAAAGATCAAGAATATGTTTAAAAGAAAAAACGCAGGAGACTCAAAGAAATATGAGGGTCTTTCTGACTTTTTCATGAATGCACCTGCAGATGAACAGAAAAAGGTGCTACTTGAAGCTGCGCGTAGATCAAATGAGGACCAGATGAAGGTGTTTCGTGAGGCACAGTTGAAGACAGAGAGTAATTAAAGAAAAAGGCCCTACAAGGACTAGCCTAATAGGAGCTTTTTCGTGGTGATTCCTAAATAGTAGCCTGAATTAAGGCTCACTGCAAGTCGATTCTAGAAAGCCTCTTGAAACAGGTACATGCTCGCCTTGATAGGTGAGGGTTGAGGTAAAAAAAGCCACTTCAAAACTTTCGTAGTGAAGTGGTGCTGAATTACTTTTATCCCTCCTATTTTCTTTCTGGGGGTTGTTGTGCGAGTTGAGTAAAAACAATGTTGTGTGCCAAGACCTCTACTACGCCGTCATTTGCAGTAGAGTAGATGACCCCATTTTCCCGATCGTAATACATTTCGCACGTTTCGCCGTCCATTTCCGACGGTAGAATCGTGTACCAGCTTTCCTCCGAATCTTGGAAAAATGGAAAAACCACGACTTGTGATGATCCAATAAAGAGTCGGGTCTCTTCTCCTGACCATTCTACAATGATTGGCTCGTCTATCTTCTGGCGAGTGACTGCCGTGTTCGAAGATTGCCAGATTCTCCAATACGAATCATGTTGCTTCACGGGTAACCCTTTCTATTTAAGAACGTCTTTATAACAATAAAACACTATGACCTATTTTGTCAACTGGACTGCAATGCTCGCGTTGATAGGTGAGGTTTGAGATATATAAAAAAGAGAAACCGCCGCGAACGGGAGGTTCCTGTTCGGGCGGCTGAGCACGGTGGCAGAGTTCAAGCTCTCATCGACCTTCTTCGTGACTTGTAGAGATACAACCCCCTCACCAAGAGGTGGGCCGCTAGGGCGGCTACGAGCGACCGCCATGTCCACCCTCCAAGAGTGAACAGAGTCAGCCAACTGATGACGATGAATGCAGGGCACCAGTTGTAGAACCAGGTTACGTGGTGCGCGATTTTTCTCCACGCAGGGTCGTCACTTTTCTGCAGGCCGTTTGCGGCCATTCGAAGTATGATGGCCATTGCTGTGATAGCTGCGGAGTTAACAATGAAGATGATAGCTGCGGGCTTGTTTTCCTGCCGCATGATCGGGAGGATTAGCAGGAGCAGGCCGGTGCACGCAAACAACATCGCCCACGTTGCTCCACGGATTACTTTCTGACTGTCGAGTTTCAAGTGGATTTGTTTAGGTGTTTATTTGAGTCACCAAGGCTTCCTTTCTAAAGCCAACTCATTTTGAAAAACTACTTTTCTCATATTGTCATATAAAATGAAATAAGTCAACTGGACTGCGATGCTCGCCTTGATAGGTGAGGTTTGACTTGTTAAGTCAGCTTCATACAAATCACCCCAGCTAATATGAGTAATATGCCAATGATTTGATATGCAGTGAGTACATCCTTAAATATAAAGTGCCCAACTAAAAAACTTAGAGTAGTTGTAATAGCGGTCGTAAGAAACCAAATGACTATAAAATTAGGTGCCTTTGTATAGTTAAACAAAAACAAATACTGATGCAGAAGGATAAAGGGGATAGCAAAAAGAAAAGATTTCAAAAATCCCACACGCAGTGCGTAGACAGTAGCGATTTGGATTGCTCCTGCTAAGAATGCAAAAAGAATATATACCCACATGTGTATATGGTAGCACATACTTTCGAGTTCGAAAAAACCTCTTAAAACAGATGGATGCTCGCCTTGATAGGTGAGGTTTGAGGTAAAAGAAAACCACCCTCGAACTCGAGTGTGGTTTTTGAAATTGATGCAAGTGCACAGTGTATCAGGCTGCCAGTTTGCGATTGAACTCGGCTTGCCAGGCACTTTCCTGCCATGCATACCTATCGCAAGGCAGGAATTCTGTGATTTCTACCATGTCCATGTCGCCGATTTCTTCCGCAGGAATTGTTGCAAGATTCGGGAATTGCTTCTGAAGTACGGGAATGAGGTAGTTCTGCCTAACTCTGGCAAAATTGTAACTGGAATAATGTTCCATGCCAGGGAATATCTGTGCAATAAGTTTTGCAGAATGTCTTTTTTTCTGCTCATCCTCCGTCAGACAACGGTGGTAAGTCCCCTTAATATGGGACCAAATGAGTGCTTTCTTAAATTGCATGACTGTTACTCCTTTGAATTTTGGTTGACTGTTTTGAGCTCCTTAAATTGAATCTATCATGAAATATACCATCTGTCAACTGGACTGCGATGCTCCCCCGGTAGGGATCGAACCTACGACCAATCGCTTACGTTTTATCCATCATTACTGATGGTACGGACTATATCATCACCATATCTATAAATAGATTTAGGTGTGAGGTGCTTCGCCAAAAGAGATTACTCTTTGACTACTCCCCGAAGGGATAGTCTCTGAACCTTCCGAGGATGTGACTGATTTCAATTACTTAAAACCACTCACATCCTCGGCTCGGCTGCTGATTGCCCCAACTTATTAAAATAGGGGTTTCCAGCAATTCTCCTCATTTTCGACCAGACTTTCGTACTGGAAGCTGCGTAATGCCATCGTGAATTTCCATGTGACAGTTTGCACATATAAGAGCGCATTTATCAATCTCTTTTCTGATTGACTCCCACGATCTTGTTAAACCTTTATCTGACAATCCAAATGATTTATTTTTTGGATTGATGTGATGAAAGGAAAGTGCTCGCTGACACTTGTCATATCCACAAATTTCACACTTACCACCTTTATACTCTCGAGCCATCAGGCGAAGTTTGATTCTTCGTTTCTTGACGGCTTGGACCATATAGGCGGCACGGTCGGCATAGGTTCTTTTGGTTGGCATATCACCAATGAGTATACCATCCTCAAACCTTTTGACACAGGCGACTGCTCTACCGCTGAGCTACAGGGGAATATTGTTCTTTTAAGGAACTGTCGTATCATAGCAAATATGTACCTAAAAGTGAAGGTAATTACAAAAGCAAAAAAGGAAGAGATCAAGAGATTGTCCGATGATGCACTAGAGATACGCCTTCGCGAACCTGCAGAGAGAAATATGGCGAACAAACGAGTACTCGCAATCATACAGGAGATGTATTCCGACTGTGCGGTGCGTATGATAAGCGGGCATCACCATCCTACAAAGATCCTTTCGATCGATTAGTCCACTCGTTATTTTGTCCTCGCATGAGTATCGTACTCACTTCCTCTGGATTTGCTACATGATGAATGACGAACTCGGTATCTTCTCCAGCTGACTGGATCTTTAGTGTGCCGTAGCGCAGCAGGGTAGCGATCACACCTGAGCTATCAACTGTCACATCCTGGATCTGAGCGAGACGCATCGCAGCGATATTTCGATAAAAGAGACCTTTTTGATCGACGTCGAGAACACGGAGGTTGGTGATGCGGATGACATCGAGGTAGTAGTCAGTGATCACTCGAAACATGAGTACCCACATGAGGAGTATCCAGAGGAGTGCGATGAGGATGATATAGGTCATATCAGGGACGAACGGTGTCAGGAAAAATAGTCCGATAACAGGAGCGATCGTCGCAAAGACAACCGTCACGAGCTGCATAGTCAAAATAAACCAATGCTTTTGGGCATCGAGGACAACGTGTTCTTCTTGGGTGAGGGGGATAGTCGAAGTGTAACTCATTGTTGTGGGAGGGCCTGGTACGTCGCCATGATGAGGATAATGAGGAGGATACTCCCGATCATAAATACAACAGAGCCAAATTTTATAATAGGCAAATCATGGCCGTAGCGTCTCCAGTGATAGGCGAGCGCAATACTCGAAATACCAAATACAATAAAGATGATAAGGATCACTAATCCCCAGAGATTTTTATTCCACAGGATGTCTGAAAGTGGCATGACAATAGTATAGCAAACATTGTATACTGTAGTTATGAACATCCAAACAAAAACCACAGGCTTTCCACATAGCGAAGCAGTGTCGGAGTACATAAGTAAGAAAGTACAGACGTTGGAGAAATTTCTAGAACCGGACAGCATCGTTCATGTCGAAGTCGCAAAAACTACGAATCATCATCAGCACGGTGACATCTTTCGTGCAGAGTTGCGTGTCTTTACGCACGGCAAAGACATATATGTGACTGAAGAGACTGCGGATATGTACGCATCGATCGACAAGGTAAAAGACGAGGCACATCGCAGACTTTCTCAAAACAAAGAAAAGGCCACTACGTTTGTACGTCGCAGTGGGGCAAAGGTCAAAGCGGTATTAAAAGGAATATTTAACAAATAAAATGCACATTCATCAAAGCAAGTTTTTAAATCAGCATGTAAACTCGGCTCTCGGCCTCGCTCTCGTGGGCCTCATGGCGGTCTGGACCACCATTCATTATTTCAATGAGAAAATCACTCTGGCTACGGCTGGGTATGAGGAGATGTCGACGGTGTATAGTGTGGAGTAAAATCCATTTCTCCTTTTCCTTCGGGAATAATACGATCGAGCACAAGAGTCCCATTTGAAAAATGGGCTTTTGTTATTTTTATACGCTTGCCTTGTGCAAAGTAAAACGCACTCGGCCATGGGGTGTAGGCCTGGATCTTTCGGAAATTTAAATATGCATCATCAGCAAAGTCGATGAGTCCATCCTCCTTTTTCATCTTTTTTGTATATGTAGCGTTGCTATGATCCTGCTCGACGGGAGTGGTGCCTAGATTTTGTAAAAGAAGCTCGACACCTTTTTCAGCCATAATTTCTTTTACTTCGTAGGTTGTAGGCCACTCAGTAAAGTCCACAGGTGCAGCGGCGATGATCGGTCCGTGATCCATTTGTTCGTCCATTTTCATGATCGTCACTCCGGTGTGTTTGTCATCAGCGAGGATCGCAGAGGGGATGGGCGATGGTCCGCGGTATTTTGGTAGAAGTGAAGGGTGCAGATTGAGCACTCCGTTTTTTGGGAGATCGAGAATGTGTTGTGGGATTATTTTTCCATATGACACGACGAGGAATAGATCGTATCCGTGAAGCTCGGGAATATCACTCTTTAGATTTTCAGGAGCGATGCAGGGAATATTGTTTTCCTTTGCCCATTCTGCAACGATGGTATGAAAACCAGTACTCACTATGAGGGCAGGAGAAACTCCGCGTTTTTTTAATGCATTGAGGCTGCAGATGGAAATGTATGAACTACCAAAAAATACGAATGGAGACATTACTTTCTTACGTTATTATATATGGCCATGATACCACTGCCGGTAAGTAGTAGTCCAATAAAAACAATAAGGAAGAAGGGAAGTAGAGCCCAAAATTTAAAATCCTCAAGCATTGTTGTTGCTCCCATATATAAACAAATTAAACCCGCAGGGATAAAATAGAATAGTCCAAGCAGAATAATGATTATACGGACGAAGAGTGGCCGATTCGGATTTCGGTCTGTCATGGCTCGATACACATTTCCCTGTTTCTCAATTAGGTTTGTTGGTGTGTCGTATTTGTATTGAGGAATCGGGTCCATGTTATTTCTGTTCTTCCGGTAGTATCTCCTCTATGTCCTTTGCTTTGTCGATAAAGAGGATGCCATCGAGGTGATCGTTTTCATGCTGGATGATCTGCGCGAGGAGATCGACTGCACCACGTTCAAAGAGTTTGCCATGTTCGTCATATGCACGGATCGTGATCTTTTTACTGCGACGTACTTTTCCATAGAGATAGCGGATCGAGAGACAACCTTCGTCGAGGATCTGAGTCTGGCGAGATTTTTTTACGATCTCCGGATTAATAAAATACATATCATCTTTTTCTTTTCCAAACTTTTTTGAGTCAGCTCTCTTGAGGACTGCGCCAGACACATAGAAAACACGCACTGGGACTCCCACCTGTGGTGCGGCTATAGCCACTCCGTCTGACTGTGAATGCACGGCTTCTTTCATATCAGCGAGGAGTGGGTGGGGAATGTTGTTGAGATCGATCGGAGTACAGACGGTGCGTAGTACTGGATCACCCATTTGGACTATTGGTACCATGAAAAAATTATATTATAAAAGTGAGTCCGGGTCAATTTTTATGTGTATATGCGGAGGGAGACTGGCGAGGAGCTTTGAAAAGTCAGGATCGAGACGAGGTACACGAATAAGGCCGTGGAGTACACTCTGTCCGCGTACGGTATGGGTAAATGCGGGGAAGACATCGATCTCATGCGGGGTGAGCATGTTCTGGAGGCCCTGCATCTCGCGTACGATCTCATCTTTTTTGCCGGTGAGGGTGAGCTTTATGAGTGTACAAAATGGGGGATAGTTGAACCGCTTGCGATCATCGATGTGCTCGCGATAAAAGTCGATGAGATTCCCACGCAAGGCATGCGCAAAGACTTTTTCCTCTGGCCGGCGAGTCTGCAATATAATAGACACCGTTGCCTGACTACGCATGCGGGTGATGGTGTAGAGGATCTTTTCACTAATTCGGAAATCGGGGAGCGAGAGGAGTGAATCCATTGAGGCGATGAGGATGTGGTGCACTGGCTCATGCATATATGAGAGGGCCATCTCGGTACCGACGAGGATACTCCCTGGAGTATCGTAGAATTTTTTGATGATACTGCGTGCGGCTTTGTCGGTTTTTGCAGTATCAGAATCCAGGATGAATAGTTTTATGTCGGGGAATTTGTCTTTTATTTTTTCTGCAACGAGGTTGATCCCGATACCGACAGTGCCGAGCTTCCAGCTGCTGCACACCTTGCAGTATTCTTCCGAGCTCCTGCGCTCGCCACAATGATGACAGAGGAAAAAGTTTTTATCAGAGTCTTTTGAAGAATGAAGGACGACCGGTGCACTACAGTACGTGCAGGTCACGACATTTTGACAGTCTCCACAGACGACTGATGGTGAGAGGCCGCGACGTGTCGCAAAGACAAACATGTGTTGACTCTGTTCTTTTGTTTCTTTTATGACGTGCTCTGCCTGCTCGCTCAGTATGCGAAAGCCACCTGAGGAAGTCTTGTATGCTTTCATGTCGACGAGGGTCTCACTTGCAGTCGAGAGTGAGCGGAATTTAAATGGCGCACTCTCTATATATTCGGTGAGGCCATGCTTTGCGAGGGTTTCGATACGGAGAAATATGTCAGAGAGAATGAGGCGAGTGTTGGTCGCTTCAGCAAAATACTCGGCGACAATACGCAGGTCGAGATATGGACGTGAGAGGGTGCGGTATCCCTTTCCATTTTCTTTTTCGACGATGAGGGTAGAGGTATCGTCGCGGACGATCGAGAGATAGGGAACAGTACATATAAGCAGTATGGGATGTTTATGTTCGCGCATCTCTTTGATCTGCTTTTTTGATGCACTATGGAAAAGGTATATGTAGTCCTCGATCCCTTTTTCGAGTTGTTCCTTTATATATTCTCCATCTTCATGAGTCGGTACGACGATCACCACCGATTTTTTGCGAGCAAATTCCTGACGGATGAGGCTCTTGTGATGCGACATGCGCTCCTCATCATTGCCCTGGATCACGAGCTTTTCCTGTCGAGTATCATGCTTCACCCGTGTCATGTATTCGCTACCCAATAAATCTTTTGGAATGAGTGTGGAGAGGATGGCTCCTTTTGTCGTTGCAAAATGATGCGCAGTCTTTTGGACCATGGTCATGAATTCTGCTGAGAGGAATTCGACGCTCTCGATCTGCTCTACTTTTTTTATTCCGAATTCTGATTTCTTTAATTCGGCCTTCATCTCGATCGCGGACTGTGCAGAGACGACGAGGCCCTTTATCTTTTTGCTACGCAGTGGGATGGTGACGAGGGAACCGGGTTTTATATCTGTCTGGGAAAAGTATGAGAGCGTTTCTTTTCCAAACGTCTTGGCGATCGGTAGTACTTCGATGATATGCATGTATAGAGTATAGCAAATGTGAGGGGATTGACTAAACCACACTTTAGTGATAATGTACAGGACGAACACAAATTGATCATCTCATGAAAGAAAACACACTGTTAGATCGTTGGACTGGCTCGGGTGGGCTCGTCACAGAAGCTATCGAGAAACACGCCATGTGGGAGAAGCGTTCCTCCAGGCGGTGGACCGGCGTCTTTCTCACGCTCACATTGCTCGCAGTCATTTTGTTGCAGGCGATCGTGAGGGAAATGCCAGCTGCGCTGTTTTTGGTTTGTGCGATGGCCATCGCACTCGTCTTCTACTACATTCTCGACGCCTTGTACAAACCCCTTCGGCGCGAAGAGCCGGACATGGAACATCCGGAGAAGTACTACGCAGCACGCGATCGTCTAGCGACACTGCTCGGCAAGACACCAGAGGAGATCGAAATGATGGACTACAACAGACTACGTAACGGCATCGTTCTCCCAACGCTCGATGGACTCTTCGCGAAATTGCGTGCCCAAGCGGCGAGCTGTTTCGAAGAAGATGCCAGGGCGACCTATGACGAGCTCGCTGAGTTGCACGGCGCATGTCCACCGTTCCGGTTTTTGGATGGAACTGAGGGACGTTATACCCTCGAGCCATTCGAATCCTACAACCAATTGCTCGTCGTCGCCTGAAACGCGAGGGCAGCATACACCAACCAGCCTGAGTACACGAGAGAATCGTGGACTCAGGCGGTTTTTTTTATTTATATTTGACAAGTTCCTATATTTTATGCATTATGAAGGCGTATTCGTGTCGGTACAAACCTATGCTTAAAACCGTAACCACTGGCGTGGCGAAAGTTGGACTGGCGTCCTAAAGTGAGGGCAAAATGGCACATGTTTGGAAATTGTTATGTTCCTTAAAAATGGTCGGTATTTCAAACCCGAGTGGGCTTTCTTTGGAGAGCTCATTAAACTCAAAGCGAGCTCATCTGAGGTCGAGGAAGTTCGGCTGAGCAGGAAATTCTCCCAGATTTTATTTGTTGGATTTCTCGCCATTGGCTTGATTTTCTTCTTGCCTGTCTCGATATCGACTTCGACCACTATTTTTTCGTCGATATGCCTGGTTATCTGTGGGGTAGTTTGTATCTGGTCCTGTATGCATGCAAACCGCCTTTGGAAACCTATTGCTGAGGATCTTCGAGACCTAGAGCATTACTATCCAGAACTTTTGCTATCAGGAAAGTTCTCGCATGAAAAAATCCAGGAGACTGATGCTGCGAAACAGTACATCTGCGAAGACCTCGCACGCCGTACTCGGCAGGTGAAGGCAAAGCAGGGTTTTGGACTCGTGCACGAGGCTCACCTCGAGAAAAATGAACTCAGACAACGGGTCGAGCTAGCGCTAGGGTTCAATCTGACACGTGAGACACTCGAGGATCGATTCCGAGGTCAGTAATGATTTTGTTCTGTTCACCCCGACCACCTTTGCGGTGGTCGGTTTTTTTATATACAATGCCCATATGTCTGACTCATTTATTGTAAAAGGAAACGGGGGTAAAAAAACTCTCGAGGGCACGGTCACGATCGGTGGTGCAAAAAACGCAGTCCTCAAAATGATGGCGGCTAGTGTGCTTTTTGACGGACCACTCACACTACAAAATGTACCCCTAAATGAAGATGTAAAACGTATGAACGAACTCCTCGTGCATCTCGGAGCAGAGATAGACAATATGACCATTGATACCTCAAAGATTGGCTCAACTGTTCTACATACTGCCCAGGCAACCGCCATGCGTTCATCCGTCGTCCTCACCGGACCACTCCTTGCTCGCTACAAGACCGCAACATTTCCAGCGCCAGGTGGATGTACCATAGGGAATCGTCCGATCGACCTTTTTATAAAAGCCTATGAAAAAATGGGAGCGGCAGTGGAGTACAAAGATGAAGCCTATGTCATGACCGCACCAAATGGCCTCATGGGCGCTGAGATATTTTTTGATTTACAAACGGTGACGGGTACTGAGACAATTATGTTTGCAGCAACACTCGCCAAAGGAAAAACTGTTCTCAAAAACTGTGCGATGGAACCAGAGATAAAACACATGGCGGACTTCCTCGTCTCATGCGGTGCACGGATCAGTGGACAGGGAACTTCTACTATTACTATAGAAGGGGGATCACTACTGAAAGCAAACGGTCCATACGTCACACTACCCGATCGTATCGAGACGGGTAGCTTTATCATTCTCGGCGCACTCCTCGCAAAAAAACTACGTATAGAAAAATGTGATCCGATTCTCTGCGAAAGTCTGCTATCACTCCTCACGACATCGGGTGTACAAATGAAAATAGAAAAAGATGCGATAGAGATATATGAGAGTACCAATCTAAAAAGCTTCAATGTACGCACGCATGAGTATCCAGGATTCCCCACAGATCTTCAGTCTCCGATAGTTACTTACTTAACCCAAGCAGAAGGAGAGAGTACTATATTTGAAACTATATTCGAAGGACGATTTAAATTCGTCGAAAATCTCAAAAATATGGGTGCACATGTAAATGTTTTAAATAATCGAGAGATCACTATAAAAGGCCCAGCACCACTAAAAGCGAGTACCCTCGAGTCGTACGACTTGCGCGGAGGATTTTCTGCGGTAGTATCAGGATTACTCGCAGAGGGCACATCGACCATAAACAATGTATACTTTACCGACCGTGGCTATGAGGCCCTCGAAAAACGTCTCCAGGCCCTCGGCGCAAATATACAGCGAATCACATCATGAGTATTTTTTCAAAAAAACTAGGCATCGATCTCGGAACAGCCAACACGCTGGTTTTTTTGCCGGGAAAGGGGATCGTGCTCAACGAACCATCAGTGGTTGCGGTTTCTGAACAGGACAACAAAATCCTCGCTGTCGGAAATGATGCAAAAGAAATGGTGGGACGTACCCCCGAGAGTATCATTGCTTATCGACCCATGCGTGATGGAGTGATTGCCGACTATCGTGTGACCGAGGCTATGCTCCGCTATTTTATCGACAAAGCACTTGGCAAGTGGAATTTTTGGAAACCAGATGTGATGGTGTCGGTGCCTGCAGGTATCACCTCGACCGAACGACGTGCAGTTATCGAGGCGACACTTCGTGCCGGTGCGCGAAACGCGTATGTGGTAAAGGAGCCCATCCTCGCCGCGATCGGCGCCGGAGTACCTATCCATGAGAGCCGCGGACATATGATCGTGGACATCGGAGGAGGGACGACCGACGTAGCGGTGATCTCGCTCGGAGGGATCGTGGCATCTACCTCGGTAAAGGTAGCAGGAAATAAAATAGACGCAGCCATTGCTGACTATATAAAGAAAACATTTAACCTCGCGATCGGAGACAAAACTGCCGAAGATATAAAAATGAAAATAGGATCGGCCATCCCACTCGAAGATGAGCTCGCGATGCTCGTAAAAGGCCGCGACTTTATCTCTGGTCTCCCACGCTCGACCGAAATAAAAACAAATGAAATCGTCAAAGCGATTTCAAAAGAACTCCGCGACATGATAAAGGCGATAAAGGATGTGCTCCAGGAGACTCCACCCGAGCTCGCCGCTGACATCATCGACAACGGTATCATCATGACTGGAGGATCATCGATGCTTAGGAATCTCCCTGAGCTCGTTTTCCGACGTACTGGAGTAAAGGCAAAACTGGCTGATGATGCGCTGTTTTGTGTAGTAAAGGGTACAGGAGTCGCGCTCGATCACCTCGATACGTACAAGAAAACAATCATTTCAAAGAAGTAGTTGACTTTCAGGGAGTGGGGTATATAATTTTAGGGTAACTACGAAAAGGACCCTTGCGATGTATCGTCTTCGCCGGGGGCCTTTTCATTTTCTGCTAGCATGTGCAGAGAATCTTCGAGAAAAGTAATATGATTTGCAACTCTTTTTAGAAAGATAGAACAGCGACTTGATCTCGGCGCTATAACACGGGCCAGAACCTTTTTCTCATTCAGAAAGCGAACTAGACAAGCAAAATCTCCGTCGCCAGTAAGTATAATTGCTTCTGTAAATTTATTTTCAAAGTAGTCTCTTGTAACTTGTAAGACTAATTCGCAGTCGCAATTTCCTTTAAAATCCGTAACATCTTTATAAACAACTTTAAATCCAGCTTCTACCATTTTTGAATACACGAAGTCATTCTTTTGGGTATATCCAACAAATATAAAAGCCTTACTCACTTTATATTTCTCCTTGAGAAATATAGCCAACTTCTTATAGCTAATCTTGGTATTGATTAGCTTGAAGGAAAGAAACAAGTTTGACTCATCTATATACACAAATATCGACATTCACATAGCGTAGCAAATAGGGGATAACATTCTGATAACAAAAAACTAACAGAATTGTTATAAAATCGGGGGTATTTTAGGGTACTTGACAAAAAACTAGGGTGTGCTATTCTGGTAAACGAATCACTGTTCTCTGAAAAGAAATGATCCCGGTATCATATAGCTTCCTATTTGGGAGCGTACCGCGCCCGTCGTTTCGTTTAGGAGGGCAGTAAAGCAAAACCGGCCTCACCATGAGTTCACCACCCCTTGGCACCCATCTGTATACTTTTTCCTTCATTTTGAGCGCTTCTTCCTTCACCACCCCGGCCGCCGCCCTCGGCCGCCAGGCGAAGTCCAATCATTTCCGTGGACTCGCCGGCGCCGGCAGCATCGCCAGCTAGCTACCCTCACCGGGCGGCTGACCGCCAGTTTCGTTTCCCTCCTTAGGGTAAGCGAAGCTGGCGGTTTCTTCTTTTATACATTTTTCCCCAGTCTCATATTTTTCATATTGACGTGCAAATTCTACGGGTGTACATTTAAGGGGCTGAGCCGAGGAGATCCAAAGGATCCTCTGAGGACGACCTCGGTAAGCACACTGCTGCTATGAATAAAAACACCCATGCCGCACCGCTTCCGATTCGGGAAGAGAAGGTGCTGTTGGACACGAGCAATGGCCGCGCCTTGGCCAATGCTGTCGGATGCGCGTTTGGAGCTCGCAACTTCGCCACCCAAGGAGGTCTCCCGACCTGATTACCTCCTCTGTCTGCAGGGTTCACTCCATGATAATCCTCCCCGCCTGCGGGGGAGGGTTTATTTTTTTGTTATAATACCCCCATGGACCTCTCCCACCACGCATACATCTTCACCGGCAATACAGAGAAAGCTCTAGAATTTTTTGATAGCAATGTCGATATACAAAAACAGGGGAATCCAGACTACATTTTTTTACAAATCCCCGCGCTCTCTATAGATGAATCGAGAAATCTAAAACTCATTCATTCAAAAAAACCATTTGGAGAGCGTCGTATATTTTTGATCCAAACAGAGACTATCCCCGTGGAGTCTCAAAATGCACTCCTCAAGCTATTTGAAGAACCAGAACCAGGTAACCATTTTTTTATCATCATCGAAAACCCCCAGCTCTTGCCGACCCTCAGGTCTCGTGTGCAGGTCATTGATTTTGGAAAAGAAAAAAGTATAGGAAAGAAATTTCTCGCGATGAGCAAAAAAGAGCGTTTTGACTATGTGGGCAAGCTCGAAAAAAACGAAGGGTATGCTCTGGCCGATGAGATAGGTAGTATTCAAAAAAATAAAAAGACACTCGAGGCAGTCGTGCGGGTAAAAAAGTATATATACGACAGGGGGTCGTCTACAAAGCAGTTGCTCGAGTATTTGGCAGTTAGTGTGTAAATAGAGTATACTGTGGGCAATATGGCATACGATTTTAAGAAATTCAAAGACAAAGCAAAAGAGACCGAGGAGTGGCTCAAAAAGGAGTTCGCAAATGTTCGTACTGGACGTGCGAGCGCGGCTATTCTCGATGGAGTAAAGATCGAGTCATACGGCTCTATGGTACCGGTAAATCAGGTGGGCAACATTGCCACAGAGGATGCTCGTAGTATCCGTATCGTACCGTGGGATATGTCACAGGCAAAAGCGATCGAAAAAGCGATCACGGTCGCAAATCTCGGTGTCGGGGTCATGGTAGATGACAAAGGACTCCGCGTGACTTTTCCCGAGCTCACTGGTGAGCGACGTGTGCAGATCACAAAGATCGCAAAAGACAAAGCAGAAGAGGCTCGCAAGACACTCCGCATGCATCGCGATGATGTAAACAAAGACATTCAGTCAAAAGACTTTCCAAAGGATGATGCATTTAGATTCAAAAATGATATCCAGAAGATCGTTGACGAGACAAACAAAACAATCGACGCTCTGTATGAAAAGAAGGAACAAGAAATATTAAATTAAATGACTATAGTTGTATTTTTCATTGTACTCGCTGTCCTCGTGCTCGTTCATGAATTTGGACACTTCCTGTTTGCGAAACGATTTGGTATTCGTGTCGACGAATTCGGCCTCGGTTTTCCTCCAAAGATCTGGGGAAAAAAGGTAGGGGAGACAGAATATACACTGAACTGGATCCCATTTGGTGGGTTCGTTCGTATATTTGGTGAAAATCCAGATGATGAATCACTCAATGGTCCAGATCGCGCTCGTGCCATGGTGCACAAACCTCGATGGAAGCAGGCAATCGTCCTTTTTGGTGGTATTTTCTTTAACTTTCTCTTTGCGTGGCTACTCGTCAGTATGGCATACGCACTAGGGACAGCGGCATCACGCGAGTCGTATGCTCGATATTCAGAGTACATCACGGGTTCACATACAATGATCGTTTCGGTGAGTAAAGATTCTCCGGCTAAGGATGTCGGTATACAACCAGGCAGTATTATCACCGGTATCACCTCAAAAGACATCGATTTATCAGAAGAAGAGCTAACAATCCCTGTCATAAAAGACGCGATCTCTCGAGGAAATCTAGTGTCACTCAAGTATAAAATCGGAAAGACAGAGCATGTGGTCGACATCCAGCCAGAAAAAGGAATTATAAACGATGCATACGCGATCGGTATCGCAATGCAAGAAAACACAGGCACAATGAAACTGCCTTTACACAACGCAATCTGGGAAGGAGGTAGATACACCCTGTATATGATAGGAGGAGTATTTTTCGGTCTTTACGAGCTAGTTTCTGGTTTTATACACGGTAGTCCGGATCTCTCAGCGGTATCAGGTCCACTCGGTATTGCAAATATGGTGGGAGACAGTGTGCAGCTCGGTTTTGCTCAGCTCCTCATGTTCACCGCCCTCATATCGATCAACCTTGGCGTGATCAACCTCGTACCATTCCCAGCCCTCGATGGAGGCAGACTCTTTGTACTCCTCATTGAGAGCATCAAACGCTCACCACTAAAGGTCCAAGCGATCAATACCATGAACACTGTAGGTTTTGTCATCCTCCTTATGATAATGTTACTAGTGACACTCAAAGACGTCCTAAACTATTTCTAATATGCGCCAAACACATCTCTTTACCAAAACCCGCAAAGACGCTCCAAAAGACGAGGTATCAAAAAATGCCGAGCTTTTGATCCGTGCAGGATATATATACAAAGAAATGTCGGGTGTGTATTCATTGCTCCCACTCGGTCTCCGCGTCATAAAGAAAATTGAAAATATAGTGAGAGAAGAAATGGACGAACTCGGTGCGCAGGAGGTGCATCTAACCGCCCTTCAGGAAAAAGAAAAATGGGAGAAAACCGGGCGTTGGTCAGATGCAGTCGTCGACAACTGGTTCAAAACAGAGCTCAAAAATGAAACCGAACTCGGCCTCGCTTTTACACACGAAGAAGCACTCACATCACTCGTCGCAAACTACATCACTTCATATCGCGATCTTCCAAAATCTATATATCAGTTCCAGACCAAATTCAGAAACGAGCTACGTGCAAAATCAGGTATTATGCGCGGGCGAGAGTTTTTGATGAAGGACCTCTACTCATTTTCTCGGACCGATGCAGATCACGGAGTATTTTATTCAGAAGCAAAAGATACCTACGCACACATCTTTGATCGTCTCGGTATCGGAGAGAAAACCTATGTGACATTTGCAAGCGGGGGAAGTTTTGCTCCATTTTCTCATGAATTCCAGATGGTTACTGATGCTGGTGAGGACATCATATATGTCGATCTAAAGAAAAAGATCGCCGTCAACAAAGAAATATACACCGATGACATCCTCGGTACCCTCGGTCTAAAAAAAGAAGAGCTCGTAGAGAAAAAATCAGTCGAAGTGGGAAATATTTTCAGTCTCGGATCAAAGTTCTCAGAGCCACTCGGACTCCTTTTTACCGACGAAGATGGGACAAAGAAACCAGTGATCATGGGTTCATACGGTATAGGCATCGGACGCATCATGGGGGCCGTGGTTGAGGCACTTTCTGACGAACACGGTATCGTCTGGCCAGCTGCTATCGCGCCGTTCCGGGTACATTTAGTTGCATTGTTTGATAAAGAGGGTAAAGTTGAGAAGTATGCGACCGAAATGTACGATAGATTGGTAGCCCAAGGAGTCGAAGTACTCTATGATGATCGAGATGCACGCCCAGGCGAAAAATTTGCAGACTCAGATCTCATCGGTATCCCACTACGCATCATTGTGAGTGAAAAGCTCATCGCAACCAACGAAGTAGAAATAAAAGTAAGAAAAACAGGGGAAACTCACATCATACCGCATGACAACATTTCAGAAAAAATTAAACAACTGGCTGTCTAATGAAATCGGGATCGATCTCGGTACAGCAAATACCCTAGTCTATGTGCGCGGAAAAGGCATCATCATCAACGAACCATCGGTAGTAGCGGTAAATCAAAAAACAGGACGCGTCGTAGCTGTCGGAACTGCAGCAAAAGAGATGATCGGACGTACACCCGCACACATCGTGGCAGTACGACCACTCGTCGACGGAGTCATCTCTGACTTTGAGGTGACCGAGGAAATGCTCGCGTATTTTATAAAAAAAGCAGAGCAGTACTCGCGAAAGATCCTGGGTCCAAAGGTAGTCGTCGGAGTACCGTGCAATGTGACCAACGTCGAGATCCGTGCGGTCCGTGATGCTACGAAGAACGCTGGCGCCCGCGAAGTCTACATCATCGAACAGCCTATGGCAGGTGCGATCGGTATTCGTCTTCCTATCCACGAACCACTCGGTAGTATGATCGTCGACATTGGTGGAGGGACTACGGACATTGCCATCATCTCACTCGGAGGCGTCGTGCGCTCAAAGAGTCTAAAAGTAGCGGGGGACAAGCTGAATTCCGACATCATTTCATATATCCGCAACGAATTCAAAATCCTCATTGGTGAAAAAACAGCCGAAGAGATAAAGATAAAAGTGGGCCAAGTCTACCCAGGCGAACCACTCGAATCGACGATCCGTGGTCGTGATCTCATCACTGGACTACCACGTGAGGTGGTCGTCACTGACTCTGATATCCGCGAGGCGATGGCATCATCCATCGACGTCCTCACCGAAGCGATCAAACAAATCCTCGAGACGACTCCTCCCGAGATCCTCTCTGATGTCATGCACCGCGGAGTACACCTTGTTGGTGGGGGTGCGCTTATCAAAGGATTTGATACACTACTCAGTGAGACGCTCAAAATCCCTGTACATCGTGCCGAGGATCCACTCACCGCTATCGCGCGTGGTACCGGTATCATCCTCGAAGATATTGAAAAATTCAAAGACGTCCTCATAAACAAAGAAGATGACCTTCCACCTAAAAAGTGATCGATATGATCGAAAACGATTTCCGCTCCTCAAAGGGGTAACTGGTCTGTTTGTCGTCTTGTTTTTAGTTCAACTATTTGTACCAAAGTTTTTCCCGAACATATTTTTGCGAGCAGTAGCACCTCTCTGGAGTCTGCCACAGAGTGATGATCGAGATCAAAAGATCGCAGAGCTCCAGGCGCAGGTGAACGCTCAGGCACTCCTCAGACAAGAGCACGAGGCACTCCTTCGCGACCTCGGTCAGCGAGTACCGAGTGATTATATCCTCGGTCGTGTGCTCAAGATCCCGCCCACCACGCTTTTTGATACACTCATCATAAATGTGGGTGAGGAAGATGCTGTTTTGGTCGGAAAACGAGTGTTTGTAGGCGACATGATATCGATCGGCGTTGTATCTGAGATATATAGAGACACTGCAAAAGTCGCTCTGTATTCTACCCCTGGGAATAGTTTTGATGTACTCATCGGACTCGCAAGCACTTCAGTGCGTGCGACAGCATATGGTCGTGGAGCCGGACAGTTCGAGGTAGTCGTACCACGCGAGGCAAATATATCTGTCGGAGACCCGGTCACCATACCGAGCATCACCTCAGCACTCTTCGGTACGATCGGCACGGTCATCGCTGATCCAGCAAAAGCATTTGCATCAGCTATATTTTTAGGTCCTGTCCCACTCCAGACCATCACCCGTGTCTATGTTGAAAAATAACTATGTACGTATTTGTATAACGTTGATACTCGCCATCCTCATTGTGGTGTACCCATTTTCTATTGTCCTTGTCGTACTTCCTATCATTTTTTATTCGAGCTACGCAGAAGGGCTATTTTTAGGGCTTTTAGCAGACTCTTTGTACCGATTCGAATACCCGTATTTGTACCTTTCGCTAATATTTGTCATGATTATAGTCGCTGAATACATCAAGCGAAAAATCAGGGTATGAAACGAACACATAAAGAAATCGATCCAGACGAGATATTTCTCGATTCTTCGAACTTGCCACAGTTTGATACGCATCAGTTCGAGGGACGCATCGACGCGCCAATCTCAAAATTGACCGGCTACCTTCTCGCGGGTTTTTTTGTCGCTGTTCTGTCTTTTTATATTGGACGTGTGTGGATACTGCAGGTACAAAACGGTGATGAATATACCGAGCTCAGTGAAAAAAACTATCTCCGCCACACACCACTTTTTGCTGCCCGCGGTATCCTCTATGATCGAAATCAGGTTGAACTCGCATGGAACGATCCAAATCAAACCGATCCCGATCTCACCAAACGTGTATACAAAAACATTCCTGGCCTCGCGCATGTGATCGGATATGTACAGTATCCCTCAAAGGACAAGTACGGTTTTTACTATCGAGAAGACTTTGTCGGTATGGATGGGGTGGAAAAGTTTTTAAACGCTCGTCTACAGGGAGAAAATGGGCTCCGCATCATCGAGGTCAATGCACTCGGCAAAATGAATCGTGAAAATATCGTACGTACTCCGACACACGGAGAGAGCATCACACTCTCGATCGACAGTCGCGTGCAGAGCAAGATGCACCAGGTGATAAAAGACATTGCGGGACGCGTAGGATTTGCCGGAGGAGCAGGGATCATCATGAATGTAGAGACAGGAGAGATCATCGCCCTCACCAGTTTTCCCGAGTACGATCCAGAAATCATGTCGAATGCAAAGGACGTAGCGACGATTCGTGGATATTTTAATGATAAAAACACTCCATTTCTCGATCGTGCAGTCGATGGCCTTTACACACCCGGATCTATCATAAAACCATTTATCGCACTCGCGGCGCTTGCTGAAAAGATCATTGACCCAAACAAAATCATCGTGAGTACCGGCTCTATTTCTATTCAAAACGAATATGATCCAAAACTGCAGACTATATTTCGAGACTGGAAGGCTCATGGAGGGACCGATATGAGAAAAGCGATAGCAGTGTCTTCGGATGTGTATTTTTATTCGGTAGGAGGTGGGTACAAAGATCAAAAAGGTCTCGGTATACGTCTCATCGACAAATATGTTGAGCTGTTTGGGTTTGGTAAAAAAGTAGAGACTCCGTTTTTCCCAAGCAACCCAGCGGGAGTGATCCCCACACCCGAGTGGAAGATAAAAACATTTGATGGAGATACATGGAGACTCGGAAATACGTATCACACCTCGATCGGGCAATACGGATTTCAGGTCACTCCTCTCCAGGTCGTTCGTGCGACAGCAGCGCTCGCTACAAACGGTCGTCTCATTCAGCCGACCCTCATAAAAGAAGCTCCACCGATTATAGATAGTGTCGTAGAGCTCCCACAGTCATACTACGATATCGTCCAAGAGGGTATGCGGCAGGCTGTCCTCATCGGTACCGCAGCATCGCTCAATGTACCCTATGTAGAAATAGCGGCAAAGTCTGGTACTGCCGAGCTCGGAGTGAGCAAGGACAAGGTAAACTCGTGGATGACCGGATACTTTCCATACAAAAATCCAAAGTACGCGTTTGCTGTCGTCATGGAAAAAGGAGAGGTGCACAACCTCATCGGTGCTGGTGCTGCATTTCGCGAACTCATCGAATGGATGAACATATACACACCTGAATATTTCAAGTAGATTGCACGTGATATAATTTCACTATGAAATTGAAAACGTTACTTTTGGCTTTGGCCTTTGTGCTATTACCCGTCGTGTCTGTGCATGCAGAGGATGGACTGACTCAGTGTTTTGATTATTACAAATTTGGCAGTGTGCAGGTGGATGTAGCACCAGTCAACCGTGATGCACTCGCTGGTACCGATCTCACATTTAGTGGAAGTGTACACAACCAGAACAATTATCCCATCGTGGACGGTGCTGTGTATGTAAAGATCTTCCGCCGTGATCCAAAAGGGAACACCCAAGCAAACGGATGGGAACTCGTCGATCAGTTTTTTGCTAAAAAAGGTCTCAACATCGATGGAAAAAAATCTCTCCCCGTTTCTTTTGACTGGAAAGCTCCTGCATACCTCGTAGGAGGTGACTACAAGGTGGCGACATTCTTTGTGACCCAAGATCGTTTCAATCTCTCTGGACTTTCATTTACCGACGATATCATCGGTACCTCTATTCCGTTTAGGATCACGAGTGAACAGACAAAATCCGTCTCTTTTGATCGAAATGCAGTAAAAGTGGGAGAAAAAAAGCATCTCTTTGCCTCATTTACCGCAAAGATGGGTAAAAGTGAACCGGTAAAGATCACGTTTGATCTCGCGAACACATTTGCAACCCAAAAAGTCTCACAGCTCACCTACACACTCTATTCATGGGACGGACTCCGTGCTGATCAGATCATTGATACGAAAAAAGAAACCGTCATCATCCCTGCAAACGGGAGAAAGACACTCTCATACACCGTCACTGATGCAAAGTCGCCAGTATACCTCCTCGTCGTCGAGTCAAAATCAGATGATGCAAAATCTATCATCGACGTACGATTTGCTCGTCAGGGTATAGAAAAGGCTCGGCTCAATTTTCCTGCACTTGCGACCTATCCGCTCGTAAAGGGAGCAGAGGCTACCATGTTTTCATGTTTTCATAATGCAGGACTCGGTGAGGTTGTTCCAAATGGAAAGGTAGTCATGACCCTCAAAGACTCATCTGGTTTTGTGATCGACAAATACACCTATACCGGTGAGATCACCGGGGCTGTTATGGGTATAAAAAAGAGTTTTGTCCCAAAAAAGAATTTCAACAACGTCACCCTCACGACCGAGCTCTTTGTCGATGACAAGCTCGTTGAGACATCACACACAAAGTACAAGTGTGAAGAGTTGAACCAAGCACTCTGTGCTGCTGAGGCCATGGAAAAGGTGGGTACCACCTCACGCACGATGATGTATATCGTGATCGGTGTGGCAGTACTCGTACTCCTCGTCGCGATCCTAGCATATCACGGTCATCTAAAGAGAAAGGATGTGGGTGTTGCCTCATTTATTTTCCTCGGTACGATCAGTATCGGTATGTACCAGCTCCAGGCAAAATTGGTGGATGCTGCGATTCTATCTCAAGCATACCAACCTTTAATCCTAGAGGAGCCGAGTAATGTGGTGACGGGACAGTATTATTATTCTAGAACCATACAGGGTGACTTGTTCAATATGGCAGTAAAGGATCTGTCTTATAGTACGATAGCGATTTACAATTACAATCGAAATGGTGGCCCCTTGGTGCCTACACTTGATATAACGAGGAGTCAGGCGGTAATCAGAATACGTGATTTCATGCTGTACTACAACTATGGAGCTCAAATGAAAAATGCTCTCACTGATACTGAGATACCAGAGGGATCTACAATACCAATCGGCACAAGAATTAAATTTGTTCCAGCGCCTTTTACTAACAATCATATCGGTTGGCATTTGACAGGCTCAACACTCGACACTCCTTTCGCCTATTGGAATGACGGTGTGGTCCCAAAGTGTCAGCCAGCTGATCAGTTCGCAGCCGAGCTTTTTACTGATAATGTGGAGGGTATTGGAGACGAGTACGCTAGTATCAATGCTTATCTACCTATAATTATCAATAGGCCCGCGGTGAGTATCAATACTACAGGCGGCTCAGCAGGTCTGGTCAATAATGGTGATGGGACGTATACAGTTACTTCGCCGGGCACAATACGTGGTGAGGTAGTGTTTGCTCCGACTTTGGCACGAGCAATCATGCAATACGATGTTATTCCTCCTAGAGGCTGGGCAAGTAGACCGGGTCCATGTAGTACTTTCAACACGTTCGAATTCTACACCGATGAAAAAGAAATTGTGTTCAACGCTAATGCTGGTGATACTGTAGGAAATAGACTACCACCTCCACCAAATTTTACTACTTCTGGTCAATGTCAAAATGTGCCACTCAATGTAAATGTAAGTCCTGTCACAGATCCAGATGGAGATCCTGTTAGTTATCAGTATGCGTACAGTACTCCGAATTCTGGCGGTGTATTTACTGGATGGCAAACCATTCCAAATGGAAACATCGGCTTCGGTCTTACTCCAACAAATACAGGCCAGTATGTGATCCGCGTAAGAGCCACGGATAATAAAGGGGAATTTTCAGCATATACAAGTAAAACGGTGACGGTGACAAATTGTAGTACGATCTCCATGTACTGCCTCGAGCCGACTTTTGTCGGAGATGCGCCTCAGTGGCAGGTGAGTGCGTATAGTAGTAATCAGTCAATTACTTATACCTACAACTGGAGTTGGACTTCAAGATCGTATACAACACCACAACCAAACACCCTTCTCTCAAGCGCAAACCTTGCTCCAGGGGGGAGAATGAGTGGTCCGAGCGTAACGGTAACTCCGTCTGTCGGAGCTTCTCAGAGATTGAATTGCCCTGAGGCTAACCGTGAACCCGGTGGAGGGGGAAGTAGTAATCCTCTCTCTGCTACATGTGAGCTAGACGCGTATAGTGGTGGTATTCCGACCTGGAAGGTCTTCCCAGTAGGCGGTCGCAGTCCATACACGTATACATGGGGTCAGCCATCACTCGGTACAGCAAATGGAGATCGATTTACCTTCGGTAGAGCAGTTACATCAAGTGATACTATTGATAATATTACGGTAAATGTTAGAGATGCGAGAGGTGCAGATACAGGAGAAATTGCATGTGAGGGGATAGACTCATCTCCGAGTGTCGAGCTGCTCTTGTCAGACATCTCTGGACGGAAGAGGGATGAGGTCGTTGTAAAGCAAAATCAGACTGCGTTTGCGTATACAGCAACAAACAAAATCATTCCATCACAGTGTATCGCCACAAAAGCAAAAACAACCGGGGTAACTAGTAACGCTTCATGGGGTCTAACAAATGTGAATTTTTCGGATTATGATGCACCATTAAATCTCGGTCTAGCTAGTTTAAATGGATATCCTCTAGACACAACTGTTGTCGGAGAGTTCCAGTTGGACGTTACTTGCCCTGAACTGGGTAACGCAAGTAACACAGAAACATCTAGCGCCATTCTCCGTGTCGTCGTCGATCCAGATCTGAAAGAATTCTAAGTATAAAAAACAGAGGCCCCTGCGCATCGCAGGGGCCTTTTGTGCTGTCATGATTATTCCGTCAGCCGGAACAACCCAACAGTGTTTGTACTCGGATCATAGGGGATCCTGATAGTGGTGTTAGTGAACACCACGGTCCGCAAGTCTTCCCACCGATCGGTGAGTTGCTGGACGGTCACACGTTGACCAATCGTTCCGGTGAGGTGAAGTTTGATTTCTCCAGAAGCATCGGAGATGAGAGTCAGTTTGGCAGGTACCGGGGCAATCCCTACAGTCCTTCCATTCTCGTCCCAGGTGTCGGTTTTGCCGTCCGTGTAACGAACGGTCAACCGGAGGTCGTAGTCGGGGTTACCCCAGACAAAATCCTCATGGATCATTACCGAACCTCGAGAGTTCACCTTGACCAAGCGTTCGGGAAACCCGCTCGCTGTAGCGGTGTCCTGCTCGTCCACACGTCCGGTAACCCGGTTGGTGTAGGAGAGTTTGGCACTCACCACCTTCTTGCGAAGGGGTAGTACTTGCCATCGGTCATACTCGAGCGCAACGCTTTCCAGAAAGCCGTCAGGGAATTCCCAATGACCATCTACCGCGATCATATCGCCGACATAAATGAAATCATTGACCCCGTAGTGCGGGGGAGAACTGGCTGGCCAGACCGCTGTCGCGATGTAGAGACCAAGAGGAATGTTGGGGTTAAACCCAGATCCCTCAATGAGGAAGTCTTCGGCAAAGTTCAGTTCTTGCTGAATATAAGCCAAGAAGTCCACATGAGAGTTGAACTTCGTGCTTTTTTGATCGGCATAGAAGTCCACGATGTCGCCAGACTCAGGATCCGACTGAAATACCGAAACGAGTGTGGTATACCCGTTGGTCGCCACGTGGTTCTTCCACGCGACCTCCCCGAAAGGGAGGTCTGCACCAACTCCAATCAAGGAGAAGGCGAGGATGGCCAGAATGGCCACGAGTTTTTTGAGAGTATTCACTGCGTCTCCTTTGTTGGAGGTTTTGGAATGCACGTCTGGTTCGAGAGAACCTAAGTCAACGTACTTTCTGCATATATTATAGCACTTTGACATGGTAAAGTCAATGTGTCGAAATATGGCTCAATATAGGGTGTAAAAGTGACATTGGCTCACTTTTCTGATATACTCATCGTGTAATAAAAAGTTATGCAAGAAACACAATATCTCACCAAAGAAAAGTACGCAGATTTAACCAGTGAATTGGAACAATTGCGAAATGTGCGCAGAAAGGAAGTAGCAGAGAGTCTCGAATATGCAAAAAAGCTCGGTGATCTATCTGAGAATGCGGAATACCACGAAGCTCGTGAAGAACAGGCAAAAGTAGAGGACCGTATTGGACATCTCGAGCAGGTTTTAAAGACCGCTAGTATTATCGATGAAAAACATTCATCAGTCGTGTCTATCGGCTCTACGGTAGGTCTACAAAAAGATGGAGAAAAAGGAGAAAAGACATTTAAAGTTGTCGGCTCTGAAGAAGTTGATACCGATGCAGGAAAAATATCAAACCACTCACCGATCGGCAGTGCACTCATGGGCAAAGGAAAAGGTGATACAATTACTGTAACCACTCCAAAAGGAAAGGTAAACTACAAGATCGTCAGCATTTCATAATATATGGCATCATTTGAAGAGCTCCGCAATACGCGTATTGCAAAGCTCAAAAAGCTACAAGAAGCGGGGATCGACCCATATCCGGCAAAAATTCCGCGTGATTGTTCTCTTGCCGAAGTAAAAAACGACTTTCAGGAAGGGAAGACCTTCTCACTCGCAGGACGTATCATGGCTATTCGTGGTCAGGGTGCGATTTTGTTCGTAGTGCTCTATGACGGAACCGAGCGATTCCAGCTTGTTTTCAAAAAAGATGTCCTCGACATGAATCTGTTCAACGAAACTGTCGATATCGGAGACTTTATTTCTGGAACAGGCGAACTCTTTACGACCGAGCGTGGTGAAAAGAGTCTCCTTGTAAAGAGTTGGGTGATGGGTACAAAGTCTATCGCTCCTCTTCCTGACAAATGGCACGGTATCCAGGATACTGATGAACGCTATCGCAAGCGTTACCTCGACATCCTCATGAATACCGAGATCCGCGATCTCCTCATAAAGAAATCAAAATTCTGGGATGTAACTCGTGCGTTTCTAAAATCAAACGGCTTTCTCGAAGTAGAGACTCCAACACTCGAAGTGACGACTGGTGGCGCAGAAGCGACCCCGTTTAAGACGCATCACAATGACTATGATCTCGATGTGTATCTTCGCATTTCTGTCGGAGAACTCTGGCAAAAGAGACTCATGGCTGCGGGACTCCCAAAGACATTTGAGATCGGCCGTGCATATCGCAACGAAGGGTCTAGTCCCGACCATCTCCAAGAGTTTACCAATATGGAATTCTACTGGGCATATGCAAACTACGAAGATGGGATGAACCTAGTTCGTGATCTCTATATCACCATTGCAAAAGAGGTATTTGGTACTACAAAATTTTCAACCAGAGGACACAGCTTTGATCTCGCTGACGAATGGGTAAAAATCGACTATGTAGAAGAGGTAAAACGACAGACTGGTATCGATGTATACAGTGCGAGCGAAAAAGAAATGAAGGCAAAGCTCGATGAGCTCAAAGTAAAGTATGAAGGGGATAATAAGGAGCGCCTCATCGATACACTATGGAAGTATTGCCGAAAAAACATCTCAGGCCCAGCTTTTCTCGTAAATCACCCAACGATCGTAGGACCGCTTGCAAAAAATGTACCAGGGAAATCAGTCACTCAGATGTTCCAGCCAATTCTCGCTGGTAGTGAACTCGGAAAAGGATATTCTGAGCTCAATGATCCGATAGATCAGGCAGAGCGTTTCAATGTACAGCAAAAGCTCATCGAAGGAGGGGACAGTGAAGCGATGATGGCAGATCATGAATTCGTCGAGATGCTCGAACACGGTATGCCACCTACCTGCGGCTTTGGTTTCGGTGAACGCCTCTTTGCTTTCCTTGCGGACAAACCTCTTCGAGAACTGCAGACATTCCCACTCATGCGACCAAAAGAAGATAATAAATAAGACTATAGAGCCCCGAAAGGGGCTTTTTTAGTTTTCCACACATTGAAAAATAGGAGAGTGGGAAGGAGTGGTATATAATGTTACCTAAGTGGGAAGAAGTGGTATAGATTTAAAAAATGCTCATAGGCGAATACACTCACACAATAGATGACAAAAATAGATTGTCTCTCCCATCAAAATTCCGCAAGGAAATGGGCAAAAAAGTGGTGCTTACGCCAGGGCTCGATAAATGTATATTCGTTTTCTCACAGACTGAGTGGAAGAAGATCAGCGAAAAGCTGAGCCAGTCTTCTATGCTCAGTGCCGATAGCCGAAGTTTCAATCGTTTTCTCCTCGGAGGGGCGGTCGAAACAGAGGTCGATTCGATCGGACGTATTTTGATTCCAGACTTTCTAAAGTCTCGGGCTACACTATCATCAAAAGTCGCAGTCGTGGGTGTTCAGACCCGCGTCGAGCTCTGGAGTGAGGGTGCATGGTCTGAGTATAAAAAAGTCGTTGAAAAAGAAGCAGATACGCTCGCAGAAAAACTCGGCCAGGTGGGAATGCTCTGATGAGTGAGTACGTCCACAAAACCGTTCTTTTACATGAATCCATAAACGGTCTCAACCTCCATGACGGGAGTGTGTACCTCGACGGTACACTCGGCTCGGGAGGACATGCGCTCATGGCCCAGGAAAAAGGGGCACGAGTGATAGGACTGGATCGAGACGAAGGAGCACTCGCACGCAGTCGCGAGAGACTCAATACCGATGCCATTTTAATACACGAAAGCTACCGAAACCTAGACAAAGTCCTCGCTGACCTCAATATCCCGCACGTAGACGCCATCATGCTCGATCTAGGGCTCTCTTCTGATCAGTTTGAAACATCAGGACGCGGGTTTACTTTCCAAAAAGACGAGCCACTCCTCATGACTTTTGACGAAAAGGCAGAACTCACCGCACGAGAGATCGTAAATACCTGGGACGAGGAAAACATCGCCGACATCATTTACGGCTACGGAGAAGAGCGCTATGCCCGCAGGATTGCCAAAAACATCGTCGCATCCCGCCCGATCGACACCACATTTCAACTCGTCGATGTCGTCAAACGGTCTGTCCCATTCCACTTTGGTCGTCTCAATCCCGCTACAAAGACATTTCAGGCGCTCCGCATCACGGTAAACGACGAGATCAATACACTCAAAGACGGGTTGAAAAAGGGATTTGAGGCACTTTCAAAAAACGGTCGTATGGCAGTCATTTCATTTCACAGCCTCGAAGATCGTGTCGTAAAAAACTACTTTAGAGACCGAGCAAAAGAAGAAACTGGATTCATTCACACAAAAAAGCCGATTGTTGCATCCGATGAGGAACGTGTACGCAATCCTCGATCACGCAGTGCAAAGCTCCGCATTATAGAAAAAATAGTATGACCAAAACCATTTCACATCACATATTGTACCGAGAACGACTCTTTTATATTTTAGTCGTGGGAATCATTGGTCTAGGCATTGCGTATGCAGGACTCGTGCACTCAACCGTTCAAAATGTCATCAGCCGAGAAGCATTGCTCAAACAAAACCGCAATCAAAGCGGGGAGATCGGACTACTCGAGGCTCACTATTTCTCTCTGAAAAATTCTATCACCCTCGCTGTGGCCAAGGACCTCGGTTATACCGAACTACAGCCGACCTATATCCTCGAGAAGAACCAAGGAGTTGCTCGTTCAACTTCGAATGAAATATAACCACGTCATAAGAATCCGAATCATTTTGTTTCTGGCTATTGCCGGTGCACTCGTCCTCGTCCTCAAACTCTACCAGGTCCAGATCCACGAAGGGGAGACATATGCAAACCGTGCGACCCGTCAGTACGAACATCGAAGTACCCCGATTTTTGATCGAGGGACTATTTTCTTTACCTCAAAAGATGGCAACAAACAAAGCGCAGCGACGATTCACGAAGGAGTAGGTCTTGCGATCAATCCAAAAGAAATCATCGACCCCATCGCTGTATACGATGTCCTGAAGGCGCATGTAGCGGTGGACAAGGACGAATTCCTCGAAAAAGCGAGCAAAAAAGACGACCCCTACGAAGAGATCGCTCGGCGCCTCGAGTCTGAGACGGGAGACACCATCCGAGCCCTAAAGATCCCCGGAGTCATCATATATCGTGATACATGGCGTCTATATCCTGCAGAGCGTGTCGCATCACATGCGATCGGCCTCATGGGATACAAAGGCGATGAACTGCGTGGTCGATACGGTCTCGAGAGTTTTTATGACGAAGTTCTTACTCAGAAAAAGCGAGGCCAATTTCTCGGTTTCTTTTCTGAACGCAGTCCACTCGGAGATGTGATCACCTCACTCGAACCATCAGTACAAAACTATGTCGAGACGATCCTCACCTCGACCAAAGAAAAATGGAGTCCCGATGAAATAGGGGCAATCGTCATGGATCCGATGACGGGGAGCATCGTCGCTATGTCGGCGCTCCCAAATTTCAATCCAAATGACGTTTCAAAAGAGAAAAATCCTCGTGTCTTTTCAAATCCGCTCGTCGAAAATGCATACGAAATGGGATCGATCATAAAGCCGCTCACCATGGCGATCGCCCTCGACACCGGTGCCGTCACTCCACAGACGACCTACAACGACAAGGGGACGATCACGGTGAACAACAAGAAAATTTCAAACTATGACGGCAAGGCGCGTGGTGTCGTACCGATGCAGGAGATTCTCAGCCAGTCGCTCAACGTCGGTGTTGCCTTTATTGTACAAAAAATGGGATTTGCCCAGATCCCGACATACTACAAAAAGTTTGGTTTTGGCGATATCACCGGTGTCGATCAGCCAAATGAAACAAAAGGCATCGCAACCAACCTCAACAGTCCTCGCGATGTCGAGCATATCACTATGGGATATGGACAAGGGATATCGATGAGTCCGATATCGACCGTACGGGCGCTCTCGGTGCTTGCAAACGGTGGGGTGCTCGTGCGTCCACACCTCGCCCAGTCAGTAGAGCGTGATGATGGGAGCATCGAACCTATTGCAAATATTCAGCCGGTCCAGGTTTTGAAAAAGGAAACCACCGAGATCGTGACCAAGATGCTCGTCGAGGTGGTCGACAAGGCACTTCGTCAGGGAGAGGTGAAAATGCCACGCTATAGCATCGCCGCAAAGACTGGTACGGCTCAGATTGCAGATCCGGTCCAGGGAGGGTATTATACCGACAGGTATCTGCACTCATTTTTCGGCTATTTCCCGGCGTACAATCCAAAATTCATCGTTTTCCTCTACCAAGTCCACCCGAAAAATGCAGCCTATGCCTCTGAGACTCTGACGTACCCATTTATCGATATTGCAAAATTTTTGATAAATTATTACGATATACCACCTGACCGATGAAATCCATTTTAAAGAAAATAATAGTAGAAATACTCATATTCGAAGCACGCCTCGTACTCAAAAAGTACAAGCCTTTTATCATTGCCGTCACGGGGAGTGTGGGGAAGACGTCGACCAAAGACGCTATATATACCGTCTTGTCTTCAAAATTCAAAGTCCGAAAGAGTGAAAAGAGTTTCAATAGCGAATTCGGTGTACCACTCACTATCCTCGGTCGTCCGAGTGGCTGGCATTCGCCACGGATCTGGCTCGGCAATATTTTTCACGGTCTCGATCTCATCCTTTTTGGCTATGATTATCCAAAATACCTCGTCCTCGAGGTGGGAGCTGATCATCCAGGTGATATACGCAATATCACAAAGTGGGTTCATCCCGACATCTCGATCATCACAAAGGTGAGCAAGGTGCCGGTGCATGTAGAATTTTTCAAAAGTCCGGTAGAAGTAGCTGTAGAAAAAGCATACCTCGCAAAAGGACTCACTCCAGGCGGTACTCTCATTTTGTCCAAAGAGCTCGATATCACCGCGCCTCAAGCAGGAAAGACACTGTATTTTGATAGTGAAAATATAAAAAGTGTCGAAGTAGCATACGACGGTCGACCGATCGGTATGAATATTGTTTTGAATATTGATGGTGAAGAGAAAACGATCACTACAAAAGGTGTCATCGGTGATCACCATGTCTATCCGCTCGTCATCGCGATCATGACCGGCAAGGCCGTAGGGATGACCCTGGATGAGGCTATAGTGGCCCTAGGACGACACAAAGCTCCGACTGGCCGTATGAATGTGCTCATGGGCAAAAACGATATGACGCTCATCGATGATACGTACAACTCTTCGCCCGACGCCCTCCACAGTGCTCTCACCACGCTCAAAGGTGTCACTGGTCCTCGACGTGTAGCAATCCTTGGAGACATGTTAGAGCTTGGAAAATATGCAGTAGAGGAGCATGCAAAAGCAGGGCAGTACGCACGTACCTGCGCGGATCTCGTGATCTCAGTAGGACTCCGAGCTCGAGGGATGCATGCGCACCACCATTTCAACACCTCGATAGAAGGTGCAGAAAAAATCCCAGCGCTTTTGAAGGCAGGGGATGTCGTTCTCATAAAGGGGTCTCAAGGGATACGAATGGAGCGGATCGCAAAGGCGCTTCTTGACCCAAGCCTTAATTCTGCTAATGTATTAGTACGCCAGGAAAAGGAATGGCAAAATAAGTAGTTCTCACGGCCCTATCGTCTATCGGCTAGGACAAGGCCTTCTCAAGGCTTAAAGCAGGGTTCGATTCCCTGTAGGGTCACAAATATCAGAAATAATATATGCTACAATTATTTCAATTACCATTAATTAATATTTATGAGTTCATCATTTAAAGGCATTTTAAGCGTTATCATTTCTGCATTATTCTTTTTTCCTTGGGTCTGGTTAGCTATTTTTCATGTTAAATTGTCTGCTTCTGTAGCCCTAATAGTTGGACTGATCGCAGCAATAATAGCTGTCGTACTTGGATTTCAGGCGAGAAAAGGAGGTTCTCGGGCATGGGGGACAGCTGGTATGACGTTGGGAATAATTTCTATTATTTTGAGTGTAGTGAATCTTATTGCTATCAGTCTTGCATAAAAAAATTAAAGTTGTAGTAATAGTTAGTTTCATTTTCATTAGTACACTTTTATTATTTTTCTCTTCTGACTTACTTGTTGAGGCACTTGGTGGTAATAAAAACCTATGGTTTTGGACATTAACAATTCTAGGGTTAGTGACTACATCAGTCTTAGGGTATTTTGATGCAAGACATCCATCAGAATACACTGAGGCCAATAAAATAGCTCATACTCCACATAACGTATATGGACTATATGCTCTCATATATTTCGTAATGTTTTTTATACTTTTCTACTTATACCTTTATTTAACAAAATAAAATCAGCCGGTCAGGATGGTCCTCGTGGTATAATTTAATACACAATGAAAAAAATAATAATCCCAATAATCCTACTCGCACTCATCATAAGTGGGTATGTAGTCTATAGGATGGATCAGAATAAAATCTGTCCCGCGTACTTTGATCCTGTAATTGCAAAAAATATATTTACTGGAGAGACAAAGACATTCTCTAATTCTTGTGAAGTTTCTCTTTGGTGGAAAGTAAAATAATTTTCGATATCATATGAACCGTATCCTTCAAATGATGAGTCTCAACGGCCTTGGGCTGGGCCTCGTCAGTGTCTTTATCCCTATATACCTCCTCGAGCTGGGCTATCCATTTTATATGGTGATGCTCTGGCTCATCATCCACCACGGCACACTCCTCATCGGTGCGTTTGTCACCGTGTATATCTCAAATCGTATCGGCCTCATCCGCTGTCTGTATATCCGTTTTGTTCTCCTCATTGCATCACTCCTCCTTCTCTTTGTATTGCCGAGTTATCCGATCCTCTTTTATATCATTCCGATCATCTCAGGATTTGAGTCAGCACTGTACTGGATCCCGCTCAATATCCTATTCGTCCGAAAGACCGAAACAAAAACGATGGGGAGCTCGATGAGTAAATTCTTCAACTATCCAAAAATCATCGGTCTCTTTGCGCCACTCATCGGTGCATTTATCATTACAAAATTCAGCTACCCAGTATTGTTCTTTATAGCGATGTGTCTCGTCTTTGTATCCATGATCCCGCTCCTGCCGCTGCGATCAGAAAAAACACATTTTAGATTTACCTGGGCTGCGGTGAAAGAAATATGGCAGAAAAACAAAGTCTATTTCATCCCTGAGATCGTCGACAATTTCGCCGAGGATGCGGGAGTGATCCTCACCCTCTTTATATATCTGAATCTCCTCAATGTTCTCGACATTGGCTGGATCGGTACGGTGACCTCGCTCGTCGTTGTACTCTTTACCTATTTCGTAGGGGATATGACCGATACAAAAAACAAGCACAAGCTCATCCGAGTAGGTGCGGTACTCCTCTCACTCTCGTGGTGTATAAACTTTGTGATAGGGGAATTCATCCCATATATCTGGCTTTTCTATATTGCGACCATCATTACTACACTCTCGCTCAAGACGTTTCTCGTCCCGTATCAGAGCCTCATGTTCAACTCTGCGCGAGCCTCTCACGATGCACAGTTTCTCGTCTTACGTGAAGTACCGACGATCATCGGACGATTTATCGTCTACGGTCTCGCACTCGCTCTGCACAATCATTTGCCTGTAGTCTTTCTCATTATCGCACTCGTCTTTGTATACTTTTGGTTTTTTGATACGCGAAAACTGGCTTCATAAAAAAGCCAAGCCCCGCTACGCGCGGGGTGGTGTAGGTGGAACGTGACACTTAGTCAGTTCCTGATGGGGTTGAAGTCGGTGCTCTCCGAGTCAAAGAGTACGACATGACCGGTATGGATCACGGGCAGGTTTGCATCGGTACCCCACAGGATGTTCATGATGGCCTGCGGAAGTGCGGGGATGTGGTTGGGATCAGCGATCACGATGAGCACATCCTCTTCGCCACGATCAACTTGTCGCTTGATGTATCCTGCTGTGGACTGCATCGAGCCACCGCTGTCGTCAGGGAGGAAAAAGTCGTGGTGTTCGACCATGTGATCTTGCAGTGGGATATGCTCACGCAGGGCAGCAACTGTGGCCATTGCAGGACCAGATGTGGATGCAAGGAGCAGGACATCCTGGTCCTGTGTACGCCGGAGGACGTATGGAATAATACGCTCGATTTGTCTAGTTCCATCGCGGACGAGCCGTATCGGTGGATTTGCGGTTGTGGCGCAAGTAGTTATGAGGAGGATCTTCATGCCGCTCCAAATATTACCCGACGTAGCAATTTTTGCAACTCTTTTTGTATTATAATAGCAACATGAAATCACCCACCATCAAAACACCAAACTACACCTTACGACCCTTTAAAACAGAGGATGCCACTTTGTGGCAGGTCTGGGATATTGACCCAGAGGTGCAGGCGCACATGCCAGAGCCTAAAAATACTCCCCAGGATATAAGTGAACAATACACATACATCGAGGAATGTGAACAGGATCCTGAAGGGTACTATTTTTCTATTGAGACGAATTCTGGTGTGACCATCGGCACTGTTTCTCTATTTGAAATAAATTTACATCACAAAACAGCCGAGCTTGGTATAGTGATCGGTGATAAGACATATTGGGGCAAAGGAGTAGCTACAGAGGTGGTAAAAGCACTCGTCAACTATGCGTCTCAAAATCTGAGTATTCAGTATATAAGCGCAGAAATCGAATCAGGAAATAGCGGCATGCAAAAAGTCCTAGAAAATTCAGGATTTGTATCAGACGGAGTATTTAAAGGTGCACGAGTGAAGGACGGCAAAAGAACCGACGTGGTCCACTTTTCTAGAGCGTCTTCACCTTCAACTTTGTAAGTCTCTTTTTGTCGAGCTTTGGAAGCTTTAAAATGAGGAGCCCATGCTTTTCTACAGCTTCAGCCTCTTCTACATCCACCTCCTCAGGAAGGGTGACAGTACGAGCAAATGAACCCCAGTAGAGCTCACGGATAAAGTAGTTGTCCTCCTGGATCGCACGCTCCTCCTCACGCTTGCCACGGATAGTCACCATATCACGAGTGATAGTGATATCGAGGTCCTCAGGGCGCACTCCTGCAGCCATAGTTTTGATGACGATATGATCAGCGGTCTGATAGACATCGACGGTGAGCTGTCCTACTTTTTCTTCTTGTTCAAATGGAGATTTTTCCTCTTCGTCTGGCTCTATTTCTTTTGCCTTGGTTTTTGGGAGAGGTGCCACGTCATCGAAATCACTCTCGTCGAGTTTTACGGTACCGGTCAAGCGTTCAAAGAATGATTTTTTAGACATGGTTTGGTGTAATAGTTTTTACTTTTTCAAATAGGAACAATAATATAACGACTGCTATCCAGACGGCAGAGAATATTCTCAAGGTCTCATCTGTTGATGTCTTTATTATAAAGAGATTAAAGGCAGTATGCAATGCGGTGGCGAGGATAAGTCCAGAAATGAGAGCGATTCTGCGGGTTTCTCGACTGTGGTAAAAGGCCATAGCGATACAAAGTCCCACAGAGGCAGAAGAAACGACGTGGAGGAGCGTAGCGCCGATAAAACGGAGGTTTGTAGTGACGATCGAGCGGATGAGGTCACCTTCAAAGATAGGTTTGAGCACAAAAAGGGTGTTTTCGATGGCGGCAAAGCCCAGTGCAACCGTGATCATGTATATGACTGCATCGATCGGCTCGTCCATGACGTCGGTCGATATGGCGACGATCCATGCAGCGAGGAATTTAAAAAACTCTTCGGTAAATGCCCAGATCAGATACTTGCTACTCTCATGATCGATCGTGCTACTAAAAAACATTTGCACAGGGAGGACAAAAAGGACGACACAAATACCAGCAATAAATGTTTTCATCACGCGTTCACGTGGCTCGGGATGGAGATTGTCCTCACGAAGCCAAAACCACAACCACAATAGTGCTGGAAGGAGGCCGGATAGTATCGCGTAGAAGATCTGGGTGATCATCCTTGTATTATACCACCCACGGTTCGACAATCAGTGGGGATTTCTCGTTGGTAGACCAGATCTCTTCGGTGATAAAAGGCATAAAAGGGTGTAGAGCGATCAGGATCTTTTTATGGATTTGCAAAAGGAGACTCTGGCGTGAAGGTTCAGAGATAAGTGGCTTGCTCTCTTCGATGATCTTGTCTGCGAACTCATGCCAGACATAGTGATAGAGTTTTTCACCAACAAGATAAAACTTGTACTCATCCATTTCTTTTGTGATTTCTTTGAGGAGTGCGTCGAAATCATCCATGATCTTTTGATCACGTTCGTTGAGGGCATCTGTGGCGGTGCAATTTGTATAGATAAATCGAGTGATGTTCCAGAGCTTGTTTGAAAAATTTCTATAGCCTCGTATCTTGTCTTCAGAAAGAGCGGTGTCACTTCCTGGTGGGTTTCCGATGACGAGTGCAATACGCAATGAATCAGTACCGTATTTTGCAGTCAGTTCAAGTGGGTTCATTACATTACCCTTACTCTTGCTCATCTTTTTTCCCTTTGCATCATTTACGAGACCGTGGAGGTATACATCTTTAAAAGGTACCGTGTTTTTCAGATACTGACCAAATATCACCATGCGTGGGATCCACTTGAAGATGAGGTCATAGCCGGTCTCCATAACATTTGTAGGGAAGTAACTCGGTGGGGTGACCAGCACCGGCCATTGTCCCGAAGAAAACCAAGTATCAAATGTATCGGTATCTTTTTTCCAGCCTTCACCAGGCGAATCGATGCTTGCTTTCACCTCGCCGTCTTTGAACCATGCAGGGATCGGTATCCCCCAGACGATTTGTCGTGAGATATTCCAATCGAGTGTATTTTCCATGAAATAGCAGAAAATCTTCTGATAGTTTTCTGGAATAAAATTGAGCGAGCCATCTTTTGCGGCTTTGAGTGCGAGCTCGGCGAGCGGTTTCATCTTTACGAACCATTGCTCTTTTGCCTGAGGCTCGATCGGCTGTTCACATTTGTAGCATTTCTTCACTACGTTTTTATAGTCGGTATCTGTTTTTACCAAAAGTCCCTTTTGTGCAAGTTTCTCCACGATTTTTAATCGAGCTTCGGATATTTTCATTCCAGCAAATTCACCCGCAATAGGGAGGAGTTTACTGCGTTCGTCGATGATCTGTTCCATATCGAGCTTGTGTCTGTCCGCGATCTCAAAGTCTATCTGAGAATGCCACGGAGTGATCGTCATTGCTCCAGTCCCGAACTCCATGTCGATTGCGGTATCTTTTATGAGTGTTGCTTTGATCGGTCCGTTGATCCACTCGAGATCAAATGTATCGCCATGTTTGTACTGCGCGTATCTCTTGTCATCAGGATGAACTACGACATATTTGTCGCCAAACTTTGTTTCGGGTCGCACAGTACCTATTTCGAACGGACCATACTTGAAAGTATAAAAAGGAGTATTTTCTTCGACAGATATAGTTTCTACATCTGACAGGGAGGTCTGATGTTTTGGGCACCAGTTTACTGTCCTCTTTCCACGGTAAACCAAGTTATCGTCATACATTTTGACGAATGTCTTCTGAACCTCTTTTACAATATCTGGATCAAGGGTAAATCGTTCTCGAGACCAGTCACATGATGCACCCATTTTGCGGACCTGGTTTTCCATCTTTGCTTTGTTCTCGATAGTGAATGCGTAGATCTCTTTATACAGATCCTGCGGATCCATCTTGAAACGAGAGCGACCTTCTTTTTCCAATTTCTTTTCGTATACAATCTGTGTTTCAAAACCAGCATGATCAGCTCCAGGAATCCATAGGGCTTTAAATCCGCGCATACGTTTGTAGCGAGTCATAATGTCTTCAAGGGTAATGAAAAGGGAGTGGCCTACATGCAGGTCACCGTTTGCATTTGGGGGAGGCATAACAATAGTAAAAGGTTCCTTGTGTCGGGCAGGGAGGTTGTCAGGATTGAAATAACCACTTTTTTCCCACTGTTCATATATACGATCCTCAGTGGCGATGGGATCATAGGGTTTGAGGAATTTCTCATTCATGGCTTTAAATATAGCAAAAAAAAGATGTCTCGTCATCTGCAACACAGCAGGACGAGACATTTTCCCAGGCTGCCTAACACACGGTTTCTAGGAAGCCTGATGGAAATAGTATAGCATAGGTACTTGACTTTGTCCAGTCTTTATGATAGGATAATCGGTAGGTCCGAAGGGTATATATGTAGCGTGTGCTATGTGTGTTTAATACCTCGACGGCAAAAATCACTGATCTCTGTCAATTGTTTCCTATGAAAAACATCCTCAGTCTCGTGGTGGCCCTCGCGGCCATCGTCTCCTTGAGTGCGGCGCCCACGTCGGTCTCCAACAAGGACTCCGCCTACGGAACCAACAAGCCGGTCACGCGGTCGTCCATTGGACGCATGAGCGAACCGGTGGATCCCGTCGGGGTCCAGAGTGGACCTGTCGGGTACCCGACACTTCATGCCACCAACGTGTGGCTCGAGCTGCCCTACGCGGACGACCCGGCCTTTCCGGCCCTCGCCCGCGCGGCGATCAACGAAGTGCTGGCTGGTCGCCTTCCGGCGAACAACATCCAGGTTCTCGAGCCTCGTCACCTGACCAAGAGTCTCGGCCTCGCGCCGTACAACCTCTGGGTCGTGAGGTGCTTCGAAGGGTTCGACACTTCACTCGCTGAGATCCAGGTTTACAACACCTGTGAGCAGGATGCCGGTCTCAATGAGACCCGCACCTTCCTCCCGCCTCGGGGCTACAGCAGCACTGCTGTCGGCTTCCGTAACGGTGAACTCCTCGAATCCGGCGCATCGGACATCCGGGTCACGGTCGTGGCACTTCTCGTGCCCACCAAGACTTACACAGACACCCTCGAGGTGGTCACGAAGTGGATCGAGGTCGACAACAACAACCGGTTTGGCACCAAGCAACGTCTGCTGATTCCCGAAAAGGGCAGCACGTTCAGCACGTTGTCCACCGTTGGCTACAACGCCCTCATTCCGAGCGGACTGGTGGTCACTCCGATTCCTGCCGGCCAGGTCACTCTGGATGACGGCACAGTCCTCGATGTTCCCAGCGGCGCCTTTGTCGGCGTCAACGGGTACAACGGCCGGAGCTACACGCTCTGGGTCGGCAACAGCGACAAGCCCTACGAGCCAAACCTGCTCATCGGGAACGTCTCAGGCACGGAACAGGTTTTTGTTCCCGGTGAAGCGCGATTTTTCCGCTTCACCACGGTCGACTGACCAAAACGGGCTCCAGATAGCCTTACAGCGCCATTTCCTTCGGGAGGTGGCGCTGATTCTTTTTATATAGGGCGAGGGCTTGACTTTTTTCTATACTATGATATACTAATCATGTAAAGGTAATTGCATACCTTTTTTATTTTACTAAAAAAATATATGAAAAACATTATCAAAATCGTTAGTTCAGCACTCATTGCGACTCTTGCGCTCACGACTGTAGCATTCGCTGCTCCATCAAGTCAGTCAAATCCTGATTCAGCTGGAACACGAGGTGATGCTCCTACTGGGCAGTCAAATTCTGACTCTGCAGGTACTCGCGGAACAGCTCCTGGAAGTCAGTCAAATCCTGACTCTGCGGGAACAGTTTCAAACGGAGGTAATCCAGACAATGGATCATCAAACGGAGGTTCATCAAATCGACGACGTTCAGGTGGAGGTACTCGCGTCACTGCAAGCCTCACCAACGTCAACGTGAATGTAGTCGGAAGCAAAGCTACTGTTACTTGGGATACCAATCCTAATGCACAGGGTATGCTCGTTTACGGACCACTTTCACTCACCGTACCAACAAATGCTACTCAGTTTTATGGGTATGCAGCAGGTACAGCGGTCTCTGGTGCGACTACAAAACACTCACACACATTTACTATGGCTCCTGGTGTAACATACTTTGTTCGCCCAGTTGCTATCGTAGGTTCACGAGTCATCTATGGTTCTGAAATCAAGGTAAATGCTACTACTGGTACAACTATCACAAAGACAGGTGTTCCAGCAGTCGGTACTATCTTTGACAAGCCAACTACTACTATCCCAAAGGACGTAGAAGTAACAAAGGCTACAACCACAGCAACCTCAACTGGTAACGCAGCAAACGTTTCAAGTGCAGGTTCAAAGATTGGTTCATTCTTTAAATGGATCTGGAACGCAATTACCGCTCCATTCTGTAATTAATAGCAGAAACAAAAACACCCGCTTCGGCGGGTGTTTTTGTTTTATAGAGAGAGATTGCCGTGGGTCTTTATCTCTGTTTTCACTGTACCAAACGCTCCGGCAAGGGCGATCATCACGGCATTGTCACCGGCGATGTGTTTTGTCGGTGCATAAAAGGGAATTGGAGAAACCTTTTTGAAATTTTCTATGAGATAGTCGTTTGCAGAGACGCCGCCTCCAATGATGAGCGTCTGTGGGCCGTATTCATCTATAGCTGACTTTAATTTTGAAACAAGTACGTCTTTTACTGCTTCTTCGAATTCTCTCTCGATACCTAGTATCTCGGCATGTTCCTTGAGTGCATAGAGTACTGCAGTCTTTAGTCCTGCAAAAGAAAAATCGAGATCTTTTGAATGGAGCATTGGACGAGGGAGGGTGATGGGGCAGGTGATGTTTTTTTCACGTTGCTCACGTGCACGGCGAGCGATCTCTGGTCCGCCTGGGTATGGTAGACCGAGCATGCGTGCGACTTTGTCGTAGGCCTCGCCCACTGCATCGTCACGGGTTTTGCCGAGGATTTTATATTGTCCTATTCCCTCCATCAAAACGAGCTCTGTATGACCGCCACTTAAAAGAAAGGCGAGGGCAGGGAAATTGACCGGGTATAGCTTTTTATTTTTCTCATCAATGAGACTACCGAGGATATGTCCCTCCATATGGTTTACAGGCACCACAGGCAGTCCCAGGGTCTGCGCAAAGGTCACTCCGGTCCAGAGGGCAGGTTCCAGTCCTGGACCATAGGTCACGGCGATGCGGTCTATTTTCACCGGATTCTTTTCAATGATTTCTTTGTACAAAATCGGGAGATTCTTTTCATGTTCTCGCTTTGCCATCATAGGGAAAACACCACCGTATTCGCGGTGTACATCTACCTGAGAGTGAATGAGGCTGTCGATGACGGTGTAGTGTTCTCCATTCACCTCGAGGAGCGCTAGTGCTGTTTCGTCACAGCTTGTTTCGATACCGAGGATGATCATGTGCGCGATAGAGGATTCGAACCTCTGACCCTCTCAACGTCAATGAGATGCTCTACCAACTGAGCTAACCGCGCTTATTTGTGGGCCTACCAAGACAGCTAACTGCGTTTATTTAACTGCCAAAATACTCTACCAAAAAATCAACCACCCGTCTATCTACTGCATTCATCGGCAGCTTCTTCATCTCTGCGAGCGTGCACCACCGCATCGCTCCACCTTCGGAGAGATGTAGGGGAGAGCCGTCGTATGTCTCGGTAAAGACGTACTCAGTTCCCATTTCTTTGCACTCAGGGATCGTATAGTCCTGCTGCCAGATGAGCTGGGGGTCCTTGAGGGAGTATGAGAGCTCTTCGCGAATCTCACGCCACAGGGTCTGTATCGGTGTCTCGCCGTCTTTCATTCCTCCTCCAAAGAATCCCCATTCGAGAGCAAAACGGGTAGCTTGATCATCGCGGTGTTGTAACAGGATACGCTTGTTTTTGTCTATGAGTACGATGACCGATACATCTCGTTTGTGCATCGGTATATTGTAACACGTTGCCAATTCTTCAAAAAATGTTATATTGTTGCGTACATGGCCCTATCGTCTATCGGCTAGGACACGGCCTTTTCAAGGCTGGAAGCAGGGTTCGACTCCCTGTAGGGTCACCAAATATAGTGCATGTTATCATATCTATACCATGCCCTTGATGTCGTACGAAGAATATTCAAAGATAAGACATAAAACTCCTTATACTTTTTCAATTAAATCAGGATCAAATTTTTTATACTATTTTGGAGAAAGACACTCGTTTAATCCTGCTGATACTGAGTGGGTTGAACAGAGGAAGTTCTGGAATGACTTTCTTTGGAAAACCAAAGATACAAAACGAATCGTATTTGTTGAGGGTGGAATACCACCTATAGAGGTGAGTGAAGAACAATCAATCATCAAGCACGGTGGAATGGGTCTCGCCACCTATTTAGCTAGACAAGAAGGTATAGAAACGTACTCACCCGAGCCACAAGGAAAATATGAGCGAGAGGAGTTGGAGAAGGAGTTTTCAAAAGATGAAATCCAGTACTACTATTACGCTCGTGCAGTACACCAGTGGGGCCGCATGCAGAACTCAGAACTAAGTTTTGAGAAGTATATAAATAGGTACCTAGATCGTGATAAAGAGGAGAGCGGCTGGGCAGGCTTTGATTTTTCTCTTGAGTCGATGAAGAAAATTCACACCAGTTTGTTTCAAGCGGTATTTGATGAAAACGATACAGATTTTTTCTACAACATTGTGAATCCAGTGGAACAAAAAACAGTTATCAACAAAGTAGCGGCAAAGTCGAGTGGTATCCGGGACACATACATTGTTGGAGAGATCAAGAAATATATTTTAAATGGATATTCGATCTTCGCTCAGTACGGGTGTAGTCACGTGGTGATGCAGGAGCCCTTATTGAGAGAGGTTATCTGAGTTCAAAAAGATCGCCGGCTCCTCACGAGGAGCCGGCGGTTTTTGATCAGAGTTTTCGTACAACACGCGCGGTGAAGTCGACGAGGAGAACATCTCCGTGTGCAACCTCGATCGGTGCAGGACGCGAGACGCAGTAAAAGGTGCGGTACCACTCACGGTAAGCGAGTTTTACGTGCGGCGCATGCGTCATGAAGATGTACAGTCCGACACCTTTTTCGGTGGGCAGTAGGAGCTCGATCGCGCGAGGGTTTAGCCCGCGACCTGCCTTTAAGAGCAGACTGACTTGTACCGTCACGCCAAAACTATCGGCGATACGTCGTGCCACCTGTTCCACTTCGGGAACAGGTGAGGAGAAAACAAAGACTGGTTTGATGCTGCGGTATCGTGCGATCGCCGCATTCATCTTTTCCTCCTGCTCTGCGGTCCGCGGAGCGCGGATGACGAGGACGGTTTTGTCCGGTGTGTTGACTGGGGTGGGTGGTCGGCAGTTCGGGCAATACTTTCGATTGCGCCAATGCCAACCCATGCAGTGGTAACAGCTCATTCTGTCTATATATGAGCACAAATAGCGTTATATATCAATGATTATACCTGCGACTGTTTGTCCCAGAACTCGCGGAAGCGTGCGTCTTTTGCATGGAGCTCGTCAAAGGTACCTTGCTCGATGATAGTACCATTTTCAATCACGATGATACGATCCATTTCTTTTATAGTTGAAAGTCGGTGCGCGATGACGATAGCGGTGATCCCTTTGAAGAATTGATGCAGTGAATCCTGGATCTTTCCCTCGGATTCGACGTCGAGATGAGAGGTCGCTTCGTCGAGTAGTAGGATCTGTGGGTCTTTAAATATCGCACGCGCAATGCCCACACGCTGACGCTCACCACCTGAGAGTTTGACCCCTTTTTCTCCGATCAGTGTGTCGACGCCCTGAGGGAGCTTGTGGAGGAAGTCCTGCACGTGAGAGGTCTCAATAGCGCGTGCGAACAATTCTGTATCATGTTCTGCAGATAGATTTGAAATGATGATATTTTTCTTGAGAGACATGTTGAATACTTCGGTTTCCTGCAGCACTGCAGTAGTGTGTTTGAGGTAGTCAGACTTTTTTATAGATTTCACAGGAGTCTCATCGATGTATACATCACCAATAGTTGCTTCATATTCTTTTAAGAGTATTTTGAACAGAGTACTTTTTCCTGATCCAGAGAGTCCGACGATGCCCACTTTTTCTCCTTTCTTGATAGAGAAATCTATATTTGATAGCGCATTACTTCCGCCATACGAGAATGAGACATCTTTTACATGGAGCGACTTCCAGTCAGCAGGGAATGATACTTTGTGTTTTTCGTCGTCAATGGTGATCGGCGTCTTGAAAAATTCGAGCAGACGATTTGCATCGTTGCGAGCGATCGCCAGATCCTGCGAAACATTTGTAAGCTCAGTGATAGAGCTAGTGATATTTCCCATATAGTTTACAAACAATACAAAGAAACCGAGCTCGTAGTGTCCGTTGAAGATGCCATATACCACAAAAATATATAGTGAAATACGACCCATGTTCTCGGCACTTGCTCTAACAAGAATTTGAAAGTGATACCAGGTGATGCTCGTATGAACTTTTTCAAGAAGTATTTTTGTTAGGCCGTATGTCTCTCCCAAAAGACCCCCGCGCATGTCGAGCACCTTTATACTTCGTATGTTTGCAACAAATTCATGAATAATACCCCCGTACTGTTCTTCAGCAATATTTTTTGCTTGGTTTGCTGTGACGTACTTCTTTTTGAAATAGGTAGATGCGATGAAATATATAGATAGGTATATCACCACGAAGAGAGATAGAATCTTGTCAAAACGGGATATGATAAAAATGACTCCAAAAAAACCGACAAATATTTCGATGAGATGAATGATCCACGCGCGATTCGCAGTTCGGATAGCGCTTGCGCCACGTGTGATTCTTTTCGTCTTGTTTCCTGTGTTTTCACGTTCATGCCACGAGATGTCGATTTTTGAAATGTATTCTACCGCCTGGTTCTCGACATCAAGACCGATTTTTTCATTGACGTCGAAGAAAATCATCTTTGCCCAGTAAATCAAGAGGTAGCGTGTCTGAGAAATGACACCCCATATGATGAGTACCATCAGGATATCCTGCAGTGTTCCTGGTTCGTGTATCTTTATCAAAAGAACGACGATCTGTGAAATCGCATATGCGCTGTATAAAAGAAGGACAGCACCTACTGCACGTATTATTGACGCAAAAAACAATCTGAAACCGAATCCCTTGTAAAATCTCTTATAAAAATTGAACAATTCAAAAAATGAATATTCCATACCATCATAGTAGGGTATATATCATTTTGACACAAGACTAGTAATAATTTGTCAAATTTGCTATAATATCAGTATAAAGGTTAGGCCTTGAGATATAGATAAATATCCTCGAGCGCCTTTACCGCATCTCCCGCAGCGATATTGTTTTGATGATAGAGTCCATCAGTACAGTCTCCAGCAGCCCACACACCCTCGAGACTTGCACGTTGTGTACGCGGATCGACGATGATGTTTCCATTCGCATTTGTCTGTACCAAATCTTTTGCAAAATAGGTGGTAGGAACAGAGCCGATCTCGACGAAAATAGCAGCAACAGGGAGGAGAGTGTCGTTGTATCGTATACCAGTTACAAATTTGTCTCCTACGACTTCCTGAATGTTTGCGTTTTTTATTATTTTAAAATGAGGATTTTGAGACACCTTTTCGATAGTCACAGGATCAGCACGAAAACCGTCACTACGATTTAAAAGAGTGACCGATTTACAATACGCGAGGAGCTGCGCAGCACTCTCAAACCCAGCGTTTCCACCACCCACAACGACTACATCAGCCCCAGAAAAAAGAGGACCATCACACGAAGCACAGTAGGTGAGACCCTTGTGTTCAAAGACGTCAGCTCCTTTTACTTCGAGCTTTTTGCGCATGCTACCGGTCGTGATGAGGACTGTTTTGGCCTCGTATTCGGATTTGTTTGTTTTTATTTTAAATCCAGCCGAAATCTTTTCACATATCTCCCCAACTTTTATGTCGACTGCATCTCTCGCATAGGCACGGAGATGTTCCTCGAGGCTTTTTGAAAAATCTTTTCCAGCGATCTTTACTGTACCGATCCAGTTCTCGATGCCTTCGGATACTACACTCTGACTCTCCCAGTCCTTGGTGATGAATAGTGTCTTTAGTCCTTTGCGTGCAGCATAGACGCCAGCGGCTACGCCAGCTGGACCGCCACCTACTATCGCGAGGTCATATATCATGTATCTATTTTAGCTTACTTCTGCGCAAAAAGGCAGGGACTGCACCCCAGTCATCGTCATCCTCTACTTCTTTCTTTGGAGCCGGGCGGTCTTCTTCGAGTTTTGCGACTGGTGCTGGGGCTGGTGATGAGAGTGGTGAGTGAAATATTTTCTTCTTTTCAGGCATGATAGGCGTCTCGACTGTTTGGAACATTGATTTTGCTTGTGGAGCAGCCTGTTGGTTTTCTGGGAAGCCTGCGGCGATGACGGTGATCTTGATCTCGTTTTTCTTTAGCTTGTCATCACGAATAGTACCGAATATGACTTTTGCCTGTGGATCGATAGACTCGGTGATGACCTTTGCTGCATCCTGGATCTCGAACATAGTGAGGTCCTCGCCACCTGCAATAGAAAATAGTACGCCCTTTGCACCATGGATAGAGAGGTCGAGAAGAGGGGAATTGATCGCTTGTTTTGCGGCTTCGATCGCGCGGTTTTCGCCTGATGCAGAACCGATACCCATAAGCGCTGAACCAGCATTTTCCATGACAGCACGAATGTCGGCAAAGTCGATGTTGATGATACCTGGAGTGGTGATGAGGTCAGAGATACCCTCGACTGCCTGGCGGAGGATCTCGTCACACATCGCAAATGCATTTTTCATCGTGGTGCTCTTGTCGATGATCGAGAGGAGGCGATCGTTCGGGATGACGATGATCGCATCCACTTCTTTGCGGAGTTCGTCGAGTGCAGCATCAGCGATCTTTGAACGCTGGAGACCTTCGAATGCAAATGGCTTTGTAACGACGGCAACAGTGAGAGCTCCTAACTCTTTTGCAATACGTGCGACGAGTGGACTCACGCCACTACCTGTTCCACCTCCGACTCCACAGGTGACAAAGACCATGTCGGCGCCCTTTATCGCTTCCTGGATCTCTTCACGAGTTTCTTCGGCTGCACGACGACCGATCTCTGGATTCATGCCAGTACCAAGACCGCGGGTGAGATTTTTCCCGATGTGAATTTTCTTTTTTGCGAGCGAACGATGCAAGTCCTGTGCATCAGTGTTGATCGTGATGAAATCAACCCCCTTTACTTTTGAGTTGACCATGTGGTTCGTAGCGTTCTTTCCAGAACCTCCGACTCCGATCACTTTTATTCGCGCGAATGCTTCTATATCTGGGGTAATGTTGGGCATGTGTTTCAGTAGTTAATACCCCCATCATAACAGATAGGGTATATTAAGGCAAAAACTGTTTGAATAGAGCGATTATGGCGTTTCTGGTTCGTTTTAGAGCCACCATTCCGTTGTGGAGATTTGGTCCTTCATCAGCATTTATACCGAGAATACAGAGGCCATAGGCGACTGCCCAGGTCGAATCTTTAAAGGCGTCTTTTTCGTTTGCTTGTGAGTGTATAGTTCCGATGCGTGCAGGGAGGCGTAGGGCTGCTTTTGCAAAATCGTCTACTGTACCGAGGCCAGATCCACCACCAGTGATGATGATGCCGGCGGGGAGGAGTCCGCTGCGACCGATTTTTTTCAAATGAGCCTCAATGAGTTCAAATATATCGGTGAGTCGGGCATATATGATATCCTCTAGTTTTTTACGAGGAATAGCAGTACCAGTGATTGCTCCTATTTTTATTTGTTCCGCTTCTTCGAGTGGGACTTTGAGGCCAAGTGCGATGTCGTTTGTGATATCAGTAGAACCGATCGGAAATACTTCGAGTGAGATCGGCATATTGTTCTCAAATACAGCGATCGAGACGGTCTCGGCACCGATATTTGCAAGGACACAGCCAGCGATCTTTTGGGTTTTTGAAAGGGTAACGAGTGATGCAGCGATAGGGCTCGCCATGACGTCCTGGACCTCGATACCGGCGCTCTCGATCGAGTGGAGGATGTCGTTTACATGATGCTCGAGACAGGTCACGTAGAGCATTTTGACCTCGAGACGATTTGCCTTCATCCCTTCTGGTTTTCCGAGTACTGGTTTTCCATCGACTTTGTAGTGGAGTGGGACCTGATGAATAATCTTTTTATTTAAAATAGCATTTGCTGGGATGTCTTTTTCGCACTGTGCGTGGAGCTTTTGGATATCAAGCGGTGTGATCTCGAGATCGGCACGAGTGATGATGGTCGCACAGGTAGAGGTGATGGTACCGAGGCCGATACCACCGACTGAAACGAATGCTCTTTTTATACGGACCTTTGCGGCGCGCTCAGCATTTTTGACTGCGACGTGGACACTGCGAGCGACGTCCTCGGGATGGATCACATAGCCGTGGCGGATCCCTCGTGTCTCTGAAGTACCTGTACCCAAGACGCGCGGAAAACCTTTCTCATTTAGTTCATGAGTAGAAGCGATCACAACCTTTACTTGGTATGTGCCGATATCAATACCTGTGACAATGGAACGTGGTGACATGAAGTCTAGATACGGAAGTATTCACAATACTTCTTTTCTATGTTCTCCATTGTACTACCATGATCGTATCCCGCCAAATGAACCAAACCGTGGATAAAGAGGAATGCGAAGAAATTTTCGTAACTTCTATCAAAGTCCGGAGCCATTTTTTCGGTTTCTTCTGGGTTTATAAAAATCTCACCCTCAGTTTTTGAAAGTGGGAAGCTCAGGATATCGGTGGGAGCGTCGATGTTTCTATACTGCTTGTTGAGTGCTTGGATTTTCTCGCGAGAAACGATAACAACGGACAAATCGTACTCTTTTCCGAGTACTTTTTCTTTCATTGCCTTAAAATCGTGAGAGGGGATGACCGAGGGGGTCTCATTAACGACCATATCGAGAAGTCTTTTCTGTCATCTTGCCGAGCTTTATGAGTTCTGCTACTTCGGCGCGTCGAGCGAGGGTCTTTAGGGTCTTCTTTTTGACCTTGTATGAAGAGAGTACTCGTGAAGCGTATCGGATACTGCGTACTCGAGGAAGGACTCCAGAGCCCTGGACCTTCTTAGTAAAACGTCGAAGAACACCGAGGGTGTTCTCGTTTGCATTTCGGGTTACTTCTACATTTGTTGCCATATGGGTGCTATCTTAACACATGAATGTCAGAGAAGCAACCGTAAAAGAAAACACCGCCTCAAGGCGATGCTCCTTGAAGGCGGCGCTGGTAGCGGCCGTAAATGAGTGGGATGAGAATGCTGAGGAACGAACACAGCATGTAGCCGTTGTATATGCCATTCGCCCAGGTCAGGTCCTTGATAGCGAAGATGTTTGCGATCGCTGCAAAGAGTCCACATGACCATCCGGGAATGTTCTCGCTGAATGGATTCCGGACGATTTTGGCAACAGTGGGGATGACGGCAAGTGCGTCTGCAACAACGATGATGATTATGGCCGCGAGGGCGCCGACAAACCACCATCCGACAAGAGCCAGTAGTCCCAGCCCCAGGCAGTACTTATCGACCGGGTACCACACCTTTTCACCCCACTTAAAGGATAGAAGAAAGATGGTTCCTGATGTGAAGATGCCGATGAAGGGAAGCCACAGCGTCTCCTTTTCACCCGATGCCTTGTAGGCAAAGTAGTTGATGATGCTCAGTCCGCACCAGATGAAGTATGAGACGCGGTTCGGCGTCGTCCTCTCCTCAGGTGTTTTCGGCCAGACAATGCTGCCGACGTATGGAAACATTCCGATGATCATGAATCCCAGAGAGGTCAATCCTGCTATTTCGTGGAAGGTCAAGCGAATCCTTTGGTTGAGTTCTGGTATGACAATATCATACTTTTATATATGTGTAAAGTACTAGCTATTTTTCTAGTTTCTTCATGTACGCACCCAACTCAGAAATGAGGATGGTTTCCTGCGAACGAGTCTCATTGTGACGGACGATGACACTCTTTTCGACTGCCTCCTTTTTACCCATGATCATCGTATAGGGAATATGCATACGTTCTGCCATGCTGACCTGAGCGCCGAGCTTGTCCTTTGGGAGAGACTGAAATACAGGGATTTTGGCCTTGCGGAGGATCTCGATCACGGGGAGGGAGAGGAGTTTTGCTTCGAACCCGAGTTGCACAAAGTATACCCATGGACGCTTTGTTTTCTTTAGTTCTTTCTTGAGCTCGGGACTACGTTTTACGAGGATGGATACACCAACCCCTGCGAGCTCTTTTTTGAAGCCGAGCTTTTTTGAGAGACTATCGTAGCGCACGCCGACGGCCAAAGTCTTTTTATTTTGTTTTATTTCAAAAATGGTTTCAGAACAGTACTTTTTGTTCCCAATCAGGTTGTTGTTTATGTTATATGGAATATCGAGTGTCTCGAGGAATTCGAGCACTTCCTGGAAATGCACGCGGCTCGCTTCGGTGAGGTGGTGGATCGAACGAGGGGCATTTCCATTTATCTCCATACATTTCTCATTTGTACACGCGAGGAGCTCGAGGGGATCTGATTTAAAGGCCTGACGGCACTCTGCATGCATATCACCAATGTGTTTTCGGTAGTAGTTGCCCAGTTCGCGGGTAAAACGGGCGATAGAGTCCTTGTCGCCGATACTGTTTATATCTACCGTGATGTCCTCGAACCCTTCTTCACGGAGCATAGTGCAGGTGGTCTGGATAAGGGTTGCCTCAGCGATGCTTTTGTCATTGCCGAGGATTTCGAGATCGGCATAGCGAGGGAACGTCGAAGACTTTTTATTTGGATTTTTGTACGAATCACGGATGTAGAGCATGATCGGGTGTGTCTTGTCGATCATTTTTTCCTCCTCATATGTACGGAGGAGCGCTACTTTTTCTTCGACATGGAGGGGGAGGCGACTGTTGTCATCCTCAGCGATATAGTCACCATCGAGCATGTCTTTGGCACGGTCGAGATCACTCTTTTTTATCTCAATAGTCTTGTGAGCAGAAAACCCATAGTACACCGGTATCTCGCCTATCTTGTCGAGAAAGGTATGGTTGATGTAGGCCGGGTCGGAAGTCTTTTTTGTTTTCATTTACGGATGTATGGTTACTTTTCCAGGGAATAGATCGATCTGGGATATCGGTAACAGTCTCAAAAATGCACGTCCCACGACGAGATCTCGTGGAAGCGGTCCCCATGATCGTGAGTCAGCACTCTCTGCGCGGTTGTCACCCATCACAAAGTACTCGTCATCGAGGAGGGTGGTCTTTGAATTGTCGCTGATTTTGTTTTTTGCATCTACAAAATCATCGTTGAGCTCAAAAGTGGTGCCGTCTTTCTGAGTGATAGACACTTTTCCATCTTTTATGGTGACTGTTTCACCAGGGAGACCGATGACTCGTTTTATAAAATACGTTTTTGGTCCTTTTGGATACTTCATGACGATGACCTCGCCACGTTTTGGATCGGTAAAGTAGTACGAGAGCTCGTCGATGATGAGATAGTGTCCTGTGGCGAACGCTGGATCCATCGACGGGCCCTTTACGATAAATGGCTGTGCAACAAACGTACGAATAGGAATAACGATGATAGCTACCGTGAGGATAAATTTCAGCGTTTCTTTCATATGCATACCATTTTAGACGATATGCTATACTCTGTCCATGGCATACATCATTGTTGGACTTGGAAATCCAGGCGAAGAGTATGAAAATACTCGTCACAATACCGGACGCATGGTCACCGACGCATACGCAGAAGTTGCTCACAAGAAAGCAAAGGTGATCACTCCTGATTCATTTATGAATGTGACTGGAAAAGCGATTGCGACACAGATAAAGAATCCTGAAAAGCTCATCGTGGTCTATGATGACTTCAATCTCCCGCTCGGATCTATCCGTATTTCCTACAATCGCAGCGCTGGAGGACACAATGGTCTCGCATCTATTATAAAAGCACTGAAAACTGAGGCATTTGTGCGTGTACGCATAGGTGTCGCCCCGACTACTCCTACTGGAAAGATAAAAGTACCGCATGGTGACGGGGCAATAGAGAAATTCATCCTCGGTGAATTCAAAGAAGCAGAGATGAAGGTCATAAAAAAGATGATAAAGACAGCGATCGAGGCGATCGACACTATAATTGAGGAGGGGAGAGAGATCGCGATGGGTAGATTTAATGGAAAGTAGTTCTGTTAGAAAGATTTCATTATTTTGTTATCAAAATGTTATCTCTCTTTTGCTAAAGTGAGTGGATGGAGGAGGATTTAGAAACACTTAAAGGAGAAACCAAGAAATTGTATGAAAGTATAGGTCAACAGTACTGTCCCTATTTTTCTGCTCGCATCACTTTTAACTATTTGGGGTGGGATCATTTAAATTTCAAAAATCAAACTCGTGTAAGAAATGTTGATGATCAGATGACTCGCCTAAGACTTTTTAAATACGCTCCTGAAATTATTAAAAAATCCGGCACACTACAGGGAATAAGGGTTATTGATGAATGGGAACGAGTCAAAAGTCATGGAAAGTGGGTGCAAAAGCTACAGAAAGTTAATTACTATGAATTCATAGCGGTTCAGCACACGTATCGGATAAAAGTGATCATCAAAGAGGTGGATGGTAGAGAAAGGATCTTCTGGAGTATTATCCCAGCATGGAGTCTTAATAAAAATACAATGCAACGAATACTCACTGATCGTCTATAAAAACAGAAAACCGCACGAGGGCGGTTTTCTGGGCTTGTTTACAGTTTCTAAACCGTGCGGAGGGCTGAGCCCTCACAAGCGTAATTACATGTTACCAAACCTATGCTAGAATCGCAATATGTCACAAGGCCAAGCGTGGGAGAAGGAATACAGAAAGCCACAACTGGTGTCTCTAAACAGTGAACCGCAACAAGTGGTAAAGGACTTTCGACGTTTTTTAAAAGATATGGAAGGGAAGAAACTTTTGGATCTAGGATGTGGAAACGGTAGAAATCTAAAATACTTTAAAGAATATGGAGCTGATGTAGTCGGAATCGATATTTCACCGACCGCTATTTCGTATACTCACGGGTTGGGAAGAGTTGGAGATATTGGTAAAGAACTGCCATTTAAAGATAATGAATTCGATGTCATCCTCGATGTCACTTCTTCAAATGCCCTCAATGATGCAGAGCGAGCTGTATATATAAAAGAAATATATAGAGTACTCAAGCCAGGTGGATACGTATTTGTACGTGCACTATGCAAAGACGGAGATGATAATGCTAAAAACCTGATAAAGATGTCTCCAGGCAAAGAAAAAGACACATACTATATGAAAGAGCTCGACCTCTATGAGCGAGTGTTTAGTAGGGAGGATTTTCTTGAGACTTATAAGGATTTTAAAATTATAGAACTGGAGAAACAAACTCACTACGCTCGGATGAACAATCGGAGTTATAAAAGAAACTATTGGGTAGCGTATCTTCAAAGAAATTGACATATCATGTTAAATATGTTTGTATAAGAATAAACGCACACAAATAACGACAAAACCGAAGGACGGACTATGTATTGCATGATTGAAATACCAATGGTTGGCGGAACGCAAATTTTGGTTCGGGCTTCTTCTCCCAAAGTTGCCGAGCGATGGTTACAGAGATCGGGGTTTAGAGGGAGTCACGGTAAGGGGTGGTGGTTTCAGCCAGAAACAGAAGACTCTCGACTGGACTTGTGTTACGGTCCCAACGGTAGGGGTTCACGTCAGTTGATTGATACGATTCGTATAGTGAGTGTTCGTGAAGCGACTGATACGAACCTGACTACCCGAAGGACAAGTGTGACACGGGCGGGCCGACCTCATTGAGGATTGACCCCTTTGAAAAAGGAGGTCCTGCTTTATGCGGGATCTCCTTTTTGTAACTAGACAAAACGCCTATTTTGCGCTAGAATCCGGAGGTTCTTAGAAGTGAGACAAAATTACATACAAACAAGGAACCCCGCACCATTTTGGTACCATTATTAATAAAAAGCGGGTCTTGTGGGTCAAACAATGCTTAAAAAACTAAAAGAAAAAATTCTTTCAAAGAAGGAAGAGGGGACAGAAGAAACAGTAGCAGAGGCAAAGGCAGAAAAAGTAGCAAAAGTAGTAGAAAAAAAGGAGCCGACAACGCTCATGGGCAAACTCGCTGAAACGATTCCCAACCCACCAGCTATCGGAGATGTGATCGAAGGTCCAGTTATCAATATCGAAAAAGCGGCAGTCTACGTAGACCTCGCTCCATACGGTACTGGTATCATTTACGGAAAGGAATTTATCACTGCTCGAGATATCATCAAAAAGATCAATGTCGGCGACAGTATCGCAGCAAAGATCATCGATACCGAACACAAAGAAGGATACATCGAACTCTCTCTCAAGGAAGCTCGACAGGCACTCATCTGGTCTGAGGCAGAGGAAGCGATCAAAAACAAGACCTCTCTCGACCTCCCCGTCATGGAAGCAAACAAGGGTGGGCTCATCATCGCATGGCAGGGTATCACAGGATTCCTCCCAGCGTCACAGCTCAAGGCTGAACACTATCCACGCGTAATGGATGGAGACAAGGACAAGATCCTCGAAGAGCTCAAAAAGCTCGTCGGACAGCGCATTGCGGTCACCATCATCTCTGCAAATCCAAAGGAGGGCAAGCTCATTTTCTCTGAAAAGAGCCCAGAATCAAAGGACAAGGAGCGTATCATCGGCAAGCTCAATGTAAATGACGAGGTCACAGGTACCGTCACTGGTATCGTCGACTTTGGTGTATTCGTAAAGATCGAAGACGGACTCGAAGGACTCGTCCACATCTCTGAGATCGATTGGTCACTCGTCGAGGATCCACGCCTCTTCTACAAGATCGGCGATCGTGTAAAGGTAAAGATCATCGAAATCAAGGACGGAAAAGTTTCACTCTCTATAAAGGCACTCAAGGAAAATCCATGGGTAAATGCTGCTAAAAAGTACAAGAAAGACAAGGTAGTAGACGGAGTGGTGATCAAGTTCAACAAACATGGCGCACTCGCGAGTATCGAAGAGGGTATCGCTGGACTCGTCCACGTATCAGAATTCGGCTCAGAGGACAAGCTCCGTGCTGCACTCGAACTCGGTAAAAACTATCAGTTCAAAATCACTCTTTTTGATCCAAAGGAGCAGAAAATGGCCCTTTCTTTCGTTGATAAAACAACCAAAAAGTAGTATACTGTAAGCATGGTTATCACATATCTCGGAAACGATGTGTATCGAATGCAATTCGGTGAGACTACGCTCACCTTTGCTGATGTCTTAAAAGTTAAAAATAGTACCAATAGCTTTACTATCTCAGGTCCTGGAGAGTACGAAGTGGGTGGGGTATTTATAAAGGGTCTTTTGTCAGAAGGCAAGGACAAGATAAATACTATATATACAGCGTCACTTGAAAACATGAATATCACGTTTTTGGGTGGGCTTGCCAATACCACTCTCGGTGCCGATGTGATGGAGGAGCTAGAGGCCGTGGACATACTCTTTGTACCACTCGACACCCTCGATGCAAGCAAAGCACACAAATTCGCAGTCTCACTCGAGCCACATATCGTGATCCCTATGCGATTTACTGATGCGACTCTAAAGGGATTTCTGAAAGAATCTGGAGCACAGAACAAAACAGAAGCAAAACTCACGCTCAAGCGAAAGGATCTTGAAGGCAAAAAAGTCGAAGTGATCGTGCTCGAATCAAACAAAGAATAACATGCGCACCTATCTCGACCATCTTCGTACAAAGCCAGACCATGTAAAGTCAAACATCGCCATGCTCGCGTCGAGTGTGATCACCTTGTTCATCTTTATGTTTTGGCTCTCTGGTCAGAACCTCTTCCTCAACGAAAAGCAGATTGCTCAAAAAGAAAAAACTCCGATCGAAACGATCTCTGCACTCTCAGCAAACGTTATTGACTCGTTCCGCACTGGATTTGGAGTACGTGAAGTATACGTAGCCCCAGATCTCGAAGTACTACCAGGCAAAAAGAAATAATATGGAAAAAGAAAAACAGGAAAATCAAAAGGGAATCGTATCACGGAGCATCACCACAGAGATGCGCGAGTCGTTCCTCGACTATGCGATGTCAGTCATCACCGACCGTGCGCTCCCTGATATCCGTGATGGTCTAAAACCTGTACACCGCCGTATCCTCTATGCAATGCATGAAAAGGGGCTTGTCTTTGGTGCAAAATTCCGTAAATCAGCCGTAGTTGTGGGAGACGTGCTCGGTAACTATCACCCACACGGTGACGTCGCATTGTATGACTCGATGGTAAAGATGGCACAGCCGTTTTCACTCCGCTATCCACTCGTCATCGGTCAGGGAAACTTTGGTAGTATCGACGGTGACCCAGCTGCGGCAATGCGATATACCGAGGCGAAAATGTCTCGACTCTCAGCCGAACTCCTCCGCGACATCGACAAAGAGACAGTAAACTTTCGCCCAAACTATGACGGTACTCGCAAAGAGCCTACCGTCCTGCCTACAGCCGTACCAAACCTCTTGCTCAACGGTACCCTCGGTATTGCGGTGGGTATGGCGACCAACATCGCTCCCCACAACCTCTCTGAGGTCGTCGATGCGACGGTTCACCTCGTCGACAACAAAGACGCTACCACTGAGGAGCTCATGGAGTTCATAAAGGGTCCAGACTTTCCAACAGGAGCGATCATGTATGGTCAAAAAGACATTCTCCAGGCCTATACGACCGGCCGTGGAGGTATCGTCGTGCGTGGAGAGGCCGAGATCACCGAGGATAAAAAGGGAACCGCTCAGATCATCATCACCTCTATCCCATATCGTGTAAACAAAGCCGAGCTCATCATAAAGATCGCTGACCTCGTCCGAGAAAAAACTCTCGAAGGTATCAAGGGTATCCGAGATGAATCAGACAAGGATATGCGCATCGCGATCGATCTCAAACAGGGAGCGCATCCAGAAAAGGTTCTCAATTTTCTATACAAACACACCCAGCTCGAAGAATCATTTCACGTAAACATGGTGGCACTTGTAAACGGTGTCCCACAGACCCTCGCGCTCAAGTCATTCCTCGAAGAATTCATCATACACCGCATCGATGTCATCCGACGTCGCACACAGTTCGACCTCACCAAGGCAGAGGATCGTGAACACATCCTCCTTGGTCTCAAAAAAGCTCTTGACCATATCGACGAAATCATCACCCTCATTCGTGAATCAAAAGACGCTGTAGAGGCACATGCAAACTTGATGAAGCGATTCAAGTTCTCAGAAAAGCAGGCTACAGCGATCCTCGAAATGCGTCTCCAAAAGCTCGCAGGTCTCGAGCGAAAGAAAGTCCTCGACGAACTCAAATCTATCCAGGAACTCATCGTCGAACTCAAAGAGATTTTGGGCAGCGAGAAAAAAGTTCGCTCAATCATCAAAAACGAATTGGGTGAAATAAAAGCAAAATACGGTGATGAGCGACGTACTCGTTTGGTAAAAGGAGGAGTAAAAGATATGTCAGACGAAGACCTCATCCCAGATACTGAAACCGTCATCGTCCTCACAAAGGGTGGCTACATCAAACGCACCAATCCAGACGAATACCGCAAGCAAAAGCGTGGCGGTGTCGGCGTTGTTGACCTCGATACAAAGGAAGAGGACTTTATCACCCACCTCATCACGACCAATACGCACAGCGAACTCCTATTCTTCTCAGACATGGGTAAAGCATACAAGCTAAAAACCTTTGAAATCCCAGAAGGAAAGCGTGCTACTCGTGGAAAGTCGATCATGAACTTTATCTCTCTCACCGAGAGTGAAAAGATCACCTCGATCCTCCCTATGCCAAAAGAAGCAAAGGGTGCTCCAGAGCTTTCTCTCATGATGATCACACGAAATGGAACCGGTAAAAAAGTAGCCGCGAAAAGCTTTCACGAAGTACGAAAATCAGGACTCATCGCGATCACACTCGACAAGGGTGACGAGCTCATGTCTACATTCTTTGTCTCAAAGGGAGATGATGCGATGGTCGTGACTGCAGATGGTCAGTCTATCCGATTCAAAGAAAGTGATATCCGTGAAATGGGACGAAATGCAGCGGGCGTTCGAGCGATCAAACTAGGCAAAGACGATATCGTAATCTCAGCAGATGCGGTAAAGAAAGATGCAAAAGATGCGATGATATTCGTCATGAGTGCAAACGGCTACGGAAAGAAAACACCCCTCAAAGAATACAAAGTCCAAGGACGAGGCGGAAGTGGAATCCTCACCGCAAAAGTAACCGACAAAACAGGAGCCCTTATGGGAGGAAAAGTAGTGACTGAAGAGCATGAGGAGGTGGTAGCGATGTCTAAAAAGTCACAGGTGATCCGAGTAGATATAAAAGAAATCCCAAGCCTCGGCCGACAGACACAAGGAGTGCGGGTGATGAAACTACGGGAGGGAGATTCGATTGCTTCGCTCATTACGTTATAGTCGTAAGTAAAAATCTGAATCAACATGCGAAAAATAAAATCTAAAAATGATGTTGAGAGTTTAACAAAAAGAATAGTAGATTTTCGCAATGCTCGAGATTGGAAGCAGTTTCATAATCCAAAAGACCTCTCACTTTCTCTAGTACTTGAAGCGACTGAGGTGATGGAACATTTTCAGTGGAAAAGTAAGGAAGAGACGGAGAAATATGTAAAAGAAAGTAAGTCAGCTATCGGTGAAGAATTAGCTGATGTTTTGTATTGGGTTTTGTTGATGAGCCATGATCTAGATATTGATGTACTCGAAGCCCTCGAGAAGAAGATAAAGATAAACGAGGATAAATATCCTGTAGAAAAAGCAAAAGGGAAACATACTAAATATAATAAGCTGTGATTGTCTATCAATCTACAAAATTAGGTTTTTTAAATGATGCATCAAACGGAATTGAGGATGTTGTAAGAGCTAGGGTCAAAGAGAAACTTAATATCGATATCCAAGTTGGAAGCAGTGAGTATAATTCTTGGAAAAATTCTCTCGGAGACGCAATGTATAAAGTCATGCAGACTGATAAAATACCTGATGATTCCGGGGTAGCTATTGAGTATTCGATACCTCGTACAAAAAACAGAATTGATTTTATTATTACCGGTGAAGATGATCAAGGTAAGGAAAAAGTAGTTATTATTGAGCTTAAGCAGTGGACTGATATACAAAAGACAGACAAAGACGCCACGGTGTTAACTCGCTTTAAAGATGGTGTGAAAGAACAAATCCATCCTTCATATCAAGCGTGGTCTTACTCGACACTTCTTTACGGTTTTAATGCAACTGTGTATGAAGAAAAAATTGGTCTTGAACCTTGTGCATATTTACATAATCATATGGATGAAGGTGTTATCTTGAGTCCGTTTTATTCTGACTATTTGAATAAGGCGCCAGCTTTCTGTAAAGGTGATAAAGAAAAGTTACAAGACTTTATCGCTAAATTTGTTAAGCACGGTGAAAAGAAAAATACTCTTTATAGAATTGATCATGGTGAAATCCGCCCGTCAAAAAATCTAGCTGACAGTCTCGCTTCAATGCTCAAAGGAAATGAGGAGTTTATTATGATCGACGAGCAAAAGATTGTTTATGAAACTGCTCTATCACTTACAAAGAAATCTTCTAAAGTAAATAAAAATGTATTGATTGTTGAAGGGGGACCAGGTACAGGGAAGTCGGTAGTGGCGATAAATTTATTGGTTGCAATTACGAAGCTTGGTCTTAATACTCAATATGTAACAAAAAATGCAGCACCGCGAGGCGTCTTTGAAGCTAAATTAGCAGGAACTCTTAAAAAGACTGAAATATCAAACCTATTTACTGGATCGGGTTCATTTGTGGATGTAGAACAGAATATATTTGATGCTCTCATAGTAGATGAGGCCCATCGATTGAATGCTAAATCAGGGATGTTTAAAAATCTTGGAGAAAACCAAATCAAAGAGATTATAGATTCGTCAAAATGCTCAGTCTTCTTTATTGATGAAGATCAGAAAGTCACATGGCACGATATAGGCAAAAAAGAAGAAATAGAGAAATGGGCCAATCAGCTCGGCGCGAGTATTCATTTTCTTAAGCTTGAATCGCAATTTCGTTGCAATGGATCTGACGGTTATCTTTCGTGGCTTGATAACTCTTTGCAAATTAAAGAGACTGCCAATAATACGCTAGGAGGTATACACTATGATTTTAAAGTAGTTGAATCACCTACAGAACTGCGGGATCTCATTTTCGATAAAAATAAAATTAATAACAAAGCAAGGCTAGTTGCCGGATACTGCTGGAATTGGGAAAGCAAAAAGAATAAGAGTGCTAAAGATATTTCTTTCGCAGAGTTTGATTTTGGAATGCAGTGGAACCTTGCTAGTGACGGGAATCTATGGATTATGGCACCTGAATCAGTTAAGGAGATTGGTTGTATCCATACATGCCAGGGTTTGGAAGTGGACTATGTCGGCGTAATTGTCGGTGATGATTTTGTAATAAGGGATGGTAGGGCAGTCACAAATCCAGATAAGCGCGCGAAGACAGATGCGTCATTGAAAGGCTATAAAAAAGCACTGAAAGAAAACCCTGAGGAATCGAGAAATAGAGCCGACGCAATTATCAAAAATACATACAGGACTTTGATGACACGCGGGATGAAAGGTTGCTACGTATATTTTACTGACAAAGAGACAGAGGAATACTTTAAAAATAGAATCAATGGAGAAAAGGTTGTAGTCAAACCGACACAACAAAAGCGCGTTATTTCTCCATACTCAGGAACAATGATAAATATTCCACTTTTTGATTCTGTTGGTTGTGGTGAGTTGATGTATGCAGACCCTACTGTACAAGAAATGATTCCTGTAAAGAGTGAACTAATGTCTAAGGGCTCAAAGTATTTTGTTCTAAGGACGTCTGGAGACTCAATGAATCTTGCTGGAATCAATGATGGAGATTTGGTTTTGTGCCGCAAGAACTATCACCCAGAAGAAGGGGAGATTGTAGTTGCTCTCATTGGTGATGATGCGACTATCAAAGAATATCGCCGTGAAAATGGTATCGTTGTACTAAAACCGAAATCAAGTAATCCAAAACATGAGCCACTAACATTTACAAATAGTGATGAGATCAAAGTTCAGGGAGTAGTGGTCTGTGTTTTAAAAGATTCTAATCATATGTAAAGAGATATAGAAATGAATGAATTTATTCAAAAATTACTAGTAGAAATATGTCAGTACTACAATAGTTTTGAAAATACACTAGATCCATTTTTAAAAAATCTAGACCCGTCACTTTTTCAAAATATAATTTTAGGTGTATTGGCAATCTTCATTCCATTTGCGACTGTATTTCTTACAGATATTTTAAGTTCAAAAAAAGAGAAAAGAAGTGAATTTGAAAAAATGGTCCTAAGTGATGAAGTTCTTGGAACAAAGAAAGTTTTCTGGACTTCTATAGTCGGAATAGTATTCTTTGCTTTTTTCTCAGGCAGAGAAATCTCCTCATCAGTAAAGATTCTGTCTTCATTCGTTGCTATAATTTTCGTTTTTCTTCTTTGGATACCATTTAAAAAAATTTTACGGTTTTCTGAAGGGTACAAACCAGAATTTGAAGTGTCTTTTCTAAGGAAATTAGGATTTTCAAGTATCCTTAGATTCAAAAATAAGAAAAAGGCAGAAAAGTTATTAAGGGCTTGGAATTCATTTTGGTCTGAAAAATTTGATATTAATGAAAGAGGATTTACAACAATTTTTATATCTCATATTGATGATGCAATAAGATACAGTAAATTTGATTTAGCTATTCAACTTACGCAAAATTATGCAAATAACATTGAAAAAAGGGAGAGATTTTCTGTTGGTTACAAGATTCTTCCAAAGGTATTTGAGTGGCACGAATCCCTCTGGAATCAAGAGCAGGTGTGGTTGAACGATTTTAATACTGAAAAAAAGATACAAAACATATTATCACGAAAACACTTTCCAACTCTTAGAGGCTGGGCATTAAGATTATTCAAATGGAAAAACTTGAAGAGAGATCGATTTTGGAATTGGCACTATTTTGGCGCAGACTTTTTCCAGATAATAATTAAAGTTTTACTGAAAGATGGGCATGGTCCATACCAACTGTTTCCAGCATTTGAAAAACATATCAATAATTGTGAACAAAAGTTAGAAAAAATTAAGGATGAAAAAAGAAAAGAGAGATACTGGGATTATATAACAGGACTTTTTGCAAGTTTTTGCCCAACATTTTTTAATGAGATTGATAAATCTCCATCTAATCATAGTATCTGGGATCATAATTTTCCTCAGGAGTGGAAAATCGCACCTAATAATAGTGATAACAGAATACCACGAGTTGTCTTGCATGAGTTTATACAATGGTCTAGAGATCGGATTTTCAAGGATGATAATAATAAGGATTTAGATGAAGATTTAACGGAAGTAATAAACAATATTTTCCCAAATGTTCACGCTTCATTATTCACAGCTTTTTTGACACTTTTCTTTTCAGGTGAAGTTAGGTATACATTCGAAAGAAAGCCTAACTTTTACATTTTTGGGCCAATCGTTTCGTGGTCTGGTTCCATTGAAGAAACTAACGAAAACAGGGATAGAAAAATTTCTGAAATGATGAGAGACAGGGTAGCATCTCAAAAAGATGACACAATTCAGATTATTTTAAAGTTTTTTCATTTCTGGCCTGTGCTTAAAATCTATAAGGATAATTTGAGTGAGGACGAATCTAAAAATTGGTCCAGTCTAACAGAAGATCAGAGACTTGTGATAGTAAAAAGAGTTAGAAAAGAAAAACTAGAAAAAATTAAGACGGAACTTGAAAGTCGTGAAATAAATAAAATCTGTGAAGGCTCTGAGGCAAAACAGTCTCACAAAGATAGTCTCTTGGATTTAGTCAGGTTACTAGACTCGTCTCTATAGAATAGCAACCCCACCCCCTAAATTCTAAGCGTATATCTTTTAACCACTATTCAAGTTTCTTGTTGTGTATAAACAAAATTACAAAAATCAGTTCTTAACCATCCTCCCAATTACCCCCCTCGGCTTACTCCCATCCGCCGGCCCTATCACTCCATATGCTTCGAGTAGATCCATAAGCCGCGCTGCGCGTGAGTAGCCGATGCCGAGCTTACGCTGGAGGTACGAGGTGCTTGCTTTTCCCGCTTCGACGACTGCTTCACGAGCGAGGTCGAACATATCATCTGACTCTATATCTTCCTCTGAAGGATCGAGGATAATTGCCTTTATTTTACTTTTCCTTGCCTTTCGTATTGCAGTCTCGATCTCAGTATCAGTGATATGTGCTGTCTTTATACAGATAGGGAACTTCATCGCACCTGTTTTATAGAGCACTTCATACGGTGCCTGGAGTGTCTCGGCACCACTTTGTCCGAGGAGGTGTTTTGATTCGAGCTTTGAGCCTATTTTCCCGACGATGAGGGTGGGTATTCGCGAGAGGAGGGATGCGGGGAGTGTGCGTACGGTGCCGTGGGTGCTCGTGAGGATGAGGTGGATGCCGACGGGGGCTCCGAGCTCGAGGATCTTTTCGATCACGGGGGTCACTTCTTTTGGAAACTGCTGCATGAGCTCGGCAAAGCCATCGACGAGGCATATGACGCGAGAGAGTACATCATCGTCGGTCACTGGATACTCTTCGTATGAACGGATGTGGAGCTTTTTGTATACAGCGAGACGGCGATCGATTTCTTTTGCCATCCAGCGGAGTGTGAGGACTGCTTTTCTGGAGTCATTGACGATTTCGGTCAAGAGGTGAGGGAGGGTGTGGTAGCGGTCGAGCTCGAGCTGTTTGGTATCGATGAGCACAAATCGAGCAGTGTCAGGATCGATGGGGCAGTAGGTAGTGATCACTCTGTGCAAAAATGCAGACTTTCCAGATCCAGGAACTCCTGCGACGAGGATGTGTTTTGCATGTGCGATATCGAGGGTGACGGGGTGACCGAGCTCGTCAGTACCGAGGGTGATATGAGGGTTCATGGATATAGTATACCCTGCTAATAAATAAAATTGTATAGACGGGGGAGGGGATAAGTTTTTTGCAAAAACAAGTACATATCCCCAGGATAATGGGGAAAAGTACGTTATAATTAGCCTATGTTTTCCGACCCTACAAAAAATATTGGCTATCTCGACCTGAAAGATGCTATGGCTGTGGCCGATATCGGTGCTGGATCTGGATTTTATACTATCGAAGTAGCAAAGAGAGTAGGGTCACAGGGCCGTGTCTATGCAGTCGATGTCCAGCGTGACATCCTCGACCGTTTGAAAAACAGTGCAGCGACCATCGGTATCCGAAATATCGAGATCGTCCTCGCTGATGCAGAAAAAATAGGGGGGACAAAGCTGCGCGAAAACTGTGTAGATCGCATTGTTGCTTCAAATGTGCTCTTTCAGATCGAACACAAAGACGATTTTGTCCTCGAGATGCGACGCATTTTAAAGACAGGTGGAAAAATCATGGTCGTCGATTGGGCAAGTAGCAATCCCGCAGGAGAAAAGTATCTCGTGACCAAAGACACAGCCGTAGGACTCATGAACAAGGGTCATTTCAAGCTAGAGCAAGAGTTTGACGCTGGAGACCATCATTATGGACTAGTTTTTATAAAAGAATGAAAATAAACAAATTCCAAGTATTTGTGCTCGCTCTGTTCGGCTTCGGTATCCTCGGCGGCCTCGCGGCGCTCGCCCTCGTAAAAGGGGGAACTACAGACACAGCTCTGCCTGAGGTCACGGTATGGGGTACGTTTCCAAAGGATGTCTTCGAAGGTCAGGTCGCTTTTATGAATCAAAATCGGACTGAGCAGCTCGTCATCAACTATTCACAAAAGGACCAGGCAGGCTTTGCCGGAGAACTGACCGAAGCGCTCGCCCAAGGGACCGGCCCAGATGCAGTACTCATCCCACAGGAGATGGTCTTGTCTATGGAAAACAAGTTTTTGACCATACCGTATACCACCATGGATGCACGTACTTACAAAAACACCTATATCGAGCAGGCAGAGCTGTACCTGCGTAACGAGGGCTTTATCGGTCTCCCATTTTCTATAGATCCACTCGTTATGTACTGGAACCGTGATATGTTTACAAATGCTGGTCTCGCTACCTATCCAAAGCTCTGGGATGATTTTATACCGGTCATAACAAAGATAAATCAAAAAGACGTCAATGCAAATATCCGAAAGAGCACGATAGCTCTCGGCGAATTTTCAAATGTTCAAAATGCTCGAGAGATCTTTAGCCTCATCCTGCTGCAGGCGGGGAATCCGATCGTCTCAAATATGCAGAGCACACTCTCGGACCCTAGTACCGAGCGTGCGCTGAATTTCTTTATTGGCTTTGCAAATCCTACGTCTCCGGCGTATTCGTGGAATCGATCGCTCCCAAATTCAAAGAATTTCTTTCTAGCGGGGAATCTTGCTACCTACTTTGGCTTTGCATCAGAGCTTGGTGATATACGGAGTAAGAATCCAAATCTAAACTTTGATATCGCTCCCATCCCACAACCAAAGAACGTCACAAAGCGCGTCTCATATGCTCGCATGTACGGCTTTTCTATCGCAAAGAGTTCGAAAAATCCTATGGGAACACTCGTGGTGCTCAATGAGCTCCTCAGTGCTCCTGTACTCAACAATCTGACTGCGGCGACATACCTCCCTCCAGTACGACGCGATCTCATCACTGCCGGCACCGCTGACCCATATCTAAAGATATTTTATGATGCAGCACTCATCGCAAAAGGATGGCTCGACCCAGATCCATATAGTAGCTATCGAATATTTCAGGGCCTCGTCGAGACGGTCGTGAGTGGTCGAATACTCACACAGCAGGCGATCGAGCAGACAAATAACGAGATGAATCTCCTCCTCCGACAATGAAAAAAATACTTTTAATCACTCTATTTCTCCTCACGCCAGCACTCAGTATGGCGCAGACTCCTGCAAATACCGGACCATACACTGGTCTCGTAAAGTGCGATGGCGTCATCCTTTCATCTGACACTGATGCTGCAAAAAGAAAAAAGTGTGACTTCATCGAGCTCGTAAACCAGATCAATTTCCTTGTAAACTGGGCAATACGGTTTATCCTCCTCGTCACCCTGGCCCTCCTCGCCTATACTGGCGGAGCATACATGTATGCCGGTATGGCAGGGGATGTGAGTGCAGCAAATGCGGCAAAGGGTCGCCTGAGCAACATATTTTGGGGTATAATAATAATGCTCTTTGCCTGGCTTGTGGTGCGCACAGCACTCAATTGGCTCATCGACCCAGCGTTTGGAGGACTAGACCTATTAGGCAAATAATATGAAAAAAATACTTATCGTACTACTTTTACTCGGATATAGCACAGTAGCTTTTGCTCAAGGAGGAGTGAATAATACAGGCCCAACAGGGGGTGTAAACAATAATCCAAACGCACCAAAGATTTTTACCCCCATCAAAAACCCTCTCAGAGCTACAAGTCTCGAAGGGTTGGTAAACGATCTCGTCAACCTCGCATTGCGTCTCGGGGTCATCGTAGCCACTCTCGCTATCATCTGGGTCGGATTCCTCTTTATCATGGCTCAAGGAGATCCAGGCAAAATAAGTGATGCAAAGCAGGCTCTGAAGTGGGTTATCATCGGCATCACCATTCTCTTTGGTTCCAAAATCATCATCGAAGTCATCCGGGGGACACTGGGCCAATTTACACAACCGTAATGTGGTATAATAATTTTATGAAAAAGATATTACTTTCAGGTTTGATCTTACTCGCGACAACAGGAGTAGCGTTTGCTCAGGATTTTGGTGGACCAATCACAGCACCTTCCATATCGCCCACAGCACCTATAGGAGGAGTGGCGAACAATTCTACATCAGGCTCAGCTGGAGGTGTGTCTGATTTGAACTCCCTCGTACGATTCATCATCAGTACGATAAACACCGGTATATACCTTATCATTGCAGGAGCAACCATCGTATTTATTTGGAATATCATACAGTACTTTGTCGTGCAGACCGAGGGTGATCGTGCAGAAGCAGCAAAATACCTCATGTACAGTGTGATCGGACTCGCGGTCATCTTTTCATTCTGGGGACTTGTAAACGTAGTGATCAGAACATTTAGCCTAGAAAACAACCAACGACCGAATATCCAGTCTATAAAGCCTCTATAGACTGTGTATTACTCTCGTGCAGAGGTCTCGTGCATTTGATACAATATTAAGGAAATAATTATTATAAAATATGAAAAAATTAATTGCAGGGTTAGTTACGTTTGCGGCTCCATTGCTATCTTCAGCAGCTACTATTAACAATGCAGATGACATTGTCACCTTCCTCTATCGTTGGGGGAATATGGCTTTAAACGGTCTCATCTTTTTTGCAGTTTTGTACCTCGTATACGCTATCGTTAGATATGTAGTTATGGCGGGGGATGCAGAGAAACGAGATGAGGCAAAGAGCCAAATCATGTGGGGAATCGTCGGACTCGTAGTGATCCTCTCTATCTGGGGAATTGTAAACATCATTCGAAATACCTTTAATACTGGACCAAACACGGTACCTATCCGAGATATCCCAGTACTCCAGGATCGCCGATTCTAACATCTCGTGGTTGATTCACTCCTCACAAAAGTAAATAACGTCATCATCGTTCCTATCGTTTCACTTTTGTTTGCGGTAGCGTTCCTTGTCTTTGTCTGGGGAGTGTTCGAGTATCTCATCCGACAAAACGATCCAGAAGCTCGAGCGACGGGGGGACAGCATATCCTCTACGGGGTGATCGGCATGACCATCATGGTCTCGGCGTGGGGAATCATCAACTTTATCATCAAGAGCCTCGAGTCAGTGAGATAAATAGGCAAAAAGAAAGAGCGGCAGTTCCCGAAGGAACTCCGCTCTTTTTGCTCACTACGCCTCAGCGATTCATCGCTTCGAGGTAGTAGATGTCTGTGTCGTCCGTACTTTCCCCAGTGGGATTGTTTGGATGGATCATCAGTTGTACTGACTGGTTGGGGATGCCGTATTCACCGCCGATGATACCGGGCCCGTAGGGGCTTCCAGTACCGGGGTAGACGACGATAGTGTTCGTGTCGTTGTCACGCATCATCATCATCCACGTATTCGGATTGTGAGTCCGGAAACGGAAGGAACTGCGTTGGTGATCGGTTGGAGTCTTGAAGCTCCGCCACGATGACTTTCCAACCACAACCTGGTCCGGCTGACTGATGGACGGCGGCTCCGGCTTGGCAGCCACTGGGTTAACGATGGGAGAGGGCAGGGTGTTTTTCCGCGCTAGCTCCCGTCGCTTGTTACAGCCGGGGATGATGATCAAGATGAGGGCGAGGAATAGTGCCACGCCGCCGACGATCTTGAAGGCTTTATTGATTTTTTCCATACTATACTCCTATACTTCTCACTTGGTTTTTCTACCGCCGCCTCCAAAGGCTCCGTTTGCAACATCGAACACAGTGACGTTGGCGTCGCCTTCACCGGCGATGATCGAGACCATGAGCATAGCGTCACGCCAGCTCAGGTTTGCTTTTCCATCGATCACACTGTCTTTGATCAATTGCCTGATTGCCTTCCTGTATTCACCAAGGACCTTGTTGACCTGGTTGGCGATCTCTACCTTCTTTGGCATTTCGACGTCGTTGAGCTGGAATCCCTCGGTTTCAATACCGTACGTGGCTTCCAGGACGTCGATCTTCTTCGGCGAGAACATCCTTACGAATTTTTTCATCAAGTTTACGATCTGGCCGGGAAGATCATCTGATTTTATTTTAACGACCTTCTCAGTGAGGAATTTTTTGATGCGACCCTCAAAGATTCGCTTGATGTCATCGGGTTTGTGGAGATTGTACTTGAGTGGGTCTTTCACTCGGTACCTTTGATACCCTGTGAATTTTACTTCGACACCATCTAGTGTCTTGGCTTTGAAACTAGCGGGAATATCAATCTGTTGCCACTCAAGATCAATCTCAGGCCCACGCACTTCCCAAAAGGGGTACTTGAGTCTGATTCCACCGTACACCACGCGCTGTCCGCGTAGCGGTTCGGCTTCCGTAGCAAGATTGAATTTATCCACGAGAATCAAGGCTTTGTTTTCCTTGACCTCGACGGGACAATCAGGAAGTGTCAGCCAAAAGGCGATATAAGCCCAGAAGCCCCACTGACTGATGTTTAGCAGTGTGAAGGTGAACCAAGTGTCCAAGAGCGGCATATGCTGGGCAATTGCCCAACGTAACAGCCACTCAGCGCACTGGGTAACGAAGAATATCGCTCCCAGAAGTTGTACGATAACGATCGTACGATGGTTAAGGAACTCCTTTCGGAGCTCGGTGAGGTCTATTTTATCCATAAATTGTCAAAGAAAGTTCGTGTTGGTATTACTCCTATATATTAGCATAAAAATAGGGCAAAGTCAAGTATGTATAAAAAAGTACAGCGGGGCTCTGTTGAGCCGCCGCTGTGTTTGTATCGTACTTGTGACGCTAGGTCACCTACTCGGTACGTGCGAGAAGAACTTCATCCACGGTGTTCTCAACCGTCATCCGTCTGGCGCTATGCAGACTGCCAGACTGCTGGAGCATCTCCTCCTCCGTAAGTCCGTCATAGAGGATCCGTGCTTTTCCACCAGTTGCATTGATCTTGCAGGGCGGGTTGTTTCCATTCGGGAAGTCGATCACCGCGATCTGACCCTTGTTCAGGGCGAAGCTCTGGCCGATGCTCACTTTCTGGAAGTGGCCAGCGGTACCCGGGATGGGTCCGCTCGGAGTGAGTTGTTGTCCACTTTGGTTCATGCCCGGATGCCAACCGATGAAGTTATCGTGGCCGGCAACCTGCAGATATCCGCCTGAAGCCACCAGTGGTCCTCCAGAAGGAGGAGGCAGATTCACGGTTACCTGACCCGCTTGCAGCGACGAAGTCGAAGCCGGCGGATTGGTATTGGCGATGTATCGGGTTTCCACCCGGTTATTCGTCTGCCGCAGGATCACCGTGTTGGTGAACCGCAGCTCGTTGGTCCGCCATTGGACCACGGTATTCGTGATGGTGACCGTGTTGGTAACCATCAAAACCGTCGCTGGTACAGGCGCCTGGTCGGGGAGTGTCGGCGGTGCCGGCGGCTGAGGGTTTTCGCTGGGAAACGCGACCGTGGGGTCGGGCACCTCAACAGGGTCCGCCACCACCGGGCCGGCTTCATAGCGGACCTCGGTCCTGACGACCGGGTTCGGGCTGCTGGACGCAGGCTTGATCAGCCTTGCGACCTTTTCGGACCGACAACACGCAAAGCCAACGGTTGCGAGAACGACGAGGACGGCCGCGACGGTGGCGATTCCGGTGAAGGTCCACCTGGGAGGGTTTGAATTGGGAGCACTCATGAGATGTGGGGTACTGGTTTTTTGCAGAGAAACACTCTATGTTCTGATCTCGTGCCATCCGGCAAAAGGGAACAAAGAGCCTGGTACGTATGCTAACATTAAAAATAGATAAAGTCAAGTGTAGATATGCGAAAAGGCGCGTCCACTCTTATGGACGCGCCCGTGCCTCGTAGCCTAACGGCTAGAGGTGTTTCAGCGGTACCTGTAGGCCAGGTAGTACAAACCCGCAAACGTCATGCCAAGTAGGATCGCGATCAGGGTGAGTTCAAGATTGGTCCTTGTGAACCGACTCTTGCGACGACGTACCCACCGCTCCCTGCCGTCATCATACGCCCACACAAATTTGGGGGCGGGTCCAGGAACCTGGAACCACTGGCTTGCTTCGAAGCCTTCTGATCTTTCCTCCCGGTTGAGCCAGATGAGCACTGCTTGCAGTGACTCACCGATGTAGGTCTCAACTGCCAAGATCGGGATCTGTACCATTCCAGCTTTGGTGGGTTCACCTTGGAACAGGAGTTCTCCTTCTCGGTTGAGGATGAGCAGAACGTAGCTGAGGTTTTCCTTTTGGGGCCACCGTGCGATGAGGTATCTCGGGTCGATCCTCGACGGGAGGATATCGATCGCAAAAGTGGGTTGCTTGTGGCGGACTATCCCGCGTTCGTTCACCTCGATCAGTTTGGGCCTTGCTCCCCGACCGTCGATCACGAGGTTGACTCTCTTGCCGAGAAGTTCAAGCTCGAGATGCTTCTCCCTCGGTTGGACCGGTGGTGCTGGTATTGCTGATGTCGTCATAGAAATGAGCTGTGTGTCACTCCGTGAGGAGCGACGGTTTGGTTGGAGTTTCTTTTATCTTTGTATCACTATAATATCAAAAAGTCAAGTACTGCTGCAGTGTGCCGAGGAGAGGACTTGAACCTCCATGGATTACTCCGCTTGCTCCTAAGGCAAGTGCGTCTGCCAATTTCGCCACCTCGGCATATTTTATTGTGCTCACGGTGCGCCCAGTAGGGATCGAACCTACGACCTTATCCTTAAGAGGGATCTGCTCTACCAGCTGAGCTATGGGCGCTTGAAAAGAAATTTAACATAAAAAAACAATTTTGACTATGTGCCCGAGGTGGGAATCGAACCCACATGCTGTTTAGGCAAGAGATTTTAAGTCTCTCGTGTATACCAGTTCCACCACTCGGGCATGGAGGCGTAGACCGGGATCGAACCGGTGCATAGCAGTTTTGCAGACCGCCGCGTTGACCAACTTCGCCACTACGCCATATTACTGTTGTGAAAGTTCATCGATGCGCTGTCGATTTTTCTCACCCCCATCGATCTCAAAATCGAAAAAGGGGATGCGATTTATGCGAGAATGCTTTTGCACGTATTCTCGGAATTCACTGCGACTTCGTTTTGCAAAGTCGAGTGCAGCCTTTTCTTTTTCGATAGGGAGCACGGTGAAAAAAATAGTTGCTTGAGTACCTTTGTTGCCGACAGACACATGGGTGACCGTGATGAGTGAAAGACGATTTGACTCGCGCTCGAGATACTCGGCAGCTAGTCTGTGGATCTCGTCCTGGAGGCGATCATCTTTCTGGCTCATATGGATACTATACTGTGTTTAGGCTGTCTTTTCAACGACACGCACGCACTCTATCTTGTCTCCCTGAGCGATTTCGGTTTTTGATTCGATCATCATACCGCATTCAAATCCCTCACGGACTTCGCTCTCTTTTACTTTCTGCACCTGGAGTTCACGGATTTTGCCCGTACCGATCACGGTATCTCGTCGTATGATGCGGACTTCGCTACCGAGGATGAGTGATCCTTCCTGAACTTTTCCACCAAGGATTTGTTTGTCTTTTACTTTGCTAAATATAGCGAGGATCTTTGCACGACCAGTGATCTCCTCGACGTACTCTTTTGGAATCTTTGCAGTGAGTGTCTGGCGGAGGAATTCGATGAGCTCGTAAATGATCTTGTACTCTTTGTAGACGACGGTGGTGCGCTCGAGGAGTGATAAGGCTTTTGGATCAGGAGATACGTTGAACCCGATGAGCATGATCTCTGGTCGGCTCTGAACGAGCTTTATATCGCTCTCATTTACTGCACCGATGCCGCTTGCTACTATTTTTATGACGACTTTGTCATGCTTTATCTTTGCGAGTTCGTGCATGATGCCCTCCATACTACCCATGGCGTCAGCCTTTATGATGATAGGGATGATGACTTTGTTTTCGGTAGACTCTGTCGTGCGGGAAACTTTTTTCGATTCGAGTGCATATCGACGGACGATCTCCTCGGCTTCGCGTTTGTTATCAACTACTGAAAATACAGCGCCTACTGGAGGGAGTTTGTTCCAACCGATGATCTTTACCGGAGTAGAGAAGCTCGCTGTCTTTATGGCTTTTCCCAAAGTGTTCTCAAAGATACGAACGGGTGAAAAAGCATCTTCGGCGACGACATATGAGCCACTTTCGACTGTTCCGTCTTTTATGACGAGGGTAGCACTCATGCCTTTTTTTGTATCGAGATAGTTTTCGATGACGACACCTGTACCGCTTTTCTTTTCATCTCCCTTGAGTTCCTGGAGATCTGCGGTGAGGACGATCATGTCGAGAAGCTCTGATATACCGGTACCATTGAGTGCTGAGATGGGCACCACAGAGATATCTCCTCCATATCCTTCGACATAGACTTCGTGCTCGGTCAGGTTTTGTTTTACTCGATCAATATTTGCTGATGGTTTATCGATCTTGTTCACTGCAACGATATAGGGGAGATTTGCCTCCTTTATACATTTTAGCGCTTCGAGAGTCTGAGGCTTTACTCCATCATCAGCAGCGACGACGAGTACTGCTACATCTGCTACTTTTGCTCCGCGAGCACGGATGCCAGCAAATGCCTCGTGACCTGGGGTATCGAGAAAGGTGATGCGGCCCTTTTTGCCCTCAGCGGTAGTGTGCTCTACCTCATAGGCACCGAGATGCTGGGTGATACCTCCTGCTTCGGTAGCGACGATATTTGTCTTTCGGATATAGTCAAGGAGCGTCGACTTTCCATGGTCGATGTGTCCCATGATGACTACTACTGGGGGGCGTTGTGACATTTGGCCACTATACCAGAAAAATGGCTATCTGCCAATGTTTTTGCGGGCTTCGAGTAGAGTATTTTTTTCTTCCTCTGAAAGCTCGAATTCTGATGTGAGTTTTTTTATCGGTTTAGAAAAAATACTGACATGTTCGCGAGAGTACATACTGGAGATGACGACACCGTCACCCTCTTCGTTTATAAATGTCGTAGAGAAACTCTGGTTGCCTCCACCACCAGTTCCTTTGAACGGATTGAAACGAATGGTCGCAACACCTTGAATACTGCGTCTGAGGCGCACCTCGACGGTTTTGAGGTATGTTTCGAGCTCGGTACGGAAACTCTCCAGCTCTTTTGCACGAGCATTGAGATCGACGAGGCTGTCATCGATATTGGTCGATGACTTTGAGACGAGGAATTTTTTCATTTTATACTCGAGACGTATGACAAGGATGGCAAGTATCACGATACAGCCGACGAGTACCAATATGAGGATTGTGGCGGGGGTCATATAGTTGAGTATAAAGCACAATCGTCGTATACTCAAACAGTGAATATCTTCACCAAAAAACCCATATATTTGGACTATGCAGCTCTCACCCCGATCGATCCTGAGGTGCAGGAGTATATGAATGAGCTCTACGATGTGTCGGTGGGGAATCCCTCGTCACTCCATTCGTTTGGTGTGAAGGCCAAAAAAGTTCTCGAAGAAAGTCGCAAACAGGTAGCGGCATGTATCAATGCGCATCCTGATGAGATTTTCTTTACAAGCTCTGCGACTGAGGCAAATCGTATCGCTCTCTCTGCTGGGTCACGCGTGCTCACGAGTCCTATCGAGCATTCGTCTATCTTTGAATATGCAAAAGATCCTACTTTTTTTGAAATAGAAAAAAGTGGCAGAGTCATCGTCCCAAAAAGTATCCCTGAACACACCGATCTCATTTCGCTCCAGTGGGTGAACAATGAAATAGGAACGATCCAGCCCGTATATGAAGTGGGGAATTTGGCAAAAGAAAAAAATATCCTCTACCATATCGATGCGAGCCAGGCGCCGATCACCCAGGAAATCGATATGCAAAAAGTAAAAGCAAATTTCCTCACTCTTGGTGGCAACAAAATCTATGGCCCACGCGGAGTAGGAGTACTATATATACGTCGCGGCACCGCATTTACCATGCCGCACCAGGGCACTCCAAATATCCCAGCTATCGGCGGTTTTGCTCTCGCGCTCACAAAGATCACAAAAAACAGAGAGAAAAATGTAACACACCTCAAAAAATTAAATAGTTTTTTCTCCTTCACTGCGAACGGAGACCGTCGTTCGTCTCATATTTTAAATGTCACTTTTCCAAATGTGGACGCCGAATATCTAGTTTTGCAACTTGATGCAAAGGGAATAGCAGTATCCACAAAGAGCTCGTGTCTGCGTGATGAGGAGGAGTCGTATGTGTTGAAAGCGATAGGAGTAAATTCTAAAGAGACGATCCGCTTTTCTTTTGGAGCTCAGACAACGGAAAGGGACATTAAGCAGCTTATGCAGGCTCTAAGGCAGTTAGGCGTGCTTCGTGGTTAGAAAAGGTTTTTCGGCTGGAGTCGAGGATGTCACTAAGGTCGACTTCTATATCTCCCATACGATTTTCAAGACTATCCATTCTGACTTCTAATTTGTCCATTCGCATTTCAAGCTTATCCATACGGATCTCAAGACGGTCCATGCGTATTTCCAACATATCAACCTTTTTCTCAAGTCTCTCGATTTTAGTACCGAGATTTAGGACTTCTTTATATATAACTTCTAATGTAATTTCCTGATTCATGTTTATTTCTTTAATTATAATATGTAAGTATATAAAAATGGAGATAACATTCTGATAACATTTAACGCTTTTTTCGAGTATTTTTACCAAAACTGGGGAAAAGTTGTGGGCAAACTCGTTTTATGAGATGATTATTACATGGAAGACCTTTCTAAACAGCAAATCATACTGGTAGCACTTCTCGTGAGCTTTGTGACATCTATCGCCACAGGAATTATCACCGTATCATATATGGACCAAGCGCCACAGACATTCACTCAGACAGTGAATCGGGTAGTCGAGCGCACCATCGAGCGCGTAGTGCCTGACGCATCGCTCATAAAAGCGGTAGAACCACAGATCATCACGCTCGAGGATCAGGTAGCAACGGTTGCAGAGATGGGGCAGCAGAATATAGCAAAAATATATACCGAAGACGACACCCTCGTCGCGATAGGAGCAGTCATATCAAAAGAAGGCAAAGTCGTGACGTCGGTACCAACAGGCAAGTATAAAATAGTGTATTCTGATAGTACATCAGCTACCACTCAAAACGTGAATGCCACTGGCACGCTCACTCTCATTCCAAACGAAGCAAAGACGACAAAGTTCGCCCCACTATCTATCGGGAAAAATATAAAACCAGGCAAGACAGTGGTCCTCGTCGGAGGAAAAGAGGGGAGCGAAGTCTTTACCGGTATCATCCAGGCAAATTCTACCACCACAGGCCTCGTCCTTAGCACACCACACCAGACCCTAAATGGAGCGTTCTTTCTAGACTTGACAGGGGAGGTTTTGGGTATCAATATAAATAATACATATGCCCCCATTAAATAGTTTTACAGCCAAAGCAAAAGAAGCCATCCGCCGAGCCCATGAGCTCGCTATTGAACGTGGTCAGAACCATGTAAACCCAGCCCACCTCCTCTGTGCCCTCATCCTGCAGGAAGAGTCTATGGTGACCTCTATCCTCGACAAACTCGAGGTAGATACCGGCACGCTCACTGACATCATCCTCGAAAGCATCGAGGCTCCAGAGGGTGGCCAGGTCCTCTCTCCGTCATATCAGATATACCTCACTCCCGAGCTCGCACAGATTCTCGAAGGAGCAGGAAAAATAGCTGCGTCACTAAAGGATGAATTTGTCTCGACCGAGCACCTCTTTATCGCGACCATCGAGATCCAGTCTCCGGCACGCGAGATCGTCGCTCGATTTAAAATAAAAAAAGAAGACGTCCTCCGAGTACTCGAGGAGCTCCGCACCTCTGGTGAAAAAGAAGGTGAGAAGCCAAAGAAAATGCGAGCGCTCAACAAATATACTCGCAGTCTGACCAAGCTCGCAAAAGAAAACAAACTCGACCCAGTCATCGGCCGAGATAGTGAGATCTTGCGCGTCATCCAGATCCTCTCACGACGTACCAAAAACAATCCGATTTTGATCGGTGAGGCTGGTGTAGGGAAAACTGCGATCGCCGAAGGACTCGCACTCCGCATCGCACAGGGCGATGTACCAGAGTCACTCAAAGACAAGGACCTCGTCTCGCTCGACCTCGGTTCGCTCATCGCTGGTACAAAGTATCGCGGAGAGTTCGAGGAGCGTCTCAAAAATATTCTCAAAGAAATCGAACGCTCAGAAGGCAAGATCATTCTCTTTATCGATGAGATCCACACCCTCGTGGGTGCAGGAGCGTCCGAAGGCTCGATGGATGCATCAAACATGTTAAAACCTGCTCTCGCTCGTGGCGAGCTCCGTGCGATCGGCGCAACCACACTAAAGGAATACCAAAAGCACATCGAAAAGGATCCGGCGCTCTCACGTCGTTTTCAGCCAGTATATGTAAATGAACCAAGCGAAGAAGACGCGATCGCAATACTCCGTGGTCTCAAAGAAAAATACGAGCTGTATCACGGCGTACATATCACCGACGATGCGATCATTGCTGCGGTAAACCTCTCGAGCCGCTATATCTCTGACCGATTCCTCCCTGACAAAGTAGTCGACCTCGTCGATGAGGCTGCATCTGCGCTCAAAATCTCACTGGAGAACATGCCACCACAGCTCGAAGAAACTCGTCGCAAAGTGATGCGTCTCGAGATCGAACGCGAAGCGCTCAAAAAAGAAACCAGCAAAGAGGCCAAGAGTCGCATCGCCGCGATCGAGGAAGCCATCGCAAATCACAAAGAGTCTACAAACGAGCTTGAGCTCAAATGGAAAAATGAAAAAGAAACCATTACCGAGATAAAGCGTATAAAGAAAGAACTCGAGACACTCCGTCTCGAAGCGGATGCCGCAGAGGCTCGTGCTGATCTCGCAAAAGCCGCTGAAATGCGATATGGAAAGATCCCTGCGCTCGAGAAGGAACTCGATACAAAGAGCAAGCGTCTAAAAAAGCTCCAGATGTCACGACGGATCCTAAAGGAGGAGATCACCGAACAAGACATCGCTGATGTTGTGTCTCGATGGACCGGTATCCCAGTATCACGCATGCTCGAGGAAGAGGCGAGCAAGGTGGCACGCATGGAAGAGACCCTGCACAAGCGCATCGTTGGCCAAAACGAAGCGGTCCAAAAGATCGCTGATACGATCAAGCGTTCTCGCGCTGGTATCGCAGATCCAAACCGTCCGATCGGTTCATTTATATTCCTCGGACCTACAGGTGTCGGTAAAACCGAGCTCACCAAGGCGCTTGCAGAGTTCCTTTTCAACGATGACAAAGCACTCATCCGTGTTGACATGTCAGAGTTCATGGAAAAGCACTCAGTCGCAAAGCTCATCGGTGCACCTCCGGGATATGTAGGGTTTGACGATGCGGGAGGTCTCACTGAGACCGTGCGTCACCGCCCATACTCAGTTATTCTTTTTGATGAGATAGAAAAAGCTCATCCGGATGTGTTTAACGTGCTCCTCCAGGTTCTCGACAATGGACGTCTCACTGATTCAAAGGGAAGAGTAGTGAATTTCAAAAACACGGTCATCATTATGACCTCAAATATCGGCGCTCAGTATATCGAGCGCATGGAAAAACTTGGCTTTAAATCAGCCGAGACTGCTGAAAAGACAAACTATACCGAGATGAAAGATCGTGTGATGAATAGTCTCAAGGACTACTTCCGTCCAGAATTTTTGAATCGCATCGATGACATCATCGTCTTTGATATCCTTTCTCCAGAGTCTATCGCCGAGATCGTAAAGCTTCAGGTGGATATGGTAAAGGGAAGACTCAAGGCAAAAGACATCAATCTCGAGGTCTCTGATGAAGTTCTCAGGTATTTATCAAAAGAAGGGTACAATCCACACTTTGGTGCGCGACCACTCAAGCGTCTCATCCAAAACAAGATCCTCACGCCGATCGCTTCACTCATGATTTCAAAGGGTGTCGTCAAAGACGGCTATGTGTATGTGACGATGAAAGGGGAGGAGTTCGTGTTTGATGTAAAAAAGAAGAAAAGAGAGATGCGTGTCGGAGTCCTTGAGCATGCATAAATAATCGTGTATGATAGGGCAACGCGCAGGTGGTAGAGCGGTCAATTACAACAGACTGTAAATCTGTCGCCTTCGGGCTTCGGGGGTTCAAATCCCTCCCTGCGCACAGATAATAGACAAAAAGAAAAGAGCGGCTAACCGCTCTCTTTTTGTTGTCCTGTATTTGACATTATTTATATAGTGTGCTAGAACTACGAAGGCTCTTTTTTTGCTATGCACGTGTGTGCACAGCGGAGTCCTTCGTAAATTGCAGTGTTTATCACACCATGAACTACCTCCGTATCGCAGTGTTTGCCTTCGTGTTTGCCCTCGGTCTCAACATCAACATCAATAATGCGAACGCCCAGCGCGCTGAGGGCTGGACCACGAACGAGCTCGCACAGGTTTGCCTCAAAGGCGGCTGGCGGCGCTGCACCAGTCTGTTTCCCTCGGGGGATACCTGGTTTCCGTACAACGGGAGCCAAGACTCCGGAATGTGGTATCACGATGGGTTGGAGACGCCCGTCAAGCGGGAAAACCTGCCTGTTGCCGGGACAACGTTCGAGTGGATGATCATCAGTGATCAGCTCTTCATCAAGCCGCTTGGGTGGGCATATCAGCCGGAATGGCCGATCGTCGTCGACCTTCACCAGTTTGTGGAGTTTGACTACAACGTGCTCGCCTTGAAAGTCTTGATGCCCGATGCGTTCATCTCGGTCGGCCACTATGAGTTCCCTGGCAATGTCTGGGTCGAGGATCTTCGGGCCGATGCGGTCGATGAAGTCATCCTCATGCGCGATCCCGAGAACTACGAGGGGAGGCGCGGACGAATGTTCCTCGGGCAAAATGCCCTTGGACGGTCTGGCATCCAGTTCGCCCCCAGCGTGCTCGATACGAGGGGCTGGAATGCCTTCTGGGCCAATTGAGCCCGATGCTCTTCCTTGTGCAACCACAAGTCCCGCGCGCGAGATTTATCTTGCGGCGGGGCTTTTTTCTTGCCTAAATATACCTATTGACTTTATATATAAACTGTGCTATCATACATGATATGTGCCACAGTAAATGAAGTGGCATTGTTCGTTTAAAACTCGTATGAAACCTCTCTTCGGAGTCGTATTTCTGTTTGCCTTCGCCGCGCTTCTCGCGTGGCTGACTGGCAAAAAGGATAGCAACAATAGCAACAACAACCCGGTAGCCACGGAAATCACCGCGGCCGCCACCACAACAACCGACGACATCACTGTTGTCGTTCCCGCCAACTCAACAACTGTTTCGTTCCGCCATGAATAAAATCCTGTTTCTTCTCTGTCTGCTCAGTCTCGCACTTCGTGTCACTGCGGCCCCGCTCACACGGCTGCCGGTCAAGGACCGCGAGGAGGTCGCGCTCGACATGCTCGACCGCGCGACCAGCGCTTCTGCGGGTGTCTGGAGCAATAGCCAGACCAGAAACCCTGGTCAGGATGACCAAAAGACAACCAGAGATCTGGGAGTCGGCTTGGATGGACTCAGCACAGCCATCAACAAGATGGGCTTCAAGCTCATCGTGGCAAACACCAACGACCAGGTATACACCTGGGTCAATGTCAACACTGATGAGGAGACCTTCCTCTATGCAAACGGCACTCGTCGCATCGTCCCAAGCAAGGTTCCCAACGTTGCGTTCAGCGAGCCGATCTATCTCGTGTTCGACTTTGTGTACGACCCGACCATCAAGGTTCCGGGTGTGCGCAGTGCACGAGCCTATCAGATCGATGCAAAGACCGGCGAGACCAAGCGGGAAGTGCGGCTGGATGTGTCCGAGGATGACCTCGTGACGATCCCGGAAGATCTCATCGGCCAAGCGCTGTATGAGATCCGCTACGATGATGGTACCACCGTCCTCTATGGGGCCGATGGCAACATCATGACACCAACCACCGTGTACACCACGGTCAGTGTGGGTATTCGAAACGGCGTCGTTGTGAAGAACCGCGATGTTGAAATTCTCAACATTGAGTCTTATTCGGGCCACGGCAAAAACAAGTTTGTTCACTTGGTGCTCGACAAGGAGCAAGAGGTTGGATTCGAGTTCCAGACGACCGAGCGAGTTAATGCCATCGGCATCAAATACCGGCGGGCTGGACAGAAGCATATCAACGATCCCTGGGTCGAGGCAAACTTCGAGAACGGACGTGACGGTGTCATGACGCTCGAGGCCGGCAACTGGTATGTGATCCCGCTTTGGGACAAGACCAAGTTCTCGCCGTGGCCGGATGAGTACGAGCCCGATGACGATGGTGGTTTCAAGGGATGATTCCCTTGGCCTGTGCTGAAGCAAGAGCCTGCTGCGATTTCGCGGCAGGCTCTTTTCTCTTGCTTTTAATACAAAAACAGGGTATATTACTCGTACAAACTTTTATGTCACAGATACAGCTAATACAAATAAAAAACAAGGAAACCGGTGAAACTTACTGGACTCGAAAGAACAAGCGCAAGGTAGAGCGAAAAATCGAGCTCAAAAAGTACAGTAAAGCTCTCAAGAAGCACATCACTTTTAAAGAAGTAAAGAAATAGGAAACAGGAGACCGCCACGAGCGGTTTTTTGTTTTTTATGATATATTGTGTGGCACTTGGGCGATTAGTTAAGTGGTATAACTACGGTCTCCAAAACCGTTGTCGGAAGTTCGATTCTTCCATCGCCCGCAACCCATTGTATGGTTTTGTCTCGTCGAAACCATGTCCGCTGTCGTCGCGCGTATTGCCAGATTTTTGTAGGGAGGATTTTGAGGAGTTCATCCTTTGTGATTTCTTTTTTCAGATATTGTGCGAGATATCGATACTCGAGACCGAGCTCGTCCATGCGTTCATATGACAATCCGTTGTCGTGTAGTAGTCGTGCTTCATTTATCATGCCGGCCTCCATACGAGTCTGGAGTCTCTTTTCGATGCGCTCTCGGAGATCAGGTCGGTCGATACCGATCTGAACAAAATTGTATTTTGGTTCGTTTATGATAACTGGAGGAATATGTCCATAGTGGGCGATGAGCTCCATAACCCGCTGCACTTTTCTCGGATTTTTATAATCAATATCTAAATTTTGTGGGATTTCAATAGGTTTTAAAAGTGGGGGAGCGTCAGGAAAGACTTTGTCGTAGACGAGGGCATCGATATAGTAGCCGGTGCCACCACAGACGATGGGGAGCTTTTTTCTGTCTAAAATTTCTTTTATTTTTTCCTCAGCTGCAGTTTTCCATTCAGTCGCAGAATAGGTCTCACTTGGATCTTTTATATCGAGGAGGTGGTGGGGAATACCCTGCATTTCTTCTTTTGTAACCTTGCCGGTACCGATATCGAGGCCTGTGTATATCTGTCGTGAGTCAGCAGAAATGATCTCTCCATTATACTTTTTGGCGAGTTCTATAGCATAGGCACTTTTGCCTGTTGCTGTGGGGCCTAGGATAACAAGTACAGTAGGTTTCATTAGTGCCGAAGGAGAGAATCGAACTCTCATGGGTTACCCCGCACGATTTTGAGTCGTGTGCGTCTACCAATTCCGCCACTTCGGCTAATGTGCACAGTCTATCAGATAGAAGGCGAAAATCAATGTGATATAATAGCGCCATGACATCGCAATTTTTCGGTGATTCCGTATTTTGGATAGAAGTAGACAAGGTAAAACCAAACCCCTACCAACCCCGCAGGGAATTTGAAGAAGCAAAGCTCAGGGACCTTGCTGAGTCTATTCGCATGTACGGAATACTCCAGCCACTCGTCGTCACCCGAAAAGAAGTATACAAAGAAGACGGGGGACTCGGTGTAGAATACGAGCTCATCTCGGGCGAACGACGCCTCCGCGCGAGCAAGATCGCAGGTCTCGCTGCAGTACCTGCCCTCATTCGTAGTGGTGAGGAGGATGCTCGGGTAAAGCTCGAGCTCGCTATCATCGAAAACCTCCAGCGTGAGGATCTCAACGCCGTCGATCGTGCGCGATCATTTTCACGTCTCGCTGAAGAGTTCGGCCTCAAACACAACCAGATCGCAGAAAAAGTAGGGAAGAGTCGTGAGTACGTGAGCAATACCCTCCGCATCCTCGCGCTGCCCGAAGAGATTTTGACTGGTCTCGGAGAAGGACGCATATCAGAAGGTCATACTCGACCTCTCCTCATGCTCGCTGATCGTCCAGAGGAACAGCTCACTTTGTTTAAAGAAATAGTATATAAAAAACTAACCGTCCGTGAAGCCGAAGCAATTGCTCGAAAAGTAGCAGTAGATCGCGTGCGAAAGAAGGAACGCATGTTTGATCCAGGACTCATTGAGCTCGAAAATAAATTCAAAGAATCTTTGGGTACTCGTGTGCACATCGAACAGACTGAAAAGGGAGGCAAGCTCACCATCGACTTTTTCTCTACCAACGATCTCCAGACCATCCTCGATCTCGTTTCAAAAAATGGAAAAACAGATACCAGCATGCTCGACAAACATATTGCAGCTGTGGGTGATGTCGCACCAGAACCTGCTCCAGAAGGGATGACGGTAAAAGAAGCACTCGATGATCGCAGTAAAGAGGAAATAGTGAAGGAAGAAAATACGGAGGAGCTCTACTCGGTAAAAAACTTCAGTTTGTAAGCGGTAGTCTTAACAGGAGAGTGCTCCTTTCCTAGTATATAGATGTCGTACAATATATCTTTTACGACATTGCCTATAGAGCAAAAGGCCCCTATCGAGGGGCTTTGCTTTTCTTTATTCAGTCTCAGTCACCGGTCGGACGCCATCCTCTGCCTTGTGAATCTCGTTTGTGGCTTTGTTCCAAATATATGTGAATGGTGTCTCAAGAATCTTCTCCCACACAAACAATACGCCTTTTGAAACATATGAAAAATTGTTTCGAGTTTCGGGGGACTCCACTGCCCTTTTGAGATCAATACCGAGCGCACTAATGATGAATACTCCAACGATCACGTAAAAAATTAATTTAATCATAAGAAAGATAATGGATTTAGATATGCTTTTGGATCGGCCAAAGGTATCAAAACACCTTTACAGTTTATACTATTATCAAATGGAATGATACGCACACCTTGGGTCGCATATACTCCAAAGTGGAGGTGTGGACCAGTCGAGTAGCCGGTGTTACCACTATAGCCGATGGTGTCGCCACGTTTGACGACCTGTCCTGTCTGCACCTGCTGACCTGAGAGGTGCGCGTAGAGTGTCGAGAGACCGTTTGGATGTTTTACGAATATCCATTTTCCATATGAGTAGCAGGTTTTGACCAGATCGGTGTTGCCGACACCAGTGACGATACCGTCTGCAGCAGCCTTTATAGGTGTGCCGATCGGAGCACCAAAGTCGATACCGGTATGACCCTTACCGTTGTAGATCTGTGCATTTTGAGTCGCAAACTCAGTGTTTCCGAAGTACTGCGTGATGATCACTTTGTCGAGTGGATATCGGAGGACTCCTGAGCCAGAGGTAGGAATACTCGCTGGATCGATGGCGATCTTGAGTGCAGACTCAGCCTCAAAGAGCTCGCGTTCGAACTGTGCTTTTTGGGCTACTTTGTTTGCAATGATTGCCTTGTAGGCCGCCTCGGTGTTTTTGGTTTCTTTGAGAACGTTTGCCTTTTCATTTACCGTTTGAGTGAGTGAATTGGTCTGATCAGTGAGGTCGCCCTTTAGGTTTACGAGCTCACCCTTTCTTTTCTCTATAGTAGTTTTGTTTGACTCGAGCGTCGATTTTGCGGCGCGTAGATCATCGATATAGTCACCTGCACTATCCTGGAGCGTCACGAGGCTATCTACTGAGTTCCAAAAGCTCGAGAGTGAGGTGTGTCCGACGAATATCTCAGTCAGTGTCTCTGAGTCAGCCATGTACACCTTTTTCATGATTTCTCCGATGAGGCGCTTGTTGTAGCTTATCTTTTCGCTTTTATCACCGATGTCGAGGGTCAGTCTCTGTATATCGAGATTGTGTGAAGAAATTTTGTTTTGGGTGAGTTTTATCTCAGACTCGACTTTCTTTTTTGAAAGATCAAGCGCGTTGATAGTGCTCTGGAGTGTATTTGCTTCTTGCTGAGTCTTTGCGACCTGAGACTGATACATCGCAATCTCCTTTTCGAGGTTTTTGATCGTGGTGTTGTGATCAGAAATTTTCGCACGCAGCTCTTCGATCGTCGCTCCATGAGCCACGCCTGTGATGAAAAATAAAAATAAACTAAAGTAGAGATATCGCATAATCAATACGCGAAATAGTTTCTTCTTTTCCTAAAAGTTCGGCGAGGATAAACGGGTCAGGGGATTTTTCTTTTCCTGAAAGTGATACACGAAGTGGCCAGAGCACTACTCCCTTCCCTACTTCTTCGGCATACCCCCACAATGCTGCTTTGACGTTTTCTTTTGTGAAATCAGAAACTGGTTCGAGTAATTCTTTTGTTTTTACTAATGTTGCTTTTTCTACAATGGTATCTTTCCAGTTGAGTTTTTCTTTTGTGAGCTCGGGCTTTTTTGAAATAAAATCAAATTCGGACAAGTCTCGGAGCTCACTTAGGATGACGGTACGTTCTTTTAGAAGTGGCCACAGTTTTTCGGGTACATCAGTTGCAAACGGTGCAGCCACTTTTTTGAACTCTTCGAGGGACAGACGGGAAAGATATGCTTTATTGTACCACTTTAGCTTTTCCTCGTCGAAAATGGCCCCAGACTTTTGGACTTTTTCGAGCGAAAACTCTTTTGTGAGCTCATCTAATGAAAAAAACTCTTGGTCAGTCCCAGGGTTCCACCCGATCATCGCGAGATAGTTGAGCACCGCCTCTCGCACATAGCCTGCGTCTCTGTAGGCGGTGATTGGGAGAGCCCCTTTTCGTTTAGAGAGCTTTGTCCGGTCTTTTGATAGGATGAGTGGCAAATGAGCATATGTGGGTGTAGGTGCCCCTATAGCCTCTTGGATGAGGATGTGGCGAGGTGTGTTCGAGATATGGTCTTCTCCGCGGACGACATGGGTAATCCCCATTTCAAAGTCATCGACGACAACCACAAGGTGAAATACCGGCTCCTCCATACTACGCGCGATGACAAAGTCCCCTAGATCAGTAGTGTCCATGGTGATTTCTCCACGAATAAGATCGGTGAAAGAGACTTTTTTCTTTGGATTTTTGAAACGAATCACTTCACTACGTTCGCCCTCAGTTTCTTTTGAAATGTACGCATGGCCCGAGTCGATCAATTTTTGAATATAGCTTTTGTGAATAGCTACTCGATCGGATTGTCGGAGCATAGAGTCATATGACAGCCCGAGCCACGCGAGACTTTCGAGAATATTTTCCTCGTACTCTTTTTTTGAGCGAGCCTTGTCAGTGTCTTCTATGCGTAAGACGAACTTACCCCCATGCTTTTGGGCATAGAGGTAAGCGAATAGTGCAGTACGATAGTTTCCCGCATGCAATAAGCCCGTTGGTGATGGAGCGAAACGAGTAACTACCATATTTATCCCTTTGGCTCAGGAAGGTCTGTACGAGCCTTGAACACCTTGTCGAGGAGGACTGTCATCGGTGCGTCAGTGTAGTAGAGCAATGCGTGGTAGGTACCATTTGCAAGTGTTGACTCGGTCAAAGTAACCTTTCCAGTATTGATGCCACTAGCAAAGTCTTGTTTTCCAATAACCTTTCCTGTGTCCGTGGTGATTGTGATAAAGCCTGGTTTTGCGAGCTGTACTGTAGTAATAAAGACAATGTTTCCAGGGTACTGGTCAGTGACGACGAGGCGATTCACCTCGTTTATACCTGTAGTAGGGGTCTGGTCAGTCTCTATCTCTCGTGCAGGACCTGTGCCTGTAAAGAGATATACACCGAGTACAATGAGAGCAATAAGGACTATCACACTCACTACCCATTGCCATGTTGCAATACCTGTTGTATTTGTATCCATTAGTTTATTATTAACTAGTAATACCAGTAGTATACCACACTATTTCTCGTGCTGGAGGGCGATCTCGATCAATACATCAGCAATCTTTTCACTACTATCGAGTCGAGCAAAACTGCGTGCTTTTTGACCTAGTTCCTCCCGGAGTGATTTGTTTTCGAGAAGTGCGGTGATTTCTGAGACAAAAACATGAGTAGTGAGGTTGTGTTCCTCGATCACTTTACATGCGCCATGTCGAGCATAGGCAAATGCATTTTTGGTCTGGTCGTGGCTGATTTGCTCAGAGATCGGGATGATGATGCTCGGCTTTCCCCATGCAGCGATCTCAAATATAGTCGATCCAGCACGTGAGACAACGAGCTCGCTCCCTCCTGCTGAGAGGCGCATGGTGAGGTCGTTTAGATAGTCGATCGGTTTGTATCGTGCAGTGTGTGCATGTCCACTCAGGATCACTTCGGCGGTGCGAGTCACCTCTGCAAAATTTGCACGACCTGTCTGGTGTATGACCTGATATTTTTCCAAAAGGACCGGTAATGAATCAAGGACTACTTCGTTTATCGTCTTTGCTCCCTGTGAACCTCCGAGGACGAAGATGGTCGGTATATTTGGATCGAGACCGAGCTGCTCGAGCGCTTTGTCCGTCATAGGGTTTTTGATCTCGCGGCGGATCGGGTTCCCGGTGTAGGCTACCTTTGAACTATCAAAAAATTCTGCGGCGCTTGGGTATGAGACGGCGATGCGCTGTGCAAATTTGCCTGCCCACGCATTTACCTTTCCCGGACGACTGTCTGACTCGTGAATGACAACAGGGATACCGAGGATACGTGCAGCGAGGAGTGCAGGGAAACTAGAGTATCCTCCCTTTCCAAAGACCACATCGGGATATATTTTCCACATATTGATGAGAGCGAGGATCACTCCTGTCCCTGTTTTGAAAAGGTCGGTGAAATTCAAAAAAGAAAAGTAGCGGCGCAGTTTCCCTGCTGGTACTTCGACGTATTTTATATCGTTGTCAAAAAGTGCACGAGGATTGTACTTTGACGAATCCATGTACCAGAGATCTGGCTTTAAGATAGTTTTGTCATTTGCACGGTCATACAAAGATTCTGCAACTGCAATGAGTGGGTAAAAATGTCCGCCTGTTGATCCTCCTGTAAGTAGTATTTTCATTTTTCTTGATGTCGTGAAATCTGTGCGACGATACCGGCGGCTCCTAAAATGATCGCTATAGCAGTTCCTCCTTTGCTCACAAAAAGCAAAGGCTGACCAGTCAGTGGGATCACACCGAGCATCGACGCGATGTTCATGAACGATTCTATGATGACTAGTATACCAATACCGACGACCGTAAGTCTACTAAAGTTGTCAGGTGCCCGGTTTGCTATTTTAAATGTTCGTTGGAGGAAAAAGATGTATAGACAGATCAAAATAATGGTCCCTACAAAGCCAAACTCTTCCGCAAGCACTGCAAAGATCGAGTCTCCAATAGGCTCTGGCAAATAGCTAAATTTCTGGACACTTTGGCCAAAACCCTTGCCCGTTATGCCTCCCGAGCCTATAGCTATGAGGGATTGCTGGATCTGGTACCCTGCCCCCTGAGGGTCGCTATTTGGGCTAAAATAGGTCAAAATACGCTGTTTTGCATAGGGTCGCACCATAATGATGACCGATAGGGCCAAAAGGGCTATAAAGCCCAGATAAATGAGGTGTCGAAACTTTGCTCCAGCGACAAAAAGCATGACCGCTCCTGTCGCTCCGATCACGACCAAGGTATCGGTATCTGACTGAGCGAGAAGCAAAATACCCACCACACCGACAATACATAGGTACGGTAGGATGCCGTATTTAAAGCTTTCTATACGATTTTTGACCACAGATAGCCAACCGGCGAGGTATATGATAAAGCCGATTTTCAAAATCTCAGACGGCTGGACGGTAAAGAATCCGAAGTCGAGCCAGCGTGTCGCTCCCCCATGAGTCTGGGTGATATATGGAAAAAAGAGGAGGATGTTTACACACAACGCCAATGCAAATATGACGAGGGCGTGTTTGCGGATGAATTGGTACGGGACTTTTGAGGCGACAAAAAACGCAATACAGCCCAGCGCGAGACCGATAAACTGGTTGAGAATGACTGAGGTGGCCTGGGCTTCATTTTTGACGAGGAGTCCAAATGATGCAGAGAAAAAGATCACGAACCCAGCGATCGTCAAAAGTATGATCGAAGCGAGATAGTATTTATCGATTGATTTTTTCATTGGTCCATTGAGCGAGTTTTGCCATATCCTCGAAGCGATTTTTCGAACCCAAAACGACGAGTGCGATCAGAGAGTCACCACTCTCTACGAGTAGGGTCAGTGTCTGATTTGCTTTCGGTGTCTCCCCTGTTTTGCCTCCTATTATTTTAAACGCAATACGAGGATCGACAAGTGATTTGTTCGTCGCTGTTGGTGTATAGGCGCGACCGATCATGAGGATTTCTTTGCCATGTTCGGTCTGGTAGAGCTCATACATCAGATGCGCAATGTCTTTTGCCGAAGAAAAATTTGGCCCCGGCGCATCTTTTCCTGATGGATTAAAAAACATGGTGTTTTTAAGCCCGATTTCTTTTGCAAAGCCATTCATCATCGCGACTGTTGCGGGCGTCGCTACCTTTTCTGCAGCCTCGTTGCTCGACTCCACGAGCATCGGATAAAAGAGATCGCTCGATGTCGATACATATGCAGTGACGAGCTTTGTGATACTCGCAAGTGGGAGCTCCATATCAGGATTTTTAGAGAAAAGGACTGTTTCCTTTCCGTCTTTAAACTGCAAAATAATAGATGACGAAGCAGTGATGATAGGATCAGCCAGAGTTTCTTTTACAATAGGTTCTTCTTTCTTATCTTTGAAAAATACAGAAAAACCGACAAGCAAAATGAGAATAGCAATAAATGTAAAAAATATGCTTTTATTCATGTGGTATGAGCGCCTTTTCTATCTCGAGCTTTATCTCGCTTATGTTTGGGAGGTCAGAAATAGATTTTATACCGAGGTGAGCGAGGAGGTCGACGGTCGGTCGATAGACATTATTTTCCTTTACCACGAGTCCACGAATAGAGAGATTTCTCAGGATAAATGCAGAATTTACTCCACGGATATAGTCTATATCGGCGCGAGTGACAGGACCTTTGTACAAAATGATCGAGAGTGTTTCGAGGCCGGCCTTGCCGAGGTCTTTTACCAACTCTTCTTTTGTGAGTGACTCGATGAGGGTGCTCACTCCAGGTGCTGTAGTCAGGGCGTATTCGTTTTCCCAAGAAATGAGTGAGACTCCCCTCCCCTCTAGATTTTTCTCGAGATCCTTTAGTGCAGACGAAACCTCCTCCTCGTCTTCATCGAGGATTTCAGCCAACTTTTTGACGGTAAGTGGCTCGGCTTTCCAAAAAAGCACTGCTTCTATGCGTGATTCGAGTGTCATTGCTAACTATTATACCGTGGAATTCCAATATTGTTAGACTCAATGTGGATGTCTGTAAAAGTCCCCTGTTGCTCGGCATGGAGAGCACCGTTTTTCACCAGTTCGAGAAGTGCTAAAAATCCTACGATCACCTCGACTCGCTCCTTTGTATGAGTAAATTCTCGAAAACTCATTCTGAGACTACTTTGGACGCGCTGTGAAAGATTGTCGATCATGTCTTCGAGACTCATCACCTTCTTTACTGTTACTTCGGGTAGCTTTTCTTTTTTAGGAATCGACTTTAAGAGTGATGAAAGTGAGTCGTGCAAGTTTTCCACAGTCATGCTTTTGTCAGGAGAAAAAACTGGGTCGATGATCTTTGGTCTGTTTCTGAAAAATAAAACCTTTTTTCCAAATGTGTTGCGTACATGCACGCTCGCACGTTTAAATATCTCAAACAATGTCAGTCGAGTCTGTAGATCAGAGATGTCTTTTTCCTCATCCTGTGTGAGTGAGAGCGCAGGAAGAAGCGATTTTGATTTTATGAGGAGAAGTGTCGAGGCAATGAGGATAAAACTCGCTACATCACTCATCGAAAACGTATTTTTCTGGATGTGTGCGATATAGTCATCGGTCACTTTGGAGAGTGAAATATCATTCACAAACAATTTTCGCTTTTCTATCAGTGTGAGGAGGAGGTCGAGAGGGCCTTCAAATTGTTCGTGTTTGATGACAAATGACATGTTATTTGATGACGCCGATGGCCTTTTTTACTATCTCTAGTTTTTTGTCGGCTCTCTCGCGGGCTTTGATTTTTCCTTTTTCAAGGATGCCGTCGATGTTGACCTTTTCTCGTTTTTCACGGAGGGGCTTTATAAAGGCCTCTATGTCCTCGATCAGTTTTTCTTTGAGGACTTTGTATTTGCCTTTGTGTTCTTCATAAAAAGCGTCAACATTTCCAAAGAGCTTGTGGATCTCGTACACATTTTTCGGTATATCCCCTCCTGAGTCAGTGACGATAGACATCACTGCTTTTTGAATTTCTTCATAACTTGCGAAAAGTGGGATGGTGTTTTTGTAGCTCTTTGACATCTTGCGACCATCGGTACCTGGGACAACCGCCACGTCTTTTATGATGAGTTCTTCGGGAAGCTTGAACGTATCGCCAAATGTGCCGTTGAACTTTTGTGCAGTATCGCGAGTGATTTCGATATGCTGTTTTTGATCCTGACCTACGGGCACGATGTCAGTATCGTAGAGTAAAATATCTGCTGCCATGAGCATCGGATAGTTGAACGTCCCCACACTCACATCTCCGTCTTTGTCTTTGTATGCATGCGCACGCATGAGGTATGGGACGGTAGTGATCGTATCAAAAATCCACGCGAGTTCTGTGTGCGCTGAAATATCTGACTGTTTAAATATGGTTACTTTTTCTGGATCGAGGCCGAGCGCGATATAGTCCTTGAGCATCTCCTCTGTCTGAGAAAGCATCTCGTCTTTGTTTTGGATAAAGTTGAGCGCATGATAGTCGGCGATCATTACGAACATCTCGTAGTCATGTTGTAGATCCACCCATTGTCTCATCGCGCCAAAATAGTTCCCGATATGTGGACGACCGGTAGGCTTTACTCCTGATAGCAGTATTTTTTTCATTGACTCTATTATATACCCTCTTTCTTCAATTCTTCAACTAGCCTTGCAGCATTTTTTGAGAGTTTTCGTGGAATATCAACGAAAACAACGACATACATATCCCCACGCTTGCCACTCTCATGTGGTATCCCTTTGCCTTTTACACGGAGCATTTCACCGTGAGTGACACCTGCAGGGATCTTTATATCGAGCGGTCCATCGAGTGACTCTACCTTTATCTCAGCACCGAGGAGCGCCTGAGTAAGTTTTATTTTTACCTCGCTTATGACATTGAATCCTTCGCGGCGGAGATGTTTGTCTGCTGCTACCCAGATGCGGACGATGAGATCTCCGGGACCTGCTTCCCCCTGCTCGCCTTTTCCAGATACGCGGAGCCCCTCACCGTTTTGTATACCCGGCGGAATCTTTACCGTAAATTTTTCTTTGCCGTTTGAGACTTCGCGCTCGAGACCAAATGCGGCCTCTTTAAAAGAAAGCTCGATATCGAGTGTGATATTTTTTCCACGTCGGGGACGACGTCCTGCACCCCCAAAAAACTCGCCAAATATATCGCCGAGGTCGAACTCGAACTGCTGCCCGTTTTGAGTGAACTGAGAAAAGTCGAAACCTCCAAAGCCCTGGCCCTGATTGAACCCGCCAAACTGTGGACCGTCTGAACCAAAGGTGTCGTACTGCTTGCGTTTTTGCGCATCAGATAGGACGGTATAGGCTTCGTTCACCTCTTTGAACTTTGTATCGTCCCCTTTGTTTTTGTCGGGGTGATACTGGTGCGCGAGCTTGCGGAAGGCCTTTTTTATGTCCTCCTGAGACGCGTTTTTATCTACGCCAAGTATTTTATAGTAGTCTTTTGACATGCATGGAACTATACCAGAACACTAGAATCCTGTCACGGTTACCTCTACTACCCCGTTTACATTTGGACCGACGATACACTGTGGTGCTTTACACTCTACACCGTTTCTGAGGATCTTTGGATTTTTTGCGGTGACTCCGTAGAATGTGATAACGGCTGGCTTGTTGAGCTCGGGTACTACATTGCTCTTTATTTCAACGCGCTTCTCAGAGATGATCACGTTTGTATCGAGGTCGACTTGCTCAGTATTTCTATATATGTCAACAGGTTGTGTGTACTTTACTTTGGCAACATCCTGTTTTCCGAGTTCCAGGTTGGTCACATTTCTCGATGCGGTATCGAACGTCGGTTTAATGTTGAATGCACTCACCTTTGGTTTGATACATCCAGATGCATTTACGAGTGATCGGAAGAGGATAGGAGTTCCTGGACAGAGATCGTTTCCATCTGAAACACCGTCTAGATCAGTATCGAGCACAATTGGCGATCCGACTGATGTCGCAGGTATAGTGACTGATATCTCAGCAGGAGCACTTGTGAGTTTTCCATCAGAAGCGGTATAAGTGAATTTGTCGACGGTGAGAGTTGTAGGACGAGGCGTTTTTACTGTGTAGGTGTACTTTTTATCGGGTGTCTGTGTGATTATTCCGTAGGTCGGTATGCTCACGGTATAGGTGACAGGATCCGCCTCTTTGTCGTTTGCGACAAGATTGAGTACCGCTACACCACTTGTATTTACTGTAGCATTTGTGATTGCTGCAACCGGTGCGGTGTTTATCTTTGTAAATGTAGCAGTCACAGTTTTTGCAGTATTCATAGGTACAGAACAAGTTCCAACCCCAGTACATGCTGACCAGCCACTAAATGTATATCCTGCTGCCGGTGTGGCAGTGAGTACTGCATTTGTATCTTTTGCAAAGTCACCCTGACAGTCACCTCCACAGGCGATGCCTGGAGCGGTCACTGTCCCGTTTCCGACTTTGGCAACCGTGAGGGTAAACATGGCTGGAGGTGTAATAGTATAGTTTATAGTGACTTTCGATGCAGCACTGGTGAGTTTTCCGTCACTTGCGTAGTAGTTGAAGGTATCGGTAAATGGAGTAGTAGGAATTGGTGCAGTGATAGTGTACGTGTATTTTCCATCAGGGTTTCTAACGAGGCTACCCTTTGTCGGTGTACCAGGTGTAAAGGTGAGTGAGTCACTTTCTGGGTCGGTACCATTCAAAGTGACGAGCGCGGTAGTGCCTGGAGAAGGGATGGTAAATGTAAGATCATATGTAGTCGGCGCGGTATTTGTACGGACGAATGTAGCTGTTACATCCCTGTTTCCATTCATGGTGAGTGTACATGCGGCTGTACCAGTACATGCGCCTGACCAACCTGTAAATGTATATCCAGCAAGAGGGGCTGCGTTTAGAGTGACTGTCGTTCCATAATTGAATACATTTTGGCATGTAGCTCCACAAGATATTGTTCCACCGCTCACAGTTCCATTTCCGACTCTGGTCACGTTTACTGAGTAGGTGATTGGATTAAATGTTGCGTTGACAGTTTTTGCTGCATTCATAGTTACATTACATGCTCCAGTTCCGGTACATGCGCCTGACCAGTTTGCAAAAGTATTTCCGGTTGTTGGTGTCGCAGAGAGGGTGATGATTGTTCCACTATCTACAGTCTCACTACAATCACCTCCACAATTTATCCCCGCGCCTGTGACACTACCGTTTCCTGATCTCGCAACGGTCAATGTAAATGTATCTACCGGTGGAGGGGGCAAGGTGCCACCATTTGGACGACTTCCACGAATTTTGTAGACATTGAAGTTCACACGTTTTGCGGCATTCACGAGTTCTGGATATATACGATCAGTTTCTGAAATGAATCCAGTGAGGTTGTTTTCTGACCAGACTGAACCGAGGAGGGGCTGGTCGTATATGTCATGATAGCTGTAGCCGATAACCTGAGGCTTTGTCAAAAGGTCTCGTGCGTAGTCCTCAAACGCCTCACCTTGCGCTGCATCATTCACTGTCTGTGTGCGAGATGCCGAAGCAGATCCACGACTCGGTGAGTCAAAGTAGAATTCAGTAACAAGAATAGGTCGATCTTTTGCAAGGAGGTAGTCCCAGTCTGCCTTTTCGTTGGCCGTTGTGTAGTTGTAGTAGTTTATGGTGATGATGTCGCAAAGTACCGCACATGAGTCGATCACCTCTTTTGGCGTACGGTAGAATCCAGCGAATCTCGCTCCAGCGAGCAGGTGCCCCTCGCCTGCATGAGTGCGGATGGCAGTCTTCATCAGGGTAAAATATTTGTCAGCAAACTTTCGTAACAAATATGAAAGATCTGCTTGCGCTCCTCCGGTAACTGTTCCCATAGTCACAGCGTTTGCCTGGAAGGCTTCCCAAGAATTTATTCCCGGAGGCATTGACGCACCCCATGCAGTCTTCATCGAATCAAAGTTATCCCCGTATTTTTGCTTGAGCAAATTTGTAAATGCAACTTTTGAAGGTGAGCTACTTCCCCTGCCGAGTACATTGAGTACGATGTTGTATCTGACCTTGAGATCATTATCTTGCCCTTGACCCCACCAGATTTCGTTGTCAGGCGCAGTACCTATTGCGTATGGATCATCCTTTATCTTTAGTGTAGTTCCTGGATAGACACGGCTGTATGTTGTACTCATTACGCTGTTTACTACAGTTTCAAATGCTGGGTCAAATACATCAGGAGTTCGGTTGTCTATGATACTCTGGAAACCACGCTCCCCCTTCATGTTGAACTGAGTAATAAATGAAATATCACGTACACCGCTATTCCAGCCAGCTCCATTTTTTGCAAATCGATCTGTGATAGAGTTGAATCCCCATTCACGAAGCCGATTTTGCTGATTGAGTCTCCATCGTTCGACGATATTACCAAAGGTAGAGGTCGGCGTAGCGTATTTTCTAATGATGTTTGCTGTGTATGCTGACCAGGTGGTTCCACCGCAGAACAGTGGAGTTTTACCGTAGCATGGCCTATTGTCTGCAAAGGCATTGTTAAGAAGGCCCGATCTGTCGAGATTTACATATGCACCACGCTTTGTGCTACCTTCATCACCGATGTATCCAGGTGTCAGTGTATAGTCGACTTGGGTAACTGCAGTGAGATAGGTCAGGTTTCCAAGAGGGTTTACTAGCCACCACTTGCCGTCTACTTTTGTAGTTTTAAATTTACCACTTGCACCATAGCCGGTTGCGGTCTTGTCACCTCCGTACATATCCCAGATGCTTGGTTGTGGAACAAGTGTCGTACGTTCTGTTGCTGCGTCTGCACGAAGCTGTGCATCAGATGTGATTTTCTCTGGGAAATTTACCCAGTTGTTCTGCCCATATTTGTCAATATAGTTTTTCAAGTACTGTGGGGCGTAACTGATACTCATTGCTTTCATCGAGTACACTCTAAACTCAGCATCTTTTGGCATGTCCTCTACATAGACTCTCAACATTCCGATTTTTGATTTGTCGGGAGTACCATTTATGTATAGCTGTCTGGTAATCGCCTGTCGGGGACTCATCGGACAGTCATCTGTACCGGTTACGTCGTTGCAGTGAGTAACGTCATTTGAAAGAGGTACGAGAATGTGTCGCTGGCCACTATTTGCTGGGAGGGTATAGTATCCCTGGTAACCTCGGTTAAATACATTGAACTCGTTTACTTGAACAGTCAGTTTTACTGGCACATTTGCTGTATTTTCAGCGAGAACAGTGACTGCGTTGAATGCAGAAAGGTTTAGATCACCAACTGTATTTATTCGGTACTCCGCTCTTTTTGATTCAACATCATTTTTCTTGAGAGATATTGGGAAAGGTCCAGATGTAGTTGTGGTTGAAAGGAATTTTGTATTTTTAAAGTCTATTATAAACTGATTCGGCTGTAATACTTGAGAAGCTAGGACTCCAGCAAAAATATCTGGCGATGTTCCAGCAGGAACATTTGCTTCGATCACTGTCACTCCGTCGTCTGTCGGGCCATTTAGTACAGGAGCTGCGAGCGGAGAGGATTCAAATGACAATCCAGAAAGGATTTTATTTTCGCTCACTGACCTCGATGCATCACGGACGGTAGCACTCAATGTAAACGACTTTCCAGACAGGGCGATATTTGTCGCCGGAGTAATCCAGTCGTATGTTCGAGTCGTGGTCCCATTTACGATGTCAAAAGCGATAGGTACTTCGACTAAGAATTTTCCAGTAGGATCTTTCATTTCAAAAACCACCTCGGCTCTCGTATCACCTTTTGCTTTCAAGAACGTGACCCATGCCTGGTTTAGGACGAAAGAAGCGGACGCTTTGACTGTATCGCCGAGTCTGTATGCAGTCTTGTCTGACGTGACAATTAGACTCGATACAAGCTTTGTTGTAGGAGCACTTGCCTCTAATGGCAATCCCCTACTTTTATCTACTCCAGTTACTACGTTGTCTTTAAACACGATACTCGCCACATTTGCAGTATCTGGACTAGTATTGTTATATGAATATGTATTTGTCGCTCCAACTTTTTTTGTAAATGTATTTCCAGTAATATTGAGAGCTGCTACCTTTACCCCACCCTGAATCAAAATACCAGATCCATTCGTCTCAATATCTTTAAATATATTATTTATGATATTGACACGCCCGGCAGTCCCGCGACTCGCATATATAGGGGCATTTCCTTGATTTGCAGCAACGTTGTTTCCGATAAACACACCGTCTCTAAATGTGACATTGTCGATAGTTCCACCAAATCTGACTGAATCAAGTGAACCACCCAAGACAGTTTGGCCTGTTTGTCTGTACTTTATCGTACAGTCCTGACACCCTGAAATGTAAAATGGTCGATAGTTTCCTTTTAGACTTCTAAAATTTATGTCGAGGTCTATATCAATATTCTTACCGGTATCGATACTCAAACCATATGGGGTTATCCCATCATGGACCCCGTCTACTGTAGATACATTGATATCTGCCTCAACTGAGATATCCTGAATACGAGTATTGTCTGGCTGTTGTGATACAGCTACGACCGAACCTCCTGTGCCAGTCCCAAGCGCGGTTAACACTAGGGTTGGTGCTGTCTGGCATCCATCGCCAACGGAGAATTCATTATTTATATTTGCTGGCTTAACTGATGTAATAACACCATTTGTAACCACGACATCTGCAGCTGGCTGGAGTGTGCATGCACCACCGGTAGTCGGAACATTCTTAAATGTACCGTTGTTGTAGCGGGAGCCCCCGTTTACAATGCGGTATTTAAAGACCATGTCAGGCTCCTGCTGATCGAGTATCGATATACCGATACCATGTGTCTGGGCACAGTTACCCTTTAATCCAGTTACTTTTACTCCTTTGATTTTTCGGCGATTTACTCCTCCTACATCGATATAGTCTTGGCCGTAGTATGCATTGAAGCATCTTGCCATAACAGAGTCTACGGTAACATTTCGGATAGTCACATTGGTAATACCCTCATCTTCACCGACAAAGCTCATTCCTTTAAATTCTTGGCCAAGAGCGATCGCATCATCACCAGATTTTATCTCACCACCCTCTATCAAAATATTGTCACCACACACTACGTGTATACCGTCTTGGCGAGTGTAGGTGCCCCCATAGAGTTTGTTGTTTCGAATGATCATGTTTCGACCACAGAAACTGGTAGACCACGATGCGTTTCGAGGGTTATTTATAATAGTATTGTTTTCAAAGACAAGGTTGCGTGTATCAGCGAACTGAACAAGGTTTGGAGTGGCTATTTTGCCATTGCTATCAAAGGTGCACCCACGGATTGTGATGTTGTCATAGTTTCCGTAATAATTGAGTGGAGACTGACCCTGCACTCCGTTATTCATACGGATAGTCTGGATAATCGATCGATTCGTCATTCCATTTCCATCATTCCTCTTTTTAAATACAGTTTTATTACACTCGTAGATCACCTCCTCTTTTATACGAAGCTGATCAGTAACCCAGGTGACTTGTGGGAATTTCAAAGTAACGCGCTTACCCGTCGAAACTGCGAGAGTTGAAGCCCGATCAATGTATCCTTGTAAAAAAGCAGTAGGGTCATCATTTGGGCCTGTGAGATTTGGAGGAACGTCTACTATGTATGGGTCGGTTGTTGGAGTTGAGGCTGGCGCTGGTGCTGCTTGAGTTGGTGCGGGTGTGGGAGCAGTCACTGCTGTGGGATTGGTATAGAGCGCGTTTATTTCAGTTGCAGATATTGCACGATTGTACAATCTCACTTCATCAATCGCACCAATGAAGATGTGACCTTTTGCACCAGCTGCATTTGTTCCAATGTATCGTCTGGCATTTTGCCCCAAGATATTTGGAGATGCTACAGAGCCCTGCAATACACCATCTACATATGCAGAAAGTCTTGACCCGTCGTATGTGACAGTTACAAAGCGCCAACCAGGATTGTTTGCAAAAGAATAATCTGCAATTTTTGTCTGGTAAGATTTGATCGAGTCCTTTGTAATTACCAACATCCTAGAGGTGGTTCCAAGTGAGTCAGCTGAGAAAATAGTGATGGTACCGAAATACGGAGAAGCTCCATTGATCGGAAGATCAGGATTTACCCAAGCTGAAACAGTCCAGGTAGGCGAGCCAAATGAGTTCTTTACTGTCATGAACTGTCCAGTTCCTCCTATGTCAAATCGAAGTGCTTGGCCAAATTTTCCAGATACGAGACGAGAGCTCGTCCCCACGGTACCTACATTCCCTGTTCCTGATTCATCAGGAGTGGTAAGCGTATTTATGGAGTCAAACTTCCAGTGTCCGACAAGTCCGTTTGATAATGTGGTTGACTGCGCATCAATGAATAAAGGAACAAATGTTATTACAAGTACAAGAAGTAGTCTGCTAAATTTCATGCAAATAGTATAGCATGATTATTTATTCAGTTGTGCACGAGTAAGTGCTCCAGTTGTCCCCGTTTGTCGAATTCCATTTGCAGCTTGGTATCTTTTTACAGCAGCAACTGTCTGAGGGCCATAGTATCCTGTGGCAGGTACAGCATAGCCGAGACTTGTGAGTTTTTGCTGGAGACGTCTGACATCAGGGTGTCGTGAACCGAGGGCAAGCGTTACGTTGAACTTTGTACTGGTACTCACGACCGGTGTACGTGTACTTGTCAGTGCGTTTAACTGTGCAATGAGTAGGTTCAACTGCGCAGTGAGCTGTTGGATGAGCGTTTCGTTTGAGACTGTAGGTGTCACTGTGGTGCGTGATCCACCTCCTCCACCACTACGTCGTCGTCTTTCTTGAACTGGCTCTGACACCGGGATCTCATCAATCGTGTAGGTAGAGAAGCCGGTGACGGTAAATACCAGTGTACCGTCTATGTATGACTGAATGTTACATTCTGGAGAATTACAATCCTGACCATCTTTGAGAATGCGAGGGCTATTTTTTGTTACACCGTACATGGTAATGGTTGAAGGTTTATTTAGCTCTGGAACCAAAGATGATTTGACTTCTACTTTTTCTTTTTCGATAATGACGTGCGCATCAAGATCTACCACTCCGTCTGCCCTTCCTAGGGTGACTGGTTGTTCGAATTTTATTTTACCAAGACTAGAAATACCGAGTTCTACATTGTTTACTGCTGTGATATCCCCTTCTACGTTTGGTCGAATATTGAAACGAGTCATTCGAGGCCGTACGCATCCCAGCGCATTTACTTGAGTTCTCAAGCTATCTGGCGTCAGTCGACAACGATCAGAAATATCTGGTACCCCATCTCGATCGCCATCTGCTAATGGAATGAGTGTAAAACGAGCGGTAACATTTTTGTCTGCATTTACAAGGACAGTACATGTTCCAGTCGTATTTGTACAGGCTCCAGTCCATCCACTGAAAGTGTATCCAGTCGCTGGGCGTGCGGTCAGAGTGATAGAAGTTCCTGTGTTCACCGTCTCGGTACAATCAGTACCACAATTGATACCCGTACCGGTCACAGATCCAGAGCCGACGACTGACGTGTTGAGCGAATACTGAGTCGGTGGGGTCGGTGTAAATACTATAGAGATCGTTGCTGGCGCACTCGTGAGACGGCCATCAGATGCGGTAAAGGTAAATGAGTCGGTAGAACGCACCGTCGGTAGCGGTGTCTTCAATGTATATCGATATATACCTTCACGAACTCGAGTGAGTATAGCTAAAGTAGTGGTGAGTGTACTCGGAGCAAATGTGAGTGTATCAGTGTCATTTGCAGTGAGTGTGATGTCAAATGCTGCACCGGTAGTAGTGTAGCTCGCATTTTGTGCGACAGGGGCGATATTTGTCACGACAAAGTTTGCTGTGACTGCACGATCCTGCGTCATTGATACGGTACAAGTCCCCGTTCCAGTACATGCACCACTCCATCCGGTAAATGTTTGTCCTGTTGCTGGTGTGGCAGTGAGTATGTTCGAAAGTCCAATGTTTATCGACTCGGTACAATCAGTACCACAGTTTATATTTGTTCCCGTTACAGTTCCGTTACCTGTCTTTGAAACGGTCAGTAGAAACTGAGGCGGAGTATAGTTTATCGTCACTCGAGTTGCGGGGCTGGTAAGTCGTCCGTCAGTCGCATTGTAATTATAGCCATCTGTATATGCGACACTTGGAAGCGGAGTGTTTGGTGTATATATAAATCTACCAGGCGCATTTGGCACTGGTGCGAGTGTTCCTCGCGTCGGTGGTACACCGTTGTTAAAGGTAATTGGGTCACCCTCAGCATCAGCTGCGACATAGTTTATTGTAACCGCATTACCTCGGGTACTCACGGTTACTGGCTGAGCTGTCGGCGCTGTGTTTTCCTGGGTAAATGTAGCGGTGACGACCTTGTTAGCGTTTACGGTAATACTGCACGTTCCTGTACCTGTGCAGTCTCCTGACCATCCACCAAAAGTGCTGTTTGCTACGGGTGTCGCAGTGAGAGTGACGCTTGTGCCTGCAGCGACAACTTCAGAACAGTCACTTCCACAATCGATACCAGTCGCAGTTATTGTCCCACTACCTGTGCCGGTAGAACCAACAGTAAGAGAAAATGATGCAGTGCCGGTATTTGCTCGTGCACCACGAATACTGTATGCGCGACTATTTATATCTTTTGCGGCATTTACCATGTCAGGTTTTGGCTGGTCAGATGTAGTAACGAATGAAGCATACATGTTTTCTGATTCAAAGTTGATACCAGAGATAGGCATATCTACATAGGCATGATAGAAGTAACCGACAATTTGATTTTTGTTTAGTGCGCTTCGGACGTATTGTTTGAAAATTTCTCCTCCAGCAGCTTCGCCAAACACCCAGTTGTGACCTCCGAACGCAGCTCCGCGAGCGAGCATACCTACATGCCACTCAGTAATCATGATGGGCTTGTCTTTTGTAAGTAGATACCTCCATTCGTTGTCATTGAGCTCATGCTCATAGTAGTTGATCGAGATCACGTCGCAGTATTGCGCACATGAGTCTATTGCTTCATTCGGTGTTCTGTGGAATCCTGCAAAACGGCTACCTAGGTATAGATGGTTAGGATAGTACAATTTTGAAACATCACGTGCAATACGGTAGTATTCGTCAACATAATATCGAAGAAGCATCGAGAGGTCTTCTCGAGGAGCTCGAGTCACTGATGCAGCATTAAACTGCTCCCAGCTACCGACACCACCTGGAAAGGCACTGCCCCATGCAGACTGCATTGCAGAAATCGTCCCGTATTTTTCTCGGAGCTTATTTGTAAAAGCATTTTTTGATGGTGTAGTAGCGCCATTTAGTGAAAGAATTCGGTAGACAAGGTAATAGGTTTCTGACTCTGGACCGAGATCAGTTCCCCTGCCGAAATAGAGTTCGTTGTCAGAGAAAACTCCAATGTTGTATGGATCCGTGGGTCCTCGAGTACCTGATCCAGGGAACCCAGCCCAGCCTGAAAAAGTTCTCATAAATGTGTCTACTGATGTCCTATATGTTGGTGCAAAGACTTCAGGCATGTTTGTGCCTGGGATTTTTGTTACACCTGTTCGTGTAGAAATCGCTGGCAATAACGTATACGACATACGAATCTCTTGCGGCACGACGCCAGTATTTTTTATCGCATTAAATCCCCAATCCTGGAGGCGGTTTTTGGTCACGATACCCCACTTTCGAAGAACATCGGCCTGGGTGTTGTCCGCGGTAGCATACTTTGTAACAATATTCGCAAAGTACGGCAACCACTGAGTACCTCCACAAAACTCTCCTGTACCAGTTGGGTTGTTGTTGTTTGGCTGGCATGGAGGTGACTCAAATGTTGCAGCGTATCTTCCTTCAGCAGCAGGAATATTTGAAAATAATTGAGTACGGTTTCGAATAGTACTACCCCAGGTACGATGGGTCACCCAGTTCTGGCCTTTCGCATAAAATAGGTTACCAGCAGGAGTCACAAGCCACCATTTGCCATCTACTTTTGCTGTTTTGAAGAATCCAGTCGTCGGATATCCGCCATATCGTGAGTCGCCCCCATACTGATCCCAGTTCGCAGGAGATGGATTTGGGGTACTAGAGTCGAGTCGACCCTGAGCTTTTAGCTGTTCATCAGAAGTGATTTTTTCAGGGAAATTCACCCAATTGTTTTGGCCCCATCGGTCTACAAAACCAACCATATTTTCTGGGCGATAATTGATGTTTACTGCACGAATACTGTGCACGATCAAACGGTCACCAGCTGGCATGTTTCTGTAGTACACAAGTATTTTGCCAAACTGATCACGTGTAAAGCTCGCAAATCCAGTGGATTTGTCTTGGCTAAGTGGAGGGATCTGATCTGGACCGACCGGGCATCGTTGCATACCGTTTTGCAGGTCACAGCGATATATAGTAGTTGTTGGGTCGACGAGACTAATGAGGATGTGCCGTTGCCCACTATTTCCTGGTATTGGAAAATTTGTCCATATTGCATGTTGGTTATTTGCCGCTCCATTTTTAAACGGAAGAACATTCATTAGTACTTGCGCACTTGATTGATTCTCTACAGTTAGCCACAATCCATTGTACGCGCTGAGGTCGAGGGTGCCATTTCGAGTATTGAACCACTGACTTCCCACCTGACTTGCAGTACCGACTTTGGTATACGTATATGGAGCCGGTGTGACAAATTCATTTGAGATGTCTCGTTCCGCGGTAATTTTTCCAAAAAGATGAGGAGAGACCCCTGCTGGAAGTCTACTCGTCACTACCGATGAATCCACAGCAAAAGAAAGAGTCGGAGTGACTTCAAAAGAAAGGTTTCCACTCATGGCAATCGTGGTAGTCGTCTTTCTTTCATCATATACAGATGTCTCTATAGAAAAACGTGACCCGGCGAGCAATGTGTTTTGCGGAGTGGCCCAGACGTATTGCTGGCGAATCGGATTTGCCACTAGATCAAACGCAAATGTTTTTTCCATTATAAATTTGCCTGCTGTATCTCGTGCGACAAACTTTATTTCTCCTCGCGATATGTTGTTTGATCGCAAGTACTGGACCCAGTCCGCAGCGGGAGTAAAGGTAGCTGTCATGGTGACATTCTCACCTAGTTTGTATAGTGTTTTGTCCGTAGTCACCGTGAGGTTGGTAGTGAACTGTGATGTCGGAACAGGACTCGGTGCCACTGGTGCAGCAGCAGCGGCCGAAGCAGAATTAAATATAGAACTGACCTCGAGATCAGTGATAGCTCGGTTGTACAGACGAACCTCGTCTATTGAGCCCAAGAAAATATGACCGTTGTTTCCGGGACCACCTGTACCTATATATCTACGCACACTGTCTCGCATGATGTTTGTGGTTGTAGCGTATGAGCCGCGATTCGCTCCATCCACATACGCAGTGATCTTTGTGCCGTCATACGTGATAGCGACGTGGTGCCACCCAGGATTTGCAGCAAAGTTAAAGTCTGCAATCTTGTTTTTGTATAGCATGAGATCAGTATTTCTGAGCGATAGAAAATCGATCCCTAGGCCTGAAAAGAACGTAACATTACCAAAATAAGGACTGCTTTGCTCTAGCGGAACATCAGGATTGACCCACATCGAAACAGTCCACCTCGGAGAACTAAATGGATTTCCTGTGGCCATGTGTTGACCCTTTCCTCCCTTATCAAATCTGAGCGCACTTCCGAATTTTCCAGGAACGAGTCGTGAACTGGTCCCTACTGTTCCCACATTGTTGTTTCCAGAGTTATCAGCTATAGAATAGTTCGTCCCAATTGAGTCAAATTTCCAATATCCAACAAGTCCGTTTGATAATGTTGTCGATTGAGCTCCAGAGCCACTAGCGTACGCGAGTACTATAAGTACCGAGGCGATTAGTGCCATACGCAGTTTCATAGCTATATGATAGCACGACTTTTGAATGTCTACTGGCTAAGTTTTCCACGGGTCAGTGGTCCAACAGATCCAGTCTGTGCGATTCCGTTTTGAGCCTGAAACTTTTTCACTGCGGCGAGCGTCTGTGCACCAAAGTATCCTGTGGTTGGAACAATGATCCCCTTTTTGTTGAGTAATTGCTGCAATATACGGACTTCTGGGTCACGAGAACCAATCGATAGGTTTTTTGTGAGGGTCCCACTAGGTGTCACCGTACCTACCGTAAGTGCATTGAGTTGCGCGATGAGTAGGTTGAGCTGTGCAGTCAACTGTGCGATCAGTTCATCGTTTGTTTGCACCACTACAGTACGTGAACCTCCACCTCCTCCTCCACGTCTACGTCTCGAGCTTTCCTGCTGTGGCTCAGGCTCAGTCGTTGTCGCTGGAGTTTCTTGTATCGTATATACAGAGAAGCCTGTCACGGTAAAGGTGAGTGTCTTGTTTTCAAATGAGTTGATCACGCATTGCGGTGCGGTACACACCACTCCGTCTTTCAAGATCTGAGGGTTTGTCTCATCGACATTGTAGAGAGTGATGGTGGCTGGCTTGTTTAGCTCTGGCACGACACTCGATTTGATCTCTACCTTGTCCTGTTCGATGATTACGTTTGTATCGAGATCGATGACAGCGTTTTCTCGTGTGAGTGATACTGGTGCATTAAATTTTATTTTTCCAACATTGTTGATGCCCAGCTCCACATTTTGAACTGCAGTGATATCGTCCTCTACAACCGGCTTTGTATTGAACTTGTTTTGCTTTGGTCGAACACAACCAACACGATTTACCTGGCCTCGTAGGTGTGCAGGTGTATTTGGACATTTGTCGATGGGTAGAAGGATGCCGTCACCATCAGCGTCTGGTACTGGTGTAAGTGTAAATACAGCGTTAACACTTCGTGCACGATCCATAGTCACTGAGCATGCACCATTAGTATTTGCACACTCCCCTGTCCATCGAGTAAAGGTAAACCCTGTTCCCGGTGTTGCGGTAAGTGATACGACACTACCTGCATTTATTTGCTCTGTACAATCAATACCACATGATATGCCTGTACCTGTTATTGTGCCCGTCCCCGTTTTTGAAACCGTCAAAGTAAACTTTTGCGGTGCTGTTACGGTGTACTGAATAGTGATTGTTGCGGCAGGGCTTGTGAGTTTTCCATCATTTGCAGTGAAGGTAAATGTCTCTGTGAACGAAGTTGTCGGTAACGGAGTCTTTAGTGTATATGAGTACGTTGTTTCATTTATCTTTGCCAAAGTCCCTTTTGGAGTTGAGAGTGTACTCAATGTATATGTGAGGGGATCATTTTGAGCATCATTTGCTGACAGTGTGATGGCCGTTGAATTCCCAGAGAATGTATAGGTAGCATTTTGTGTTGTCGGTGCTGTATTGATCACTGTAAAGTTTGCAGTTACTGTACGGTCCTTTGTCATCGCTACAGTACATGCCATGCCGGTACATTCACCTGACCAACCAGTAAAGGTGTAGCCAGTATTTGGTGTTACAGTAAGAGTCACATTTGTATTGGCTGGATATTTTTCTGCACAATCAAGACCGCAATTTATGTTGGTTGCAGTCACTGTACCAAGTCCAGTCTTTGTGACAAGCAGGTTGTATTGAACTGGCGTATAGCGCAATGTTACTCGTACAGCGGGGCTCGTCTGTTTTCCGTCTGAAGAGTAGTAGTTGAATCCATCAACGAAAGCAGTGTTTGGAAGTGATGTAAGGGTGTATGTATATCTTGTCTCAGTCTCTTTCTTTAGAGTTCCGCGAATAGGAGATATACCAGTCACAAATATTAGTGGATCACCATCTGGGTCAGCACCTTCAAGGTTTATAACAGTAACAAGTCCAGTTACTTCGATATCGAGCGCATTTGCAGTTGGGGGTCTATTTGTAGATATTGGAGTAAAATTTGCAGTCACAGTTTTTGCTTTATCCATTTTTACTACACATAGGCCGAGTCCACTGCAATCCCCAGACCAACCAGTAAAGTTATACCCTGTCGCTTTATTGGCTGCCAATGACACCTCTGTGTCTTTGTTGTACTGAGCGGTACATGTAGTTCCACAATCTATACCTCCAGCTGCGAGCACATTACCACCAGTTGGTTTTGTCACAGTCAAAGTAAATTTTTGAACTGAGGTATTGAAGCGAGAGAGATCGACTGTAGAAAGCTGATATCCACCACCCAATTTTGTCATCATGCTATTGATCAAATCAAAATGGGTTGCAAAGTTCGGTCCAAAAGTAAAATCAAAATGAGTAAACAAAAGTACAGGTTGCCCTCCAACAATTGCAAATGCTGGGTTACCTGAGTCACCGCTCACAATAGGCTCATCAAAATCAGCTCGCTTGCCACTACCTTTTATATGTGTCATCTGTATTGAATTGCTGAAGAAAGCATTTGATTTTACAGTGCGTATGCCAATTTTATCTTCTTGGTCGAGGTATATAATCGGTATGTCTACATTTCCAGCATTTTCTAGATATTGCTGCCATGTGGCACGAGGTATGATTGGGTAAAAAGGAATTGATTCTGGCACATCTGCATCAAGTAGTGCAACTCCAATATCTATGTTTGGCGCTGAAGTTTCTACTTTTTCTACCTTTCTTTTTATAATTGTATTGTCTGTTGTAACAAACACTACCGTCGTTCCCACGCTCAGAGGAAAATGTCGTGCAAAAATTATATGCCGAGGTGATATGAGAGTTCCTGATCGTAAATACTGAGCTGATGAATTCCAAGGTGACTGTCCATTTAAAATTATTGCTCGGCCACTACCATATAAAATAGTAAAAGGATTTCGTTCCCATGCAGCTGTATCTGATCCTTGGGTATACCAAACTAGCCGTGCGGTCGCAATCGCGGCTGAGTTTGCAATACGATCATCAACCTCCTTTTGCATGAGTGTAGCAAGGTCACCAGAGCCATAGTATGGCTGCATTACAACACTTGCAGGGCGTGGTGCTCTGAATATAGCTGCGTATACAGTGTTGTTTGCTGGTGTAGTGATGGTCTGTTCGCGTGTTCCTCCATTTGACCATTCAGAAAAATCCTTTGCAGCTGCAGACACTACTCTCTTCATTCCGACAACACTTTTTACCATGTATGGAGTAGTCTGCGGTTGTCCATCGACGACTACGGTTCCTCCTGGTGGTTCGGTACGGAATGTGAGATCTACTACATTAGGATATATATCTCGGTATACTTCGCTTTTAGCACCTTTTGAATCAGTGACGCTAAGGTATATGCGATACCAGACATCATCAGCTAGTTCACCTGTATTTGGTATTACAAAAGAATCCAATGTCTTACCAGTGATTGGTCCTAAGAATGGATGTGTATGCGTATTGTGATGAAATGCAACTGTCCATGAAAAAGCACTAGCGGGTAAAGTGCCATCTTCTGGGTCTGTTCCTATTCCTGAAAAAGATATGCTCTGTCCTGCATTGTATCTAGCACCTTCGGTAGGAGTGCTAATGATTGCGGTCGGTAATTTGTTTGTCGTGAGTGGTAAACTGCAAGATGCGGTCACCCCTCCTGTCCCTGAACCTACGCAACTCCATCGTGCATGTGTCGCTGAATCAGCATCATCACGCATGGTTCCAGCATGACAAAAATTTACAACGGTTGCAGCGCAAACACCATTTACAGGAGTGTCTTGAGGAACTATTTTCATCACTTTACCTCCATATCCTAGGTAGTAGAGACTTCCATCTGGTCCTACGTCTATGTCTACTGGCAGTTCTGAAGTAGATATGAAATCACTTACCACATTGCTTGCATTCATTTTTCGGATAACTTTCAAAACTATGTCTCCGAAGTAGTAGTCTCCTTTGTAGAAAGCTGCTCCAGTTATCGAAGCACCTTTTTTATTGTGATTGTATGCGTGTATAGGATATTTGTAATCTGTCTCAGTACATTCACCTACTCCAGTATTCATTGGCCCTTCACATTTTGGCCATGCATAGTTTCCATCACGCTCAACTAGGTTTATTTCTTCCCAAGTTGTTTCACCGACATCATTTACATACATTTTTCCACTTGTAGGTTCTACAGCAAAGGTGAATGGGTTTCTAAAACCGAATGCCCAGATTTCACTGCGCACTCCTGGTAAAGAGTAGCCTACAAAAGGATTGTCTTTTGGAATAGTACCGTCAGAATTTAGACGTAAAATCTTTCCTGAAAGATTTGTAAGTATTTGTGCATTTGCACGAAATGACCCACCGTCACCTACTGAAATGTAGAGCTTTCCATCTTTTCCAAAATGAAGTGCTCCGGCATTGTGGATACCAGAATCTGACGGGATATCATCGAGTAGTATTTTTTCTGAGCTTGGGTCTGCTATATCTGGGTTTGTTTTACTTACAGTAAATCTACTGAGTCTATTTTTAATCGGTTCATTAGAACGAGTGTAGTAAATGTAGACAAAGCCATTAGTTTTGAAGTCTGGATCGAGAGTGATACCAGTTAGTCCGCGCTCACCGTTTAGAGCAACAGAGACTGTCAGAAATGGTGTTGGAAGTAGTTGCCCATTTTTTATAACACGGACTTTTCCACCTCGTTCTGTTACAAATATCCTACCATCTTGAGCAAATACCATAGCGGTTGAAGGTGCAAGACCAGACACATGGGTTACATCTTTAAACGCAGGTGTTTGCGCGAAAATCGTAGAGACCGGAAAAAGCACAGAGAACACAATAAATAGGGCGATTTTTTTCATACGTAAGTACGGTAACTATAACAAAAAAGCCCCTTTGGTCAAGGGGCCTTTTTGTATTCTTTACTGTTTCACTTCCGCATCACGCACATTATCCTCTGGTTTATCTTTTGGTTGCTCCGGCTGCGCTTTGCTCACGATCTCACCTATTTTTTGAAGCTCAGTAGATAGTGCTTCTGTTGCAGTCTTTATTGCACCTGCATCAGTTCCATCTTTTACTGCTTTGAGGGCTGCTATCTTGTCCTCAATTGTTTTGCTTACATCAGCTGGGATTTTGTCTTTATAATCCTTTAGTGACTTTTCTGCTGTATATATCATCTGCTCAGCGAGATTTTTTGCTTCGACAGCGGCCTTTTTCTTTTCATCTTCTGCCTTGTGCATCTCAGCTTCTTTCTGCATTTTCTCTACCTCTTCTTTTGAAAGACCTGAGCTCGCGGTGATTTTGATTGAGCTAGACTTTCCTGTTGCTTTGTCTTTTGCTGAGACATTGAGGATTCCATTTGCATCGATGTCGAATGTAACTTCGATCTGTGGAGTCCCTCGTGGAGCGGGGGCAATACCGCCGAGGTTGAACTGTCCGAGGGACTTGTTGTCTGCTACCATCGGTCGTTCTCCCTGAGTGATGTGAATCGTTACATCTGTCTGGTTATCTGCTGCAGTCGAGAATACCTGAGACTTTGATGTAGGAATCGTAGTGTTCTTTTCGATGAGTTTTGTAGCCACTCCTCCCATGGTTTCAATACCAAGAGATAGCGGGATCACATCGAGTAAGAGTACATCTTTTACATCTCCAGCGAGGATTCCTCCCTGGATGGCTGCACCTATTGCTACTACTTCATCTGGGTTTACCCCCATGTGGAGTTCCTTTCCAAAGTAGTTCTTTACTGCTGCCTGGATCGCTGGCATACGAGTCTGACCTCCGACGAGGATGACTTCGTTGATGTCCGCGATCTTAAACGGTGATGCTTCCATTGCTCGCTTTGTGATGACCATAGCGCGGTCGATGAATTCCGCAGTGAGCTCTTCGAGCTTTGCGCGAGTCATGGTGAGGAGCAAGTGCTGTGGGCCGTTTGCACCTGAAGTGATGAATGGAATATTTACCTCAGTTTGCACTGCTGTTGAAAGCTCGATCTTTGCTTTTTCTGCTGCCTCGTCGAGTCGCTGAAGTGCGAGTGCATCGCCTCGTACATCGATACCTGAAGTCTTTTTAAATTCGTCTGCAAGCCAATTGATGATCTTTTGATCGATATCTTTTCCTCCGAGGTGTGCATCTCCGTCTGTTGATTTTACTTCGACCACATCATCCCCTACTTCGAGTACTGATATGTCGAATGTACCTCCACCAAAGTCGAAGACCACGATCTTTTCATCTTTCTTTTTGTTGAAGCCGTATGCGAGTGCTGCCGCTGTAGGCTCATTGATGATTCGCTTTACGTCGAGTCCTGCAATCTTTCCAGCGTCCTTTGTTGCTTGTCGCTGTGCATCGTTAAAGTATGCAGGTACGGTGATGACCGCCTCTGTTACTGGTTCTCCGAGTCGCGCTTCTGCATCTGCCTTTAGCTTCTGCAAAATCATCGCACTGATCTCTTCTGGTCGATACCATTTGTCTCCCATCTTTACCTCGATTCCACCACTCGCTGATTTTTGCATTTCAAACGGTAGATTTGCTCGATCCCCTTGTACTGCTGGATCGTCAAAGTTGTGACCGATGAATCGCTTGATCTGATAGATTGTGTTTTTTGGATTTGTGACACCTTGTCGTTTTGCAAGTAGCCCCACCATGCGCTCACCAGTTTTGCTCTGTGCGAGGATAGATGGAGTCGTACGTGCACCTTCTGCGTTTTCTAGGATCTTAGGGGTACCGAGTTCCATCACTGCAACTGCAGAGTTGGTGGTACCTAGATCGATTCCGATTATTTTAGACATTTAGTTTATATAATTAATTCTAATAAGAAAAATTATATAGACGCTGGAGCTCGTGTTGGTTGGCTCATGAAAAATGCAAAGTCAGAAAAACCAGAAGTGAATTCTGAAAAGTTTAGAGAAAACTTATTTATTATATTTGCAACATTTCCAGCGAGAGCAAGAACGACAGAAGTAAGTGCAACGATAGGAGTGGCTGAGAGGACTTTTACCTGGATAGCGCCAGCGATCTCTGTCACGAGAAAAGCCACTCGCATCATTTGTCCATTGCGATTGGTAACTACTTTCTCTATTACTTTTTGTCCGCGGGTAGTGACTAACATAGCGCAATTATATCAAAATATTGGCTACAGTGGTATTGACAGAAACTAACAATAGTGATACTTTGTTGAAAAGCTCTTCTCCCTATGGAAAAACTCTTTCTCCTAAAAGATCCTGCAACCCTTGCTCGATTTGATCTCCTGCGTCACGCAGCAGACATGATGCACGAGATTGACTCAGAACAACTCAAGCTTGGCCTTAAAGGAATCAAGCTGACAGTGACTGCCTACTGCGAACCCAGCCTCCAGGCTAATAGCGGGCACCTTTGGAAGACGGTCCGCTTTGCTGTAAGACTGCTTCGTTCACATCGAACAAAGGTGCACCTGAATGTCAGTCTAACGGTAGACCAAACCACACATATCACTACCGGCATATGTGACAGTGGAACAACCTGCACAACGATGATCCTTGAGAACCAGGACGAGTACAATGATGCCTTTCCAAGGATTGCAGCGCACATTGTGTCTCTCCTCCGGTGAAATGAATCCTGAATAATTTTTGCAAAAAGCGCTCCGAGTGGGCGCTTTGTGTTTTACTTTCTTTTTATGATTTGCTAGATTTTCTGATGGGATAGATTGTGGTCGCAAATTGTCTGAGCTAACGTCGAGTACCGTAGTCTATCCCCGGCCGGCTTCGCAGTCGGCTTTTAATTTGACTTATAAAATCCTCAGGCGTAGGATAAAAAACGGTATGAATACAACTACGCACAAAGGACTTACTTTTGCGCAGTTGCAAGAGAAGTTCCATTTACGAGACCCCCAAAAACAAGGTCTCTGGGTTCCGCGAGCCGGTCCCTTCCAAGTCCGACATGTGGTTGGTAATCCCATCCAGTCGATCGAACCAGGAGCACAATTCTTCTGTAGTATGGTTACGACCAACAGTCGGGAGACCTCGCTCAAGGTCCACAGAACAAAGGAGATCACCGAAAAGCCACGCACCACTTGCCTGTGGATCGACGCTGAACGTTTCGAGCTCGTCAGTGAGTAGCACGCCGCCCAGTCCTATACGCGTTGGGCGGTTTACTCTTCTAATTTTTCAATCAAAACCGTCTCGAGTCCCGCTGAACTATCGGTGATGCGTAACACGTCCTTGTCTATCTTTTTAAACTCCTTGCCGGCACTGTTAAAGTGATTTATCGTAGTCGAAAGAGAGTTGCCCAGTTTGTTGTGATACTCCTCATAACTCTTTAAATGCTTTCCGAGCTCCTCTACGCGCTTTACGATGTCTTTTGCTGTCTCCTCTATCTGGAGTGCTTTGAGGCCTTGTAATACGGTCTGGAGGTAGGCCAAAAACGAAGTCGGCGATACGATGATGACCTTGTATTTGTGAGCAGCAGTCTGGATCATGTTTTCACTCCCTATTTTCCCGATGATGAGGTCGTAGTAGATGGACTCGTGTGGGATAAACATAAAGGCAAAATCCATAGTCCCTTCAGCAGGACGCACGTATTTTGAGGTCTCGAGAATGCGGTTTTTCAAATCATTTTCAAATACTTTCTCCAGGCGGCTTTTTTCGAGTGGATCACGCTCCTCCACGAGACGGTTGTAGTTCTCAAGAGAAAACTTTGAGTCGATCGGTATGATCTTCTCCTTTACAAACACCGCAGCATCCACGATCTCTCCATTTGCAAACTTGTGCTGCATCGTATAGTTCCCTGGTGGCAAGATATTTTTGAGAAGTGTCTCGAGATAGTACTCACCCAGTATTCCGCGCTGCTTTGGGTTTTTGAGGATCTCCTGGAGCGACTGAAGCTGGTCAGTAAATGACACTACCTGTTTCCCCGTTTCCTTTACCTGCGCGAGTTCGTTCGTGATTTCTTTGATCAGGCGCTGTGACTCGCCAAACTGGTGGCGGACTGCATCATTCATGTTTCGAGATGATTCACTGATTTTATGATCTACGGTGCGGTGTACCTCGTTTATCTGTTCGAGGATGAGCTTGAGTCCCGTATCGTCCTGTTTTTCACGCTTGCGGAGCACCACTATGACGAGGGCGACAGAAAGTAAAATAATTGCTATAGTTTGTATCATAAATATAGTATACCAAAATGATTCACCAAAACATAAAAGCACAACTCATCGAAGCAATGCGCGCAAAGGACTCTATCCGGCTAGATGTCATCCGTGGTCTCCTTTCTTCTTTCTCAAACGAGCTCATCGCAAAAGGTAGCGCCGAGCCTTTTCTCGATGATGCCTCAGTACTTGCACTCATAAAAAAGAGTGTGAAGCAGCACAAGGACTCGATCGATCAGTTCACCAAGGGAAACCGCATGGATCTCGTAGAAAAGGAAGTAGCTGAACTCAAACACCTCGAGGTGTACCTCCCAGCGAGTATGTCAAAAGAGGATATTTTAAAGATTGCAACTCGCCTCAAAGAAACAAATTCGGACAAAGGAAAACTAATCGGAATGGTAATGAAGGAGTGCAAGGGTCAGGCTGATGGAAATGATGTGAAAGCTGCAGTGGAGAGCCTTTTCTAGGCCATACTTGACGGCAGTGGTCAAGGGTGATATAATATGTGCAGTTATGTGCCCCACCGATCCTTTCGAAGAAGCCAGAAGGGCGATACGGGGTGAAGTTACGGTTGATGAGCGCCTGTGCGCAAGTCGTCCGACATCTACACCCCCTGGAGCCCCATCGGATTCTCCGTTAGCTGCTGCACTTGATGCTGTAGAACGCGGCCTAGACGGTGACGACAGTGTCCTCGTGACACCGCCGTACCGGATAGTCCGTGAGTGGAAAAGCAAAAAGCGCGGAGCGACTCGGAAGAAGGTCGATCGTGAAATGATGGTTCAACCTGAAACTGAACCAACGTTCCACGACACAGTGATTGAAACCGCAGAAGAGCCCGAGCACGTTGCTCCCCGCAATGGGAGACGTGGTGGGTTCAAAGGTTTGCCGAACGGCGACCTACTGTGACGAAAGTCATTTACGAGAAGACGCCGATCTCTGGACCGGCGTCTTTCTTCCCCTCCTACTTCCCAGCCAACTCTACATAAAACACACTTCCCTTTCCTTCTCCTTTAGATTCTGCCCAGACTTTTCCTCCGTGCGCATCGACAATCTGTTTTGCTACATACAGACCGAGTCCGGTACCGTGAATATTTGTTTTATTTGCATTGTACGCTCGTGTAAATTTCAAAAATAGTGAGTCAATAGTTTTTTGTGACATACCGATACCTGTATCAGAGACTTTAAATAAAATCTTGTCGCCTTTTCGTTCGAGACCAACCGTCACACTTCCAGTTGGAGTGTATTTTACAGAGTTGTCGATGAAGTTCATGAAGACTTGCTTTATCTTGTCCACATCTACGCTCGCAACATAGTTGTCTGGTTTTGCGTCAAACGAAAGCGTGATGCCCGTTTTTTCGATATTTGGCTTGAGTTCGCCGATGACATCTTCGATGATTGGCTTTACATCCTGGTCTTCTAGGTAATATTTCATACTGCCGAGCTCGATACGGGAAATATTTAGATACTCCTCCACCACATTTGCGAGGGTTCGAGATGATTCATAAATACGGTTGACTGATTCTCGCACCTGAGGATTTACATCACCGTAGTCACCGTCGAGGATAAGTGAGGCGTAGCCCTTCATAGCTGCGAGCGGACTTTTGAGCTGATGTGTTGCAAAGGAAACGAATTCTGATTTTTGTTTGTCCAGCTCGATGAGTCGCTCGTTTGCGGATTTGAGCTCTACCGCTAGTTTTTCTATTTTTTTCTTTTGCTCAAATTCGAGCTTTGCATCTTTATTCAAAAGCACGCCGAACGATAAAGACAGGATGAATGTACCGACTGTGAGGAGCTGATTTGTCGCATTCTCGAGGAAAAAGAACTGTGAACCGACGAGGATGATCATGACATACGTCAAAAGCTGTGTGGCACTGAACTGCCCAGTGATCACCTTGAGATTTGTAAACGCGTATATGATCATGAACAAGAATATCGGCAGGATAAACAGACTGTAGAGATTCAACTCATAGTAGCCAGTGTTGCTTGATATAAACTCGGTAACAGAAAACACCACAAAGAACAGGAGAAGTGCACATGCGAGCATAAACGTCCTTTTGAATTCATCCCACTTTTGTACGTGGTATTTGTATATAGACACTGCAATGATGGCGAGCGCGGTGATGATCTCAAGTGCAAATTTGTAGGCAGTAGAAAGATCGTTGTTTATTGCTTCACAATTGGCCCCATCAAATCCGACAATAGATGTAGTACTCACACTTAGATACCATGAAGGTAGCAAGAGTATGAGGAGAAATATACGGCGACGTAACGGGATCTCTTTTCCATGAGTAAACACAAGGAAAAAATATAAAGCGAGTAGATAAAATGCAGTGTTGAGAAAATCGAGAGGTGTCCACACTGCGGCAATTAGATTGAAGTCCTGTGATGTCCACGCAATCATGTCAAAGAATAACCAGACACAGAACACTATCGTGAAGCTGAAAAAGATTTGTGACAGAAGACTGTATTTTGACTTTATCATTACAAACAATGCAACGATAAACGAGATGGCAAGCGGGATAAGATGTGAATAGTAAATAATAGCCCCGTAGTCTGCCGCACCTGTACAAGTAGATTCCATACCTCTATTTTAGCAGAGAAAGCTTGCTTTTGACGAGTGTTAATATCTCTTCTGGATAATACATCCAGTGCTCGTGTCCCTCGTCCTCGGGATGTTCGAGTACTGTGATGAGCGGCTTATACCCTGTTTCCTTCACGATTTCTAGAAACGCAGGCAGAAACACTTCTTTTATAAAAGGATTTTCAGTTGTATCTTTTATCAAAAAATTTTCAAACATTACTCCATCCTTTAGGAAAAGGCAGAGCAGTTTTTTGTAGTACAGCCCGACTTGTTTTCCATGTTCGGCGTACCAGTCGGTCGCATCGAAACAATCCACTATGTGTGGAAATATACTATGGTGGAACGATATAAAATCATCTCCCCAACTTGTTTTCATCTCGATAAACTTTTTCCCGTTTGTTTGATTAAAATCAACAACAGATTTCTTTTCAATTTGCTTCTTGTTTTTTTTCTCAAATGCTAGCTGTGCAAGATTGTGCTTTAGCTTATTCACATTTGGTGTGAACGTATCGTGAGAGTACTCCCATACAAGTGGTGTAACACCCTCGATGTCTCTCACTATATCGAGGAAGCGCATCATCTCAAAGTTGTATGTCGCTACACTTCGTGAAAGCACAGCTCGAGGTGCAGCAAAACACGATGGAATAGACTGGAGTTCTCTTTTGAGATACTCGTCAATCTTTTTATCCTGTCTGCGCACTTTCAGTTCGTCCTCTATTTTGGATAAAGGAGTATACACGGCCTCGTTAAAGGCCTCTCTTGACGCCACTAGATCATCATTCTTCATAGACTACTGTCAGATCTCCTCGGTGATAGTAACGGTAAAATCCAGTTGCAATAGCAGATGCAAGTAAAAGGAAAAGTATTATCCAGGTAGTTTTGCTCATGTTTAGAAATTATATCACAACAATAACAGGTATATACCCACACTCATGATCGCAAGCGCACCGGCCTTTTGTATGACATGACCCTTTGTAATGTGCTCTTTTGATATGTGAGGAAAGAATAGGGTCATAAAGACTCCGATCGCAAATACAAACAGTGGCTGAAACGTATAGTTTACAACGAGGACGAGTGCGACAGGGGCGACAAGCATCGCATAGAAGTTGATAATAGTTGCTACCGATTGGACCACCTCGCCTCCGATATTGAGCATCCAGATGAATTTCTTTTCTTTGCAGATTTTTATAAAATCAAGTCTAAATTTTGTGATAAAAATAAGACAAAACACCCCAAACAATGTCATACCGACCTGGTTCCAAAACACTGATACAGCAAAAGACGATTCTAGTGCGTATTTTTTAAATATGACATCAGATAAAGCGAGCAACAGACTCGAGCCAATCATGAGGAGTGGTGTGTGCTTTTTAATGCGAAAACCCTGATCAAATTCTAGAGAAAGAATAAATGCCCCAAGCAGTACAATGACACTCGCCAGTATTTTTCCCGTGATGATATGTTCACCTAAAATCACAATCCCTAGAACATACGCGAATACGGGAATCAAAAACCAAAACGGAACTACATGTGAAGCATCATCTCGATCAAGGGCGTACAGGTACAACAAAATCGCGACTGATAACATGACTCCAGTGATGATAAGTAGTGCTGCAGACAACGCATCAGCATGTATAACTGCAGGGTCAATAAAGTAAACAATTGGTATAACGAAAACAGCAAAGATTGACGAGGTAACCGCAAGTCCCCCTACCCCTACTTCATTCTTATACTTTGAGACGAGGTACTTGTCGACGTGATTGAGCACACTCCAGAGAATCGGCGCGGTAATCGATAATAGAAACCAGTTCATTGACTAAGTATACAGTATTTTGTAGTATCAGATCCAATGAGTACCTTTAATCTTGAGGAGGAGGTTAATGAGTACCTTCCCCTTCTTACTGGCCTAGCTTACCAGCTCGCCAGTGCAAATCCCGGCATCCCGGTGGATGACCTCATCTCTGCGGGGCAGTATACGCTCGCTGAGTATGTCCTCCCAAGGTATAACCCTTCGAAAGGGACACTCTCTACCTTTGCCTATCGTCCTGTGAAGTCAGCTATGCTCAACTGTCTCAGAAAGTGGTACCGTGAGGCAGACCATTTTGTTGAGGTCAATGACGATGAGCTCGCCTGCAGACACACGGAGTCGCCATACCACCAGGTGGCAAGGAATGACTCGATAGACTGGCTGCGTCATGCACTCAGCCGACTGTCACCCCGAGATCAAAAACTCCTTCTCCAAGGAGTAGAGGTGACGCAAAAGGAAGCAGTAGAAGCTGCTGGCCTCGATCCACACAATGCCAGCTGGCATTTCAACCAAGCCTTGAAAAGGCTAAAACGAGTACTGGTTCCACAGGGGGTCACAACCCACTAAAACACCACGCCGCCCCAAAAGGGCGGCTCGGCTTTTATGCATATCTAGTAGTTCTTCAACCGATTGATCTTGTCATGCTGACGAATCTTTTCATGCGCCTTTGCTTCGATCTGACGAATACGTTCACGAGTCACGCCGAATTCTTTTCCTACTTCTTCGAGAGTGTGGGTGATACCATCGAGAAGTCCGTGGCGCATTTCGAGAATCTTGCGTTCTTTTATAGAAAGGTCGTCGAGGATTTCTTTTACCTGATCACCGAGGATACGTCGTGAAGCCTCCTGGTCCGGTGAAAGGATTTTGTCGTCTGAGAGGAAGTCTCCGAGGGTAGACTTGCCGTCATCTCCATCATCACCTACAGGACTTTCGAGTGATACAGTATCCTGATCGATTTTCTCAATCTGGTAGATCTTGTCTACATCGAGTCCCATTTCTGTAGCTATTTCCTCTGGTAGTGGATCACGGCCTAGATCCTGTGAAAGACGTCGGACGACTTGTTTGTATTTTGCAATAGTTTCCACCATGTGCACCGGTACGCGGATAGTTCGTGACTGATCAGCGAGTGCTCGAGTGATCGCCTGACGGATCCACCATGTCGCATATGTTGAGAACTTGTAGCCTTTGTGCCAATCGAATTTATCAACCGCCTTGAATAGACCTAGGTTTCCCTCCTGGATGAGGTCGAGGAGTGTGAGGTCGGGACTACGTCCTACGTATTTTTTTGCAATCGATACCACGAGGCGGAGGTTTGCCTTTGCGAGGAGTGATTTTGCTTCTTTGTCACCTGCTTCGATACGTCGCGCGAGATCTTTCTCGGTAGCCGCATTTACGAGTGGGTACTGTCCGATCTCTTTTAGATACATCTGGATCGAGTCGTACGAAGAGTCACTGCGTGAACCGTAGCTGTATCCCTTTTTCGCTGGTACTTCTGGTTCTACTTCGAGGAGTCCTCCGCCTTCCAGCACGTCGATACCTGAGACAGATAGTTTGCCGTAGAGTTCATCGAGAAAAACGATCTCATTTTCAATCGTTGGAAATTCTTTCAAAATCTCGTCATACGTCACGAAACCACGCTCCTTTCCTTTTGCGAGGAGCTTTGTTGTTTTGCTTTCAAAATCTTTTTGGCTCGTTTTCTTTGATCGTGTTGCAGCTGGTTTTTTTGCTGACTTCTTTTTTACTACCTTTACGATCTTCTTTGCCTTTTTCTTGAGAGGTTTTTTTGATTTCATATTGACGAATTTAGATTTATAATATCATATTTCCTTTAAGGCACGCAATCGTATACTTATCTTTTGGCACTCGGCGAGTAGTTCTTCTGCTTTTTTTATGTCTTTATTCTTTTCAGCAAGCGTGATCTCGTGCATGAGCTCGGCAAACTTTTTCTTCAGAATATCTTCTTCCAGGTTCTTTAGGAGTTCTATCTCTTCACGCTCATCCGTTGCTCGCATCTCGATCTCAAAAACCAGTTCCTGCTTTACCATATCCATATCTTTCTCTATCGCTTCGTACTTGTCCCCCAGAATGATCTTTATTTTTTTGAAAAGTTCTGGACTTTCTTTGCTGTACGCGAGGGCAAATATTTTTCGAATGATGAGATCTTCTTTTGGTAGTGGTGCAGGTGGTGCTTCTGATTTTTTTACTTCTTTTTTCTTCATCTTCCTCACATCCTCCCAGATGGCTTCTTCGGCAATGCCAGTTTTTTCCTTTATGAGTGTGATAAAATGCGATTTTTGCATTTCACTGTCGATGGACGCAATGATGGGAAGGACTCTATCGATGATGGCTTTTGAGAGCTTTCTTTTTTCGATAGTTTTCAAAATCTGGTTGAGCTCGAACTCTACGATGGGAGTAGCGTTTTTGAGAACTTCTCGCCATTCATTTTTATCTTTCAAAATGAGGTCTGCGGGATCCTTTTCACCTGGTACATCTGCAACTTTTACATCCATACCGAGAGCGAGGGCCATGAGTGACGCGCGGTATGCGGCGTTTTTCCCTGCTGTGTCTGCATCAAACGCGATGAGGACATTGGGAGAAAATCGTCGAAGCATGGTGAGCATATGCTCGGTGAGTGCCGTACCTGACACAGCAACGGTGTTTGTGATCCCTGCCTGGTGAGACATGATGAGGTCCATCTGACCCTCGACGAGGATGGCATAGTTTTTCTTTTTTATATCTACTTTTGCTTTGTCGAGTGCGTATATCGTCGTACCTTTATCATAGAGAACGGTGTCGGGACTGTTTAGGTATTTTGCCTGTTCCTTGTCGTCGACAAATATGCGACCAGTGAATGCAATCACCCGACCACTGCTGTCTGAGATGGGAAACATGATACGTCCTCGGAACCTGTCGTAGTACCCTTTTTCTGTTTTTTTTATGAGTCCCACTTTTTCTATATCCGAGATCTGATACTTTTTGAGATGATCATGCGCCGCACGCCACTCATCGGGTACCCAACCGATGCGGAAATCCTTTATCGTTTCATCGGTTAGGCCTCTCGCGTGGAGATAGTCGCGAACCTTTGGTTCTTTTGTCAGATTTTTTTCAAAGAAAGCAGTAGCGTCCTCCATGATCTGATAGAGATCACTTTTATTGTCTTTTACATGCGTGTGCGTAAGCTCGACGCCCGCTTTTTCTGCGAGCATTTTGAGCGCTCCCATAAAGTCGAGACCTTCGAACTGCTGCACAAATGAGAATATATCTCCTTTTGCACCACAGCCGAAACAATAGTAAGTACCACGTTCTGGTGAGATAAAGAACGAAGGGGTTTTCTCATTGTGAAATGGGCATCTCGCTTTGTACGTATTGCCGGCATTTATGAGAGTAACGTAGGAAGAGAGCACATCTACAATGTTGAGCTTTTGTTTTATTTGCTCAACAGGGGTCATATTTATTCTTCGTTTATTTCTTCTTTAGGCTGGATCGCTTCGATCATTCTTTGCTTTGGACTTCCCTTGAACCCTGTACCTGCTGGGATATGGCGTCCGATGATGACGTTCTCCATGAGACCAGTCAGTGTATCGCTACTACCTTTGAGTGCATTGTTGATGAGGATGCGGTTCGTGTGCTGGAACGAAGCAGCTGAGAGCCAACTCTTTCGTGAGAGTGATACTTCGGTGATACCCATGACGAGTGCTTCTGCTTTTGTGTCTTTTGCAAGGCCACGTACTGCGGTCTCGTCGATGATTTCTCCTTCGGTAAATGTTGAGCTACCTCCTTCGGTGACTTCGTATCGAGAGAACATCTGGCGTACGATGATCTCAATGTGCTTTCGAGACACAGTTTCTCCCTGGAGCTCGTAGATCTTTCCTACCTCCTGGATCACGTATTCTTTTGCTTTCTCCACACCAGCATATTTGAATACATCATCGATATCAGCTGAACCGTCGGTGATGAGTTCACCCTGCTTTACATGGTCACCTACTTTTACAAGTGGCATACGGCGGAAATGGAATTTGTATTCGATCTCGCTCGCACCCTTCTTTGTCTTTTTTGATTCTGGTACATCTGGGAGGACGGTGATGATCTTTTCTTTTCCGAGGTCTTTTACTCCAGTCACTACTCCGTCAGCGATGTTTACCACAGCTGGATTTTTTGGAGCGCGCTTTTCAAAGACTTCTTCTACTCGTGGTAGACCTGCGGTGATGTCTCCACCGACTGATGCAGTACCTCCAGAGTGGAATGTACGCATGGTGAGCTGTGTTCCTGGTTCTCCGATCGCCTGAGCAGCGACAGTTCCTACGGCTTCACCGAGCTCGACGAGTTTGTTTCGTCCGAGATCTACTCCGTAACATGCAGCACAGATACCTGCACTTTCACATGAAAGTGGTGAACGAACTGCGACCTCTGTGATACCACTTTCCTCGATCTTGAGTGCATCGAGCTTGCTCAAGAGATGACCTTTTTTAAATGTCGAAACATCCTCAGCGAGCACACGTCCGCGGATATTTTTTGAGATCGGTACTTCGATACCCTGAATATTTCCTTTTTTGATAGTGATTGATTTCTTTGTGCCACAGTCTGCCTCGCTCACTACAACGTCTTGTGCTACGACGAAGAGTTTTCGAGTGAGGTATCCTGCCTTTGCGGTGTTGAGTGCGGTGTCTGTGAGACCCTTTCGAGCACCGTGAGTGGTGATGAAGTATTCGATCGGAGTGAGTCCTTCTTTCATTGATGAAATAACTGGGAGCTCGATCGTCTCTCCGGCGGTGTTGGTGATGAGACCCTTCATACCTGCCATCTGAGTGATGTTTCCGATACTACCTCGGGCACCTGATGTCACCATGTCGAACACAGAGCCCTTTTTGTCGAGTGCTCCTGGGATCAATTTTTCTACATCTGACTTTGCCTTGTGCCAGATCTCTACATTTTTTCGTAGGCGTTCTTCTTCGGTCAAAAGTCCGTCGTTGAACTGCTCCATGACTTTGTCTGACTGACCCTTTGCTTTTGTGATGACCTCTGCCTTGCCCGCTGGAACCTGTACGTCACTGATAGACCAAGTGGTTCCTGAGTAGGTAGTGTATTTGAATCCAAATGCCTTAACTTTGTCGAGGATCTTTGGAATATTGTCGACACCGTAGACATTGATCATGTCGTCGATGGTCGCTGACATTTTCTTTCGATCGATCTCCTTGTTGATAAATGGATAGTCAGCCGGAAGTACCTCGTTGAAAAGGATTCGTCCTACTGTCGTTTCAAATATTTTTCCATCGAACTCTTTGTATTTTGGAGTAGCTGGAGCGAGTACTTTGATCTTTGATCGAAGTGAGATCGCGCGGAAGTTTCGTGCGACAATCGCAGCCTCTGGAGACTCAAAGAATTTTCCTTCACCGAGTTCGCCTTCTACGGTCTTTGTAATCCAGTAACAACCGAGAACGATGTCGAGTAGTTTTGAAACCACGGTCGCGTCTCCGTTTCCAGGTTTCAAAATGTTCTTATCAGAAGCCATGATCTCCTTTGCTTCGAGCTGTGCTTCTTCTCCGAGTGGTACATGCACAGCCATCTGGTCTCCGTCAAAGTCCGCGTTGAACGCTGTACAGACGAGTGGGTGAACCTGGATCGCATTTCCTTCGACGAGCACTGGTCGGAATGCCTGAATACCGAGTCGGTGTAGCGTAGGAGCACGGTTCAAGAGCACGTATTTTCCTTTGATGACCTCTTCGAGGATTGCCCAGACTTCGGGACTACCATCGTCGATGAGTCGTCCTGCACCACGAATGTTGTAGGCAAGTTCTTTTTTGAGAAGTCCTGAGATGATAAATGGGCGGAAGAGTTCGAGGGCCATGTGTTTTGGGAGTCCACACTGGTCGAGAGCGAGTTCTGGTCCTACCACGATCACTGATCGTCCAGAATAGTCTACTCGTTTACCGAGGAGATTCTGTCGGAACAAACCTTTTTTACCCTTGAGGTTATCCGCAAGAGACTTGAGTGCTCGCTTTGATGCAGGAGAATTTGCTCCTGGAGCAGCATTTCCATGGCGGATAGAGTTGTCGATGAGCGCGTCGATCGCTTCCTGGAGAATACGCTTTTCATTTCGGAGGATCACGTCTGGTGCACTGATCTCGATCAATTTCAAAAGACGGTTGTTTCGGTTGATCACACGTCGGTAGAGGTCGTTGATATCTGCTGTCGCAAATCGTCCTCCATCGAGAGCCACCATCGGTCGAAGTGCTGGCGGAATAACTGGGATGCGAGTGAGGAACATCCATTCAGGTCTGATCTTTGACTTGATCATTGATTTTAGCACTGCGAGTCGCTTGTTGATCTTGTCTTTTTCGAGTGAGCCTGCTTTTTCATAGTTTGTCTCGAGTTCTGCAACGAGTTTTACAAGGTCTACATTTTTGAGGATGTTAAAAATAGCTTCGGCACCGATGCCTGCCTCAAAAAGCACACCGTATTTCATCGAGAATTTGTGGTAGAGGACTTCGTCCAAGACCTGACCCTCCCGGAGACTATCGATCTCATTTCGAGCAGTGTTCAAAAGCTCTTTGAGCATTTCTTTTGTCTTGTCGTCCTGAGCGTTTTTTACTTTATTTTTAAATTCCCCATCGAGTTCTCGTAGGAATTTTTCTTTCTCAGTCTCATGCACCTTGGTGACGATATACCCTGCAAAGTAGATCACTTTTTCGAGATCTGCAGCAGACATACCCATGACCAAACCGATGCGAGATGGCATACTCTTTAGAAACCAGATGTGTGACACCGGACTCGCGAGTTCGATGTGTCCCATGCGCTCACGTCGTACGATCGATCGAGTGATCTCTACTCCACATTTTTCACAGACGATTCCCTTGTAACGGATACCACGATATTTTCCACAGTAACATTCAAAATCTCGGTCTGGACCAAAGATTTTCTCGTCAAACAAACCACTCTTTTCAGAACGTTGTGTTCGGTAGTTGATGGTTTCTGCTTTTGTGATCTCACCAAATGACCATTCGAGGATTCGATCAGGAGAAGCCAGTTTGAGTGTGACCTCGTCAAAATTATTTGAATCTACTTGATTATATTTATTCATATATTTCTATTATTCTTCTGATTCACCCTCTTTGCTGGTAAGTTCGACATCTAGCGCGAGACCTCGAAGTGACTTCAAGAGCACGTTAAATGATGCAGGGATGTTTGGCTGCTTCAATCGTTCACCCTTTACGATCGCGTCAAATGCCTGTGATCGGCCGACGATGTCGTCAGACTTGATCGTGAGGATTTCACGGAGTGTATGTGCTGCGCCGTGACCCAAAAGTGCCCAGACTTCCATCTCTCCAAATCGCTGACCTCCTCCCTGTGCCTTTCCTCCGAGTGGCTGCTGAGTGATGAGTGAGTATGGACCGATAGATCGCATGTGGATCTTGTCCTCCACCATGTGGTGCAGTTTCAAGATGTACATATAACCGACTGATACACGCTGGTTGAATGCTTCTCCAGTTCGTCCATCGCGGAGTTCCATCTTTCCATCTTCTGCAAATCCTGCTTTCTTGAGCTCTGCACGGATTTCATCTTCGGTCGCTCCAGTAAATGGAGGAACGATAGCCTGATAGTTGAGTGTGTTTGCTGCAAGTCCGAGGTGTAGCTCGAGGATCTGACCAAGGTTCATACGTGAAGGCACACCGAGTGGGGTGAGGATCATGTCTACTGGTCGACCATCTGCCATGTATGGCATGTCTTGTTCTGGGAGAATCTTTGAGATAACTCCCTTGTTTCCGTGACGACCTGCGAGCTTGTCTCCCACAGATACATTTCGAAGCTGTGCGATCTCGACATAAATCTTTTTGATGATTCCTGACTCGAGCTTGTCACCCTTTTCTCGTGAGAATACCTTTACTGAGATGACACGTCCTCGCTTTCCGTTTTCCATTCGCTTTGAGGTGTCTTTTACATCTCGAGCTTTTTCACCGAATATTGATCGGAGGAGGCGCTCTTCTGGAGTCAGCTGTGTCTCGCCTTTTGGAGAAATTTTACCGACGAGAATATCTCCAGGACGTACTTCTGCTCCTGGTCTTATGATACCGTCTTCTGCGAGGTTCTTTAGTTTTGCCTCACCGACGTTTGGAATGTCACATGTGGTGACTTCGGGACCGAGCTTTGTATCACGCACGTTTACCACGAACTCTTCGATATGGATAGAGGTAAATTTACTGTCTTTTACAAGGCGTTCTGAGATGATGATCGCGTCTTCGTAGTTTGATCCAGACCATGACATAAAGGCGATGAGCATGTTTTGTCCGAGCGCCATTTCTCCATTGTCTGATGTAGAAGTGTCGACGAGTACATCACCCTTTTTGACCTTTTGACCTACGGTTACGATTGGTCGCTGGTGGAATGCAGTGAATCCGTTTGTTCGCTGGAAGTGAACGAGGTTGTATGTATATTTATCTTTCTTTCCTTTTAGTTCTACTTTTCGTGCATCAGCAAAAACGATTTCTCCATCCTCAGGTGCAACGACGATACGTCCTGTATCGAGCACTGCCTTCTTTTCAATACCTGTAGCCACGAGTGGCGCTTCGGGAATGAGACACGGAGTCGCCTGCTTTTGCATGTTCGATCCCATGAGTGCTCGGTTCGCATCGTCGTGGTTTAGGAATGGGATAAGTGAGGTAGCGATAGAGAATGCCTGGTTTGTAGAAACGTCGATGTATTCTACCTCGTCTTTTGGACAGAGGGCTGGCTTTCCACCAAATCGTACTTCGACTACATCATTCGTAATCTTTCCAGTCTTGTCATATGGAATAGCTGCATGCGCTACCTTTGCACCCTCTTCTTCGAGTGCATTGAGGTATACGATTTCACCAGAGATCTTTCCGTTTTTCACCTTTGCATATGGAGTCTCGATCATTCCAAAGTCATTGATGCGTGCATATATAGAGAGACGAAGGATGAGACCGATGTTTGGTCCTTCTGGGGTGTGGATCGGACAGAGGCGGCCGTAGTGACTTGGGTGTACGTCGCGGACTTCGAAACTCGCTCGTTCACGAGTGAGACCTCCGGGACCGAGGGCTGAAAGTGTTCGAAGGTGCTCGATCTCAGCGAGCGCATTTTCCTGGAGCATGAACTGTGAGAGCTGGTTCTTAGTGAAAAACTCCTTGATACGAGCCTGAAGTGGTCGTGGGAACACAAAGTTTACCGGGAGCGATACATCTGGCTCTACGGTAGACATTTTGTCCTGAATATTTCGCTTCATCTGAGTCATACCGACACGGATCTTTTGTGCGAGGAGTTCTCCAACGAATCGTACACGTCGTGAACCGAGGTGGTCGATGTCGTCCTCGATCGCATCTGGAGTATTGTTGAGGTATACGATGTGTTCGATCGTAGTACCGAGGTCAGAAGCATTGATCGTACGTCGCTCGAGCTCTTTTTCCTCCATTGATTTACCAAAACGCTTGTTGAAACGGAATCGTCCTACACGCTGGAGGTCGTATCGCTCTGCTTTGAAAATACCGCCGACGAACTCTCGTGCGTTGTCTGCTGTAGCGAGGTCTCCGTCTCGAAGTCTCTTGTGGATCTCGATAAATGCCTCATTTGTATTTTTTGCATGATCCTTTGTGAGTGTGAGCTCGATCGCTGTCTTTGTCTCTGGGTTGTTCTTAAAGAGAGCGAGAATATCCTCATTTGTCTCTGCACCGAGGATGCGGAGGAGTGAAGTCACTGGGAACTTTCGCTTTCGATCGATACGAGCATAGATCGCACCGTCTGTGTCGGTCTCAATCTCGATCCATGCACCACGCGCTGGGATGATTTTTGCACCGAAAAAGTTTTTACCCTTTACTTCTTCTGAGGTAAAGAAGATACCAAATGATCGTGCGAGCTGTGGCACGATGACTCGTTCGATACCGTTGATGATAAATGTTCCGTGATCGGTCATCAAAGGAAAATCAGCGAGGAACATCTCCTGCTCCTTTTCACTTCCGTGCAGCTTGTTCTTTAGCATTACTTTTGCCTTGAGCTGACCCTCGTATGAGAGTTTGTTTGCCTTTGCATAGTGCTCGTCGAACTTTGGGCGTGAGAGTTCAAAATCGGTGAACGAAAGCTCGAACTTTTTTTCAGCATAGTCACGTATCGGAGAAAACTCTGCGAATACTTCTTTCAAATCGTGCTCGATGAGCTGTTTGAACGAATTTACCTGCGGAGCGACCAAGTCAGGCATCGTGGTCAATGCTTCCTTGTACCGTCCGAAATATTTTTTATCTGTTTTCATAAAAAGCAAAAAATCCCTGGAGTGCTATATCCAAAGGAATAACTATTAATTTCTAGTCTTTATAATCAAAGAGGACCAATTTTACGCCTTGTAATCCTTCTTCTGTGCGGCCGTGACTCAATCGTTGAAGTTATGGTCAGCCTAGCATATAAAAAGTAGATGTCAAGGGGTGGATAACGCCGGCTGCGACTTTTCAGCATAAATGTCAATAAATTTATAGCTTATCTCATCACCAATTTCTATCTTGACCATCAACCCTGTCTTTACCTCATCATTTGCATACTGATCAAAGATAAAGTTCCCCATTGAGTAGACAATGGGTTTGTCTTTATAGACTTCGGTCGTCTGGACCACATGCGGATGCGCGCCGATGACTGCATCTGCGCCCGCGTCGATAAATTTGCGTGCCCAGGTTTTTTGAAGTGTACTTGGCTCTTTTTCATACTCTACACCCCAATGCGGGAATACAATCGTATAGTCTGCGGTGGAAGAAGCGACTGTTGCTAAGACTTTTTCAAAATTTCTATATGAAAATTCATTGAAACCAATAAACTCTACTTTTTTATCTTTCTTCTCAATTATAAAAGAGTGATTTTCTACATTTTCCCAATCACCAAAATATCCTATCCCTGCATCCTGTAGATATTTGATCGTATCAGTATATCCCTTGTACCCAAAGTCTCGAGAATGGTTGTTTGCGAGACTGACTGCAGTGAACCGTTTGAGTTGCTCTACCACCTTTGGGTCAAAGGTAAATTTGAGATTGTCCCTCTTTGCGATGCTTTTGTTCGTCGTGATCGTCCCTTCTAGATTCCCTACCACAATGTCTGCATCGAGCGTTATTTTTTGAAATGGATATTCGTACCCGTGTTCATCCATGAGTGTGCGAACATACCGATCAAACATCATGTCCCCGACGATGAGTATCGTGAGGGGTTCAGGAGTAGGTATAGGAGTCGGTGCGACGTACGAAGTGGAACCCGGCATAAAAAGCCCGATTGCAAGTAGTGCACCGATGATACTAGCGACCTTCAGCATTGAGTTTTCTCCACTCCTCTATTTTAGCCTGATGGCCAGATAAAAGCACTGGGGGTACTCGATACTTTTTCTTCTTGTATTCGATCGTCTCTGGTCGTGTGTAGACATCTTTTGCAGCCGCACGAGACTCCTCGAGAGAAGCAATATCCCCGAGCACGCCTTTTACCTGACGAGAAATAGAATCCATCATGATCATAGCTGGGAGCTCTCCACCAGTGAGGACATATGGCCCGACCGAGTACTCTTCTACTTTATAGACTTTTTTTACTCGAGCATCGATCCCTTCGTAACGTCCACAGACAAAGACTATATCTTTTTGCTTTGAGAGTTTTTGCGCATCTGCGGTGGTAAACTGTTTTCCTTTTGGAGTGAACCAGATGATCTTTTTCTTTGGTGCTTTTACCTTTGCAATGGCTTTGATGACAGGGAGCGCCTCGATCACCATCCCTGGACCTCCACCATACGGTTTGTCATCGACACGACCCTTGTCATGATCGCGCGGATTGTAAAATTTTACTTTTACTTTTTTGTCTTCGATCGCGCGCTTTAAAATAGACTCACCAAGGTATGAGTCAAAGGCTCCTGGAAAGAGAGATACGATATGGAAATTCATACACAATTTATAACACACTTTGTCAATAAACACAAAGGACGCCACGCAGGCGCCCTTTCGTTAGAATTCAAACTCCAGTTGTCGGATATCACCCAGACGAGGAGTAGAGAGATTGACCGCGACCTGCCTTCTCGCAAAGTATCCGCAAAACTCACGAGTGAGATCCGGGACAACGATCCGAAAATCTAGCCCGTCGGCGACGGCAGTCGACAAGAGGCGCGCTCGTCGTCCTTCTTGTTTGAAAACAGAAGCTCCGACAATGAGATTGGTATCAGTGTCGTCTGCGACAAATATCGCGCCTTGGTCTGGCAAGAGAAGACGGCGCAAATCCTTGTCAGAAAACCGGTTTGTTGAGCCCGGTGCATGAAGCGGAGCGAGTCCCCGCATCTTGTAAGCCAAGAGGGCTGGGTTTGCAGCTGGATGCGATCCAGCGTCGAAAACGTGGATCTTGAGGTGCATACTATTTCAAAAATACTCCTCCCCTCTCACAAAGTCAATGTGGATATCAGATATCGAGATCTGCCATCGCTTCGTCGAGAGATTTTGTCGCTTTGTCGGTCGTCTTTAGACCACCTTCTGGTTCGTTTATCTTTAGATTCACTCGAGAATTGTTTTTCATTCCTACGACGCGGAGGAGGGTGCGGATGGCTTTTGCGGTATTTCCCTGTCGGCCGATCACCTTGCCCATATCGTCTGCTGCTACTTCGAGTGTGAGGAGCACGCCCATCTCATCAACTGTTCGGTTTATTTTTACATTTTCTGCCTTGTCTACCAGTGCTTTTACAACAAAATCCAAAAATTGAATGTCTTTATCTGTCATTGTTCTATATTAGTCGTTAATAACAGTATGAATACTGCTGGAGCTATTGTACCGCGTTCTCTGTTGCTGGAGTAGCTGGGTTATTCACAGGGGCTTCTGCTGCTGGAGCTGGAGTTGCCGCTGCTGCCTCTTCGCCTTCTTTCTTTACTGGAGTTTTCTTTGGGAGATTATTTACCTTTTTTCCTTCGATGACCTTGTTGTGTACAAAAAAGTTGTGGAGTGTGTCTGAGAGCTGTGCACCCTGTGCCATAAGAGCCTTTATACGGTCCACCTTGAACTGTTTGAGGTCATTCTGGATACGTGTATCGTATGAGCCCAAAACCTCGAGAAACTTTCCACTTTTAGGTCCATTTTTTGAATCAGTTAAAACAACACGAAACTTTGGTTCGTGCTTTCGTCCCACTCGCTGTAGTCGTATAGCTAACATGGGCAATATCCTAACATTTACTAGTAAAAAAGGCAAATTGGTGTATAGTATTGGTATGCGAAAACTAATAGGGACTATCAAAACAACGGCAAAAGGCCTCGGTTTCGTGGTAGATCCAAAGAATCCTGACCAGGATATACGCCTCGAAGAAGGCACACTCAATACTGCTCTAAACGGCGACACTGTAGAGATCGAAATAGGCAAAGATAGTAGCAAGGTACTCTCGGTTATTTCTCGTGCAAAGGCAAAATATGTAGGAACGATCACCCTCGAAGAAAATCTCGCTATCGTCATCCCTGATGATAAAAAATGCTACACAAAGTTCAACATTCCGTTGAAGTATGTTGGCGATGCTAAAAAAGGTGACAAGGTCCACATCCAGTTCACCTCATGGACCGATCCAAAAGCACTTCCTGATGCCGAAGTTATCCGTGTCATTGGTAAAAAAGGTCAAAATGATGCTGAGATGGAGTCTATTGTCCTCGAAAAAGGATTCGACACTCGCTTCCCTCCTGCAGTCGAAGAAGAAGCTAAAAAAATAGAAAAAAATAAAGAAGACATCTTCCGCACCGAAGTTCCAAAGCGTCGTGATATGCGAGGGACACTCACCATGACCATCGACCCGATCGACGCAAAGGACTTTGACGATGCTATTTCATATAAAAAATTGCCTGATGGAAAATACGAGATCGGCGTGCACATCGCAGATGTATCTCACTATGTGACCGAGGGCACCGCTCTCGACTCTGAGGCTCTTCATCGTGGCTGCTCTATATACCTCGTCGATCGTACGATCCCCATGCTCCCGGAGGTTCTCTCAAACGACGTCTGCAGTCTCAATCCGCACGAGGACAAACTCACATTTTCATCTATTTTCGTAATGGATGACAAAGGAAAAGTATATGAGCGATGGTTTGGTCGCACCGTGATCAATTCTACTCGTCGTTTTACCTATGAAGATGCTCAAGCAAGTATCGACAATGGTGGTGAATACGCCGATGAGCTCCGCACACTAAACAGCATCGCAAAGAAAATGCAGGCGGAAAAGTTTTCTCGTGGAGCGATAGAGTTCGAACAGGATGAGATCCGTTTTATCCTCGATGAAAATGGCAAGCCTACTGGTGTATACAAAAAAGAACGCCTTGAAACTCACAAACTCGTCGAAGAATACATGCTCCTCGCAAACCGTGAAGTAGCAAAATTCATTGCTGACTCTGTAGAGAAAAATAAAATCTCTCCTGGTTCTATATACCGCATCCACGATGTACCGGACAAAGAGCGTATCAACGATCTTGCCCAATTTGTAAAAGCACTCGGGTATGATCTAAAGACAAAAGACGGCACCGTAACAGCTTCGGCAATGAACGCATTGATGAAACAAGTCACTGGTACTCCTCACGAGGCACTCGTCAAAACTGCGGCGATCCGCTCGATGCAAAAAGCGATCTACTCTACCAAAAACATTGGTCACTTTGGTCTCGCCTTTACCTTTTACACCCACTTTACCTCTCCGATCCGCCGATATCCCGACCTCCTCGTGCATCGAGTACTTCAGGAGCACCTCACTGGACATACCTTTAACTCAAAAGACATCTCTCGATATCAAAACATCGCAGAACAAAGCTCTGAACGCGAAGTCGCTGCATCAGAAGCAGAACGCGCATCAAAGAAACTGAAACAAGTCGAGTATATGTCAGAGCGGATTGGTCAGACATTTGAAGGTACTATCTCTGGAGTATCAGAATGGGGTGTGTATGTGGAGGAAGTAAATACAAAGTGTGAAGGGATGATAAAACTCCGCGATCTCGGTGGTGACTTTTATGAATTTAAAGAAAAATCATACTCGGTGGTTGGACAACGTACAAAAAAGAAATTTACACTTGGCGACAAAGTAAAGTTTAAAGTTGCTGGGGCTGATATCGATCGACGAACACTGGATTACGTGATGGTGGCATAAAAAGGAAAACCCACCGCCGAACGATGGGTGTCCATGTTGGGTGGTGGGTTGGTCTGATCTTTCAGACGTGCGGGCCGTCCTTATCCACGTACTGGATCCAGATGAGGGCGCTTCCAGCCGGCAGCCTCAGAAGCTGGACCTCGGGGATTTCTTCGACCAGGCGTTTCCACTCGGCGACAGCGTCATTCATCCGCTTCTTCCGGTCGCGCTTGCCGATCGTTTGAATCTCGATGGCGAGGAGCGGAGCGTGGCTGTACGGACCGTTGGGATAGACATAGTAGTCGATCTCGCGAAGAGTGAAAGACGGATCAGCCGTCTTCGCGACCTGGAGGCCCAGGATTTCATAGATCGCACGCAATCCCTTGGTACGAAAGCGATCGGCGTTGTATCTGACCGTGATTTTCGGCATAGATGTTCCTGTATTGTCAATGTGAACTAACGGCCCATATTATAGCACTTATATCGACCAAAGTCAATGTGCTACTTCGCCACTTTTACTGCCTCCTCAAACTGTATAGAAAGTAGTTTCGAAGCTCCATCCCCTCCCATCGTCACTCCATACAAAACTCCTGCACGAGACATGGTCTCACGGTTATGTGTAATCAAAATAAGCTGCGAGTATTCAGACAGACTCTGGATCATGTCTCCATATTTTCTCGAATTCGCTTCATCGAGTGCCGCATCAGTCTCATCCAAAATGATAAACGGTGGTGGATTAACCTGAGAAATTGCAAACAAAAGTGCAATCGAGGTGAGCGCTCGCTCTCCACCTGAGAGCATCATGAGGCCCTTTGTTTTTTTACGTGGAAGCTCAACGTATATATCGATTCCCTCACCGAGCTTTAGCTCTGCCTTCCCCCCTCCAAACATCAGTGCAAAAAAGTTTTGGAACTGTATATTTATCTTTACGATTCCTTCGGTAAATTCGTGGTTGATCCGCGCATCGAGATCGGCGATCACTGACTCGAGCGATGCCTTTGCCTGCTGTAGATCAGCGAGCTCACGAGCGAGGAATTCGTCACGCTCTGTGGTTTCTTTGTGTTCTTTTGTGACTTCTTCGCTGTTTCCGACACCACTATCTTCGATGCGGATCTTTAGCTTTTCTAGTTCATGTCGTCGGGCATCCTGTTTTGCACGGTCCTCTGGCTCGATCGCGGTTTCTTTGTAGTCAGTGGCCTCACGACCTCCGAGGATGTAGGCCTCCTTGAGCTCTCGATCAAAGTTTTCTTTTAGAGATTTGAGGTTTATTTCTCTGTTTTTTAGATTAGACAAAACACCACGGAGCTCATTGATCCGCGCCATGATTTTAAACATATCCTTTTCTGCATCACGATTTGAGTCTTTTTCTTTCTCGATTGTTTCCTTGAGTCTTTCATAGTCGACTCCGTACTCAAACTCTCTCTTTATACAGTCGCCTATTTTTAGCTTGAGTTGTTCCTGCTTTTTGCGCTGATCGTTGATCTGCTTTTGATATTCATCGATGAGTGAACTATCGATCTTTGTTTTGTGCTTGCTGATGAAGTCACGAAGCAGGTTTTTTACAAAAGAAATAGGATGAAAATCTTCGATGCGGTACAGAATGTCCTCGACATCTTTTAAATACACCGTTTTTGTGTCTTCTCTATTGATCTTTTCGGTTTCGCGCTCGATCATACGGGTGAGCGTTTGTATCTCGCCCTCTATTTTGCCTTCTTCTCGAGACAGGAGATCCTTTTGCGTTCGTGAGTCAGAAATCTTCCGCTCTATAGAAATGAGTTCGTCACTTTTGTGATCTTTGTGTTTTGAGTGTTCGATGCGATCCTTTACCCGGAGGAGTTCGCTCTCGAGGCGATTGTATTCTTTTTCTGGTTCATGCTTTTCGCGCTCGATTTTGTCCGATTCGTTTTTTATGTATACCTCTTCGTGTTTGAGGTACATACGATAGGTGGCGCGCATTTCGTTGCGGAGCTCGCGAACCTTTTCTACTTTTTCTACCTGTTTCTGGAGGAATTTTAGATGTGGAGCGATCTCACGTCGAAGAAGCTCGACTTCACGCATATTTTCCTGCGTCTTTTCGAGCTTTTTGAGGCTTTCATTTCGCTTGTACTGATAGATCTTGAGACCGAGCGCATCCTCGATCATTTCGCGGCGTTCGTCGGTACGCGCAGTGAGGATACGATCTGCTTCACCCTGGGAGATGATATGGTGTCCAGAAGCCCCTATATGGGCCTGAGCGAGGAGTTCGGCGATATCTTTGAGTCTGACATTGCTGCCGTTTATATAGTACTCGTTGACGCCATCGCGGTGGACGACGCGCTCGAGACTGACTTCATCAAAATCAAGTGGCAAAAGCCGTTTACTGTTGTCAAAAACTACTTTTACCGACGCACGGTTCACACTTCCTCCATTGAAAATGAGATCCTCCCCACGCTTTCCTCGCATCGATTTTATCGATTGCTCACCAAGTACAAAACGAAACGCCTCAGCGGTATTTGATTTCCCTGAGCCGTTTGGACCAACGATGGCAGAAATAGGAGTGTTGAATTGGAGGGTAGACTTTTTTGCAAAAGACTTGAATCCTACTATTTCGAGCGACTTTAGATACATAAATGTATTTTACCACCCTTTCACTTCGAGTGCTTTTTCTGCAGCTTTTTGTTCAGCTTCTTGCTTTGATGGACCACCACCTGTCGCTACCTGCACATCTCCGAGAAATACCCCGAGGGTAAAGATCTTGCTATGGTCAGGACCGGTTTCCTTTAGTGTTTTATACGATGGAGTGATACCGACATTTTCCTGAGCGCGTTCCTGGAAACGACTCTTTGCATCGAGCCATAGCTTTTTGGCAATGATTTCGTCAATATCGATGACCTCGAGAAGATTGCGAGAGATAAAGTTTGCGGCATTTCCAAATCCCTGATCAGTATAGATGGCACCGATGATAGCTTCGATCGTATCAGCAATGATGATGGCGCGCGCACGTCCGATGTCTTTTGATTCACCCTTTGAGAGGAGGAGGTATTCGTTTATCCCGAGCACGTCTCCTACGCGAGCAAGCGATATGGTGTTTACGAGCGCAGAACGATATGCAGTGAGATCACCCTCTGCTGCATGTGGGAATTTGTGATACAAAAAGTTTGTCACCACGAGCTCGAGCACGGCATCTCCGAGGAATTCGAGGCGTTCGTTGTGATCGTGTCCGAGGCTACGATTTTCATTTATATATGAGCGGTGTGTACATGCCTGTCGAAGGAGGTTCGGATCGCGGAATTCGACGCCGATGAGTGTTTCTAGGTCTTTAAAATTAGGAAGTTTTTTCTGCACTTAATAGATTTATAGCTTTTGTAATGATGGGGAGCATGTCGTTGTAAAAATTGAGCTCCAAAATATCTGACAATTTGAACCATCTCGCATCGTCGAGGCCACCTGTTTTTCCGAGGACGAGGGGATCAAATTTTGATTCTGCTAAAAAGTAGTTTACTTGTTTTCTGATTTTGCCGAGCTCTGGGTCTGCTGCTACATACTCATTGTTTCCAAGTATTTCTTTTATCACTATGTCCACACCCATTTCCTCTTTTATTTTCGCTACAGTCCCTTCTTTTACCTCCACCCCCTGAGGGATTTTTCCTTTTGATAGTGTCCAGTGACCAAAGACATCGTGGACGAGTGCGAGATATACCTCTCCTTCGTGCCGAGCATAGACAACTGCACCTCCGAGATGAAGGATCGGCATCTGCTCATATGGAATATCTGGGATCTTTACTTTCTTTTTCTTTGGCGTAGCGTCTTTTCCTGGTTCACCTATTTCTTTGTATACAGAGCCTAGAACACCGTTTACGAACTTTCCACTGTTCTCTCCACCATAGGACTTTGCAAGCTCTATAGCCTCGTTTATGGCCACTTTAGCAGGTACTTCATCTCTGTTTGCAAAGAGAAGCTCGTAGAGTCCTATACGGAGAACATTTCGGTCGACCACTGAGATCTTGTCGATAGGCCAGTCTGGTGCGGCTTTTTCGATGATGAGGTCGAGGTCTGGTTTTTTGGCAATGACACTTTCAAGGAGTTCCTGCATGAACTCTACATCACTCATACCAGGAGCGAATTCTACCGCATTACGCTTTAGAATCCCTGGGATATCGTGCTTTGCAGCGTCACCGCAGAAGTCCCATTCAAAGAGTGACTGGAGGACTATTGATCTTGAGAGGTGTCTATTTGCCATTTTGATTTTTAAAAGATCGATTCACGGTTACTATTTTTATGCTTTAGTTTTTGTCTTTGCTTTAGCGACTTTTTTGTCTAATACTTTCTTCATATCGATGATCATTTTCCCCTTGTAGAATCCACATGCTGAACACATAGAGTGTCGAAGGTGCATTGCACCACAATTTGAGCACTTTGAAAGACGCGCTGCTGAGAGAGCGTGATGACTTCGTCTATTGTCTCGGTGAGCCCGAGTTGCTCGCATTCGATTTACCATGGACTACACTATACAGGATTTTAGCTTTTTTGCAAGAGTTTATACTCACCCACCTTTACCTTTGGTGCCTTTACGACTTTTCCATTGAAACTATACCCCTTTTGAACCACCTCGAGGATCATATGATCTTTTGCTTCTTCCTCGGTCGGTTCATAGCTCGTTGCCTCATCGCGGTTTGGGTCGAATTTTTCACCTACCGGGTTGAGCTCTTTGAGGCCATAGCCCTCTAGGGTCTTGAGGAATTGGGTATAGATATACTCTACTCCGGTGCGCCAGTTTTTATCGACTTTTTCCCATGATTCTTTGTTTGCAAAAGCCATATTGAAACTATCGATGGTCGAGATGAGCTCGGTCACGATCCCCTCGTTTGCGAACTTTATAAATTCCTTTTGTGACTCTTCGTCACGCTTGCGAGCATTCACAAAATCAGCCTTGGCCTTTTGCCAGCCATTTAGGTACTCCTGTTTTTCCTCGACTGCCTTTGCGAGCTTTTCACGGAGTTTTTTTATGGTCTCGGTAGGATTCCCTTCCTCCTCCACTGGTTCGTATTTTATTTCTTCTTCATTCATGTATGCAGTATATGACATGAGGAAATTTTTGCAATAAAAAAGGCCCGCCGACTGCGGCAGGCCCGTGCGATCAGATGTCCTCGTACTTCCCACCTTCACCGTCAGGATGAGGAGGAAGATCAGTCGGTTCCTTATCCATGCCCAGATTATACCATAAAAAGAAAAACCCGCCATGGGCGGGGTTTTTCTGAGAAATTATCGTTTTGACCACTGAGGAGCCTTTCGAGCTTTCTTTAGACCGAACTTTCTTCGTTCTTTTGCTCGAGGATCTCGCTTGAGGTATCCTGCTTTCTTTAGAACTGGTCGGAGTTCGCCATCGATCTCATTGAGCGCTCGTGCGATACCGTGTCGTACAGCTACTGCCTGACCTTCTACTCCACCTCCCTTTGTGACAACAGTGACAGTGAATTTTTCAGCAGTCTTTGAATCAGTGATCGCAGAAGTAACAGTGTCCTGGAGTTTTCGTGTTGGGAAATATACAGCGAGTTCTTTGCCGTTTACTTCGTATGAATTCTTTGAAGCAGGAGTGAGGCGAACACGCGCAGTTGCGGTCTTGCGTCGTCCGATAGCTTCTATATATCTTTCAGTAGTTTTCTTTTCCATGTTATTCGGTAATAGTAATATTCTTCATCATGCCCTTTGTGAGCTTGTTCTTTGGGAGCATGCCGTAGACTGCTCGCTCAAATGCTTCTTTAAATCCTTTCTTTGCAACTACCTGTGCAAGTGTCTCATTGTAAATACCACCACGGAAGCCAGTAAATGTAGTGTACTCTTTTGAATTGAGCTTCTTTTCATTTATATCTGCCTTGCTTGTGTTTACAATACTCACTTTTACGTCAGTTAGTTTTGATCGTGAAAAAGCTGGGGTCTTTTTTCCCATGAGGTAACTCGCAGCTTCACTCGCTACGCGTCCTAGTTTTTTTCCTGTTGCGTCGATAGTAATCATAAAATTATACAAATTCAATTATAGCCATTGCACTACCGTCCTTTATGCGGCGACCGTTTTTGACGATACGTGTGTAGCCACCTGCTCGCTCTTTGTATTTTGGAGCGATGGTTTCGACGAGTTTCTTTGCTGCAAATTCGCTACCGGTACGTGCGATGAGGAGTCGTCGTGAAGCGACAGAGTCTGATTTTGCTCGAGTAACGAGCTTTTCTGCCATTGGACGGAGTTCTTTTGCTTTTGCCAAAGTTGTCTCGATCTTTTCATGCTTAACAAGAGCAAGCGCAAGTGACTTCATCAGTGCATTTCGCTGATTCTTTTCTAGACCGAATTTTCGCTTGTTTGAATGATGTCGCATGTTACTTTAGGGTGATACCGTAATTACTCAAGACTTTCTTGATCTCTTGGATACCTTTGCTTCCAAGACCTTCAACATCGAGTATATCTGCTTCTTTCTTTCGTGCAAGTCCTCCGACGGTTCGGATGTTTGCAGCAGCGAGAGCTTTTACTGTTCGAGCTGAGAGGCCGATATCATCGATACGAGTCTTTAGGAACTCTACATCGATCTCCTTTTTAGGAGCTTCGTCTTCTTTTGCTGTCTCTACTACGACTTCTTCCTCTTTGAATCCTACGATAGCTTTGAGCTGGTGGATCATGATACCGATAGACTGCTCGAGTGCCTCGTGCGGAGTGAGTGTTCCGTCAGTTTCGATAGAGATGCGGAGTCGGTTGAAATCTGTTCGATCTCCTACTCGCATGTTTTCCACTTCGTAGTTTACACGGCGGATAGGGGTAAATATAGCGTCGAGAGAGATAGCACCGATATCCACTCGGTCTTTTTCAATGACTTCTTTTGGAACGTATCCGAGACCCTTTTGTACAGTTGCCTCGATGTCGAGTTCTGCAGTCTTACTCGTGAGCTCTGCAATGTGGAGTTCTGGATTTAGAACTTCTACTTGTCCTGGGACTTCTACGTCTTTTCCAGTGATGATCTTTGCCCCCTTTGCCTTGATGTATACCACCTGAGCTTCGTCACCAGTGACGCGTAGGCGAAGTCGTTTGAGGTTCAAAAGTACGTTGATCACGTCTTCTTTTACGCCTTCGATAGTTGAGAACTCGTGTTCGACACCAGCAATCTTTACTTTTGTGATCGCAGCACCTGGGAGTGATGAAAGAATGATGCGACGGAGTGAGTTTCCGAGAGTATGTCCGTAGCCTGGGTAAAGTCCGTCGATCTCATATATTCCAGTGAGACCTTCCTCCTTTACAATCTTTGGTTTTGATGGCAAAACGACGTTGGTAAGAGACATTTGTTTAGCTAGTTAACATTATTAAATGGTCGAAACATTGTACATTATTTTCTAAAACTTTGCAAATTATCGGGTATAAAACTCAAGCACCGTCGCAACATTGAACAATAATTCTGATTGTTCGGCTTTCGGTGTTCCATCGACGGTCACCTCTTTTTTATCAAAATTGAGCTTTAACCACGCTGGCAATTTTACTGTTTTCAAGCGCTCATCGAGGCCTGCAAACAATGCCTTTGCCTTGCTTCCTTCTCGGATAGCCACTACATCACCTGCCTCGACCGCATATGACGGCACGCGGACGATCTTTCCATTTACGGTGATGTGTCCGTGTGATGTCATCTGTCGAGCACCTCGGCGAGTAGTAGCAAATCCCGCCTTGAGGACTGCATTGTCGAGGCGACTTTCGAGAGTGGTGATGAGAGCTTCACCGGTGTTTCCTTTTTTTGAGAGCGCGGCATTTACAGCGTTTGACATCTGGCGTTCATTTAGACCGTACTGGAATCGTACTTTTTGTTTTTCGATGAGACCGAGTCCGAACTCACTCTTTGAGCGAGGGCGAGGATTGTTTTCGAGTTTACGAGCATTGCGAAGCGCAAACTTTTGAGTTTGTGTCTTTTCAAATATTGGTGCCCCGAGTCGGCGAGCTATTTTGTATTTTGGTCCTATAATCATAAATTTGTGTATTATACTCGTCTTGGTTTCTTAGGCTTTGGTCCGTTGTGTGGTACCGGAGTCTCGTCCTTGATACTTGAAATAGTTACTCCTTTTGAAATAAAACCTCGGATAGCTGATTCTCGGCCAGAACCTACTCCCTTTACAATGACCGCAACCTCTTTGAGGCCGAGGAGGGCTGCTTTTACCGCGAGTGTCTCTCCGATCTTTGCGGCTGCAAACGGAGTACCCTTTTTTGCACCCTTGAATCCTAGTGCGCCTGAGGTAGACCACATCACTGCATTACCCTTTGGATCAGCCAAGAGGAGCTTGGTGTTGTTGTAGGTAGACTGAACATAGAGGATACCAGTATCCAATCGCTTCTTTGAAGACGCCTGCTGTGCTGGCTTTTTCTCAACTGTCTTTTCGGTTGTTGTTTCGGTTTTTTTAGCCATAAATATTACTTCTTATCTTCCTTCTTACGTCCTGATCCCATAGTCTTTCGGATGTTTCCTCGGAGAGTACGAGAATTTGTCTTTGTACGCTGTCCACGTGCAGGGAGCTTTTTAGCATGTCGAGTACCTCGATATGCCTTGATATCCTTTAGACGTTTTATGTTTGAAGCAATCTCTCGTTTGAGATCTCCTTCTATTTTGAAACCTTCGATGATCTTTCGGATAGTGTTTTCCTGATCGACAGTGAGCTCTTTTGCTCGTGCACTAAAATCTACTTTTGCCTGAGTTAAAATGTGTTGAGCACGTGATCGTCCTACACCGTAAAGAGTAGTGAGGGCAATCTCTATTCGTTTATCATCTGGAATTGTAATACCGAGTATACGCATTATATTTAAATATTAGCCCTGGCGCTGCTTGTGGCGAGGATTACCTTTGCACACTACATAGACGTAGCCCTTTCGGCGCACTACGCTGCATTTTTCACATATTTTTTTGACTGAAGCTCTCACTTTCATTATATGAAATATATTTTATAGTCTCTTGGTAATACGAGCTCGGCCGCCATAAGGGTCAAGTTCTAGTTCTACTTTGTCTCCGATCAATACTCTGATGCGATGCATTCTCATCTTACCCGCTAGATAGGCGAGTACGACGGTATCACTACCGTCGAGTGTGACTCGAAACAAAGTGTCTGGTAACGCTTCCGTTACCACTCCAGTTGTTTTAGTCGCACTTTTGCTTTGATTTAATGCATCCATTCGTAAAATGCGCGTCTCGATATACTAGCAGACTTGTTATTTTTCTGCAAGTACCTCTACCGTGACCCTATTCGGTGAGCTTGGGAACGACTTTTTCCAGAACGGTGAGACCCGGACACTAGCCTTTGCGATACTGTCGTATTTCTGAAGGATGGTGTTTATGTCCTCTACTGCTACCCCCACTACCGACTCCTTTACCTGCTCTACTGGGATATCTCCCACGAGGACGATACTCCCTGCTGCATTTATAGTGATTGGGCCGGTCATGCCGTACTTTATAGGTGCTTTTGGGGCCATGGTGATGCTAGAGAGCCCTTTTGCAGTAAATGAGTCTGTACCTAGCTTTTTCACTTCTCCCGCACCGAGGGTCTTTATGAGGCTATTGGTATCAAAGACATAGGCCATAGCTGTAGCTTTTATAGAAATCTGGCTCTGGTTGGTACCTTTTGATACCTGTGGGAGCTCTTCGATTGCCATAGCGATGAGACTTTCATATGAGGTAGAGTTCGGATCCACCTGGGACTTTAACTTTGCGCGAACCTGATCGGTAGCAGCTGCGGTGAGGCGATCCTTTGTCTCTTTGTAGATTTTCTCGTCGATTACGTTGCGATTTCCTGAAAATCCTCCGGTGAGGTCAGTCTCGAGCTCGGCATGGAACTGGTCGAACTTTTTGCTGCCCTTAAAGCCTGGGATAGTGAGATTCCCCGCAAGTGCTTTGCTCAGATTTGACTCTACCCCTGCTTCATCTGCCTGGACGGCTACTGAGACACGCTTGCCGGCTGGGACGATCACTCCTTTTTGGAGGCGATATATCTTTCCACTCGCACTTTGGAGGCGAGTGTTTATGACGAGTTCCTGGTTGTCTGGAGCGGTACTCACGATAAATACACTTCCTTTTGCTTTGCTTTGATAAAAAGTGCCAGGAGATGCGGTCACTACCTCCATAGTAGTCTCACTCGCGGTAATAGTGCTGTACTTGAGACCATCACCATTTGGTGTGGCGGTAAAGTTTACATTGATGCTCGTATTGAGACTCTTTGGCTCTATAGTGAGTGTTCCCTTTGAATATACGAGAGAGATGGCACCAGCAATAACAACAATAGATATGAGGACCACAGCCACCATCACGATTTTGGTAAAGGTGCTGCTGCCTTTTGGCTCTTCGTAGTCACGAGGCACACGAGTACGTCGAGGGGCGACATACTCCTCTACTACTTTTTCATCTTCTTCGATCTGTTTGCGACTGATCGGGATACGACGAATGGTCCGAGAGGTGCTCGGCAATACGACGTCGTCCATTTTGTAGTCTTTTTCCTTCATGTGCTGTATATCAAAGAATTATATCATATCAATCTCGAAACTCCACCAAATCGATACCGGTCATATAGAGCTCGGTGATCTCCTCTGGGAGACGTGAGATCTTGCTATGCCTGTTTTGATCGGCGAGCGTCTGCTCGAATAGTTTTGTCTGTTTTGAGCTGTGGACAATGATGTGGAGTGGGAGCTCTTCGATGCGATCATACTGAAATATGAGCTTGAGTATATCGTCATACCAGGCGAGGAGCTCTTCGCGTACTACCGGCTCGAACTTTTTATGCTCTGCGGTCGAGAGATCACCTTTTTCATACAGACTTACCTTTGACGCAGCGAGGTCAAAGGTCATACCGATCTTTTCTGCGAGTGCTCTATAAAACGAGTATACTCCGTAGTTTAGAGAAGAAAAATAAAGTGGGATACCTCCTACAAAGATCGTAATGTCGGTACATTCACCGTGCACATGGACGAAGATACCGTTTTCAAACTCTGGTCGGATATATCGCATACTGATAAAAGACAGGAGCGATGCAGAGTGAAACGAAGACTTTGTAGAATGAAAATGTTTTTCCACAGTTTCGGTCACCTTTTTTATAATATGCTTTGAAACGACACTCACCGAGTTCGCTATCGAGAGGGTCATGGCTGGGCTCGGCTTTTTGCTCTTTATCGGAAAGCCATTTACCTTTACTTCAAATATTTTCTGCTCGATGAGATCTACGTCAAATGGAAATAGCTTGCGCAGTGCAGTGCGCTCATCTGCAATGATGCCGTCGAGGAGCCGTTTATCCACAGTGACGGGTTTTTGATACTGAAAATTGGCTATTTTTGTCTTTGACAAAATCCACGGAGAAGAAAAAACGATGTGGACCTTGGTCAGACGTTTTGCCCGAGGCTCGAGGGCCTTTAGTACATTTGAAAGTGAGCGAAGCATGGCATGCTCGACATGACTGCCGACACGCCCGTGCCGAGGAGAAATATGGTCAGTCGCAGTACAAAGCATGTCGGCCTTTTTACTGCCGGCGTACTCGACAAGCGATGCACAGACCGCTGCACTTTCGATAACTATGACGAGGAATTGTCCTTTCACTCACATATTATATCACGACAAAACTGCTTTGATGCGACGGACACCTGCGGATACCGCTTCTTCTTTTGCGATTTTAAATGTACCGAGCTCATTCGTATTCTTTACGTGAGGACCACCACAGAATTCGATAGAATCGCCAATAAAATACACACTCACCTGATCAGGATATTTTTCATTGAAGAAATGTAGTGCGCCTGCTTTTATTGCCTCGTCTTTTGGCATGATTTTGTTTTCCACAGTGATCGCTGCTTTGATTTTTTCATTGACGATATCCTCGACTTTCTTTTTTTCTTCATCAGTCATCTTTGTCGGGTGTACAAAGTCAAAACGAAGACGCTCTGGAGTGATGTTACTTCCCTTTTGTTCGACATGGGGACCGAGGACCTGACGAAGTGCATAGTGGAGAAGGTGTGTAGCGGTATGATATCGCACTGACTGTTCACTCGTATCGGCGAGGCCTCCTTTGAACTTTTGTTCGGAGCCAAGACGTGAAAGTTTCTGATGCTCTAGAAAAGCCTGGCCGAGCTCTGCCTCATCTACCTTAAACCCGAGTTCTTTTGCAACATCGACACTGAGGTCAGCCGGCGCACCGTATGTCTGAAAATTTTGATAGATATATAGGCCAGATGTAGTTCCATCCTCCTTTATAATTGGAAATTCCTTGATTCGTTTTATGAGTCCGCTTTTTGTTGCTTCCAAGTCAACTTTGTACATTTCAATTCTATTTAGCGGCTTTTCAAACTGAACTTCTTCTTCAGAAATAGTTTTTATAATATGATCAGATTGTCTGAGGAGCTCTGGATATGCTTCACCATAATTTTTAATGATAATACTCACTAGTTCGTTCCAAAAACCTTTTGGAAGCATGAGCGTGTGAGCACGTCGCAGTAGACGTCTGATCAATCGACGCAACACATATCCCTGATCGACATTTGAAGGTGTTACCCCGTCCGCAATCATAAACACTGAGGTGCGGATGTGATCAGCGATAATTCGAACGGATCGGAGATCGTCTTTTTTGGTATTTTTCTTAATGCTTTCCATGATTGGGACGAAGAGGTCCGTATCATATATATTGTCCTTCCCTTGTATGACCATCGCGACACGTTCGAGACCTGAGCCGGTATCGATATTCTTTGAAGCGAGTTTGCCGATGACTTTTCCATCTTTCTTTTCATACTCCATAAACACATCGTTCCAGATCTCGACCACATCACGTCGTTCATCAGCAGCGAGATATTCATCATGTGTCATATCACCGAGACCCTGTGGAGTCACGTCATAAAACATCTCACTATCAGGTCCGCATGGGCCATTGTCCCCTGCTGCCCACCAGTTGTTTTTTGCAGGCAAAAAGTAAATGCGGTTTTCAGGAACTCCGACAGATTTCCAGATCTCTACCGCTTCTAGATCGCGAGGTGCATTTTCGTCCCCAGCAAACACAGTTATATAGAGGCGCTTTGGATCGAGACCGAACTCTTTTGTGAGGAGCTCGTAGCTCCATTCGATTGCCTCTTTTTTAAAATAATCTCCGAGTGACCAGTTCCCGAGCATTTCAAAAAACGTCGCATGAGTATTGTCCCCAATATCATCGATATCTACAGTGCGTACACATTTTTGAGCATTTGCGAGGCGCTTCCCGAGTGGATGCGGCTGTCCGAGGAGGTATGGAACGAGTGGCTGCATACCAGCAGTATTAAAGAGTACTGAAGGGTCGTTTTGTGGTACGAGCGAAGCCGACGGGATGATGGCATGTCCCTTTTTTTCAAAAAATGTTAGAAATTTCGCACGGATTTCCTGGGATGTCATAGTAGAGACTTTAGCATACATTTTACAAAGATTTAAGGTCGCGTATGTCTTTCTCTATTTCAAGTAGACCTGCTCTAAAGAAATCAGGCTTTGTGGTATCGATTCCAATACTTTTAAAAATATTGATCGGAGTATCTGATCCACCTGCTCTGAGAAATTTTTCTACTTGTTTTATATAACCTGGATCTTTTTCCAAGTTTCTGAGCATGACCTTGCTCGTGAGCAACCCGTAGGCATATGTATACACATAAAAGTAATACCGTAGATGCGGCCATGACACAAACAAATATCCATCATCCTCGCGGAATTTCATCTTTGGACCGAGGTACGCGGACATATTTTTGTTGTGTATTCGTGCTATATTTTCTTTTGAAACAAACCCCTCTGTCCGAACAGCCTGGTGTAGCTCTGATTCAAAGTTGTAGCATGCCACTTGTCGAAATATTGTAGAGATATTGCGTTGTAATCGGTCAAATAGCGCAATCTTTCGTTCTTTTGCAGTGAGTTGTTTTAGAACATGCTCGAAGACAACATTTTCAAAAAATGTACTCGCTGTCTCTGCGGTGGTAAGTGAATAATCGAAGTTCAAAACTGATTGTGTTCTTGAGAAATGTGAGTGAAATGCATGCCCCATCTCATGTCCAAATGTCTGCAGTGAAGTAAAATTATTGACATGATTGAGTAGGACATATGTCTCTGAACCATACATACTAGAGCAATACGCACCGCCACGCTTCCCTTTTCGTGGATATACATCCACCTGTCCTCTTTTTACAAATGAATCAACGAGATCGACATATACCTGGCCAAGAGGCCTAAAGGCATCTTTCAAAATATCAACCGATTCTTCGAAAGAAAAACTTTTGTTCAGCGTGCCCACACTCGCTTGGCGATCCTCGTATCCCAATTCTGCTAGACCGAGTTCTTTTGCTAACATGCCATAGTATGTGTGTGATATATCGAAATGATCTGTGACTGTTTTGATGAGGTTGTCGACAGCTTTTCGTGAATCCTGATTCTCGAGCAACATAGCATCTGATGGGTGTTTTAGATTGCGCAATTCGTCTTCTATCTTTCTAAATGCAAAAATTGCATTTAGCTCTGACTCGGCAAAAGAAGATATGTTTTTTAGCGTACCTGTGAGTGCTTCTTGCATTTTGCTACGTGATTCTTTGTTTGGTTCTTTCAGTAGACTGTTTGTGATCTCCTCGATGGGTACGGCCCGACCGTTGTAGGTGACCATCTGCTGACTCAATAATTTAGACTGTCCAGATGTCCATGCATCGTACGCTACACTACGTGTGAGTGACAAGACTTTTTCGATCTCCTCTGAGAGTTGGAATTCAGCATTTTTGAATATTTCAGACAAAAAATGTTTATATGGTTTTAATGATGGATGTGACAATAATACTTTTTGTTGTTTTTTTGAAATAGCGCCGAGAGCAAGGGTAAAGAATTTGATTTTGTTTAGTGCTTTTCGAACTCGTTCCTGCACCTTATTCATTTTTGCTTGCACCGATCCATCTTCGTCGCGACCGATATGTATCGTATATCTCAAAAAACAAATAGGTTTTTCTGCTGATCCATCGCGGTTTAGGGTCTCAAAATCAACAAGCGCTTTGAGAACATTTGAGACAGATTTAGAAAAATCAACCTTGCTGTATGTGCGAGAAAAAGCGTCACACATCTTTTCAGTGCGCTTTACATCTTTTTCGATCTGGGGGTCATCAATACTCTTGTATAAAAGGGTCAAATCCCATTCGGTTTTCATAGCGTATCGATTTCTTTTAGTACGTGAGCGATGTCTTCGGTCGACATGCCCTGTTCTTTTAATAAATGTTGGTTGTCTTTGATATCCTCACACAAAATGATTCCCTTCGCAAGCAAATGCTTTTTCTGAGTGGCACTGAGGCTCGTGAGTGCGGTGAATGGGTGAAGCCCTGATTTTTCGATCATATCCTGGAGATTGTTCTGTGCAGGATAGTTCCATCCAACGAGACGTAGGCCTTTGCATTCTGCATAGTGGATGGCCTGATCAGTGAACTTTGTGTTGGTGACGAGCCAACTATCGGTGATCTTTCGTTTCTTTCCACCATAGTCATACATGTTTTCTTTGAGATCATCAAAACGAGCTTTTATATACAGTGCTACTTTTATATCGGATTTGAAACCAAATTCGTTGTGGAATTTTGCTTCGATCATGACGAGTTCATCACCCTTCCACGCGATCACATCCATCTCGTGAGGGACACAACCACCATAGACGACTTGGTCAGTGAGTGTCTCGTAGCCCTGAGTTCTCAAAATGGCAGCAATAAATTTTTCAAATGGAAAACCGTTCGGACCGAGCTCGGAGAGGGCGCGGCGGAGTGAATATTTTGACGCTACCTTGTTTTTTGATTCACGGAGATGTGAAAAAGCGAGGTGATATATCTGACCCGTCGTCATCCCATCGTGTATTTCTTTTTTTATCTTTTCAGTGATCTTTGCGATGACTGCAGGCTCGGTACCGACGTGCTCGAGGGATTCGACTAGTTTTGATTCATTAAAGGGTTCGAGCGTCCCGTCAGCTTTCTTTATGTATATGGTAGACATGCGACCATTATAGCAAAAGCAAAAGGTCACCGCAGGGTGACCTTTTCCGAATGGTTGTGTCGATCAGGCGACGGCCCGACCGAACATAAAGGTCTTCCGAGGATAGACCTTGTTGTACACGGTGATACCGTGTGACCGGGGAAACACGAGCTCCTTTCTACTGAGGAGCATCCGACGCAGGCGCCGGAGAATCCCACCATGCCGGTGATTCCTTCGGCGGTACTCGACGATCTGATAAACCAGGTCTCGATTCTCGAAGAACGGACGTCTTGGGCGCATTGCGCCGCCAGTTGGGAACGGCTCATATTCAAAAATACTCTATCTCTACACTACGATCTTGTCAATCACCGCCCCTCCCACACATCTATCTCCATCATAAAACACAATAGACTGTCCCGGTGCGACGGTTTGGTTTTCAGAAAAAGTGACCCTGTTCCCTTTTAACTCACACGAGACAAGTGGCTGACGATACCGCACACGCGCCATATAGGTACCATCCTTTTTTACATTTGAATCAGCGATGACGATCTCCTTTCCATTTGCTTTTTGTTCTTCGAACGAGACAACGATGTCATTTCCCTTTTTTTCTTTTATAAAATATGGAGGATCATTTGGAGTTTTCTTTGTCACCGTAAATCCATGTCGCTGCCCGATCGTGAGATATTCGATGCCGTCATGCGTACCGATCACTTCATCATCGCGTAGTACATTTCCAGGCGTAGGAGTAATATAGTGTGAAAGAAAATCCTTTATATCGATTTTGCCAATGAAACATAGGCCCTGACTATCTTTTTTCTCGGCCACATAAAGCTTTGCCTTGCGAGCGATCTCACGCACCTCTGATTTTAGAAGGTGGCCAATAGGAAACAGTATTTTAGAAAAATCGGAAATAGTCCAGAGGAAATATGTCTGGTCTTTGTTGTGATCTTTTGCCTTCCACATGTGTCCATCCTTGCTCTGTGCATAGTGTCCAGTCGCGACAAAGTCAGCACCGTGTTCGAGTGCCCATGTGTAAAATCCTCCGTACTTTACGTATTTGTTGCACATGACATCAGGGTTTGGAGTGCGACCCTTTTTGTATTCTGCGATCATGTAGTCAACGACCTCTTGTTTGTATTCTTTTTCGAGGTCGAGGGTGATAAAAGGGATGCCGAGCTGTGCAGCTACGCGCATCGCATCGAGACGATCCTCCTTCCAGTTGCATACGATCCAGTCGGGCTGCCACACTTTTATAAATACACCCGTCACGTCGTACCCGGCTTTTTTGAGCAGATATGCAGAGACAGAGCTGTCCACTCCGCCTGACATCCCCACATATACTTTACCCTCTGAGGTATTTTGAAATATTGACTTTATGTTCATCAAATGTCTTAGCGTAGTAGAATATACCATTCTTTCCAGTGATATAGTAGAGGTACTCGTTTTTGGTCGGCTCCTGGGCTGCCTTTATCGATTCGAGTCCAGGATTCGTGATGGGTAGAGCCGGGAAACCTTTTGTCTTGTAGGTCTCCATCGCCACATCTACCTGGAGGAGCATGCCGATACTGAGTCGTCGCCACAGGATGTCCGCAATCATTTTTCGATCTGTAGCGCTTTTTCCCTCCTCCTCGACGATCGCTGCCATCTTTATCATGTCTGGAGAAACCTTGCCCACCTTTCGCTCAAATGTACCTTTTAAAAGTGACGCTACCTTGTCCTCATCAAAGTTGATCGGAAAAAGATACGTGTCAGGAAAGAGATACCCCTGGTCTTTATTATATTTTTTCAAGAACTGTGGTGCATCAAAATTCTCGAGCTTGCCCCAGATAAATCCGGCGATCTGCTCATTGTTTGATCCCTCAGGTATGGTCACACGGACATACGGTACTTTGCCTTCACCAGTTTTGAGACGAGAGACGATACCAAATAGTCCTACTTTTTCATCGAGGAAATAACTGTTTGATTTTATATTTCGTGCAAAGAGTTTGAAAAGTGGAACCGATCTGATGACACCTTTTTGTTTTAGAAGGTTCCCGATTTCCCCAACGCTTTTATTTTTCTCTACCACCACAATGGTTTCAACAGGAAAATCCCGTGGTGGAAGAATGGCCACCGTAAAAGATACGAGCACAGCGATGATGGGGACTAATATAAATTTCATTATAGTGGAAGATTTGCTGGAGCTTCGCTTTTCTTTGACAGTATTCGGTTGAACGCTGGAGCCGCAGCCACCTGACCTGGGAAGTGATAAATCGTTGCGAGCTCTTCGCTACTCATATGAATTGACTCTCCTTTTATTGGTCCGTAGAAAAACGAGCGACGCTTGTAGGCTTCGAGTGCCTCTTCCATATCACCATTCTGGCGTCTATTTTGAAAATCCTGCCATGGGTAGCTGAAACGAGGACTGTAAAACTTGCTATTTGGTTTGAAGCCGTTGAGTGTCTCTGATGCATACTGCTTCCAGCTTCCAGTCATCCCCGAAATATTTGCTGGGTCATAAAATTCTTTTTTTCCAAAATAGATGATACGGATACCTACCTCGAACTGAAGCTTTGTGAGATTGCGCTCGATCGCAGATATGGTCTCGGTCTCACCTTTTGTCAGGACCACTTTTGCTCCATCCTCTCCTCCAGCGACGAATTTTGTTTTTGGATCACGCTTCATGAGATCATTGATGATTTCCTTTGCTGATTCTTTGTATGGATCATAATTTGTCTTGAAAAGTGTTCCTGGTTTTACCTGATCACCTTTGTGTGCACGGACAATGATCTGGAACCACGCCTGCTGGTTTGCACCGATAGAGCCCAAAAATTCGATAACCGGAGCGATCGGATCGACTTTGAATTCTTCTTTTGGATCTTTGTCGAGACCATAGTCGACATATGTTTTGATCGGATAGGCATCGTCTTTTGTAAACTGCAGGTTTGCCGCCCACATTTTCATCGTCTTTGGATCAAATGCAACAGGCAATGAATAGTCGGGTACCTCATGTACCTCGATACCGGGAAACTGAGCATAGAGTGATGATTCGATGAACTTTTGCATTCCCTTTCGAGTCCATATATAAAAGCCCACCTTGCCCTCGATAGAGGCCATTTCGAGTGAAAACCAAGGGCGAGTCTTTCCCAACCAATATTTATCATACCAGGTGCCTTCACCACCCGTCTGATGTAGTGTCGTCAAAAAGAGCTCCATGGCTACAGGAGATTTCATCAGTTCTTTTGGTAGTTTTATTTGGAGAAGGCGAACTTCTTGTTTAAAGAAAAATTGAGCTCGGACATATGTCACCCAGATCTCCCAAAACAAAATGACGAGGATAAACGGCATCCAGATCGGGGCCAGTTTTGCCATATAGAAAACGACAGTAGGAAGTGCAGTGGTGATAAATGCATCAAACATGCATTTATTATACCCTATTATTCTGCGACAGAATACTTGCCCTCAGAGTCTTTTTTGAAATACTTCTGGTTCTGTAGATTTACCATGATCGTATTTTCCTTTACATATCGCTCTTTGAGTACTTTTTCGATAATCTGCTCTTTTGTGAGTGGACCGTTTTTGATGACGATCTCGCGGATCACATCGCGCACTACACCGCTTGCATATCCCCATTCCTTGAGTGCATAGAGACCACGGCCAACGAGTACAAATCGTGGATCCTTGATGAGCTCGTTGTGAGTTGTTGCAACGTGTGCTTTCTTTTTGAAAATCTTTTCGATATTTTTTGCTACCTCACGGAAGTGGATCGGAGAACCGTGCTTGCGGATGACGAGGAATGCATAGTCACGCATACCCTTTGTCTTGATATTTGAAGAAGTAGATACTCCCCATTCACCGAGTGCGTTTTTACCAATCTTTTTTGAGATGGTGAGCCATCGCTTGAGGATTTCCTGATTTTTGTATTTTTCTGACACGTCTTCGAGGTGCTCGAGGAAAGACTGAATCATCTCTGATTCCTGGAGGAGATCATTGTCGCCGAGGTTTTCGTAGAGCTTGTGGAGTGAATCCTCTACTTTTTGTGCGAGCTCGTCACTCACATGCCATCGGTGTGCAAAATGATCGTCTTCTTTTCGGCGTTTGAATGATTCGTGGAGGGTGAGGAGAAAGTTGATGTGGTTCTGGATAGATACGTCTTTTGACATATGACTGAGGAAGTCTTCTTCGAGGACGATGCCACCGAGCGCGTGGAGCTGCTCTTCGATATGAGCAAAGGTCGCTTTTTCAGTCTTGTATCCTTCTGACTTTCGAATATTTACGAGCGCATAGTTTTCGATCTGTCGAACACGCTCACGAGTGATACCATAGATCTTTCCGATCGAGTCGAGGGTCATACGAGTCGTATTTTTACCAAGTCCGTATCGCTGAATGATCACATCACGCGCACGTTCAGGAAGCACCGCGAGGAGCTTCTTGACTGTCTGTTTTGGTTTAAAATCTATTGGTGCCATATGTGTTTTATAGGTGTTATAGTTGTATCATATATCGTGTATAGGTGTCAAGTAACCACAATATTGATGAGTTTATCCGGGATAAAAATGACCTTTTTCGCCTGATCTACCTTTACAAAGTCCAATGCTTTTTTCTCTAACTCCTCCCTGCTCTCGCCACCACTCACTTCGATCACTCCCTTTGTCTTTCCATTGAGCTGAATAACTATTTTCTTTACATCAGCCTGGATTTTCCCTTCGTCTGCGGTGGGCCACTCTGATATATGGATACTCTCCTTTTTACCGATTTTTGTCCAGATCTCGTCTGCGATATGTGGTGCAAATGGAGCTACGAGCTGCACAAACTGTTCATACACCGATTTTGGAATGACCATTTCTTTTTCAAATTCATTGAGCGCGATCATTAGGCTGCTCACTGCTGTGTTGAACCGCATGAGTGAAATGTCTTCGGTCACTTTTTTTATCGTCTTATGCAGCACAGAATCAATGTGTCGTGATGGTGTATCGAGACCGACTTTTTCTTTGAGCTTCCAGACACGCTCGATAAATCGGCGTGAACCGATGATGCTCGATGTATCCCATTTTATCTGCTGATCAAATGGACCGAGGAACATTTCGTATACTCGTAGTGTATCAGCACCGTATTTTGCAACGATATCATCTGGGTTCACTACATTTCCGTATCGCTTTGACATCTTGCGACCGTCCTCTGCCATGATGAGACCTACATGCTGTAGTTTTTTAAATGGTTCGAGTGTCGAGACTGCTCCGATATCGTATAGGAATTTGTGCCAAAAACGGGCATAGATGAGGTGTCGGGTCGCATGTTCGGCTCCACCTACGTAGAGGTCTACCTGATTCCAGTATTTTTCTTTTTCCTTGTCTACCAGTGCCTTTTTATTGTCCGGATCCATATAGCGGAGGTAGTACCACGAAGAACCTGCCCACTGGGGCATGGTATTGCTCTCGCGGGTATATTTTTCTTTACCGATTTTGACGTTCATCCACTTTTTTATACCTGCAAGCGGAGATTCACCGGTACCAGTCGGCTCGTATGATTTTACTTTTGGCAGTTCTACCGGAAGTTCTTTTTCTGAAACAGGAATTACCCCTTTTTCTCCATGCAGCACAGGGATAGGCTCTCCCCAATATCGCTGTCGTGAAAACACCCAGTCACGGAGCTTGTATTTTGTGATCCATTTTCCATTTACATGCTCTGCGATCTTCTTTTTGACTGTCTCCGAATTTTTCCCAGAAAATTCTCCAGAATTGTACAGCTCGCCACTGCCAGTATATGCATGCTCTTTTTTCAAAAACTTGCTAAACACCCATGGAAGCTCTGCGCCAGCTACTTCTTTTTCGAGGTTGTCACGATGAACCCAGACATTGTCATGGAGCTTTGTATCTTCAACACTTTTCTCTGTCTTTATCTCATCTCTTAATTTAAATAAAAGTGTACGAACGGTCGCAAATCGATTTTCATTTTTGTGCTGCGCAAAATACTCTGCATGCACCACTCCAGCTACCTCACCGACATAGTCAATATTGCTGTATCCCGTCTCTTCGGATATTTCACGCTGGGCGGATACAACTGGGTTTTCACCCTCATCTACACCACCAGTTACGAGAAAAGTTCGCCCACCATAGTATTCTGGTTTCCATTTCACACATAAAAATAGATTCGGATCGGTTGGATGCTCAACGATGCAGCGTACGTTATTTCTTTTTACTGTCTTCTTTCCTTTTACAGGTAGATTTTCCTTATCGATAAAATGAGGGATGATCACTTCTACACTCTTTATATTGTGCTTTTTTGCAAATTCAAAGTCCCGTTCATCGTGTGCAGGCACGCCCATCACTGCCCCAGTTCCATAATCACTGAGAACGTAGTCAGCGACAAATACAGGGATCTCCTCACCATTTGCCGGATTGATTGCGACTAGTTTTTTCTTTTTTGCGAGTGCATGTGACTCGGAAATAGCCAAATACGTCACACCATATATCGTGTCAGGGCGTGTGGTAAATATTTTTATTTTCTCTTTTGATCCTTTTACTGCAAAATCGATCTCAGCTCCCTCACTCTTTCCGATCCAGTTTTTCTGGCTTTCGACGATAGAGGACGGCCAATCGACATAGTCGAGGTCAGAGAGAAGTCGCTCTGCATAATCAGTGATACGGAGCACCCACTGGCGCATCGGCTTTTTTTCTACGAGTGTCCCACAGCGTTCACATTTTCCATCCTCGACGTCCTCGTTTGCGAGACCCGTTTTATCGAACGGACACCAGTTGATCGGTTCGTATGATTCGTACGCCAACCCTTTTTCCAAAAGCTTGAGGAAAATCCACTGCGTCCACTTGTAGTATTTCGGATCTGTCGTGTTGATCTCTCGATCCCAGTCATAGTCAAATCCGAGGATCTCGAGTTGCTTTTTATAGCGCGCTACATTTTTCTTTACCGCATCCACTGGGTTCGTCTTTGTCTTTATCGCATAGTTTTCAGCCGGCAATCCAAATGCATCAAACCCCATCGGGTGAAGCACATTGAACCCTTGCATGCGCTTCATGCGCGATACGACGTCTGTCGCGATATAGCCTTTTGGATGACCGACGTGTAGTCCTTCTCCAGAGGGATACGGGAACATGTCGAGAATATAAAATTTGGGAGCATTAGATGCGTCTTTTGTACGATATATATTTTTCTTGGCCCATTCCTTTTGCCATTTTTGTTCGATATATGAGTGATCGTACGCCCTTGGGTCAGGTTTCATAATATTAAAATACCACAAATCGAAAATTATGTAAAAGAAAACCCACCGGCCACGCGTTGCAGTGTGGGGGTGGGTCGATTTCTTCGGAGGGGGTATCCAGTCTTGGCCCTTCGTCCGGTATACCGTGGTGATGACAACACCGCTGCCCGCAGGAAACGGTGGTGTCGCCTCGGTTATGGCGAACGTGAGGATGAGGTGTAGGATCCCCCAGATAAGCAGGAGCTTGATCATGGGATGAAGAACGTGCTGCTCTACCAGGGCGAGTAGGAAATGGAGTGGAGTGCGCCCATGATCCAATCGCCGATGATGTAGATGCCGGATGCAATCGCGAGGATGATGATCCCCGCCAACACGATGCTTGCCGGCTTTACGGTGGTGTTAGCTCTGTGGCTCATACGGTTGAGGTTGTTTACTTGATGTACTTGACCCAGGTTGGAAGTGGTTTGTGCAAAAAGTCATAGGATGCCATCATCATGGCTCCACAAAGAGTCAGGAGGCACATGACTGCAAGGAACAGCATCCCTGCTGTGCTTGTGTTAAATTTCATGCCGATGTATACGTTACCACATATCATTATGTGTGTAAATAGCAAACCCGCCAACAATGGCGGGCGCGTGCACAGGGTAGCATGCGAGTGCAACCCAGTAGAGGATGACTAGAACCATCCCGAAAAGTGCGGCGTACAGGCCGGACTTGATGACCCAGTGATCCCTCTCATACCCATCGAGGCGAGGAAAGGTCGAGAGTACTGCGCCGAAGAGGAGGAGAACTCCGCCCGTAATCCCGACATACGGGACCTGGAGGAGTGTGATGATGAGCTGAAAGAGTTTCATGCTTCCCACCTCACTCCCCTCATCGCAAGGCCGGCAGCGATGGTACCGCAGACGAATGCGAGCAGTACAGCAGACATGCCCCGATGGTTCAATGCACCATCTTCTGCGACGGCAAAGGTGACGGCTGCTGTGATCACGAAGCCGACAGTGAGCGCAGTGAGCACCCTGAGTGTGTTTGGGTTCCGCGTGATACTTTCGAGCGGACCGAAGTGGTCCCAAAACAGGAAGAAAAATAGTGCGATCAGCTGAGAACCGAGAACAATGATGAGATGAAACGTAGTGATGCTCATACGATTTTCTTTTTGATGTAGTTCACACCGTGACCGAGCCAAAAGCAGGCCACGACGACGGCGAGGAAGAGACAGACGGGCACACTCACGAGTGGCCGTATAGAGCTCCTCCACCACTCTTCTTCTGGGTCAGAGAACCAGAGAATGCAGAGAAAGTAGAAAGGCAAAAGCCCCACCAAGAGTTTTAGAAGAGCCATATACCCATAAACATACACCCGACTCAGGCTGCGAGCAAGTCTATGATTTCAAAATGCTTCTTCTCCACCGGCATCACCGATAGTCGCTGCCCGCGCTGCGCAACTAGCATCCCCTGCAATTGTTTATTTTTCTTTATATTTTCGAGTGAAACTGGGTTTGTAAACTTTTTAACAAATTCGAGATCGACACAGACCCACAGTGGATCTTTTCCTTCTTTCTGATATTTCAGCGCTTTCGGATCGTAGTGCTCATTTTTTGGATCAAGTGCTGACTCATCGATATGCGGAGCGCTCACTACTTTGGCGATCCCATATACACCCGTCGGATCTGACATCGAGTGATAGAAAAGGACAAGGTCACCGATCTTCATCCCTTCTTTCATAAAATTGCGTGCTTGAAAATTGCGAATACCCTCCCAGGCAGTTCGCTTATCAGCTTTGAGATCATCGATCGAGTAGCAGTTTCCTTCGGATTTTACGAGCCAATAGTTCATATTACACCTTAAACTCCATCACATCCCCATCCTTTACCACATACTCTTTCCCCTCTGTTCTCCAATTCCCATTTTTCAAAAGATCTTCCCAAAAAATGACATCTGCTTTAATAAATTTATCTTTAAAATCATTGTGAATCGCAGTTCCCGCCATAGGAGCTGTCCATCCTTTTCGAATAGTCCACGCTCGAGTTTCTTTTTCTCCAGTGGTGAAATAGGTGATGAGTCCGAGGAGCTCGTATCCTGCTTTTATCAAATTGTCGATCCCTCCATCTCCCTCTCGCATTGCTTTTTTATCTTCATCAGAAAAGTCCTTCATGTCATGCTCGGTCGCAGCATCTACTGCTACCCATTTTTTATCCTTTAGGTATTCGAGCAGATCTGCAGGCACTGTAGTGTCCCCTTTTTTATTTAATACATACAAAACCGGTTTTGAGGTGAGGAGGTGGAGAGACTTGAGAAATGGTGCTTCAAACTCTGTAGCTTCTACTGTGTTCGCCAATTTGTTTTCAGCCAAAGCCGTCTTGATCCGCTCGAGGAGGCCTGCTTCGATGAGTGCTTCTTTTTTATTTGCCTTTATTTCTTTTTGTAAATTCCCTAGACGCTTGGTGACTGTTTCCTGATCAGCCAAAATGAGCTCCATGTTGATGATCTCGATATCAGTGATTGGGTCGATCTTTCCATCGACGTGGATGATGTTGTCATCTTGGAAAATACGAACGACATGGGCGATCGCATCAGTCTCACGGATGTTGGTGAGGAATTTGTTTCCGAGACCTTCGCCTGATGATGCCCCTTTTACAAGTCCTGCAATGTCGACGAACTCTACCGCTGCCGGCACGATCTTTTGAGTTTTAGAAAATTCAGCGAGTTTGTAGAGACGCTCGTCGGGTACTGCAACCACTCCGACAGACGGGTCGATCGTCGCAAACGGATAGTTCGCAATAAGCACACTCTTTTTGGTAAGAGCGGTGAAGAGGGTTGATTTTCCGACGTTTGGGAGACCGACAATACCGATGGATAGTGACATAGAGATACATACTAGCGTATTATTGTGCTTTCATCAAACGTGTTGTAAGGTGTGGGAAGAAATATGAACACACTCAAAGACTACGGTCTACACTTCCAAAAGATCTATGGTACTGCGAATGCAGTTAACCACCCCGGCCTCATCGACCGCTACATGCAACTCCTCTACGTGTTCCATCGCCTGCAAACGGCGATACGTAAAGAACAGAGGGATACGGCCTGCCGTCTTCTTCCCCAGTTGTTCGGTTGGACATTTGCTTGTATCAACCATTTCCCAGATCTTGACATTGACCGCGCGATGGCACAAAAGTATCCCGCAAAATGTGGGTACTGTGGCAATAATCCGTGCAGGTGCGAACTGCATAGCCGACCTGATTTCAACCCAGACCTATCAGGCACCATCGTCAGACGAAACCTAACGGACTGGCAAGAGCACCTGTACCGAATGTATGGGGAAAACAATGCACAGCGCGGTCTGGGTGTCATGATGGATCGCTTGGCGCAGGAGCTCATCGAACTCGGTGCTCATGCTGCGCGACTGGAGTATGTCGACGCTGAGCCACAGGTTGCCATGGAAAAAGCAGGCGAGGAATTCGCAGACGTTCTGTCATGGATACTGTCGCTCTCCGCGTACCTCGGTGTAATGCTCGAGACCCTAGTCATCCGTATCTATGGCAATGGCTGTCCGTCATGCAATCGACCTCAGTGCAACTGTCGTCGTCTACACTCGACACCAGCTGGCCTGAGTGCGACTCCAAATACTCGAGTTACCTAAGTGTATACAAAACGCCCGACCTCACGGTCGGGCGACTGTTTTTATAGGTATTGCATATTATACATATATGTGGTATAATATAAATGTATGAAATCGCTCTTCGACTATATCTTTTACACTGTTTGTGTCAGCCGAGGATCCAAGTCTCTCTATCGTCTTGAAATCAGATGCAACGGGGTAAGTAACCCTGGCATTCGAATGACCAAGATTGTGGGAGTCGGGCCAAGCAGTTCACCTCCTGGGGCCGACCATTTCGGTAACTACCTACATGTGGGGGAAAATCTCGTGGTCCGCTACGAGAAAAACTCACTCGACGGTGGCAGGAACACTTCCCGCATCGCCCTCCTTGCAACTGATGAGGGGGGAGCGCGTACCGCACTGGGACTCCCCGACTTGGTCCCGATGGATCCTCGATTCGAGGTTTCCACAAAAGCCGTGCTTGCGCGACTCGCGCAGCACGAGTATGTGGACTGAACCACACCAGCACTTTTCAGGATGGCCCGACGCGAAGTCGGGCTTTCTCTTTGCTATAATACCCCTATGAAATACATTCTGATTCCGCTTTTTCTCCTCATCGCATTACCCACTCACGCTCATATCATAAAGAAAGATGGAAATTTTGAAGGAATGCTTCACATTCTCCCCGACGATATACCACTAGCAGGTACGACGACTGAATTTTATTTTATGTTTGAAGACAATAAAAAAATCGTCACTGACTGCAAATGTGAAGTAAAAATCCTACAAAAAGGAAATGAACTGTATAGAAAAAATATCAAGGACTCTTTCTTTTTTGAGTTTCCAAAGATCGGTGTCTATCAAGCAGAAATTTATCGAAATGATTTTTCTATGACCTGGGATATACGAGTAGAAAAAGCGGTGGTAAAGCCGTCGTGGTTTAGCGTTTTCGCAAAGAGAGTCCGAGAGCTACTAGGGATATAACGAGGGCGAGAGTTGCGAGTGGAAACGGTTTCTTTGGCTCACCATGATGATCCGTCGCGAGGTCGTCGACCACTTCGGTATTCGAGCTCGGATTTACCCCACCATCCCACGCAACGACACTACCATCAGAATATGTCTGATATGCTTTCCATGAGACGACTCCCTCGGTCGCAGGTGCTTTTGCAGAAAAAAGGAAATCATCGCGCTGTCCTACTGGGATACTTCCCCCACTCCAGACGATCTCTTTTCCATCACTTGCGATCTTCCATCCTGGTTTTACATATGGCATGACAGACTCGAATCCTGCTGGCACGACGACTTTTATCTGAGTAGTCGGAATATCTTTTTCAACTGGCACACCGACGGTGAATGTCTGGTATGATGCTACACCCGTCTGTGCAGGTTTTACGGTGACGTGGGCGAATGCAGGCACAGCAACAAACACTAAAAGTAAAGTAAATATAGTTTTCATTATGGCATCATTATTTTTTGTAATTCTGCTTGGTGCTTTCGCATGACCATCATACTCGCTTCCATCTGGCCCATGCCACCATTCATTTTTTCTTTTATCTCCTTTGAAATCATAATGAAAAAGTCAGGATTGGCCTCGACTGCATTCATAATACGATCCTGCTCCTTTGGAGGCAGGTTTTTGAGCTGCTTTTTCATCATCTGCTTCATCACAAAATTTTGAAATATTCCCATGGCCAGGATTATAGCATATTTACTCCGGCCGACTACCTTTTGGATATCGCTCGAGGGGGTCGGCCTTCCACCCATTTACGATCGGGGTGATGAATTTCCATGCAGCGAGCACTTCGTCGGTACTGGTAAATAGCGTTTGGTCACCGATAAATGCATCGTGAATGACTTTTTCATAGGCATCTATTTTTTCATGAGGAAAATCAGAGTATTTAAATTTTAACGTCTTTGGCTCTATATCCATACCAAAACCCGGTTTTTTTACCAAAAACTTTATCTTTATTCCCTCATCAGGCTGGATCCTAAAGGTGAGAATATTCCCACCTTTGAAATATACATCGATTTCAGTCTTTGTCTCATCGAGGGCTTTTCCACTCTCGAGGTAAAATGGGACTTTTTTCCATCGCGCTGTGTTGATATGCGCTTCGAGTCTAAAATATGTCTCGGTATGTGATCCTGGATCGACGCCCTTTTCCTCACGATAGCCACTGTACTGGGCACGGATAGCATCGATGGACTGGAGGTTGCGGAGGATCTTTGCTCGTTCACGACGAATGTGCTCTGCGTCGAGGACCTCTGGCTCGTCCATGGCGACGATCGCAAGCATCTGGAGGATGTGGTTCTGCCCCACATCGCGAAGCGCTCCGACCCCATCATAAAATGCACCACGCCCCTCGATATCTATTTTCTCGAGGAGCTTGATATGTACACGATCGATGTATTTGTTGTTCCAGAGCGGTTCAAACAGAGAGTTTGCAAACCTGAATACGAGCACATTTTGAAGTGCCTCTTTTGCGAGATAGTGGTCGATACGAAAAATCTGGTCTTCGGCAAAGAGCTCGCCGAGTTTTTTATCTAGTTTCTTTGCAGTCTCTATATCGTTGCCAAATGGCTTTTCGATGAGGACGCGTGTCCACCCCTCTTCGCCCCCACACGGGATCGTGAGTCCGGTGCTCGAGAGATGGTCGAGGATATTTTCATAGAGCGCTGGAGGGACAGAGAGGTGAAATAGTTTGTTTGAACAATATTTGAATTGTTGTTTGTCGATCGAGGTAAGGCGTTCTGCGAGACGGTTGTACATATCGTCAGTATCAAATGATCCTTGGACATATGAGATGTGATCGATAAAATGTTTTACATCTTCTTCGCGGTACTGACCAAATTTTATATTGATCTCATCACGGATAAACTGACGAAATTCTTCGCGAGAAAGGAGTCTGCGTGAGACACCGACAACGGCGAATTTTTCTGGAAGCTTTTTATTTACATACAGACTGAGCAGCGCCGGCAAGAGTTTCCGCTGTGCCAGATCTCCGGTGATACCAAAAATGACGAATATGGTGGGGCTCATTTTTTGACTTTATAGTCGTCGATGATCTTTCCATCGGAGAGCTCGATCACTCGGTCCGTGAGTGCGGCATAGTCCTTCTCGTGAGTCACCATGACGATGGTCTGCCCCTCTTTGTGCAGATCAATGAATACTCCGAGGATCACCTCCGAGGTTTCGGTATCGAGGTTCGCAGTCGGCTCATCGGCAAAAAGAATCTTTGGTTCATGCGCGATGGCTCGAGCGATCGCGACACGCTGCTGCTGTCCTCCTGAGAGCTGTGAGGGATAGTTTAAAAACTTGTCACCGAGACCGACGCGGGTGAGCGCATGCTTTGCTTTCTTTGTTGCATGCGCTGTATCGTAGCCCAACATGAGGAGTGGGAGCATGGTGTTTTCAAGTGCAGTGAGCGCAGGCAACACTGCATAGTCCTGAAATACGTAGCCGAGTTCACGGAGACGATAGCTGGTACGTTGTTCCTCAGAAAGTTTCAAAACATCTTTTCCACCGATATGGATCTCTCCCTCAGTCGGTCGATCGAGGAGGCCGAGCTGGTACAGGAGTGTACTCTTTCCAGAACCAGATCGTCCGGTGATCGCGAGGAATTCGCCTTCCTTGAGCGTGAGGTCGATTTTGTTGAGCGCGAGGAGCTCCCCACCACCAGTCACGTATTTTTTTGTAAGATTTTTTGTAGTGATCATCTTCCTAATATGGCGTCGAGTGTATTTTGCTTTACTACGATGCGTGCTGGTATGTATCCGGCGATGATGGTCGCAACGATGAGTATCGCTGCACGGACAAACGTACCGTATGGAGTCGCGACTAGTATACCATCACTAAATGGAAAGTTCACTGGATGGGCTGCGATGTACGGCTGGAGGAAACCAAATATAATGAGCGATCCGAGGACGATACCAGAGACAGCGTAAAAGAGTGACTGGATGACGTACGAGATCTCGATCGCCTGCGAGTTGATCCCGATTCCCTTTAGAATACCGATGAATCGGCGACGAGTGATCGCATTTACGAAAATAATAATGAAAATAGTGATACATGCGACCGCGAGACCGATCGTCCCGATCATGTTCCCGAGGAGTCCAAATGTGGCTTTGATATCCTGGAGGAATTTTGGCTGTGCATCCTCGTATGTCTGTACACGAGCAAATTTTTCAAAACCTTGGTCAATGAGTGCTTGTTTTACTTTTTCTGGAGTCGTGAGATTTGGATCAATTTTTATAGATATTTCATCGACATTGAAATCAGTACGGCCGATGATTTTTTTCATATGACTCGCCACCATAAAGACACGGTTGTCGATCGAGTCGGCTTTTGCTTTTGCGATACCTCGAACTGTCACCTCGCGAGTATTGCCATTCATGACGAGGCGCACCTTTGAGCCGATATCGATGTCTTTGAGAGTCTGAAAACCAGGGGCTTCGATCGGAGTATATTTGAAAAGTAGGTTTGCACCGATGACAATGGCATCTGTATCATCGGGACGGAGAAATTCCCCTTCGATCATGTATTTTGAGATACCGGTCAGACGATCCTCAGCTATAGGATCGATACCAGCCACACTCGCGCCGGCGCGATCTGGCTCGTCGGTGAGACGTGTACGGTTCTTATAGTTCGTTTCGATCGTTCCACTCTCAGAATATCGCGCAGAATAGTCGACGACACCTGGATATATGCTCACAAAGTCAATGATCTCCGAAGAATTTTCTACATATTCTTTTTTGAGCAGTGTCGAGACGATGACATCTGATGAATATCGATCACGGTTCGCCACGACCGCTCCCTCAATGAGTCCGACCAAAATACCCGAGACCACAATGAGGTTTAGAAACGTGAGCACCATCACTGTGATAATGAGTGTGGTAGTCCAAAGATTTGCCTTTTTTATATCACGATACGCTAGAAAATAGCCGATTGAGAAGTTGCGGAATAGAGTACGCATACGTACATATTATCATGATTTGAGATTTTCTCCCCATTTTTCCCACATAGGATATATGACACCAGAGATGATGATGCATGGGAGTATAAAGGCTCCTGCGATACCCCACAATAAAATACTCAAAAGTCGCCCGACAGCCGGGAGCCCATGGGTAAAGAGAAAGCCGAGGGCCTCTAGTATGACTGCAAATATTTCACCTATGATGGCATCGGCTGGTTTCATATCTGTTTTTTACCACAATTCTCGCATTTAGACAAGAAGAAAGGCTACCCCCGTGGGGTAGCCTCGTGAAGCGGTTGAACATCGGGCACCGCAGGTCCCCGCGCCTGCGCAAATGCGATCGGTGAACGAATCATCAGTGTTCCAAAGACCAGATCGGCGAGTGGAAATACGACGTTGAAATTCTTGTGCATGTACCGGTGGTGGAGCAGATGGTGACCATTAAGTTTTTTAAATGCCCACCACAGTTCCATCCGCCGTTGTCTCGGCAAATGCATACACCAGTGGATGTACTCGTATACACCGTAGTATCCAAACATAATGACCAGAGCAAGCGGAAGCCATTTCCAGCCAAAATAGTTGAAATACGACGAGATCATCGTACAACCGATCGCGACGATGACGAGTGAGTTCCACCACGCCATGGGAATCTTTTCACCCGTATCACCCGGTTGGGCGTGATACGTGTGGTCGGCCCTGTAGATGTCGTGATGTACCTGAGCGTGTGAACGGAATGGATACCGCAACCACCAGAACAGGATCCTGAACGGTCGGTGCATGATGTACCGGTGCAGTGCCCACTCAGCGAATGGGCACAGGAGAAAAAATAAGAGCGCGTGCAGGAGCGCATTCTGGATTGAAAGAGCCATATGGGACTAGTTTAGCACCCATGTATGCTTTTCTTTTCCCCAATTACTTCCACACACAACTCCCTGTATCTGCACTCACTTTTTCCACAAGATCAAACACCGTACGACAAATAGTCTCCATTGATGATCGCTTTGCAAAACTGTGGTCTTCGTCTGGAATGGTGATGAGTCGAGAATTTTTATTGGTGAGCTGGAGCACATCCTGCAGTGTATATGCCTGATCGGGATTTATCGTGCTGTCTTTTTCACCCTGGATGATGATTATTTTATCCGCTCTTGAAAGATTGTTGATATTTTGAATGATCGATGACTGATCAAAAATATGTGTATTGATCCGTGGCATGTATATCCCACCAAAATGCACATTGAAAATAGAGGTGCGCATGTAGTGGAGGAGTGATTTCCAATCAGTCACTCCGTTTATCGAAATGACTCCATCGATGAGCTGTGGTTTTTCGACGATAGATTTGAGTGAGAGATATCCCCCATAACTATTCCCCACGAGATATACATTGTCCGTCGCATCGAGCTTTTTCACTACGTCGATCGCTCGAGCTACATCGTCGACATCGACAGCACCCATATTTTTGGTGATTTTTTCAGCGTAGGTACGTCCATATCCGTAGCTACCCGAATAGTCGAGCTTTAGCACGCGTGTACCAGTCTTTGCAACCTGCTCGAGCACCCAGTCGTAGGTACCATAGCCTCCGTATGAGTGATAGCGCATCGCCACTTGTCGATATGGTCCACCGTGGAGCCAGACGATGAGATCTTTTGACGGGATTGCGGGATTTTTTATATACACCCCTACATCAGATATATATGTTCTTTGTAATGTGTCTGGAGAGGCAATTGGTTTTATCGCCTCAAAATACGAATATGTTTTTGTAATCGGATTTATGAGAACGGGCACCGTGATATTGTCACGAATTGCGAGTGCAAATATCTTTCCATTGATGAGTCGTGCGCCATACGCATACGATGCATTGTCGACTACTTTTTCTCCGTTAATATAAAAATTCCAGATAGTAGGATTTTCTTTTGTGTTTGCAGTATAGGCGACCGTCTGTGCATCTACATAGATAAAATCAGAGATTTGAAAAAGGGTGGCTGGCACGATCCTTTTTCCATTTATATCGATAGCAGATAGATCTACCTCGTACACGGTCGCCACCCCATCACGATCATCGAGATATGCGAGTTTTTTGCTATCTGGAGAAAACCGAGTGAGTGCATTTTCCTCGACCATGAGATCCCAGGTCATTTCTTTTGTAAACACAGAATGCTCGAGACCCGTTTTCATATCGATGAGGACGATTCCCTTTTTCTCTTGGCGGAGTGGACTATAGAATGCAAAGAATCGGCCGTTTGGCGAGAGACTGCCACCCGAAAACGCCTTTTCACTCATATCCGCCTTGTAGAGTTCGGTACCGTATATATCGTAGACCGAGAGCTTTGTCCTCCCTGCTACGGGCTCACTCACGATCAAAAACTTTGTCGAGTCAGGAGTCCAGTAGACAAAAGCTGCACGGTTCGGATCGCGTAGTTTTGTTTTCACGGTCCATGCCCCATTTTTCAATACTGACAGCGCATTGTACGTCACTATTTGATTGTCGACTGTTTCAGTGTAGCGAACAAATGCTTTTTGTTTATCAGGACTCGCATATCCTGCACCAGGAAGCGCTGGAAAATCGGTGACGGTTTTCTTTTCATTTGAGACAGGTGTACAGATCTCGTTGCAGAGAAACTGTGACTGCACCTCGAGATCACCGTAGCGCACGAGTACACCACTCTGATTTGCATCAATTATTTTTGTATACAAAGGAACTTCTGCTGATGCAAAAAATGGGAAAAATATCAGGGCGAGCAATATGTATCGTCTCATGTAGGTATTATACCCTACGATTTGTGATTTTGTGGACCTGAGGAGAGTCGAACTCCTGACCTTCCGCTTGCAAAGCGGCTGCTCTACCAACTGAGCTACAGGCCCATGCTTTTGAATGAAAAACAGTATACCTTATTAATCCCCTTTTGCAAAGTTATGCACTTGACGCAATTTTTAACAGGAGTAGGATTTCAACTATGTCAGTAGTAATGTATCTGTTGACGCTCACCGCCCTCATGGTGGTGCTGGCGCTCGGGACATGGTGGACTGGCAAGAAGGTCAGTCTTCGCCAATAGCGCGCATGTCGCGTTTGCAGGCGGACCCCAGTGGGAAGGGGTCCGCTTTTTATTTTATACTGACCCCCACAATATGCTCGACAAACTGCGGAATACTACTCCCGACAGAGTGCAGTGCGGACTCGAGTGGTGAACCTACAGAAATATCTGGGGTGGTGTGTACACGGATCAAATATATCCCCCGCTTTGGATGCACTACAAAATCTACACCAGAGTAGTGTTTCAATGAAAAAACATCGTGAATCTTGCGCGCCATCGCCACCAACTTTTCTTTTATACTGTGTGCAAACGCACTCGGTGCGACATGCCGATCAGGATGTATCTCGACTGGTGGCAGTACATAGAGAGTCTCATCTCGAAACCCTGGTATCGTCGCTACATGCACCTTTATCCCGGGGATATACTCCTCGAGTAGGACGGTTTCTTTGTTCAAAACTTTTTCTAGATCGTCGATCGTCTGTACCATGCGTACCTCTGGTCGATCAAAGTACTTCACCATTGCCGGCATCGGGAAAGAGCGAAACAGTGTATATACATCGGTGCCGACAGGTACTTCTTTGTATACTGGTGTCTTTATTTCATTTACTGCAAACGCTTTTTTTGCGAGGAGCCGATGATGCAGTGTCGCCATACTCATGCCTGATGAGCTCGTATGTGGCACATCGTGCATTTCGAGGATACTGTGTATCTCTGGATGAAAAGCATAGAGTGAGTTGTAGACGAGGTCGAAACCACGAACCGCATCCTGTGGCACTACGGGGAGACCCTGGATATGCCATACCCCTTGTTTATCTACATATATATCACTCACCTGATGATGCGAAAGATGGCGCAGGAGATCTGCTCCATTTTTCAGAGATTTTTCATGATCGCTTTTTCCTCCACGGAGAATACCGATACGTAGCATGCAGAAATTATACCATGCGACTGCGGAGAAGTCGGTGATACGCGATGGAGAAACGGTGAGCCTCACTATTTGCCAATAGGATTGACTTTTGAAACTCTGCGATCAGTTTTGCATCACCGAGTAGTGCCATCGGTTTGTGCTTTTCATTTTTTACGACTGACACGACGGGTATATCTCCTACAACAGCCATGGCTGCCTTTCTTTGTACTTCATTGCCATCAACTACGATGAGGTCGGGCATGCGCCACTCGGGATGATTCATTCTTCGCTTTAGGATCTCGGTGAGCGATGCTACTTCGTGAGCACCTTTTTCGTGTTGTATTTTAAATTTTCGATATGAGCTGCGCTCCATATATCCGTCGTATGAGACCACCATCACTCCGGCTGTATTTTTGCCACTCAAATGTGCGACATCGTATGCTTCTATTCGGAACCCGGTCCTCTGTGTCTCCTCTTCGTCGCGAATGAGCGAGATGTCCTGAACATGGTTCAGTGCATACAGCGTTTTTTTGATTTCGTCTGCTTTTTCAAATGCCATCTCTTTTGCATGTACCGCCATTTCCTTTTCGAGCTGCTTGACGAGCGTACTCTTTTTACCTTCGAGAAACAGTACTATTTTCTTGATTGTTTTTGCATACTCTTGTTTTGTCATCCTTCCACCGCAGACTCCTGGGCATAGTCCTATCTGCGCATTGAAACAGAGTTTTCCGATTTTGCAGGTGTCTCTAAACGGAAATATTTTTCGTATGATTTTCAATGCGTTTTTTACTATACCCCCGCTCGGGTATGGACCAAATACGTATTTGTATGTTTCCAAATTCCTCTCTCGAACGAGAAGTATTCGAGGAAACTCTTCGTCAGTGATTACAATGCAATAAAAACTTTTATTATCTTTTTCTTTTGTATTAAAATACGGCAAATGTTTTTTTATTTCATTTGCTTCGAGGATGACGGCTTCGAGTACCGAATCGGTTTCTATCCATTCGACCCTGTCTGCCTTTGTGACCATATCGACGAGGAGTGGGCCGCGGGTCGAGATGAGGTCGTCCTTGAAATAGCTCTTTACACGATCACGCAGAGAGGTGGCACGACCAATATACAGGATATCGGTTCCCTTTTTGAAAAAATAGACGCCTGGATTGTCTGGCAGCCCTATATTTGTGTAGTCTTGACCTGTCATAGTACATAATGTAGCATAACTGCCGAACCCATGAAAACCTTGATCCTCGCCCTAACGTTGCTGTTTGCTGGATTCATTTCCGGCGCAGCCTTCCAGTACACCCAGCAGTGGACCAGAATCCTTAACCTGGGAAACACCGTCATGGTCTTTCAAGACGGTGAGCCCACCATCCTTGAGTTCAATGACGAGCTCTTGTTGAGACCAGGTGCCGAGCTAGAAGTCATCGGGGGACTATAATAATGTACGCCCCGACTCACAACACCCGCCACCCCACCGGCGGTTGTTTTTTATTTTTTCAAGTGCTTTTTGAGATAGAGACCAGTGTATGACTTTTCATTTCGCGCGACATCCTCTGGAGTTCCTTTTGCGACGATCATCCCTCCTTTTACTCCACCCTCTGGTCCGATATCGATGATATAGTCTGCACATTTGATGAGGTCGAGGTTGTGCTCGATCACAACTACGGTGTTTCCTTTGTTCACGAGTTGCTGGAGGATTTCAATGAGTTTTTTCACGTCCTCATAGTGGAGTCCCACGGTCGGTTCGTCGAGAAGATATATAGTCTTTTGCGTATGCGAACGGTAGAGCTCTGCAGAGATTTTGACACGCTGTGCTTCTCCGCCTGAGAGAGTCGTGGCTGATTGTCCGAGTTCGAGATATCCAAGACCTACTTCTTGTAATGTGTGGAGGCGTTCTTCGACAGCAGGAATATCTTGGAAAAATTCCAACGACTCATCGATGGTCATTTTGAGTACATCGTGAATACTCTTTTTCTTGTATTTTATTTCTAGAGTCTCTTTTGTAAATCGTTTTCCATTACATACATCACATGGTACGTATACGGTCGGCAAGAAATGCATCTCGACCGCGATCTCTCCATTTCCCTGACACGCTTCACATCGTCCTCCTTTTACGTTAAACGAGAACCGTCCAGGACCCCAGCCTTTTGCCCGTGCCTCAGCCGATGCAGCAAAGAGGTCACGGATATGGCCCCATGCACCCGTATATGTAGCAGGGTTTGAACGAGGCGTACGTCCAATCGGTGACTGGTCGATGAGGATGGTGCGACTGAGGTATTCGGTACCGGTAAAGCTCGATACATTGTATACATTTGCAGTGCGATGACGGAACTCGAGCTTTGCCTGGAGATTTTTGTGGAGGATCTCATACATAAAAGAAGACTTTCCAGAACCAGATACTCCAGTGATGACGGTGAGCACTCCGAGCGGAACTTCGGCATTTAGATTTTTTATATTGAAAATATTTCCGCCTTTTATGAGGATTTTTCCTTTTGGTTCACGACGTCGTTCTGGCACCTCTATTTTCTCCTCTCCGCGGAGATATGCGAGGGTGAGTGATCCTGAAGTATTTTTCTTTGCAGTGAGGAGCTCGTCCATATAGCCAGAGACGATCACCTCTCCACCGTGGACGCCGGCCTTTGGTCCGATATCGATGATGTAGTCAGAGGCATACATAGTATCTTCGTCGTGCTCGACCACGATGATGGTATTCCCCAGATCGCGAAGTGTAAGTAGGGTTTTGATGAGGCGGTCATTGTCGCGCTGATGAAGTCCGATGGTCGGTTCGTCGAGTACATACAGTGCACCCACAAGTCCTGAACCGAGCTGTGAAGCGAGTCTAATGCGCTGTGCTTCTCCTCCAGAGAGCGTGTGTGCACGTCGATCGAGTGACAGATACTCGATACCGACATTTAACATGAACTGCAACCGTGCCTCGATTTCCTTTAGCACTACCTTTGCGATCTCACGCTCGGACGAAGTGAGCCCGATATCCTCAAAATATTTCTTTGCATCTTCGATAGACAGAGAGACCGTGTCGACGATATTTTTTCCAGCTATTTTTACGTTGAGGGCTTCCTCGCGGAGTCGCGCGCCTTTACAGACCTTGCACGGATCATCAGAAAAGAGAAATTCGGTACCGAGTCCATTACAGGTCGGACATGCACCGTACGGAGAGTTGAACGAAAACAGGCGTGGCTCGATCTCAGGATATGAAAAGCCGTCATATGGGCACATGAACTTTGTCGACATCAGTTTTTCCTCATCTGGAAATGCGATCTTGATGAGACCATTTGCCTCCTCGACGCATTTTTCGAGTGACTCAGACAGGCGCTCCTTTGCATTGGCTACCTGATTTTTATTTATGAATTCTGAAAGGAAAATCTCGTCGACGAGAACATCGATATCATGCTTTTTATTTTTATCGAGGATGATCTGATCGCGTAGATTTTTCTCTTCCCCATCTACTTTTACCTTTGTATACCCTTTGCCGAGGAGATCGTAGAGGAGCTGATAGTACTCACCTTTTCGTCCAACGATGACGGGAGCAAAGATCCGCACCTTTGCATCAGAGAGCTCGACGCCCATCACTTTTTTTGTACTTTTTGTGTGGGTGGTGATCTGCTTCAAAACACCTTCGAGGATTTCTTCTTTTGAAATACGGTGGATCTCTCGACCACAGACGAGACAATGTGGCTTTCCTACACGTGCAAAAAGAATACGGAGATAGTCATAGATCTCAGTAATGGTCGCTACGGTTGAACGAGGGTTGTTCGAACGTGACTTTTGATCGATGGAAATTGCTGGAGAAAGTCCCGTGATCTCGTCGACATCTGGCTTTTGAAACTGTCGCAAAAATTGTCGCGCATATGATGAGAGTGACTCGATATAACGGCGTTGTCCCTCTGCAAAAATAGTATCGAATGCGAGAGATGACTTTCCAGACCCAGAGAGTCCGGTGATCGCAATCATTTTGTTGCGAGGCATTTCGACGGTGATGTTTTTGAGATTGTGGGTACGTGCACCTTTTACCACGATCTTGTCATCGCTATCGGGGGTCAAAGATTGTTTTTTCTGTTTCTTGTCCATTTAAAAGTTTACTTATGCGCTCTCCGCCGTATACTGATGGCAATATCCCCACTCCGTTGCACCCTAGGTTATACATCAAAACGGGGTTTTTTGGCTCAAATCCAATACGTCGGACTTTGTCAGGAGTGTACCCCATGAGACCGTGCCATGTAAAGCTGTACTCGATCTTTTTGTTTGGATCGGGATCATAGGTCGACCGCACAAATGCATCGAACTTTTCCTGCTCTTCATCGGGGAATTCGTACTCGCGCATGTAGTGTTTTCGATCCGCAAGAGGAAAAACCGGGCCGCCGATCGAGATGAGATTTTTGCTTTTATCAAAATGTCGACGAGTGAGATAGAAATAGTCATCATCTTGGCCTGGGAAATAGCTGAGTGCTATCGGTTCTTTGTTCAATTTCTCCAGGTATCCCGACATATATCCGATCACTCCATTTACTGAATGATGAAATTTCGTATCGATATCGAGCCCTCCTTCATTGATGATCGTCACATTTTCAAAGCCATTTGTGCACAAGATCACCCGCTGCGTATCGATCGTGTGCTCGACTGCATCGAGGAGCGCATGATCTTCCCTGAGCACAACCTTTTGTATGAGCGTATGTTCGTAGAGGACAAACCTGCCTGCATAGTGTTGGAGCAAATACTCTATCACTTCCTGACAAAATAGTGCAGAATTCACCACTCCTTTTTGAGCTGAGGTAGATGCAATATATATGTCATTTTCAGTCTCGAGCTCGAGGAGGATCTCTTTTTTATCTACTTTTGTATATAGATTATTGTATTTTTCTGGTATCTCAAAGTCGATCGTATCTGCGACCTTGAGTGGCTCTATATTCATACCTCCTTTCTGTTTGAAAAAACTATCTTCGAGATGCTGTAGCACTCGTTCTTTTGTAGAGAATCCTGCATGGCCGATGAAACGAGAAAAAGGGATATCGAGCTGTGCGGTCGTATATATCTCGTCCAGTTGCGTCCACGCATTTTCTATCGCCTTCCATGCATGTGTAGTTTTTTCTAGTCCAAACTCCTGTACCATATCTGCAAATGGCCGTTCAAAATATGAGACAACCTGACCGGCATTGTGCCCCGTCGCACCACTCGCGAGCTTTTCTTTTTCGATGATGACCACACGTGCGTCAGTATTTTTGAGTATATAAAACGCAGTCGAGACTCCGGCGATACCTGCGCCCACGATCGTCACATCGGTTTCGATGTCGTGCGTGAGCTTTACCGTTTTACGGTCTTCACGCAATTGATGGAGCCACGGCGACTTCGTCGTTTTCATGGTTATATTTTAGCATTTATTTCCCTTGTTTTACAGCCTTTTTCACTCTCTTTTTCTCCTTCTCTACCTTCCCTTTTAGTTTCTCTATCTCATCTCGTATGATCGCAGCACTCTCAAAGTCGAGTATTTTTACTGCCTCTGACATTTGGGCTTCTTTTTCTTTTATAAATTTCTCCGGATCTTTCTCAAATAGCTCATTGTCAATCGCCATCATGCTATCGACTGCCTTTGCATGATCTGACTTTATCTGATCAGTGATATCATGAATCTTTTTGATGATGGTCTGTGGAGTGATGCCGTGTTTTGTATTGTACGCAACCTGGATAGCCCGACGTCGGTCGGTTTCCTGTATCGCACGCTGCATCGAGCCAGTGACACTGTCGGCATAGAGGATCACACGACCATTTACGTTTCGTGCTGCACGACCGATGGTCTGGATGAGCGACGTCTCTGAACGCAAAAAGCCCTCTTTGTCCGCATCGAGAATACCGATGAGTGATACCTCGGGTAGGTCGAGTCCTTCTCGGAGGAGGTTTACTCCGACCACACAGTCGAACTTTCCTTTTCTAAATTCTGTGAGGAGTGTGATACGATCGATGGTTTTAATATCGCTGTGTAAGTACTCCGCCTTTACTCCTTTTTCTTTGAGATACTCAGAGAGGTCTTCGGCCATTTTCTTTGTGAGGGTGGTTGCGATGACGCGCTCTCCTTTTTTTATGACTGCCACAGCTTCTTCGATAAAATCAAAAATCTGACCTTTGTAGGAATCTTTTTCTACGATAGGCTTTACCACCACCACTGGGTCGATGAGGCCAGTTGGACGGATGACTTGTTCGGCAATCACCTGACTATGATCAGTCTCATATTTTCCTGGAGTGGCTGATACATACATGATCTGAGCGACTTTTTTCTCAAACTCTTCGAACTTGAGTGGTCGATTGTCTTTTGCAGACGGCAGTCGAAAGCCGAATTCGATGAGGGTATTTTTTCGGCTCTGATCACCTGCAAACATACCGCCGATCTGAGGGATGGTAACATGAGACTCATCGACGATGGTCAAAAAGTCTTTTGGGAAATATGAAAGGAGTGTGTCCGGTGCTTCTCCAGGCATCTTTCCAGAAAAATGTCGTGAATAGTTTTCGATACCGTTGCAGTAGCCGATTTCTTTTATGAGCGCGAGGTCGTACTTTACCCGACGCTTGAGGCGCTCTACCTCGATCACTTTGCCTGCTTTTTCGAGCTCTTTGAGTCGTTCCTCGAGCTCTGCCTTGATCGTGCCAAATGCTTTTTCTGATTGTGCTTTGTCACTGATGAAATGCTTTGCTGGGAAAATAAAAATGGTGTCGAGATCTTTGCCGAGGCGACGAGTGATGGGATCGATCTCGGTTATATTGGCAATTCTATTTCCATCGTATTCGAAGCGATATATGATGCGCTCGTTTACCGGCATCACTTCGAGTGAGTTCCCTACTGCACGGAACTTTCCCGTCTCTAGATCTGCTGTCGTACGCTCGAAATGAACATCGATGAGCTTGCGGATGAGCTCGGCACGAGAGAGTTCCATCCCTTTGGTGAGTTTGAGATTTACCTTTTCATACTCCTCTGGACTTCCCAAACCGTATATGCATGAGACAGAGGCAACGATGATGACATCCTTTCGGGTGAGGAGGGCCTGGGTACTCGCATGGCGAAGTCGCTCGATCTCTTCGTTGATCATGGCCTCCTTCTCTATATATGTATCGGTGACGGGCATGTACGCCTCTGGCTGGTAGTAGTCATAATATGAGACGAAATAGTGGACTGCATTTTCAGGGAAAAATTCACGGAACTCCTGAGCGAGCTGAGCAGCGAGGGTTTTGTTGTGCGCGATGACGAGAGTCGGCTTGCCGATATTTGCGATGACATGTGATGCGGTAAAAGTTTTTCCAGATCCGGTCACGCCCAAAAGGGTCTGGTGCTGATTTCCAGCCTCTATGCTTTTGGTGAGCTCGGCTATGGCCTTTGGCTGATCGCCGGCTGGGGCAAAGTCGGATTTGAGTTTGAAGACTGACATGGGATAACAATAGCAGATTTATTGGGTTTGAGGATGGTTGACATATACCAATATATAGTGTAGTATATTTTTAATGAAAAAGTTCTTCGAAAACATGCATTCGGATACCAAAGTGGTAATCTGGATGCTACTCGCATTCCTCGTCATTGGGCTGCTAATCTGTGCCCCTGCCTGGCGAGTGTACAACAACGAAACGCTTCCGCAGGAGCGGAGGCAGTTTCTGGATCTATGATCATCGCCTGAGGCCTCGGTCGCACGCACACCTTTTCGAGAAGAGAAGGTGGCGTTTTTTTATTTCTTTCGTACCACCACGCGCCGCACCGCCTTTTCTATATCCTTCTCCCCCATCCCATAGTGCTCGATGAGCTCATCTGGCGTACCAGACTGACCGAACTCGTCGTGTACTCCGACAAACTCTATCGGAAGTGGAATATTTTGCGCATAGTACTCGGCGACCGCTGATCCCATCCCTCCCGCTATCTGGTGTTCCTCCACAGTGACGACAGCTCGAGCTTCGCGACCTATCTCTTCGAGTGTTGCAATGTCGAGTGGTTTTATTGTTGATAGATTTACCACCGCTACACGTATCTCAGGATTGAGCCTATCAGCAACTGCGAGTGCTCGATACACGAGTGCACCCGTCGCGATGATCGCCACATCTATTTTTTCTGGTTTATATAAAATCTGTGCCTTCCCTATTTCAAATGGAGAATGATCTGTGGTGATGATCGGACTCTTGTCTCGTGCGAGCCGAATGTATACAGGGGTAGAGGTCGCTGCGGCGGCGATGGTCGCTTTTTTTGCCTCGATTGCATCACACGGAGATATGACGACCATACGTGGGATGATACGAGTGAGCGCGATGTCTTCGATTGCCTGATGTGTCCCCCCATCGGGACCGACTGATACACCTGCATGAGATCCTGCGATCTTTACCGGCACATCGTTGTACGCGATGGTCGTACGGATCTGTTCCCAGTTTCGTCCAGGAGAGAACATGGCGTATGAAGTGATAAATGGGATTTTACCCATACGTGCCATACCACTCGCTACACCCGCCATGTTTTGCTCAGTGATACCCATCTCAAAATATCTTTCTGGATACTTTTCTTTAAATAAATTCATCTGTGTAGAGTCGGTGAGATCAGCACAAAGCCCCACTACCTTTTTGTCGGCACCAGCCTGCAGCAATCCTTCGCCAAAGCCTTTTCGAATCGGCATTTGTTCTATGTCTTTGGTAAAAAGCTTTGGATTTAGTTTTTGTTTTTTCTGTATCATATCTATATTATGCGAGGGCAGTGCGAGCAGTCTCAATCTCCTCAGGTGTGGTGGGTGGTTTTCCATGCCATTCATACTTTCTTTCAAATGCTGGGATGCCTTTTGATGAAATGGTATTTGCAATGATGACTGACGGTCGGTCAAAGACAGCCTGCGCCTCGCCAAATGCCTTTTCTATATCACGAAAATTATGTCCGTCGATCTCCTGTACATGCCAGTTGAAGGCACGCCATTTGTCGGGGAGCGGATTGAGAGGCATCACATCCTCGGTAAAGCCATCGATCTGGATATTGTTGCGATCGACAAATACCGTGAGATTTTGGATCTTTTCTTTTGCAGCGAGCATGATGGCCTCCCAGTTTTGCCCTTCGTCGAGCTCCCCATCTCCGGTGAGACACACGATCTTTCTCGATGAGGTGCGACCATTGTCGAGCCGGTCAGCGAGTGCCATCCCTACTGCCTGAGAGAGTCCTGCACCGAGTGGTCCAGAGCTGTTTTCGAGACCCCTCAGCCATTCACGATGTGGGTGACCCTGTAGTCGTGAGCCGAATTTTCGCAGAGTCTTGAGCTCTTCTACCGGGAAAAATCCACGATGTGCCATAGTCGCATAGAGGACCGGACAGATATGACCATTTGAAAGGACGAGGAGATCGCGCTTTTCCCATTCTGGATTTTGTGGATCAAGCGAGAGACCTTTGAAAAATAGATACGTAAAGATGTCTGCCATGTCGAGTGGCCCTGCGGTGTGCCCCGATTTTGCCTCGATGAGCATGTCGATGATAGACCTGCGTATCGAGCGAGCAGTTTTTTCTAGGTGAAGGACTTCTTCTTCGGTCATCATTCCCCAATTATACTATGGAACTCGTCTATTGTTTGGGGGATATTTTCTGATTCAAAGATAGCAGAACCGACAACCAGTCGATCCGCGTGAATGAGCGCAGCATTTTCAAGCGTCACACCGCCATCTACAGACACAGGAAGATCTGGATACATGTCTTTTACCTCGTGCACCTTGTCGATCACTGATTCGTTAAATGCATGCCCTTGTTCTCCGATCTGGTTTATCCCCATGAGCTGTACAAAATCCACTCCCGGTTGGAGGACCACATCCTCGTCTATTTTAAAAGCGAAACCGATCTCGACGATCCCCTGCATCATACTCATACATTCTGCGAGCTTTTCGGTGCTCTTTGGGTGGATGATGATACGTTTTGCACCGACCGTGATCCATTCCTGGATGATCTCCTCTGGGTTTTTACACATCAAATGTATTTCAAAATCTACCTCTTCCCAGCCTGGCATACCCTGTTTCTCCTCGAGAATCTCTGCAAAATTGTCATCTGCTTTTTTGTAGGGCCAAGTGGCAGTAGGGGTAAACTGTCCATCACAGATATCGATCTGGACCGTAGTGGCATAGCCTTTTACCAACTCTATCTTTTCTGATAGATCAGCAAAGTCTCGCGGTAGTATAGCGGGTATTATTTCCATGTTAGTTATCTAGCTCTTTATTTCGTCGTGCATATTTCTCATCTCCTGAAAATGCAGTCGAAAGCCATAGGTCGATGGCTGCTTTGGTGTCGATATCATTTACGAACCGCGCTCCGATAGAAAGCACATTTGCATCATTGTGCTCACGAGAGAGTTTTACAATGTCTGTATTTCCTCCATAGTACACCGCAGCACGCACTCCTTTGTACCGGTTACATACCTGTGCCTCCCCCTGTCCTGATCCGCCAAAGACAATTCCCTTTAACTCTGGGTTTTGAGAGATTTTGTAGGCGAGTGGTGAAAGAATTTTTGTAAAATCATCGAGTGGATCGAGCGTGTCTGCACCAAAATCCTCTACATCGTATCCTTTTTCGATGAGATACTTTTCTATAGTATTTTTGAGCTCATATCCTGCGTGATCTGCTCCGATAAGTATGGTTTGTTTCATTTCTGTATAAGGGTTAATAGTCCGAGTAGTGGGGTGAATTTTTGATCTAGTGCAGTAATTTGCTTCCCAACAACTTTTAATTCATTTTCCACAGCACCTAATCTTGTTTCAACACCGCCAAATCGCTCTTCGACCATCATAAATCTCGCATCCATCTCTTCCGAAAGGTCTGTGATGCTACCTCGTAGAGAATTGTAAGAAAACTCTACAGCTTCCTTTAGATTCTCTACCTTTTCATCTATAAAGTCAAAGCGTTTATTCACCTCTTCAAAACGTATTTCCATGTACTCTATTTTAGCATCTTGCAATGCAAAACGCTTGAGGGTCTATTTTAACAAAAACGTAGCGCGGACCGTGACCATCACATCTTTATCCACAGTCGAGGTATCATACTGTCCATAATCCGCTATTTCATTTGAATTTGGTTGTGTGACCTGGACCACCCCGCTACTTGCTATCTTTAGCTTGCCCACCGACTGTCCAGTAGACTTTGCGATCTCGACTGCACGAGCCCGCGCGTCGACGACGGCTTTACCGAGAAGCTTTACACGGAGCTCTGGGAGATTCGACACTGAATACTGAGGTGATTCAGGAGAAAATGCCACTCCTTCCTGCGCGAGAGCAGTCATGTTTTCTGAAATAGTTTTGATACGATCTACTTCTTTGCTATTTACAGTGACGATCTGGCGGATATTTACCTGGCGGGTAGAGTTTGGTCCCCAGTAGTCTTCGTTAAATACTGGCGAGACATTGATCTCTTCTGGAGCAACACCATTTTTAGCGAGAAATGCCTTTATCCGTGCGGTATTATCCGAGATCTTTGCGTATGCAGTGACTGCTTCTTCTGGTGATACAACTTTGTTGGTACTGATTCCCCATTTTACGAGATCGGCTTTTACGGTCTCCTTTGTCGAGCCGGTGACTGAGAGCGTATTGTCGAGAGAACGGACTTTGTAAAAAGTCGTAGCGCCAACCAGTGTGGCAAGGATCATCGCCACTCCGAGGACTACTGCTCCATTTGTATCTTTAAAAAAGTTTTTCATGAATTATTCGGTTTGCGGTGCGGCGGCAGGAGCCAATGCTGTATCTTTAGCATAAAAATATCCAACAAGTCCCGCGAGCACAACGATCACGATTAGCAAAATGACATTAACGATTCCTTTTTGATAGTTCATGCTATAAGTATATCAAAGGATCGAGCAGAATTTATCCCCTCTTTTTGTAGATACCGATAGCAAATCCGACTAGAGTCGAAATGATGAGTGGAGCTGCCCAACGAGTAAGTATTTTAGGAAACGGATAGTAACTTACTATTGGATTCGATTCTACCAAATTACAGTAAAAGCTCTTTGGTGGATTTGATCCAATATACTGTGAACACGACATGGACAAGGCATAAGACAAAAGGACTACTGTAATACCGACGCCAAACCCCATTACTGTGTATTTCATGTTTGTATTATACCAACTTCCCCGCTTTCACCACATGCTCTACGAGTGTATGCGTATACCCCATTTCATTGTCATACCATCCCATCACCTTTACGAGATTTCCACCAACAACGCGCGTGAGTGCGAGATCAGCGATACTAGCGTGAGGATTTCCGAGGATGTCCTTAGATACCAAAGGCTCTTCGGTCACCGTAAATACTCCTTTCCATCGATCTGAACCTGCCGCTGCTTTGAGCGCTGCATTTACCTCCTCAGCTGTCGTATTTTTCTTTAAAATAGCGGTGACATCTACAATAGACCCTGCAACTACTGGCACACGGATAGAAATACCATCAAATAGTCCTTTCAAATGAGTTGCCACTTTGGTAACTGCGACAGCCGCACCAGTAGAAGAAGGCACGATATTCATCGCGGCAGCACGTCCTTCTCGAAAATCCTTTTTATTTGGACCATCGACGATAGACTGGCTCGCGGTGTATGCATGGACCGTGTTTAGAAGTGCTTTTTCTACACCAAAGACCTCATCGAGAATAGCGATCAAAGGACTACCTGCATTTGTCGTACAAGAAGCATTTGAGGTGATCGCGCATGTTCCCATTTTATCCTCATTCATCGCCATCAAAATAGTTTCGCCCTTCACCGCGCCCGTCTCGTCCTCTTTTCCTGGAGCAGAGATGACTACACGCTTTGCACCTGCAGTGATATGGACCTGAGCTTTTGCGTATTCGGTAAATAGTCCCGTAGACTCGACAACAACATCGATATCGAGCTCTTTCCATGGGAGCTTTGTAGGATCTTTTTCACTCACATATTTTACTCCTTCGAGGGTACAATCGCTTTTGCCATAGGCTGTGTCGTATTTCAAAAGGTATTCGAGGTTCTTGATATCACCGAGGTCATTGACTGCAACTATTTCTATCTCTGGTCGTGTCTTTGCAATTCTAAAAAAAGCTCGTCCGATTCTCCCAAAGCCGTTTATGGCAACGCGTATTTTTTTCATGGGTTTATTATATCAAGGTTTGACTTTGGATACCATTTTGGTAGAGTTTAATCACTTGCGAGGTTCAATTCCTCTCTTCGGCACTATAGCTGGGGGCAAGGGCAAAGTCCGCTTCGGCGGATTTTTGCTTTTAGGGTAGTACACTTACAAAATAAAGCGGTCCCCTGGTATTACTACAAACAACTACCCTTGGAGATTCATTGAAACCAACAGACCAGTACCTGACACCCTTTTTCTCTCTTACTTCATAGACTTTATCTGCATTTTTGATTATATAAGTAACATAAGGTAACAATTTAAATCTTTTGATTTGATCTGGGATGGCTCGATTTTTTCTTCCCTTTCTCAAAATATGAGTGAAGCCGGAATTAGTAAAATGTATTTTCCTGCCCTCTAGGATATAGCAATGAACGGGTCTCAGTTCGAAATAGAACTTTCTTGAGAAATTTAAAATTGTTTCATAATTGTCCATTTCCCCACCATAGCAAATGAGAGATAAAATTCTGATAACAAAAAATTAACAGAAATGTTATTTCGGTCTGTGTAAAAACGACAGAGCCCCTCTTCGCGAGGGGCCTGATATTTAACGGACCTACAGGAAGTAGGTTGCTACAAACGGTGGGATGGCCACTGCCAGGCCTCCGTACTGTATCCACATTGATCGGCGTGACAGCGGGTCACCGGTTGTAAATCGGTCCACCTCGTGTCGGAAAAAGTGGAGTGCCACGAGGAGTCCGAACAGTCGGATACCAAACATGCTACTACTGTGCTGGTCGACCACCGTGACCTGGCCAAGCATCGGGTGGATGACCGATGACCAGGGTGGCACAATGATCATGAGCCAGACGACGGGACCAAAGGTACATACAAAAACCGTACCATACAGAATGAGGAGTGGTGTAAACCACAAGACAGTGAGTACGCCGTTATATACGGACGCAAAGAGATCGAGAGGGCTGTTCATAGGTGGAAGGGATCTAGCAAGGCATATTAGCACAAAAGCCCTAAATATGTAATACTGTCAATATGTCAGTAGAAAAAGCCCTCAAATCAAGTAAATTAAAGGTGACCAAGGCCCGCCTCGCAGTGGGTACTGCCCTCGAGCGTGCCGGCATGCCACTCAAGATCGAAAGTCTCTTTGAACTCCTCCCTGAAAAGCCAGATCTCACTACTATATATAGAATCCTCGAACAATTTGAAAAAGTAGGCCTCGTCCGCCAGGTAGACCTCCGTCACGGACACACGCACTACGAGTGGGGACACGCTCATCACATCACCTGCGAGTCATGTGGCACTGTATTCCCCATCGAAGAAAAAAGTATAGAAAAAACATTGCATACAGTCGCCGACAAATACAAAAAAGAGATCATGATCACTGATCATGCGCTCGAATTTTTTGGAATCTGTAAAAAGTGTCGCTAACGGTTGTAGTCGTCTGCCACTCGGACGATGTCTGCCTCGTCAAAGTTCCCTGTAGCGATCTCGAGGAAAACGCACGGGCCTTTTACTCGATGGAGTACATTGTGATCGATGGTATACTCGTCCCCCTTTTTTCCAGCAAATATTTGATCCCCGATCATGATAGTCCCCGAGTCAGTGAGGATTTTCCAAAACTCTACGCGGTTCTTGTGATACTGAAGACTGAATTCTTCCCCATCATTTACCGTGATCATCTTTACCGTACTCGGTTCATTTAGAGTAAATCGCTCAAAGTCTCCCCACGGGCGCTGTTCTTTATATATTTCCATGATTTAAAAATTGTTTTATCCACTCCTCGGTCTCGGTCGGATCCTTTACCTGGACTGTGTCCACACCAGCGGCTTTTGCTGTTTCGTCATTGCCGCCTGGATACAGCGCATCGCCCACATAGACCACTGCTTCCTTTGGAATTTGCAGGAGTTTTGTCACCTCATCGATACCAAAATGCTTGTCGTATCCTTTTTTGGTGATATCGAGCGTCGTCATACCGCCGATCGATATGGTGTAGTTTGGAATTTTTTTATCCAAAATACCTTTTATGAGCTTTCGTTTTTCCTGGTTTGGATCAAAATCACGCTTTACCCCTATCGGCGCACTCTGACCGAGTGCTGAAAAAGAGATCTGCGAGCCTCGGTTTTCCACACGCTCTCCAAATGCATTTGGTAGTTTTATACCTGATTCCTGGATCGCATACTCGACCGCAGAGAGGATCTCAGCCTTTTCTGGATCAGACAAAAGATACTCATACTCCTTCTTCCAGCCGTGTTCGTAGGTATAGAGGGCGGTGCCATTTGTCGGGAGGAGGTATAGATGGGCGAGTTCCTTTGGCTCGGCGTGCATATGGTGGACAAACTGATTTGCGAGCTGACTGTATGAGGCCCCAGAGATGACCGCCACCTTTACTTTTTCCAAAAGTCCACGCAAAAGTGCTGCCATACTAGGGTTCAGCGGTTGTTTGCTCTCTGCAAGCGTTCCATCGAGATCAAATATGATAAGTCGTTTCATTTATCCCCAATTATACACCTAAAAAATGATATAATAAAGCAAATGCTTCGACCGATAGCTGTCACTACGATAAAACGCAGCGTTGTGGTCCTTTACCATGAGATCAAGCATACTCCGACTAGGACAGAACACTCCTTGCGATACAGTACCAGTACCAACGGTACTGATTTTTCGCTCGCAAAAGAAGAAATAATCCTCAAAACAAAGACAAATAAACCAGAAAAACTAGAACTCTGTAGTGATTGGAAACTTTCAAAGCTCGGCTCGAGCTATGTACTCTCGTATGTACGTGACAAAAGTGTGTCAGTGCAGGCATTTAGTACCGATGGAAAGTCGTATATAGTAAAAACAGAACAAAAGAGTGCTTTTGCAAAAAGCATCGCTCACTGGAACACCACCTATGTCGCATACAAAGGTGATTTTGAGATCACGACCAGCCTTTCAAAGGATCTTTCCGCCTGGAAGGAGACCGGTGCACTCGTCCTCTCCCCTCGCCGAGGATTTTTTGACTCTGGACCACTCTATGTCATCGGATCACACACCATGGTCGGCGGTATTCTCGTAGTGTATGGCTCACGCCGCCGAAATATCGTCGTCGGTGCTGCCCTTTTTTCTCACAAAGATCCACATCGCATCATCTGGCGCTCAGAAAATACCCTTTTTGAAAAAGAATTCCCGAGCGAACAAAAGTGGCAAGCATTCGGAACTCTGTTTTGGAAAGACGTCGTATGGCTCTATATCGGTTCCGAGTCAGGTGAGATAAAAACATTTAACCTCCCCCAGGTAGTGCGTGCACAGAGTGTAGAATCGCTCAAAAGGGTTGCGCACAATCCAGTCCTTGCGCCGCATCATGAAAATGACTGGGAAAACGAAGCTGTGTTTAATCCTGCAGCATTTGCGGATAGTGAGCATGTCCACCTCCTCTATCGTGCTGTCGGTGGCGAAGGGTTGTCAGTCATGGGATATGCAAAAAGTCCTGACGGACTGCATTTCAAACGCGCACACGGGGCACCTGTGTACAAGCTCGGCAGTAGTCAGGGATATGAGCGTATTTTTTATCCATCCGGTGGAGGCTCTGGTGGATCCGAAGATCCTCGTGCGGTCGTCATCGATGATCGTGTATATGTGACATACGTATACTTTGGTGGATGGGATTCTATGCGAATGGCACTCACCTCTATTTCCCTAAAAGACTTTCGAGCAAAAAAGTGGAACTGGTCAAAACCCACCTTCCTTTCTCCACAGGGTGAAATGCATAAAAACTGGGTATTTTTTCCGGAAAAAATAAAAGGCAAATATGCCATACTACACGGAATTGTTCCCGAGATCATGGTTGATTACATCGATGATTTAAAAAAGATAAAAATCATTCACAGTCCACGACTCGTCGGTCCACAACCTGGACGAAAAAACTATTGGGACAACAAGATCCGTGGAGCAGGACCGCCGCCGATAAAAACTCCGCACGGTTGGCTCCTCTTGTATCACGCAGTAGACGTGTATGACCCGCATCGCTACAAAATTGGTGCGATGCTCCTCGATTTACAGGATCCTACAAAAATTTTATATCGTTCTTCTCGCCCTATTCTCTGCCCTGATATGCATTATGAAAACGAGGGCAAGCCGGGTATCGTCTATGCATCAGGTGCCATCGTAAAGGATGGTAGACTATTTATATATTACGGTGGTGGCGATAAAGTAGTCTGCACGGCGACCGCAGATTTACAAGAATTTTTAAAAGAATTGATGACTGGTCACGATATCCACCTCGAAGTCACCACTAATCTACAAATATAATGTTCACCGTACGACGCGAAGAAGAAAATCCGATCCTCCAGCCACACCCGAGTACTTCGTGGGAGTGTTTTGGTGCGTTCAACCCGAGTGTCGTTCACGATGGCACGCATGTTCACATGGTCTATCGAGCACTCGGCACACCAGAGTTGCTCGAGCCAAAGATGAATGACTTTTCAACGATCGGATACTCAAAGAGTCGCGACGGAGTACATTTTTCTAAACATACACAGCTTTTTAAACCACAGTACGAATGGGAAAAGTTTGGCTGCGAGGATCCACGTATCACTTTTTTTGAAGGAAAATACTATATTTTCTATACTGCCCTCTCAAAATATCCATTTGCTGCATCAGGGATAAAGGTGGCGGTGGCGATCACTACTGATTTTAAAACATTCGAACGCCATCTCGTCACTCCATTCAATGCAAAGGCCATGGTCCTTTTTCCAAAACGCGTCAATGGGAAAATAGTTGTGATGTTTAGCATCCACACAGACATGCCACCGGCACGTATCGCGGTAGCCGAGCTCGATGATATAGAACATCTCTGGTCAAAAAAGTTTTGGGAAAACTGGTATACCGACTGGCAGAGTCAGACGATCGATGTACGACGCCTCCCTGAGGATCACGCCGAGGTAGGAGCGGTTCCGATCGAGACTCCCGAGGGCTGGCTCATCCTGTACTCGCATGTTGGTGACTATTTTTCTGATAAAAAAGTATTTGGTATCGAGGCACTTCTGTATGCAAAGAACAATCTGAACATGATCCTCGGTCGCACTCGAGGTCCGATGATCGTACCCGAGGAAAGCTATGAAAAAAACGGGGTTGTTTCAAACATTACATTCCCCACTGGAGGATACATCAAGAACGACTACCTTCATATATATTATGGTGCAGCAGACACCGTGAGTGCAAAAGCGACGGTCTCCCTCCCGCATCTCCTCGACACCATCATGCCGAGTCGAAACGAGGCTATCGTCACACGTTCAAAGCACAACCCGATCCTTGCCCCATTTGCAGAGCATCCATGGGAGAACAAAGCGGTCTTTAACCCTACCGCAATCGAGATCGAAAAAACCATATACATCCTCTATCGTGCGATGGGTAATGACGATGTATCGACGGTAGGACTCGCGCTTTCAAAAGACGGCGAAACGATCACCGAGCGCCTCCCATACCCTATATATGTACCACGCAAAGGGTTTGAGACAAAAGGCTGTGAGGATGCTCGTATCGTCCGCATCAAAGACATGCTGTACATCACCTACACTGCGTACAACGGTGTCGATGCACCACGCGTCGCGGCGAGCAGTATATCGGTAAAAGATTTCCTCGCACGAAAGTTCGATGCCTGGTCAGAACCGATGATCGTCACTCCTGACGGTGTCGATGACAAGGACAGCACCATTTTACCCGAGACACACAACAAGCACTACATGTTCGTCCACCGCATCGGGATCAATGTCTGTGCTGATTTTCTCCCCTCACTTGATTTTGCAAAAAACAGAGTAAACAAATGTATCGAGATCCTCCGACCTCGTCACGGTATGTGGGATGGAAAAAAGTTGGGCCTCGCAGGACCACCACTCAAAACCAAAAAGGGCTGGCTCTGGCTATACCACGGCATATCACAACGTGGGACATATCGCCTCGGTGCTGCACTCTTTGATCTCAATGACCCGACGAGACTGATCTCACGCCTCGCCGATCCGATCCTTTCTCCCGAGACTACCTATGAGCTCTACGGACAGGTGGACAATGTAGTCTTCCCCTGTGGAGCAGTGATCCGTGGTGACACACTCTATATATATTATGGCGGAGCTGACTCGGTGACAGGGGTCGCAACCATGAGTGTCTCACGCATCCTCGATGCATTGTTGAAGTAACGGTGAAGTAGGAGTACAATACGAGAGAACCCCCTGATCTCCTCATGAAAAAAATTACCTTTATCGGTGCGGGTCAACCAACCGCTGATGTGGTATTCAACCGTCACAAAAGCCCATTGTCAGGTCTGACAGAACAGGGCCGTCAACAGATTGAAGGTGCAGCTCTGTACATCGGCACCATAGACCACTTGATCGCTACGTATGAACCAGACGTATGCGAGAGTGCACGGATCATCATGGGAACTCGATTCCCGACGAACACTACCTTCATCCATGAACTTGGGATGGGGGTGGGGCGTCCTAGTGGATGGACGGACACGGCAGCACGCGAACTGTGGCTCGCTATGCAGCGTCTATGTTCACCGTCAGCATCAGTAGCCGTCATCATTCGCGCGGACCTGATACCTAGTATCATTCGCGCACTCTGCAAGGGCTACCAATATTCCGAAGAGATCCTCGATCGGCTCGATCGTTCGCGGATCAATTTCGGCTACAGTTTCACCATTGCATTTGGGAACTGACGGCACTACCACCATTTTTCACGAGCCCCGCATACGCTGCGGGGTTTCACTTTTATATCTGTATATCTCCGTACCCTTCTTTAACCATATCTTCTTTCGGGACAAATCTCATCGCAGCAGAATTCATACACCATCGTTCTCCTCCGTTTGGTCCATCATTAAATACATGCCCGAGGTGTGAGTCTGCGATCTTTGATCGGACCTCGGTGCGCTTTGTACCTAGTGTATTATCCTCATGCAGTGTCACGGCATCTGGTTGTATCGGTTTGGTAAACGAAGGCCAGCCAGTACCTGAGTCGTATTTGTCTTTTGATGAAAATAATACTTCACCAGAAACGATATCGACATAAATCCCTTCTCTCTTATTGTCCCAGTACTCATTGTCGAATGGCTTTTCAGTCCCATTTTCTTTTACCACATAATACTGGATGTCAGTGAGGCCAGATGCTTTTTTGATGTATTCATTTCGTCCCGACGCATTGCGATAGTACGTGTAGCGTACTGGACTTTTTTTATAAAAATCCTGATGGTACTCCTCTGCAGGATAAAAGTCTGGGCGTGGAAGGATCGGAATCGGCAATCCTTTTGCGACCTCACGTGCTATTTTCTCCTCCTCTTCATTTTCAAAATATATTGCTGCAGAATACTGCACTCCGCGATCGACAAATGAACCCGTCGTATCGTTTGGATCTGCATGAGTCAAAATATGTTCAACGAGTTTTTGATATGAGATTCTACTGGAATCATATGGGACTTGTACCACCTCGCGGTGACCACCTTTGGCATAGTTTTCATACGTCGGGTTTTCTGTCGTCCCACCCGCATAGCCCGAAACGACATCGCCCACACCTCTCAGTTTTTCAAAATCTGCCTCCACACACCAAAAGCATCCTCCCGCAAAGAGAGCAGTACTGTCCGTGATGACCATTTCTTGTGCTGTTTCTGGTTTGTCTTTCCAAATATTGAGATACACTCCCGCATAGTGCACAACGACATACAGAAAGAAAATATATCCAACGACACAGGTGATGACCGTGAGTGCTACTGTATTTATGATCTCGTTTCTACGGCGCTTTGCTTCGTCGATGGTACAGATGCCCTTTTTTCGTCTAAAATACAAAACCAGAGCGATTGTCATAGCGATGAGTCCAGCGATACGGAAAAGCCATTTGTATTCACCGTAGAGAGTATCAGCAAGAGAGGTGGCAAATCCTAGGGTTCCGATGCCAAACACCACGAGAATCACAGGAGAAAGACAGCAGAGCGAGGCGATGACGACAGGGATAGAACTAATTTTAAAAATTTCTTTGAGGTTCATAGCGAAAGTATAGCACTTACAATGACCGCGTATAACACTTGACAGTACTATACTTGTAATGTAATTTGTTATTTAGATATCAAAACCAAACACCAGGTAAAACTATGATCGAGTTCCCAATTCGTCACTCTGGCCATAAATTTGTATTCCTGATCGAACCTGAGACCGTCGGCCGTCTGTCCGAAAAACATTTTCCACAGACCCTTGAAAACGTAGCTTCACAGTTTACTCGCTGGAAAAAAGTTAGCGATCTATTTATCGAAATTTGCCAGAATGAAGAGCTCCTTCCCAAAAAAGTTCACGAGCTTGCAGCCATTAGAAGAATGATGCGCGTATTTGAAATCGATTTTGACCAACCTATTGGTTGTGCGGACACAGATGTCCGAAGTAAGTACAAGATCGATGATCTCGAAGAACACACTCCAAACAAATCTTCACAGGTCATGCGAGTAAAGCCGAGTCGCACTGACCTAAAGGCCCCACTCACCAAAAAGCTGTCAGTGAGGTGCGAAGTTAACCCCAAGAAAAACGCGACTATCGTGATCATCCTTAATTTTTACCCTGGACCCAGTATCGGCCCAATTAAGGGCGATATCACGGAGTCCAGAGGAATAGTCATGTTTGCTCCCAATCATCCAGGTGAGAGCTGACCGGTATCTCCCCACACCAAAGCCCACCACTTCGCACGATCTGGTGGGTTTTTTCTTTGCCTTGACTCACAAGATAAATTATAGTAAAAAGATGTAGTCAGTAAACAGAAACAAGAAGAAGAAAGGAAGTTTGTGTCGAGATTCAAAAATTGTAGTTTGGTGTTTGTCCAACACGCCCAGGCCAAAACAGCATCTGACGACAAAATGAGGATACTCACCCATGAGGGGCGACGCCAGGCCATTGGGCTCATGGAGGAGCTCGCGGGGATGAGGTTCGATGAGGTCATCGTATCCCCCGCTGTCAGGACCAAGCTCACAGCTGGTCTGATCGTAGGCAACGACTACTCATCAAGAATCCATGAGTTCGAATCCATGTATGGATCACTCAATCCATCAGACCACCGGGAACTACTGGAGATGTTTGGAGATCTCGGTTACAGCAGAGCCCTGGTTCAATACCTCAACCACGGGAATAGCGCAGCCTTGCGACGACTCACCGCTGAATGCATCCTCGACATCAAGGAGGAACTCGGTGACACTGTCGACAACGAGACGATTCTGTTTGTGGGTCATCCGGTCCTCTTGAGCGGGCTCATTTACTACATGTTCGAGGAGCCAGCAGTCAAGAAGTTGGCTCTCACCCATGTTTTCGGCGAATGCGGAGCGATCCGTGTCGACACCAACGTCCACGGCGAAGCAGATGCCAAGATCGTAGGACGAGTCAATGCCGATCGCCATGGCGAAGCAACCACGGCAGTCGTGAACTGATCCTCACCGGAGCGCAGAATGTGCTCTTCACACCCACCATGTCTCGGACCTCTGGTGGGTTTTGTTTTTATACCATTTTTTTGGACACATTGACTTTCAGAGAAAATAATCTCGCATTACTTATCCACAGACACAAAATAAATGCATAGGGTATATACTTCTAACACAAAACCGCCTCTTGTAAAGACGGTTTCGTGTGAAGTTTATTAAAAACTTTATATGCCTCCGTAGTTCAAGTGGATAGAACCCCGGGATACTAATCTGGAGATTCAGGTCCGATTCCTGACGGAGGCACAAGTAAATTTTCAATATCCTAAATTTGTCCCTACATTATGTCATATAATGCCATGTACGATATGTATATCTGTGGATAACATCAAATACTAGTTGATATTTGGTAAAAGTCAATGAAGTGCGGTTACTGAAGGATTACAATGCCCTTTTCACAGTCTACAGTGATCCTGTCCCCACTTTTGATCAACTTGGTAGCACTTTTTGTCCCAGTAATACATGGCTTCTTCATCTCCCTCGCAATAATCGCAGCATGGCACGTTATACCACCATCGTCAGTCACAAACGCACTAGCTTTGTACATAATCGGCACATAGAGCGGTGTGGTCATGGGCGCAACGAGGATGTCACCTTCGTTTAATTTGTGAAAATCGTTGGGTGAGAGGATGATCTTTGCGATACCTTTTACATTCCCCTTGTACGCAACTGTCCCTTTTAGTTCGGTTACCTTTTCCACCTGCTCCTCAGTATATTCAAAATTATTTTCCTTTAGAAAATCCTCCCACGATCCTTCTACATAGTTTCCTGAATAGAAAATAAAAGAAGGCCTGACGGGAACGTGTGCAGTCGCTGTATAAAATGGTTCGACGAGCGCATCGATCATAGTGCGATACTCGGTACTGATAGCAATCACTCTGTCTTTGTGTACCGGATCCATATCATCGATCCAGGTATTCGTCACAAAATACGGCACCATCGCATGACAGTACACCTGGGCAAAGGCATCGATATTTTGCATATCTTTTTTGAACACTGCTATCTTTTCTCTACAGAGCTCAATATTCTTTTCAAAGTTAGGAGAGTAGGCATAGGCAAACATGAGTGGCTTCAGTCGTACCATATCGTCTTCGGAACGGATCGAGTCCATACGCACACCGTCGTATCGCATGATGTAGTGGCGAAATGAGTCGCCGATGAGATCACGGAGATACACCGTCTGCGCGAGCGAGGCGCCCTCAAACATCGGTGGAGCGACGTAGCGGGTGCCGATTTTTTTGAGGGTAATCATGAGATAAATATAGCATTTTGTGACTATACTAGAGGTACTTGTAGTTATATATAATTTGTGTTATAATATGTAAGTTAGCGTTTCAACAAAACAAGACAGTTCTCCACATGAAACCAAGAAAAATTCTTTGCGTCTGCGTCGGCAATGCCGACCGCAGTCCAGCCATGGCTGCAACACTGAAGATGTACCTGAATTGCAGTGGTGTTGAACCGATCCTCTGCCAAAGCGCAGGCCTAAGTGAGAATGCATCCAAAGGTGGCCCAGCACCTGAGCACGTGCAAGTCGCGTGCAAGCGGCTCGGCCTTGATCTGAGTGGCCACAAGCGCCGCCACATCAGCTCAGTAAATCTTCAGGACTTCGACCTCATTATCACCGTGAACGACGAGGTCGCCGCCAAAGTTGTCGAGGCCGGGGCGGATGTGAAAAAGGTGTACAACGCCAACATCCCCAACCCATGGCCTGTCCAGTTCCAGGAGGACTACGATCAGACGTTCGCATTGATTATGAGTGCCATGTACCGCGTCGTGTGCCGTTACTTCTCGTAAGGAGCAGAGGCTCCACAAACCAGCCCGACCAGACGAGTTCTGGTCGGGCTGAATTATTTTATGATTTTGACTACGCCAGCATTTGCATCAACTTCAACTATGTCTCCATCCTTAAATACTTTGGTTGCTATTTTGGTACCGATTACACAAGGTTTTTTCATTTCTCGAGCCACAATAGCTGCATGACAGGTGACACCTCCCTCATCCGTAACAAATGCTGATGCGAGCTTCATTATAGGCACCATCTCAGGAGTAGTCATACTTGTTACAATAACATCTCCTTCTTGAACCTTACTGAAATCATTCGCACTCCATATCAATCTCACGTTACCTTTTACATTACCCTTGCACGCAATAGTTCCCTTTACTTGCTTTGCGGACTCAATTTCTTCCTTAAAAAAGCTTTTGATCGTTTCCGATTCTTCGCCATGAAGACAACGTACGATTCCCTCGTCCATAAGTACAGAACAATCTTTTATACGCTGATCGAGGATGGATTTGTCTGGAATCTTATTTATCAACACTTCCTGTGCATTGCACTCTAGAAATTGAGTATAAGAAAGACCTAACGTATTAGCTTTAGCCTTTAGCATCGGCACCGCGAGATACTGTGCTCTATTCATCGTGTCGGTCCGGTGAGTACGGTAGTAAATAATGAATTGAAATATATCTACCAAGACGGACTTATCCCCGAGAATTTTCTTCGCATAGTCAATGTCATTCTTTAATTTACTCTTGTTCTCCGCATACTCTGCCAAGAACTTCTCTTTATTAATTGTCTTTAATTTTTCTTCTGCCTCCTCAACTGTATAATGCGTGTCTTCACCATATCGAGCTTTGAGCCACTCATATTTTTTAACATGACTACTGATATCTGAGGCTAATACAAGGTCATATTCTTCCTTCTTATAAAAATTATCTTGATACGGGACATTTAGGCGCGACATCATCTCTTCAGCTTCTGTTGACGGTAGTTTTTCTAAAAGTGCATTGCGTAAAGCAGCCTCTGCTGGTTTTTCTACTGCATACACCAGGTTCAATGTCACCATATAATTATGGTAAGCGCGCGCAAATGATTCAAAATCAATCGTCGTTGCATTTATAAAATCTGTTTCTCTTTTATCAAATTCACCTTTTACCCACTCGAGTTTATCGGGGTCCATCCATGATTGCAGCGCGAGATTCCCACCAACGTCAACTTCTCTCCTGCTGTAGTACCAGACATCATCTACATGGGCCATATGCAAGTAGTGAAAAGATTCTTTGAGTACATTCGCAAATACTTTCTCATCTCTATACCCTAGACATACCAAAGTACAAAACAAAACAGGATATGGTCTCCTCACAGTCTTTAGATATTCTTCTTTTTTAAGCATATTATTTTATTACCTTTACTATACCCTTTTCTGCATCAACTTCAACTAGGTCGCCGTCTTTGGGATCTTTCCATTATTTTTTAGCTAATGTCGTAATCGGTCGACTCTGTACTATATAAAACTTCCCCCCTTCATATGCCCATTCGATATCACACGGAAAACCATAGTGCTCTTCAATATGTAAAATAATCTCTGCAAGTTCGAGGACCTGAGCATCGGTGAGTACTTGAGAGCTCGCTTGTGGTTCTGGTATATCTCTCCACTCATTTCCTCCACCTTCGACACGATACAGTGCACGCTCCTGAGTCGAGACATTTACGTCGATTGTTTTTCTCGACTCCTTCTCCACCACATAGCTATCTGGTGTGACCGATCCAGAGACGATCGCTTCGCCGAGACCAAAGCCTGCTTCGATAATGAGCTGATTGTAGTCCTCGGTTACTGGGTGCACAGAGAAAGCGATACCTGAGAGCTCAGAGTTCACCATCTTTTGGACAACAACGGCTACAGAGATCTTTGTGGTGTGTAGTCCTTTTTCAAAACGATAGAAGATGGCGCGAGGAGTAAAGAGCGATGCCCAGCAGTGTTTTACTTTTTCCAAGACTCCGTCTTTTGTAATATTCAAATAGCTCTCGAGCTGTCCTGCCCATGCATGATCCATCCCATCCTCCGCAGTTGCCGATGAGCGTACTGCGACATATTGTGTATCGAGCTCTGCAAAAGATTTTAAGATATCAGTCTCTATATCCTTTGGCATGTCTTTTGAGAGGATCAGCTCTTTTATCTTTTCACTCGCTGCTTCGACGGTGTGAATCGCGCGATGATCGACAGAGTCGAGGATGGCATCAATCTCCTGCACGAGGTCGGTTTCTTTTATAAATTGTTCAAAAGAGTTTGAAAGCACCACAAAGCCCGGTGGCACTGGTATCCCTGCTTGTGACATTTCACCGAGAGAGGCGCCTTTCCCACCCGCTATATCTGCGTCTCCTTTTGATAGTTTTGAAAAATGTCGGACGAGTTCCATGGGCATACTATATCACAAGCCGTCAATGTGATGCTACAATAACCCCAGAATGCAAACTAAAGCTAATGCTGTCGGTGGTGGACGAGGCGTCTTTATCGCTGTCCATCTGATCGGTCTCATTGGACCGTTCTTCGTCGGGATAGACTGGCGTGCTGTCACGGCCTGTTTCCTCTCGTACTACGTACGCATGTTCTTTGTCACCGGTTTCTTTCATCGACTCTTTTCGCACCGAGCATGGAGTCCTCGAGGGCCTGAGTGGTGGAGGAAATTCGTAGTGGTGGATATCATAGGATTCTGCTGCATGACTGTATGCCAGAAATCTCCGAAGTGGTGGTCTCCCGGCCACCGTACACATCACCGATACACGGAGATACCTGGAAAAGATCCTCATACCAGTTATGGTTATGATAGCCTGTGGAAAGGTCTCTGGATGCAACACATCGGATGGATATTCGATGAGAAAAACGATGGCTACGATCCAAGCAAGATCAGGGACCTCGATAGAGACTACCCTGGACTCGCTCGGTACGATACCTTTTGGGGGATGATCATCCCGCCCGTCCTATTTGCGACGATGATCTTTCTCGTCGGTGCCACGATGGGTATCGGACTCAAGATGCTCGTCTGGGGATTCTTCACATCCACCGTCCTCCTGTACCACGGCACCTTTGCCATCAACTCGCTCGCTCATCACCTGGGCACACAGCGATACACGGACACGGGAGATGACAGTCGCAACTCCCTCCTCCTCGCCATCATCACCATGGGCGAAGGGTGGCACAACAACCACCACAAACACCAACACCGTCTCGCCCAGGGCGAAACGCGGTTTGAGAAAATGTTTGACTGGACCTACCTCATCCTCCGATCTGCGGAGATCTGCGGACTCGTGACGATCAAGCGATGAGGAACAACGCAACGCCGCCGGACCCTGGGTCCGGCGGTTATTTTTTATTTCTTTATGCCTTTATAAAACAAATATCCACCAGCAAACATGATCCCGAGCCCAACGATCGGTAGTCCCACAGAGAGGAGCAGTGACTTGTTCGACACATCGAGCCGCGATCCGAAAAATACCAAGGTACTCGATATGATGAGGAGAAGTGTCATGATGATAGGGATAAATTTGCGATACGGGATCTGTGTGAGCCCAGCACCATACGACACCACCTCAGGAGTAGCGAGACCGACGATAGCCATATGGAAAAATCCTTTTGGAGTAGACGCATGCGCCACTATTTTTGAAAGAAGACCTGTCTCGTTTTGGGCAATGAGACGCGATACTGCTTTTTGACCGAGTTTTCGTGCAATGAAAAAAGCGATGGTGTGTCCGATGAGGTCACCGATAAATACATACAGGATCCCTGGCCAAAAACCAAAAATGAGTCCGACGAGAGGATACAGTGGTGATCCCGAGAGTGGAGCGACGACCACGGTCGATATTTTGAGCGCGATGAAAATGAGCGGTCCCCATATCCCTGCTCCTAATATATATGTCTGTAGCTCTCCGATGTCGACAAAGTATGCGAGGGCAAAAATAGCGAGAACGGTGATGACGATTCCCTTGAAGTTGATTTGCTCGTGGTTCATGTGCCAATTATAACAGAATAATGCTAGTATACCTTCATGAACGCAGACTTTGACGTAATAGTGATCGGCGGTGGCCCTGCTGGCATGATGGCTGCAGGACGCGCGGCCGAGCGAGGGAAAAAGGTACTGCTTTTGGAGAAAAATAAGACTCTGGGAAAAAAACTCCTGACCACTGGTGGGGGTCGCTGCAATGTGACCAACAATACTACTGACAACCGCGTCCTCCTCCCTCGCTACACTGATGCAGAACCTTTTTTGTATTCTGCATTTTCTCAATGGGATGTGAAAAGCACAATAGAATTTTTCGAGGGTCGCGGTATGAAAACAAAAGTAGAAAATGAGGGTCGAGTATTCCCCGTCTCAAACTCTGCTCAGTCCGTCCTCGACGTCCTTTTGAAATATATAGAAAACGTCACTGTAAAAACAAATACTACCGTCGAAGGTCTCAATGAAAACGGTGTACTAGTAAAAGGAAAATACATAAAGGCGCACTCATATATAGTAGCGACGGGGTGCAACGGCGAATCATATCCGTGGCTCAAAAATATGGGACACACCATAAAAGAACCAATCCCTTCACTCGTCCCCCTGCGCACCTCTGACGCCTGGCCAAAGGCACTGCAGGGTCTCACCTTTCCTGATGTAAAACTGTCTTTGTATCAAAGTGGTCTCAAAGAGTACTCAAAAAAAGGTAAAATCCTCTTTACTCATTTTGGTATCACCGGTCCCACCGTTTTAAATATGAGCGGTGACGCTACCGAATACCTCCGCTATGGTGATGTGCATATTGGTGTAGATTTTTTCCCAGATCTCGATCATGGAAAAATGAATGCAAAGTTGCAAGCACTGTTCACAGAAAATTCAAATAAATTCCTCGCAAACTGTCTCACTGAAATAGTTCCAAAAAAACTTGCGGAGTATCTCGCTCCTGTAGAAAAACGAGTACATAGTGTGACTCGAGAAGAACGTATGGAGCTCATCAGTAAACTAAAAGATTCTAGAATCAAAATCACCGGAAACGTAGAAGACCGCGCGATCGTGAGTGCTGGTGGAGTGGCGCTCACCGAAGTAGACTGGAAGACAATGCAATCAAAAATCGCTCCACATATATACCTCACCGGAGATGTACTCGACATCAACCGCCCTTCTGGAGGATACAGTCTACAGATCTGCTGGACGACAGGCTTTGTAGCTGGAAATGCAGTATAGCTACCTATTTTGACGTATGTGTGTTAGTATGTTCTTATGAAAGAAACCCCAAAGAAACCAGTCCAAAAGGTCACTCCGGTCACCTTCCCTATGCGCCTCAACCGCTATATGTCTCTCGATGGAAAGTCATCTCGACGCAGCGCTGACAAAATGATCGAACACAAATGGGTCAAGATAAATGGCCGTTTTGCAGTACTCGGGGACAAGGTAAATGAAGGCGACAAGGTAGAAATCCTCAAAGCAAAGACTCACACAAAGAGATAGTTATTTAGAGAGGTCGAGCACCTCGTCGATTCTGATCTGACTCAAAAACTCTGGCACGTGTGACACGATGATCATCGCTCCCTGATAGTCATGGAGTGCTTTTGCAATCACTGGTAAATGGCGGAAGTTTATATGGTTTGTCGGCTCATCGAGGATCAAGAGTCCTGGTTCTTCGAGGACGAGGCGAGCGAATGCTACAAGTCCCTTTTGACCCTCAGACAGGCTACCAACTTTGGTGCTCATATACTCTGATGTAATCAAAAATGAAGAAGCAACTGCGCGCAACCGTTCCTGAAATATTGGCTTGTTACTCTTTCGCATTCCTTCTTCGAGCGTCTCAAATACAGTGTGATCAAAGTTAAGTGTAGAAAAATCTTGACGATAGTACCCTACACGGATACTGTCGGCTATGCTCGAGCCGGTATGAGTGCCGTTTGCGAGAGCGTTGAGTAGTGTACTTTTCCCGATACCATTTGGACCAGATATCTGAAGATGCTTGTTTCGCTTGAGCTCAATCTTTTTCTTTTTAAACACAATGGTGGCGATCACTCCAGTGAACTCTGGCTGGTTCGGAATGGTGAATTCTTTTATTGTTCTGTCCTCTTTTCGCACATCTACTTTTTCTTCTTCGAGCTCTTCGGCTTTTTCACGCATACGCTTTGCAACGAGACGCATCTGCCCTCCTTTGTTTGCAAAAAAGTTTGCTTTGTCCTTGTTTTCCTGGATTTCTTTTGCGAGCTGCGCATTTTTCATATTCTCCTTTTCCACTCGCACTTTTATCTGTTCGACCACATCAAAATAGTTTCCGACATACTGTTCGATCTTTTGAGTACGCGCATCGAGATAGAGGACGCCGTCGGTAAATGAATTCAAAAAGTCAGCATCATGGGAAATGACAAGGCATGTACCTTTGTACTGCTTGAGAAATGTAGTGAGATGTTCGATCCCTCCGTGGTCGAGATTGTTCGTCGGTTCATCGAGCAGGAGTATGTCCGGCTTTTGGATGAGAGCTGAAGCCAAAAGAAGTCGAGCCTGCTGTCCTCCAGAAAACGTCTTTACAGCTCGATCATGCGGAGCCTTGAGATTCACCACTTCGAGGATCTCATCGATGCGGGGATCGATATCATATATTTTTTCACTGAAACATTTCAAAAAGAAATCTTTGACTGAGAGCTCCATGTCGGCGCGAGGGATAACCTGTCGAGCAATAGCGATAGTTCTGTTTTGGGCAATATGCACCTCACCTTCTTCTGGGTGAAGCTCACTTGTAATCATCTTGAAAATAGTGCTTTTTCCAGCACCATTTTGTCCCATGATTGTTATTTTCGAGCCCTGTCGGATCGAGAAATTCCCTTCTTTCAAAATTGGCTTGTTTTCACCATATTCAAAGGTAACGTCTTCGAAACGCAGGACGATTGGAGTATTGTTCATACGAGAGATTTCAGATTACCACATTTTATGAGAAAAGAAAGCCCCACCGGCGTACGGTGGGGTGTAAAAAACTGAGTTGACTCAGCGCAAACCGGGGCGTTTGGCTGGAGCCACGTAGGCCTGATGCCAGTCGAGAAACCAGAGGCGGTTGAGCCTTACGAGCTCGGCATGCCCATCTACAAAAACAACATTGATGGCGCCTGGTAGAGGAATCGTCTCTGGAAAGTCTTGTGAGACATTCAGTGGCCGATCACCATGGCGAGGAATGTTGAGAGGAGGCATGTTGTAGTAGCCGCTCTTGCGAGTCCCTTTACGCAGATTAGTTGCCGGCATATCGTTTGGTCCAGGATTTGCTGTAGGAAAACAGCTATCGAGGGCAAATGGTGTAGTGGGTCTCAGGAATCCTTGGAGATCGTTGTGCTTTCCAGCTTCGAACACAACGCCACCATAATTCAGACCGATACTCCCGACAAATGGACCAGATCTAAAGGATTCATCGATCGATCCCCTTTCTCCGTCTGCCACCCTTGTGGCTTCGGGACACTGGGCGATCTTTTTTTGATTGTAGTAACCATCATGAACCCAGGTACCGCGCGGATCTTCACTGAGTGCGATACCGAGATTCTTACCTACTGACCCGAGGTTACTCAGGCAGACAACGCTGCGCACCTTGTGCTTTGCCCGACTCATGGCCGGGAGAAGCAGAGCCGCGAGGATGGCAATGACCGAAATCACTGTCAAAAGTTCGATGAGGGTAAAACCCCTCTGTTGTGTTTTCATTCTGTAGTCTTTCTAATGTGAATACTACATGAAAAGGCAAACTTGTCAATACTACTTAAAAAAGTTTAGGAAGACCATAGGATCTATGGAATATGAATCTATCTTAACACTCAAATGCAAATGCGGCCCAGTCGCATACCCGGTAGCACCAGAAAGCCCTATGACCTGCCCTTTTTTGACCATCTCCCCCTCCATCACTCGAAACTCAGACAAGTGCATATAGAGGCTCGTCACCCCTTCTCCATGATCGACGACGACTGTCTTTCCATAGTTTCTAAAAGATTTTACCAAGATAACTTTCCCATCATTTATCGTCATGATCTCTGTGCCGGTTTTTGCACGAAAATCAGTCCCTTTATGTGCGATTTCGTATACCCCTGTTTGGCGTGAATATCCGTATTTGTCATTTATGTGTACCTCTTTTAAAGGCATGCCAAATGGTGCTGTCCAGAGTTTGGTACTGGTCGAGACGAGCTCGCGGAGGATCTTTGCTTCATCATTGAGCCCTGCGACTAGTTTGTCCTGACTCGCTTTTGTATTGCCTCCGAGACTCTGTGGGATGCCGAGTGGCTTTTGTTCACGAGGACGTTTGGTGATGTAGACGTCCTTTTTTATGCCGAACTTTTCAAATGTTGTCGTACCTACTTTTTGATTGAGATCTGTTCCAAAAAATACTGTCCTCCCGTTTTCTGTGATGGCAACTGGATCACCCTGGTATATGACGTTTTGGTGAATGGGTGTAGCGGTCGGTGCGATGATAGCCGCAGTACCGAAAATAAATGCGAGGAGTTTGGATAGCATAGGTGAATTGTAGCATTGTTTGACACATATAACTATATATGTTATCATAATAAAGTTAGTTTCAGCTCATCACAATCATTCAATCAAATCCAATGAGACGTCAAGCTGCACTCGAATACATCCGGAGCGGAGAAGCCGCTGAAGACCTTGCCAAGACGAACAACGAACCTCAGCGGTTCAGCCTCGTCGTCGGTCGTCTACAGCTCCCAAACACGTTTGACCAAGAGATGTTTCCGCATGATGACTGTTGGTGCGTCCTCGCAGTCGACAATACAAGCATCAAAGAGGGCGCAAATGAAGACATGGCTCAGGCATATTTTATGAGGCCTCGAGACCGTGGTAACTACGGGAATGTGCACCAGGGACACAACCATCACGCCTACGGCCACGTGAATAACCTCTGGCTCTGGGACACTGACTGATAGTCTCTCCAAATCGCACAGCGGGCACCACAGGATGTGGGCCCGCTGTTTTTTATTTTTTATCCAAATCCAAACACACAGAATTCATACAGTATCTCTTTCCTGTTTTTGTCGGTCCATCATCAAAGACATGTCCTAGGTGTGATTTGCATTTTGCACACACTACTTCAGTTCGATGCATGCCATGTGCATCATCCTCTACATATTCCACCGCTCCAGGGAGTGTAGCATCAAAGCTCGGCCAACCTGTACCAGAGTCGAATTTTGCCTCTGAGGAGTAGAGCGGATTTTCACAATTCGCACATTTATATATACCGTCTGCTGTCTCATGCAAAAGCTTTCCTGAAAATGGTGCTTCAGTTCCCTTTTCTTTTAATACGTGGATTTGTTCTGGGGTGAGTTCTTTCATATAGTTTTTAATAAATTAGCAAACTTTTCCTGCACCTTTTCTAGCTTTGGATTGATAATGACCTGACAGTATGGATTTCCGGGATTATTTGCAAAGTAGTCGTGGTGATAGTTTTCTGCCTCGTAAAAAATGGTTGCAGGTTCGAGCTCGGTCACCGCAGGGATACCGAGGTCTTTTACAAATTTCTCAATCACTTCCTTTTGATCCTGGTAAAAAATAACTGAGCGATACTGAGTACCCACATCATTCCCCTGTCGGTTCTTTGTTGTAGGATCGTGACTACCAAAAAACACCGTGAGCAAATCCTCGATCTTTATAATAGCAGGGTCATACTCTACGAGTACTACCTCTGCATGTCCAGTCATCCCACCACAGACCTGATCGTAGGTAGGGTTTGGTACGGTGCCGCCCATATATCCTGGGAGGACTTTCGAGACCCCTTTGAGCATCTTGAACACTGCCTCTGTACACCAAAAACATCCGCCACCAAAATATATCGTTTTCATAATTTAGTATCCAGGGAAATAATCAGTAATAATTTCTTTTACCCCGATGTCTTTAAGTATTTTTTTATAGACGTCCACCATCATGTTTGGACCAGAGATGTAAAATGTTCGATCTTTGTACTCTGTTAACTGCTCGGGGGTGGCTTTGTCTGCATATATAGTCTTTACCTTTTCCAACACATCTTTGTAGGCAAAAGCTTTTGGATTTGCTGCTAAATAAAACAGAACAATATCTCGAGTCGGATCTGATGCGATCATGCTTCTAAATGGAGTCACTCCGATACCACCTGCGATAAACGCGAGCTTCTTATTTTTGTCCTCAGGGAGAGTGAAGTCTCCAGAAATCTGAGATATAGCGATGGTGTCACCTTGATTCATAGCAAGTAGGGCTCTCTTGTAGCTAGATCCGTCTTTGTTTACTCGGATGCCTAGATGGATATTTTCTTCTGAAGGTGCAGAAGCGATAGTAAAATAACGGCGATTCCCCCTGCTGTCCGCCGCCTCAAGCGGCAGCGTCCACTCGGCATACTGCCCTGCTTTGAATCTTAATTTTTCAGGACTAGAAAATATAAATTCCCAGATATTTTCAGCGATCTCTTTTTTCTCTTTTAATTTGAGCAGCAGCAACTGCTTTGGACTAACAAGGTACGAGAATATATTTCCTGCAAGCAGTGCGGGGACTGGTCCAAAGGTAAACAGAGCACCGACAATAGCACCGTACACTACCTGCAGCTTATGCGTGGGTGGTGTAGAAAGAGGTTCGGTGAGCATGATTGTACCGAGGAATATGAGCGGCCACGATAGAAATAACTCTGAGATACTTATACCCTGAATGAACGCTGCAACAATAGCAAGTACAAGAAATGATACAAATAGATAAAATCTGCGGATCTTACGAACAACAAGGAGACCAACGACTGCAACTACTGGTAGCATAAATGCACTACCGACCCACCAGGTAAAATCAGCAACTCCAAAAAGTGACAAAATAAACGCAGATGCAATCACTGGGTTCAATATATGTTTCTTTTTATATGCCAAGACAAACTTTGAAAGCATCGCAACTACTCCAGCAGAGACGAATACCCATATCGAAGCATATGGAGCGATGAGGAAAAATAGAATTAGAGCCGTGATGCTCGATGACTCTGCATTCATCGGTATTTTGAATATTTTTGAAAGAGCTATATTTACTCCATAACAAACAAAAAATAGTATAAAAAGCGGTATCAGTATTTTGGGTCCCTCGAAAGCGACTGCGTACAGGGCCATGATAAAGAGTCCGTACAAGACGAGCTTGTACATGGTGATTGAGTTTAGGAAGTTATCGATGTATTTCATGTCTTTATTATATAGTATTCAAAGTCAAAATGTTTTTTGAGCTCTTCTGGGTCTGCAAAATAGAGTGCTGAGGCCAATCCATCAGCAAGCATGGCAGTATCAGCGATGGCCCATGTCGCTTTTATGTGTTCTGGCGACTGTAGTCTAAACGGATCGATGATATGGTTAAACCTTCCCCACTTTCGACGATTTCCCGACGAGCCAGCAATGCTTCTATCTTTTATTTCAATCGTATTGATTACCTGACTAGTGTTGTCTGGATTTTCTAGTCCGATTGTTTGTGTGACTCCGTTTACCTTTATATCTCCACCTGCATCAATTACATAATTACCTTCGATGAGACCGCCGACAATATCGATTAAATATCCCTTGCCGATTGCGCCGACATCGATGAGAATTGGTTGTTTTACAATGAGTTTTGGAAAATCGTACTCAATAGCATCATCCCATAATGGAGGCGTCTCTAGTTTCTTTTCTACAAGTGAGTAGTCTTTGTCGTACCCCGATTGTTCCATAACTGTACCAATGAGTGGGGTCATTTTTCCATCCGTCAGATAGTAGAGCTTTTGATACAGATCAAATAACGGCTGAGAATCACCAGGGAGTGTGTATGTTCCAGGTGTACGCATAGTCCAGACCAGAGAGTCGGTACGGAAACGCGAATAATTTTTATCAAATTCTGCGATGCGAGCCTGTATTTTTTCTATATCGATAGCATCAGCCTCGATAGTCCACGAGGTACCGATAGCCTCAAAACTATGCTTGTGCTTCCAGTTTGATTTTTTCGATTGCATCGTTCCAGCCTTTTGGAGTAAGAGATGAGCCAGAAACCTTGTCGAGTTGTACTTCGTCAAGTGTCTTGCCGACAACAACTGCTTTGTAACCACCCGCAAACATATCCTGAAGCTTTATAGAAACTTTGTTGGTAGCTTTTGGGGTAAAGGTAACGTCCGTGATGATATTGCCCTTGAGTGTAAGAGAGACACCGATTTCTTCTTTTCCAGCTGGAGAGGTGTAGGCACCAGTCGCGCTATAGGTACCATCCTTGTAGGTATTTTGAACCACAGGAGCTGGTTCTACTACGGTTTTGTCCATACGATAATACCAGATACCGATCGCGATAATGAGGATGATGACGAGCCCAGCTACTATTTTTTTTGTGTTTGATTGACGTGTTTCCATATATTTTGATTATAACATAAGTACTACTCAATGCTAATAATTAGAAAGCACTTCAAGGCAAAATGCTCAATAATGCTCAATCTGATGGTAACCTTGCCCACCTTCCAAGATTGTGACTTTTCACCATTATCATTTCGCGGAACCACTTCATATGGTTCACCAAAAAGCTTGATGAGGTGCGCTGAAATCGTATCAAATCCCTCCAACGAAAGATGATCCTCCCATAGCCCTTCTGAATTTAGCCCCACATATGCCAGAATAGTTTTAAATGGCGCATCCATAGGTACGCCATTTTCAGATGAGAGCAAATACTGCAATCCCGACAAAAAAGTAGATTGCGTCCAGTAAAATCGATCGCTGTTTAAAAACCCACCAGTCTTTTGTGCGAGTTGCTCAAGTGGAGTGTTCCACTCAAGAAGCGTATTTGAATTTTCCAAATAGAAACCTTTTTGTAATTGGTCTTTCATCCCCATATTATATCACGCACGAAAAAACGCCCCTTTCGAGGCGTCTTTTCGCAGCGTGCATTATGCGAGCTGTACGTTCTTTGCACTTGGTCCCTTTGGTCCATCTTCGACTTCGAATGTGACAGTCACACCAGTCTTTAGTGAATCAAAAGTGACACCATTCAAATCTTTTGAATGGAAGAAAAGGTCCTTTGCTTCACCCTCTCGAGCGATGAAACCAAATCCCTTGTCTGTAAGTGTTTTTATTACTCCGGTCATTTTTGTGTTTGTTTTTTTGTTATAGAAGTCGACGACGTTCCTTTGCGCTCTATAGTAGCATGGATATGCTATGGGTTCAACTATGGATTCAAGCGCTTTACGTCTCTTGGGGTAAACGCAGTCTCACGAATATTTGGAAGGTTGAGGATTTTCATGACGATGCGGTTTGGACCAATACCTGCTCCACCGTGTGGAGGGCAGCCGTATCTGAAGAAGTTCAAATAGTCTTTGAGCGGTTCGAGGCTCATTCCCTTTTCTACCGCCTGCTTTTCGAGGATATCGACACGATGTTCTCGCTGAGCGAGTGTCGTGATCTCAATTCCTTTGTACAAAAGGTCGGCTCGTTTGGTGCGGTCATTGTCGTTTTCATGTCGCATGTGGTAGAACGCTCCTTTTGACTTGTGGTAGTCAGTGATGAAAACAAAGTCATGATTCTTCTCTTTTTTCACATAGTCACAAATAGCCCGCTCCTCTTCGGGAGAAAGGTCGTGTTCTTCGGGACTAGCGACTCCGAGGTCTTTTAGGATTTTCTTTGCCTCTACCATTGGGATGCGTGGAAAAGGAGTCGTAGGGATTTCGAGACCGAGCTCTGTGAATCCTCCGACGATCAATTTTTCTTCCATATCCATGATGTCATGGTGAGAGTTTATATATGACATTTCAAAGTCCCAGCCAGTAAACTCGGTCATGTGACGTGTGGTAAATGACTCTTCGGCACGAAATACTGGACCGGTGATGAATACTCGCTCGAGTCCTGCTGCCATTGCCATTTGTTTGTAGAACTGTGGAGACTGGGCGAGGTACGCCTTGCGATCAAAGTACTTTACCTCAAACACTTCGGCACCAGTTTCTGATGGTGTCGACATAAATGAAGGTGTATAGATCTGAATAAAATCATTTTCAGCCCACGCTTTGCGGAAGCCCTTCTCGAGAGCTGTCCATGTTTTAAATATCGCTGTCTTTTCTGGCTTTCGGATATCGATCCATCGAAAGTCAAAACGAGTCGGCGCCTCTGACTCTTCGTCACTTCCCTTTACCACAACTGGGATCGGGAGTTCTGGCGCAGATACTGAGAGTACGGTAATTTCTTTTACTGAGATTTCTACGCCACCGATCGCTTTTTCAAATGCTTTTACAGTTCCCTCGATCGTCACTACTGATTCGAGTGAAAGGTTTTTTGCTGTTTCAAATGCCTCTGGGACACTTGCCTCGATGACCGTCTGTACCATTCCTGATACGTCTCGGAGCACAAGGAAAATGATCTTGCTCTGGATACGCAATGCATGAACGAACCCTGACACTTCTACTTCACTCCCCACTTTTTCTTTGAGATTTTTTATATGTATTCTGTGCATAAATTTTTAATTACAGAGGGGCGATGCAATATCGCGGTGCCACCCTCCTTTTCTCTTAATTTATGCATGTCGGAGCATTGCCGGAAGAGTCTACTCGCGCAGAGCGCTTTCTTTCTTCGCCACACCAGTGTCAGCTGATGTATAGGTTGTCTAGAGTATAGCTCAAAAGGGGTAGTTTGCAAGTATAAAAGGAAACCCCGCCGAACGTTCGGCGGGGCTAGTAGTCTGACTGCTTTCTCAGCAGCCAACTTCTGGAGGAGGCGGGGGTGTACAGATATACACCGCGGGACGCTCCAAGAGTGCACTTTCGCGTCCAAACGGCTTTTGGTCCAACATCACAGAGACGAGGAGCTGGATGGGCTCTTCTGGGGTGAAATGCGGCCGAAGTGCATCAGCATACACTCGCTCGAGTGCAGCGAGGGCGTCCTCGAAATTCTGAGTCGAGCGGCCTGTGGTTACGGAAACACCCGTGAGGCGAACCTCGCACATCGGCTTGCTACCGCCGACAGCAAAGTCACAGGCCTGGAGATAGGCCGCAGCAGGTCCGAAATCATGAGCGCCCAGGTGACACAGGACATCGTCCCGTATCGCCTGCCAGAACTCAGGGCTTTCAAGCATGGCTGTCACCTCAGGCGTGCAGCCTCTGTTCAACACAGCTTTCAGTTTCATAGATAGAACGGGATTTACCCGTTCATTACCCTATCACATCAAAACCAGAAATAGAAGCCCCCACCACAGTACCAGCGAGAGTAGAAAAGACGGGAGGACTTTATGCTGAAATGATAATGGCAACAGTTCCTGTGATCGCCCTTCTTTTTCACGACGGAGCAACTCTGGACTGATATAAAAAGAAAGGAATAGTGCATTGAGAAAAATGAGCCCGAGGATCAAAAAGTGGTACCACGGATAGTCGCCGAGGAGGTGTCCTAGTACGATGATAGAAAATCCAGTCCATGTAAGTCTCTTTGTGACCTTGTGGACACGGACAGCTGTCTCGTTCCAGTATGGAGAGGTCCGCCCAAGAAATCCGACAAAATCAATGACCGTGATGGGGCCTAGACCGAGGATAAAACCAACAACGATAAGTGCGTGTGACATGTATGTAGTATACCAAAAAAGAACCGGGTTTCCACGAAAGAAACCCGGTTGTGGCTACCTGAAAAGTGTTGCGAATTCTTCGTGCGACATTGGATAGTTGAACCCGGGCGCCTTTTCCTGAAGGCGACCACAGCGACCCTTGTCATATTTAGCAGTATCTTTCAACTGCACGAAACACACCGCAGAGTACCTCCCGAATTCTGCAGTATGTGGATTTGCAACCACTCTGTGGCAGAGTGCGCGGATATCTCCATGTGAACGAAGCTGGAGCTGCATTGCAGGAAAAATCACCGTCTCACCTGCAGACACGGGTACATGGACCCATTGTTTTGAATCAAACAAAAGTCCCTGCAGTCCGGGATCGCTTTCGTAAAGATGAAAGGTGAATCCACTCTGATCGACGTGCGAAGTAGCAGTCTCCTCACCCACAGATCGATCACCGAAATAGTGAATGAGTCGAACAAAAAATGTACTGTCACGAACCTCCTCGACAAATCCATCGAGGCCATACTCACTTTCACACTCCCTTGCAAAACCAAGCGCAGATGCACGGATCAGATCGATCAGTGGGCCGTTGTTGAGATCCATGTTTTCCTTGCGATCTCCTTTTGGACCAGAACCGTCTTTATACTCATACCCCACGCCAGCAGCATTGTTGCTATAGCCGACTTTCCTTTTTTCATCGAGTGGCTGAGCACAAAACGCTTTCCATCGAGTGATCTCCCCTTCTACCGCACTGCGCAATGCAGGCGGATATGTGAGGGTGTACTGACCTGTCGTTTTGAATTGTTGTATATTTGTTTTCATCCATACAAATAGTAGTGGATTGGTAAAACAAAAAAAGCGAGGACGTCCTCGGTAACTGTTAATTTCGATACTGCACTTCCTCAGTAAAAAAGTATGATAGTTTTTTGATCTTTTTATCACGGATTGCCTCGAGTGCAATACGAATCGCCTTTATCGAATCTTTTGGATCTGATTCGTTAATGATAGCCTGATCTATAGGGACCCACATATTGTGTCCATAGTCAGAATCGATAGTCAATTCTCCGGCATATGTATCTGCATACGCAATAGGAAAGAGTAGGTCAGAAAAGATTTCACCGTGTACATACGTGATGCGACGTTCGCATCCGAGATGTCGAAACTGTGCCTCGAGTCCCGTTTCTACTTTTAGTTTTCGAGTAGCAGCATCTTCTATTTTTTCCCCTTTTAGAACTACCCCACCCGGAATGCAGATCTTTCCATACGAAGGATTTGATTTTCGAACCTGCTGTAGTACTTCGATCTTTCCTTTTACCACTCTCGAGACAATCGTGATCACATTTACTTTAAATAGACTCGTAATAGCGCCTGTCTGAGGAAACGGATCGGCGACATGTTTTATACCTTTTTCAGATAGACCATAGCCATCGTCGGTACGGACAAGGAATCCTTTTTTCACTAGGTGTTGCAAGTGATAGTTGAAAAGATCGTTTGGGACTTTGTCTGGATGGAGCTCACTATATCGCAGCGCTTTTGCATTTTTCAGAAGCGATATGATGTGATTTTGTATCGGAGATAGGTCGAGTGCCATGCCCGTACTCTACACCTTTCGGGAGAAAATTCAATATAAAAAAGGAAACCCGGACACCGCAAGATGCGATGCCCGGTAACAGCTGTGTTGATTGGAGGTCAAACGCTAGCTGTTGAAAACGAAGATCAAATGGGCACTTGCCCGAGGGAGTGTCGCCAGGCACTCATGTTTCACCGCTGGCGAAACTCCCGGGGACCCTGTCCCCTAGCCCTTCACCTATGAAGCGTGGGTTACATGTACTATACCACACCCTGAAGATAATACAACTACACAAAGAAAAAACCAGCCCCGGGGACTGGTTTTGAAAATAGGAGGTGCAATGACGACCGTCGTTAACCTAAGGGCGCGGTCAACGTCAACCTCGTGTACGGCCTTCGCTGTCACTGCACCTCCAAAAGAACAAAATTGAAATTGGCACGGCGTACCCATGTACTTGTCCGCAGACAATCGGACATTTGTCGTTTCGCCGTTGAATTTCTCTCTGGAGTAAACCGTGCCTCCGTTACTATACCACACCTCCAAAAGTATGCAAACAAAAAGGACCCGGCGCTCATATCCACACGCCAGGGTCCCCATCGACAGAGTGTTGTATACCTAGCGAGGAGCGAACCCCTGACTGACCATAGGTCCTTGGTAGCCACTGTGCGATGAGTACACATTATAACACTTATTTGAAAAATTGGTCGGGATTGAGACGGATCACACGGTCATCTACTGCGATCGGTTTCCCTCGCCCGTCACGGTTGCTCGTGAGGAGGTAGAACATTCCATCAGTTCCCTTTCGTATTGTCCTTATTCTACCAAACTCACGTTCAAAATGCCTTTTTATTTCTTTGGTATCGAGATTGTATTCGTACAATGCTTCACCCTTTAGACCTCCAAAGAAAATCCTGTTGCGATAGTAGAGAGCACTCGCAGGCGCCCAGGTATAGTCAGACCCAGAGTGTAGTACGGGTGCCACCATCCCTGCTTTTGTCTGCGGTCCTTCGATCGTTGGCCATCCATAGTTTTTTCCTTTTTCGATCACATTGAGCTCGTCATATCCACTCGTGATTCCTGATCGTCCATGCTCAGTCTCCCAGAGTACTCCGTCATGATCCCATGCGAGACCCTGCGGATTCCTATGTCCATACGACCACACCGCAGTGCCAAATGGATTGTCCTCAGGAATAGTCCCGTCATCGTTTATACGGAGGATTTTTCCGCCCAGTGACTTTAGATCCTGCGCTATTTTTGCCTGTGTCGCATCACCCGTTGCGATGTATAGTTTTTCATCTGGGCCAAATTCGATGCGTCCTCCATCGTGATAGATTGCCCCTGGAATATTTTTTATGATGACCAATTCATTTTGGAGACTGTTATTGATCCATTCATATCGAAATACTGTGTTCATGCCTGTGCTCGTATTCATATAGAGGTACAGGATGTTGTTATGGATAAAATGTGGGTGCAGCGCTATGCCCAGGAGTCCTCCTTCACCTTTTGGTATTGGATGTGGGAGTTTTATAACAGTTGTAGTCCCACCTCTCACATGCAAAAGATTTCCACCACGCTCGGTGATGAGGTATTCGTTTTCACCGATAAAGGCAATGTCCCACGGAGTATTGAGTCCGGTGAGTATTGTAATTTGATCTGGGATGGTTTCTTCGACTACTTCGGGGACGACTTCAATGACCGGTGCTACTGGTTCAGGTTGTAGATAAAAATAAATTCCAAGCCCAAGACCTGCGAGAATGAGGATGACAATTATTTTATAAACCATGCGTTTCTTCTTTTAGGACCTTTACGGTATTGTTTTTAACATCAAGATATATGAGGGTCTCACCTACGTTGTTGTCTTTAGTGATTTCGTCAAAGCGATCTTTCGGATTGATCCATACTTTTAGGCGATAGGTCCCGGCTGGATAGTTTGAAACATTGAAGCGCTGGTCGACATAGGTGTAAAAATAGCTATCAGCCCACCCAGGAGAAATACCCTGGCGTTCCTTTCCGCAGATCTTGTACCCCGCATCTTTGTTTGCACCTGGGTGTGAGAGGTCGATCGGCTCGGTATCACGTACACAAAAGGTGGATTTGAAGCTCAATTTTTCTTTCATGTCTGGTACATCAACCGGCTCGAGATAGTAGATCGCAAAGTCCTCAAAGTGATAGTGGAGGTGCGGCTGGTGCCAGAGGAAACGGCCAGAGAGTCGTTCGGTATAGTCACCGTCGAGATGATATATGCGCTGATACACATTTCGATCGACATCAGCACGTATGCCTTTTGTCTTTGGATCTGCGACGAGCTCGAGTGGACCAGTTCCCTTGTTCCAGTATGCGGTGGTAAATAGGATGAACGTGCTACCGCCCTGCTTTTTGAGAGTGATATCATGCGGCGGGATGGCGACGATGTCTGGCATAAGGATCATTTCCTTTTCGATGAGTGACGCTACATTGTTCATCGCACTTTTGTCCAAAAATTCTGTGAGTGCTGCTTGGGCGTCTGGATATGCTTCGACGAACTGATCGATGAGAAATCCCGCTACTTGTGCACGTGATGCATCGAGTCGGATCTCATAGGTACCAGGGATGTACATATGTTTAAAGAAATCTTTTTCATCATCATGGAAAAGTGAAGAGATGCTCAAAAATGTCTGTGTTTTTGTCTTGTTCCATTTGTATGCATCAGGAAAAATGGTCTGCACAAAATCCTGATAGGTCTGCCACTGCATGCCAGCGTAGGTATTGCTAAAGTACTGCTGATCCTGTGCACCCCAGCCGAGGGCCTCGCCGATACGTTGTCCGATCTCCACCTTTGTCATTCCCGGATCCAAGGTGACATACATCGCATACGGCTTTTCTTCAAAAACCCGAGCGATCTGTTTTGTCGTCATTTCGGTCGATACGACGTACCCACCCGGTACGACACGGTCTTTGCCGATGATGCTATAGGCAATATAAAAAGGGATGCTATTGCGAATGATTTTTTCTGCTTTTAGTTTTTGAGCAATATCACTCACCGAGTCATTTGCCTCGATTTTTACAACCGCCTCTTTTTTCGGAAGGGCTTCTTGATTTGCATACCAGAGATACAGACTCCCACCTGCCACAGCACCGAGGATAATGAGTACGATAAGTATTTTAAAGAATAGCCGCATACGTCTGGATATTATACCCCGCTCCTTAGTTTTTTTCTATACTCCTTGTGGTGTGGAATAGTCTGTGCGACAAGAGCCCAGAAACGGTCAGAATGATTGAACTCCCCTAGATGACAGAGTTCGTGCACCACGATGTAGTCCTGTAGCTCTGGTTCGAGGAGTGCGATCTTGTAGTTGAACTGTAGATTCCCCTTGCTACTACAGCTGCCCCACCTGCTCTTTTGATTTCTAATGCTGATTTTATTGTATGAAAAATTGTAATGCTGGTTGAAATGTGCGAGTCTCTGCTCGATCAAAACGATAGCCTTTTGGGAATATTCCTCGATTTCTTTTTTGGTATGGGTGATGCGCTGGATACGACGCTTGAAAAACTTGAGGAGCTGGCGCTCGATCCAGTCTGTCTTGTCGTGGAGAAATTTTTCTATGATACCCATGTCGACAAATGATGGTGCGGTCACTACCACTTCACCATTCTTGTATATCGAAAGGCGGATGTTTTTTGTTTTAGGATTTTTCTTTAGGATATAGGGATGATTCACGTTTTTATTATCGCATATTTACCTGTGGACAAAATATGGCTTGACACAGCCTCGCATCGGGCGTACTATCTTTCCTAACCACCGAAAACCGGTGGAGTTCCAAATCAGATCCTATGGCAAATCGTGAAGCTCAACGTGCGCGTGAGGCCGCACTCGCCGCACTTGGAAAGACCAACAGGAGGGGCAAGAAGCCCTCCCTTGCCCAGCAGGCCGAGGCCGCTCGGCTGCTCCGTGGTAAGTAGGCCGTCCTTCGGTGCCTACAATCGCCGCCCCTCTCTCCGGAGAGTGGGCGGCTCAATTTTTATTTTATATCTATCGCAAGGAGCGAGAGCACTCCCAAAACCAAAATCAAAAATCCAGAAACACGGTTGAACCACAACATCGTTTTTCCCGTTATTTTTCCTTTTATTTTTTCCAAAAACAAAGACAAGAACAACCACCACACTGCAGAACCGATAAATACACCGAGGACGGTGAGAGAGGTATAGATATATCCAGAATGTTTGTCGAGTCCGAGTGCCACAAAGATGAGCACAAATGCTGCGATCATCGAAGGGTTCGTGATCATGAGGAGAAATGTCGAGACAAAGCAGCCAAACAATCCTTTTCCCTCAGTCACTTGTTTTTCTTCGTGAGTTTTTCGAGAAAACATGATCGAGAATGCGATAAAGAATACAAATGCAATACCGATGAACCTGAGCGGTGTTTCGAAATGAATCATAAACCGAGTTATAGCCCCCATACCAACTACCGCAAGAATACCGAAAAACGCATCAGCAGTTGCGATGCCGAGTCCAGAGAAAAATCCTGCGAGCCACCCGTAGAGGAGACTTCGACGCATACAGATAAGCCCCACTGGGCCTATGGGCGCAGCGAGGGCTATACCTAGTATGAGACTTTTTACAAATACGTCCATTACAGAGTATCGAGGGCGTCGTCGATGAGGTCTTCGGCCTCGTCGAGTAGATCCTCTACCTCGTCATAGTCCTCGTCATCATATGCGTCTTCTGCATCATCTATGAGATCCTCAGCATCATCGAGGAGATTTTCTGCACTGCGAGTATTCTCCCCATCATTATCTGCCTCTTCTACATCATCCCGAGCATCAGCGAGCACGTCCTTGATTTCATCGAGTCGATCCTCTGCGTCTGATTCACCACTCTCACCGATAGCATCTACAGCATCGTCGACAACGTCCTCAGCATCCTCAGCGAGCTCTATAGCATCTTCATACTCCTCATCATCGAGCGCATCTTCTGCTTCGTCTAGCTTGTCTTGCGCTTCATCGAGTAGGTCTTCTGCCTCGTCTACTTCTTTGTCATCCTTTTTTGCTTGCTTGATTGTATCCTCTGCTTCGTCGATCTGGTCCTGCACTTCATCGATCAGATTTTCTGCTTCGTCCTCATCGGTCTCGCCTCCTGCGTCTTCGTATGCATCGAGAGCGTTACCATAGGCATCATCGGCACGATCGTATGCTTCATCAAAATCATTTTTAAAGTATGAAAGTATCGAGTCAAAGAGATCCTCTTTTGCATCTTCTATATTATTTTCAGCACTCGCGACATCTTTTCCATCATCTTCTGTATCGTCGATCTGATCCTCTGCATCCTGCACTTGTTCGATCGCTTTTTTGATCATACTCTGTGCAGAGCTCGAATCACCACGATTTACAACGGTGCTTTTTCTGTCATCGTCATCATCGTCCTCCTTATCCTGAGCAGCCGCGAGCTGAGCCTTTAGAGCCTGAAGATGTGCTGCGAGTGCAGTCACTGAGCCATTACTCTCGGTTGTGGTAGTAGGAGCAGAGGTCAGATCAAAATACTTTTGGCGTGACTGTGGACCGAAGAATCCACTATTCGTGAGCCCATTTGCTTTTTGCCATGCAGCGACTGCTTTTTTAGTGAGTGCGAGATAGTAGGTAGTCTCGTTTCCAGGAGAACCGATCCCTGAACTAGTAATGACAAAACCATTTGCATTCAAATACTTTTGCAAACACTTTACATCCTCACCCTCTGAACCGAGGTCCAGATCGCGAGTGAGCGAACACTTGTCTGCTGCAAAGACAGGTGTAGCCACAACCAAAAGCGCAATAATTGTTAGTATGTATTTTTTAATATTCATACTTATATTATACCAGAAAAACTAGGCTGATTTTATATACTTCTTGTTGATATAGTAGGTGAAATACCCAATACCCATAACGATCGCACCTCCTAGAATGAGGAGAATCGGCCAGCTAAACCAGTCACTAAAGTACTCAGATGTGATTTTCCCCAAGTGGATGAGCAGGAATAGTGATGAGAGCATGAGCACCCCGCGGTTTTTGATATAAATACTAAAGTAAAATCCAGCAAATATGACGAGGATAAATACGAGGTCAAATAAGCCACCGATCGATATTCCCCCTGACAAAATCCCGAGGGTACCGAGGAAATACAGAATATTTTTTACTGCATCTCTTTCTTTTGACATGGTGTCAGCGAGACCCCGAGCAATGAGTATATAGACTACGCCCAAAAGCATGAGTGCCCACTTGAGGATGTCGTACGAATCATATCCAACATCGAGGATTTTGAGGAGTACCACCCAGTACGTCCATGTAGCCCACCCAATATTTAGTATGATGAGAATATTTTTCTTGTTCGCCATGTAGGCTACCGTGTACATACAGAGGAGCCCTAGAGAAATCCAGATCTGGTTTGTGAGGTCGAGTCGTATGTCCATCTCATTACAAAATATGACGATACCCATCGGGACGAGGACGGCAGAGACGGTGAGAAGTACCTGGGAAAGTACACTGTGTTCGTCTGTACGGAGGACGAGTCCCATGATATATCCGACAAAGCCGATACCGAGTGTGACTGCGAGTCGTCCCACAAATCCGATCTCATCCCAATGCTGTGCAAAAAGGAGGACGATACCTGTGAGCACGATGAGTGCACCGATCGTGTAGAAGATATTTATGAGGTGTGACGACTTTATTTCTCCTGATGCGGGTGCAGGGGTACCTTTTGAAAGATTCGACAAATCAGATGTGGTGATCTTTCCACTCGCTAGCTGTTCCTGTATAAATGCAATGATTTGATTTTTTTCCATGTATTTATTTTACCCAACCGATGAGACGAAAACTGCTCGAATAATACGAATCGTTGGTGCCGAGTGAAAGTTTCTTTTTTGCATTTCCCTTTGTGATAAAGACTCCGCGATTGTCTCTGCTAGAGCCAAATATTTCGAATATACCATCGTGACTATAGTCATATGATACGCCGTAGCCATCTGGTGATGATGGACCTGGATCGAGTGAAAGTCCCTGAGCCTCCGCGAAAGTGATCTGGTGAGTCGTATCCTCTGATATATCGTATCTATATAGTATCGGCATATCAGTGACATCTTTTCGATCTTGGAGATTTTGGATCGGCTTTAGAGTGACTTTGCCGTTTACCACAGTAAAGTCATTTTTGTATGATCCATAATACGAATAGTCTCGTGTGGTGTAGATGAAATCATGCTGCGGATTGATATTTGCTTTTGGAATATAAATAAATATAGCTACGGCTATGATAAATACTATAGGCATAGCGATAGCTACGATGATTGGGGCGTTTTTTGGGTTCATGGGAGTATTATACCACGAGCTTGATTTTCTCCTTGCAAATAGGTAGGTTGAGTACAGAAGCTCATCTTATGAACAACGTCAATGAAGAAATAGTCCTCGTAGGAGGCGGTGGTGGTGTGTATCGTATCGCTCGCTTTCTAAAGCATCGGCGGAAAAACATCACCACAGTCCAGACAATGTTTGACCATGGCGGTCACTCTGGCAGACTACGCGACGAGCGTGGTGCACTTCCCCCGGGCGATATCAGACAGGCCATTTTGGCCCTCGCTGATGATGAGGTCGAGGGTGCGTTGCGCACCCTGCTCTCATATCGCTTTTCTCACAACGGATCATCCATCGACAATGCAACGATGGGCAATCTGATGCTCACCGCACTCACCGAGCATTATGGTGATCATATTGCTGCAATCGAAGCTATGTGTCGAATCTTTCGGGTCAGAGGAAAAGTCCTTCCCGTGAGTGTCGACCACGCAGACCTCTGTGTCACTCTGAGTGACGGCAGCACAATCTGTGGTGAAGGAAAAATCGACACACGATCTACCACAGATGATCGCAGAATCGTATCGGCGCACCTATCCCCAGGAGCGAACATCTATGTCGGTGCACACGAGGCCATCGTTCGTGCGGATAAGATAGTCTTTTGTCCCGGCGATCTATTCACCTCGGTCATTCCAAATACCTTGGTGGATGGGTTCGCTGATGCGATCGAAAAGACGAATGCAAAATTGGTATACATCGTCAACCTAATGACGAAACACGCAGAGACCCCACGGTTTAACGCATCGCATTTTGCACGGACAGTACTGTCCTACATTGGGCGTGACCGCTTTCATGCGATCATTGCAAACACCTCGGTCATCCAGCCGGATATTCGAAAACGCTATCGTAAAGAACGATCCTATCCAGTACGGGTAGACGTGGATCAGCTACATAGAGTAGCCGATGTCATCCTCACGGGAGACATCGCTGATCAGAGCGGCGAGGTACTCCGTCACAACTCAAACATTGCTACACTCGTATGCAACTTGTAGAAAAGCTCGCACTGATGGATCTCGATGACACACTGTTCGATTCGACGGGGCAGCTGTACGGACTGCTCAGTGACAACATCGAGCAGATCACTCCGTTCCCCGGCATGGACGAGGCACTCACCGTTCCCGGATTCACCTATGTCCTCGTGACGAGAGGTGAACCGGAGCGGCAGATGCGCAAAGTCCAAAGACTCGGGATCCAACCTCGATTCGATTCGATCATCATCGTACCAACAGATACAGAGAAACGAGGGGTCTTCCGTACGCTTGTTGGAAAGGCAGGTCGTACATGGGCTGTCGGAAATCGACTGGACTGCGAGATCCAGTACGGGAACGAATGTGGCTTTACCACGGTATACATGAAGCACGGCAGATACGCGTCGCATGTGCCGGAACCACATCAAGTCCCACACCACACCATTCATCATTTGACTGAACTCCCCGCCATTCTCATGGCTTGAGGAGCACACGCGCGGCGACCAGGACGGTCCCGCGCGTTTTTTTATGCATGTAACCCTATCTGTAGCTCATATAGTCTACGATACTCCCCTCCATCGATTTTGAGTAGTTCATCATGAGTACCAGACTCAATGATTTTTCCTTCTTTAAATACGAGGATTTGATTTGCCTTTCGTACGGTACTCAAACGGTGCGCGATGATAAATGTAGTCTTGCCTTTCATGAGATCATCGAGAGACTTTGTGATGACATTTTCCGAACCAGCATCGAGTGCTGAGGTAGGCTCGTCCAAAATGAGGATACGAGGATTGCGGAGCATCGCACGTGCGATCGCCACTCGCTGTTTTTGTCCGACAGATAGTTTTACCCCTCGCTCACCTACTACCTGATTCCATTTTTCAGGGAACTTTTCGATAAAGTCGAGTGCGTGCGCCTTGATCGCTGCAGTTTTCACCTCATCATCACTCGCATCAAATCGTCCGTACTTTACATTCATCTTTATCGTATCGTTAAAGAGTACCACTTCCTGTGGGACAACTGCGATCTGCTGGCGCAATCGTCTCAGATTTACATCATGAATATTGTGTCCATCGATGAGAACCTCTCCCTGTGAAGCAAAATGATAGCCCGAGACGAGATCGATGAGTGTGCTTTTCCCTACACCTGATTCACCGACGAGTGCCACTACCTCTCCTGCTTTTACCTTGAAAGAAATATCTTCAAGGACCTGTTTTCCTTCTTCGTATTTAAAGTGAACATTTTTGAGCTCAATATCACCACGGAGATCAAAAACCTGACTACCCTGTTTTTCGTACGGTTCTGTAGCGAGTGAGAGAATCTTTTCTGTTTCCTGAATATTTACGATACCGTTTTGGATCGTCTGCCAGTTTCGCGCGATGACGGTAAATGGACCAAAGACCATCGATGCATAGCTCACAAATGCGATGAGCTCTCCGATCGTCATCGTGCCCTGATTGATATATGCGACTGATACGAGGAAGATCACGAGCTGGGTCGCGAGGATCGTGAGTCGCTGATACAGCGTGAGTGCTCCCCAGACATTGGTGAGCTTCATCCACAACGGCACAGCACTTTTCATTTTGCTCGAGAGCTTGTTCCGCTCATACTCCTCGGCACTCGCCTGTTTGATCGCAAATGTATTTCCGACGACATCAAATGATTCTCCGAATACAAAGTTCAATGCATCCCAATACTCTTTTTGATATATACTCGTATTTTGAATCTGCGTAGAGAATATAAATATATAGAGTGCGACTCCAGCCATGAGGATACCGGCGAGGAGTGGGTTTAGATAAAATGCGACGGCAAATGCGATCACGATACTCAAAATCTGCGGAGAGAGGTCGATGATGATGCGTCCGGCAATAGTCTCGAGCGCACTCGCTGCCACGTTTATCTTGTTGCTCACTTCACCAATTTTATTTGTTTTATGAAAAGAGATCGGGAGCAATAGGAGATATCCAAAGCCATAGCTCAGATAGTCCAGCCAGATCACATTTGAAAATTTTTCACTTAAAATATTGATCCGCCAGTCGAGGAGATAGGTCACGAGCTGTACCACTGCCCAGAGTGACAGGAGAAATACATAGCCCTGTGTCGCAATGCTGTCGAAAAATTTTCCAGCGATAAATGGAATGAGACCGTTTCCGATGGCTGAAAGGATACCCATTACACTGAGCATCACGATCTCACGTCGATATTGGCCGATGTACTTCATCAGTACCTTGAAGCCTGTATACAAATTCTCCCGGGTTAGTTTTTCTGTGGTTTCCATAGACGAATACTAGCACTTTTATGGAAAAGTGGTAGTCTACGTGGAGGCAAAAACCGCACACATATGAACGAAAATACCACAACTCCCATCGTCTGGATCAGTCACGCAGTCTCAGGCGATGTGGAAGGAAACCTCGCGAAAATCACCGAGATCTGCGAAGAGGTTCAGCGACAAGGGGTCCAGCCCCTGTTTCCGAGCTTCACCAGCCGGAGATACAAGGTGAAACTCACGCCCGAAGAGTCCGAACGGCAAGTACGGGCATTCTTCAGCGCTTTAGTAGTCCACGAACTCTGGCTGTACGGAGATGAGATCACAGTGGGGATGCAGCGGGAGATCCGCATTGCACGGGAGTACGGCGTCAAAGTCGTGGCGAAAACTCCGGCTACGGCGAAAGCTCTCGAGGAACTGAAGATCTGACTAAGTCGATCGGAAAGCCCGGCGCGCATGCGCGCCGGGCTTTTTATTTTCACAATAAAAAACGACCCGTCTGCACATCGGCAGAGCGGGCGTTTGGGACCTTCACAGGCTGGTCAGGCGGTAGCGGGTGGTAGAGTGCACTATCTGGTCGTGCACGTGAGGATCGGCATACTCCGGCGAATCTCCTCGGGCGGAACCTCGGCCAGACGCCTCGACGTGGTGAAGAATTGGGCTTTCAACCTGACGCCAATGAGCGGGTCCAGAATTTCTTCACCGGACCACGGGCTTTCCTCAAAGAATTGAAAGCCTCCATCCAGAAGCCGCCGCATTTCTGCGAGCAGGGCCTGGACGGAAAAGTTCGTCATCCTCGCGATGGTCCGGCAGAAAATACCGGCTTAACGGGGACCACAATCCTGCAGGATGGCCTCATAGATCTGCACGAGCAGGTCGTTGGTGATGGATTCAGCTCGGTCGATGGCGGGAATTATTTCGTTGATATTCATGGTGTGCTTCAACACACTTTCTACACCATAAATGTAAATATGTCAACTACTGCACCTGAAATGTAATCACATACTCCCCTGGAGGAATTTCTTGATTTGCTTTTCGTGGAGGCGCAATATCTGAAATCGAAATCGTGTGAGCGCCAAATACATATGGTGCTTCATCAGATGGAAAGTTTCTTGTCTCGGTATTTACTCCGTCATTCATAGTCACATTTACCGTCACTGCTCCAGCCTGGATACATGTCACATCGATCGGACATCGGCTATCCTGTACAAATGAATTCAATGTAAGTGATAGTGATCCCGCTGTCTTTGTTTCTCCGACTTTTAGTGTAATGAGATTTTCTTTTTCAAAAGACATCGATCCTGCAGCATTTGCCAAGAGGAGAACGAGCCTGCCATCCTTGAACGTATAGTGTGAGACTTTTGAAATATGGTCTACAAAAATACTCTCCTGAGATCCTTCGCAAAACATCTTTGTACTGCCGATCGGACCAAAGCTGAGGATCCCATCACTGCCGAGTGCGTAGTCAGAAAAGAAACTATTACAATCAGTTTTTCCGGCCGTATTTCCATCAGACGAAAGAGTGATGCTAAATGCATCTTTTTGATTCGGAGTGATGGTAGTACCATCTGGGAGTGTCGTCTCAACCCAGACCCATTTTGTATCTAAAATATCCTGTGGGCCACCTACTGGAGTGCTACCTGGTGGGAGCTTGCCCTGCGGAATCTGCTGTGGAGCCTTTGCTAAACCATATAGAAATATAGCCACAATGAGTAATACTATGACAATAATGATTCTTTTTATCATGTATATATACTAGCACAATTTACCACCACAAGCCGAAAATATTTTTTGTTTTGAGGAGGGCGCGTGTAAGTGGTCCAAAGTATCCGGTAGAAATAATATTTGCTTTTTGCTGGTATTCTGCGAGAGCTCTCTGTGTCAGTTCACCGAAAAATCCTGTCGCGCCGACCGCAGCCAAAGCTGCTGCCTGAGGGCCAGCTTTTTGAGTAATGAGGACCTCCTGGAGCTTGCGGACATCGTCGCCGGTAGTATCTTTCTCGAGATCACGAGGTTCTGGAGTCACAGTCGGGGCAACCGCGACTACAACAGGGGTCGGCGTCGGGACCGGCGCAGTATATGCGACTGTTGGAGCAGTGACTGCAGGTGCAGAGACCGCAGCCACTGTTGCCACCTTACGTTTTGGTGCACCTCCGCCCCCACGACGACGTACTCTTTTCTCTGGTTCTGGTGCAGCCACAGCGAGCTGAGGTTCCTCTGGAGCTGGTTCTATCACCGGTTCAGGTTCAGGCTCTGGTTCGATGACTGGAGGAAGCGTCACATATATATGACCAGCTTGTACGGCAGCGACAAGTGTCTCACTGTTGCGAGAAATACTCACTGCTCTCCACGCGCGACTCTCTGCACTCGTTTCTTCTATCCAGGTGATACCACCGTCAATCGATGTAAAAAGTGGTCCCGACAAAACTCCGGCAATTATGGTTTTTCCATCATCTGAGATGTCTACTGTCCACCATGTATATGCACCAGATGACTGTTCTACCCATGTCGTACCGGCATCAGTCGAAGTATACACATTGCTATTTGTAGCAACCGCTACAACCTCCTCACCATCTTCAGAAACTGCGATAGAGGTCCACTGTTTCTCGGGAGTATCGAGATCTATCCATGTTGCACCACTATCTGCAGACATCACTATCTTGCGTCCTTGCGCTACCGCAAAGATCTTTTCTCCGTCTTCATCCATCGAAACTGACATCCATCGTTGTGCACCGGTAGTCGTCGCCTCGGACCATGTATCTCCACGGTCTGTGGATGTATATATAAATCCATTATAGTCGAGCGCGACTGCAATACCTTCGTCTGAAATATCGAGTGCCGACCAGTTTCTCTCACCAGATGTCGTGAGGTCTGTCCATGCACCATCAACATATCGGCGAATATATCCCCCGTAGTCAGCTACGAGCAGTGTCTCACCGTCAGGTGAAATACCTGCTGCATACCATGTATCTTGTCCGAGTGTATCCTGCTTTTCCCAGGTGATGCCCCGATCCTCTGACAGATATACATGTCCATTGTAGGCAGCAGCCACTGCAGTCTCTCCGTCTTTTGATAGAGAGATAGATTGCCAATCAGCTAAAACCGAAGAAGTAGACACTGCCCAATCCGCTGAAAAGCCTTTTTGAGGAAAGAGGAGGATGATGCTCACAAGGCTCAGAAATAAGGCTTTTTTAATCATAATTCAAAGATATCCCCGTCTTTTAGGCTAGAAAAACGGATCCACGACGGGGTGATTCTAAAATACCGCTGGTCAGGATGCTCGGCAAAGCGTGCTGAGAAAGGATTTTTCTGTACACACCGTTCACGTGCACTGATGAGCTCATCGCCTGCGAGCTCGGTCGCCACCCCTTCATACTGCACGGTGATCACTTCGTCGAGACTCCAGCCGATCACACAGGCTACGTGGGGATTTTCGGTAATATTTTTGTACTTGCGTGTCGTATTTGCGGTACCAAAAAATATCTCTAGATTCTCATTTTCAGCGAACCCGACCACCGCACTCTGAGGAGTGCCCTGTGATCCGACTGATGAGATCGTCATCAGCTTTTGCTTTTTTATGAATTCAAGTATTTTTTGTTGCTGGTTCATTTAAAATTCTTTTTTGTCTCCCTCATTCATGATAACAAACTCTATGCCATTTTTGGGGAGTTCTTCGTTTGGTACTCGATGGCACATACCGATGCGCTCCCGAATGAGTGATGCATCGTGTACTGGAAAAGCAATTCGTGGTTTCAATGTCAGTGCATACTTCATAAAATCAGGGATCTTGCACCATCCACTCGCAACAGGCAAAGCGAGAATATCGATAGGTTTTTGCGGATTGATATACGAATCTCCAGGATAAAATAGTTTATTGTCGATAAAGTAGCCCGTATTTTGTACCTGTCCGATCTCTTTGAAAATCTCTTCGTGCTTCCCTTCAAATGCTTCGATGAGTACGTCTTTTACTGTAGTACTTTGTGGACCTTCGAGGAGGGTGAAATCGATTCCGAGTTCTTTTAGTTTCACTCCGACACCAGAATTCGTAATCACCTGTGCCTGAGGATTGTTTTTCAATATTTCTTTGAGTGACTCAATATGGAAATGATCAGCGTGTTCGTGGGTGATGAGCACGAGATCGATGCCGGTAATAGCATTTTGTCCTGTCGAAAAAATCCCTGGGTCAGTGAGGATTGTGATTTTGTCTGTTTTGATGAGGAGGCAACAATGGCCAATCTTTTTTATATGCATGTATTTATAATAACAGATTATTCATAATCCCACGTCTCTAGATCCACATTCAAAAAATCATAAAATTTACTATTCTCCAGATTGTACTGACCGAGATATGGATTATCTGTAGTAAATCCAAAAGGGTTTTTCTGACATAGATATACCAATGCCTTGCATGGCACACCGGGGTACATCCACAATACCCATTCCTGTCTTCCGAGAGTGTACTCGTTACGCAGGTGCAGCTGCATATAGCACATGAGATATGTAACCAGATGCTCCTCTAAGAAAAAGTTGATCTGATTTTCAGTTTTCTCTCTCTTGTAGAAGGCGATGTCTTCGTCAATATATTTTTGAAATAGCACATCTTCTTTATATAGTTTCTTTAGACTATTTAGATTGCCACTAAAATCTTTTGTACTGATATACAGGTCGTTCCAGGTTTGATATGTAAAGGCATGCTGAATCTGTAGTTGTTGTTTATTTTTGACAACGAGGTTTTGTAGTGCGTTTTTATGTTTGATCATTTCGATCATGAAACGCTCTTTTAGGATATTCGCTTTTTCATCAGAGATTAAATAGAGAAAATCCCCGTAGATAAAGTTTAAACCTATCTTCGGCTCGGTGACTTTATTCACGCCAAAATCAAGGATCCACTCAATACACTTTTGAGCGGACTGCCCTGTTGCAATACGAGACATAGAGATAGGCATGGCAACAACGCCCCATCCTTTGGGGAATTTATTGATACCATGAAATGTGTTCTTTTCTAAAGCCATTTAATAACCTTGTGGTGGTTGTACTCTACTACCGAGTAGGCTCAAATTCAAGCCTTTTATTTCCTCATACACTTTCTCTGAAAAGTTATGTAGTTTTGTTCGCTCTTCCTCTGTTTTAGTCGAAAGAATAAAATCAAGAGCTTTTTCAAAATCATTTTTAAATTTCTGGTTGATATCTTTCCAGGCAATGCCCTTCAAGATCTCTGCACATTCTGGATCAAATGAAAGCACGCCGAGCTTCATGAGGAGTGCGATCGAGGGGTAACCTAACTCACTTTTGTAGTACGAAGAGTTGTCGTTCGACATGATCGCATTCTTTGTAGGATCGTAGGTAATAATATAGAACTTATTTCGTGTAGATGAGTACGACTTTGCAGTATTTCCATCCACCTCTATCCGCTCATCAGCGATGGTGCCGAGGGCTTCGTATATTTTGGTGATAGAAGGTATTTTCCATTTCATACAAGAAGCTTTTTCACCGCTATCACAGATGGTCCCTTTATAACTTCCTCATCTTTTACCCCAAACAATGCAAGTAGATTTTGAAGTCCCTGCTGTGTTTTTGATTTAAATTCTATAGACGGATGACCCTCGATCATTTCGAGATCTACCCCATCCTCGCCTAGGAAATACTGCCAGCCGATACAGTTGAATGTAAAATCATAGCTGAAGTCTTTTGTATAATTGTCTACGATAAATTGCTCTGCCTCCTTTTCATCATCAAATTCTTTCTTAAACGAAATTGCTGACTGCTTTCCAACTGTTTTTATCTCTGTATTTTTAATGGAGACGATGATCGGTTTTTCATCCCAAATATTTTTTGGAATCGCCCGAAGTCGTAAAAATACTTGCTCTAGAGGCAGCTCCCTATGCTTGTATATTTTATTAGTAATCTCATAATCACCCTTAAATGTCGCGCCTTTGCTCTCGAGAATGGCTCTGGCAGTATCTAGGGTTTTGGGAAATGTGCGTGCGTCGATCATATAGCACATTATTCACCTCTATACACCTTCTCCAGCAGCGCTATATCTAACCGCTTCATCGGCATGAGTACATCCATGACGCGTGCCACCTGATCTGGTGTGCCCTTCATGAGCATTTCATCGAGATTCGGCGTCACTACTTGCCACGATATGCCGAACTTGTCTTTTACCCAGCCACACTGTTCTGAGTCTGGTACTGCAGAGAGTTTGTCATAAAAATAATCCATTTCAGCCTGATCTGCACAGCGGATGATGAGTGAGAATGCTTCGTTAAAGGTAAACGCGGGAGCCTCGGGTGCATCCATACTCGCAAACCACTGATTTTCCAGAGTATAGTCTGTGTACATGACGTTACCCTCGGGATACAGAGCGAGCGTCCCTCGTTTTGAGTTTTTAAACACAGACAAATGAAAATCTGTCGCCTCTTTTGCTTTTCCAGAAAATAGATGCGCAGGAGTGATAAACGGTCGGGGCTCGCCAGCTGGATCAGTCAACATGAGCTGCCACGAGACGCCAAAACGGTCTTCTACCCAACCATACCGTTTGCTAAATGGATACTCCTGCAGTGGCATGAGGATTTTTCCTCCCTCTACGAGCTTTGTCCACAGTGTATCGAGCTCTTCTTTTTTAGAAACATTGAGCATAAAAGAAATGCTCGGGTTGAGCTGAAACATCGGACCACCGCTCAGTGTCGCGATCTCGTAACCATCGATCTCAAAATTCACCACGTCATTATCTCCATATGGAGTGTGGAGCACATATGAACTATTTATTTTTGAATTTTTAAAAATACTGACATAAAAAGCAGTCGCTTCTTTTGCCTCTTTATCGAACCAAAGGTGTGGGACAATTTTTTGCATACATCCATTATACATTATTGACAACATCTTTTAACGGTAGTACATTCAGGATGAATATGAGTACCCAACGCATCCCCTGCAAGTGCACGCGCTGCACATGGAGAGGACCGCTCGAGCAAGCAGATCTGGAACACGACCAGACGCAATGTCCCGAGTGCAGCGCGCCGATCACCACGAACACTCTGGGTGATCGACTGGTAGATGAGGTCGCACTGCACTTTCGAGGGCTATACGAGAACGTCCCGTTCCTGTGAACACCGCCTCACTCAGCACATACGAAAAGGACCATCCCGTTGCGGATGGTCCTCTTGTTTTATATTTATTTTTTATTTATCCCTGCACAAACGTCAACGCCCTTCCCTTTTTACCTCCACGACCTGTTCGGCCGATACGGTGAATGTAGTCTTCGTAGGTCGCTGGGAGATCATAGTTGATCACGTGTGAGACATCAGCAATGTCGAGACCTCGAGCGGCTACGTCAGTAGCGACGAGGATCTTTACTTTGTTTGTTTTAAACTGTCCGAGGGCCTGCTGGCGTTTGCTAAAGTTTTTGTCTCCATGGATCGATTCGGCGACGAGTCCCATTGCATTGAGTGCCTTTGAGAGCTTCTCTACGCCATGTTTTGTCTTTCCGAATACGATCACCTTTGTGAAAGAATCATCTTTGAGGAGCTCAGCAAGTTTTGCGGTTTTGTGATCTGGGTGCGCAACACGGACGACATCCTGATCGATCGAGTTTGACGTATCACGAGTTTTCACTGAGATACTAACTGGATTTTTGAGGAATTGTCCGATGAGGGCATTGATCTCGGGAGTTGTAGTCGCAGAGAAAAATAGTGTATGACGATTCGGCGCCATTGCAGCCATCATCGCTTTTACATCAGTGATAAATCCCATGTCGAGCATGCGATCTGCCTCGTCGAGTACGACGGTCTGAAAGTTTTTGAGCTGAATATGACCCTGTTCGATGAGGTCCTTGAGGCGTCCTGGGGTACCGATGATGAACTGATTTTTATATCGAAGCGCCTTTATCTGTGGAACGATACTTGCTCCACCGACACAGACGACTGACCACATACTCATGTTTTTGGTAAATGCACTGAGCTCATCGCGGATCTGTCCTGCGAGCTCGCGTGTAGGCACCATGATGAGGACCTGCTGCTTTGGATCACGAGCGACTTTGTCGATAAGAGGCACGAGAAAAGCGGCTGTCTTTCCGGTACCGGTGTTTGCGATACCAACGACATCCTGTCCTTTTAGAATATGTGGAATGACCTTGTCCTGGATCGGAGTCGGATGAACATACCCTTTTGAAATAATATTTTGCTTGAGTCGGTCGACGACTGGGAAATCAGCGAATTTGTGCTCGGGTGTATACACCTCTGCTTCTTCGACGACAGAGACTTTGTTTACAAATTTTGAGATATCAGAGAATGATTTCTGAGCAAATCTGCTCTTTCCACCACCTCGATTTCCACCTCTACTAAACCCACCACTTCGTCCACGAAAACTACGCCCTTTACCATGTGTTTGTGAATACATAAATTAACTTCATCTTTAGAATATAGCGTAAGACGATGAATGATCTCGTCTGGCTCTAAAGACACGGAAGCAGAGGAGAATACCTTACCTGCCTATAGTATACCAAGGGAGATAAAATGTCAATGATTACCTTGACACATCCATCTATAAACAGTACTATCTGCACAGCTTGCGATCTTCGAAAAACGTGTGTTCTAGAGATACGCAACTTCTCACTGCAGATCAGATCACAATTCAATGAAACCTCAAAAACCAGGGATCGCATTTTTTGCGGCCCAATTCGCTTCCCTCCTCGTAGGGGAAGGCAAACACTTCAGCAGCTTCGGTGACCTGTGTCGCTGGGCCAACAACGAGTGTGGTCTCACTGGCGTCAGTATGCCGGTCGGCATGCTCGATGTCCCCCAGATGATCCAGAACGCGGACTTCCGCGGAAGCGTGCTCGCTGAGTACGCTAGCTACGGCACCCCGATCATCCGCCTGGAAAGCCATGTGGTGGGGCAGCTCGTCTGCGTCCACCCAGCACTCCTTCAGCGATGGGTTGGCTTCATACCGCCCGAGCTTCAGGGTGCCCCCGTACATGATGTTCAGAGCTGGGCGCGTGAGCGAATGCTCGAAGTGGTGGAACTCTCCCGACTCCTCGGCTTTGAGGATCATCAGACGTTCCCTGGTGGACGTTCTGTCCCCCTCCTCACGGATCCCTGGCCGGCTCATGCGGATGGTCTCTATGAAAACTCCCTCGCCTACCTGGCGAGGTGTTGGGAGCCCATTCTGCAAGCTGCCTCGGGAGCACACCTTCGGATTGGCTTCGAAATCCGCCACATCATGGAGGACATCGCCACAGTCCCGCAACTCATCGACTTCAGTGACATGCTCGCGGACGATGCAGCATCGGCGGCGGCATGGGGAGTGGATGTCTCGCACTACGAGATCGACGGGGATGACCCCCTTCATGATCTGCAACTTGCGATCGAACGCGGCCTCGTGATGCCTGGGCATGCCAAGCAGGGGTACTTTGACGAGTCCCAGCCCGGCCACTGCCGGCGACCGGCGAACATGCCGTGGAGTGAACGTGCGGGCAAGTTCTGCACCTTTGGAACCCACAATCCGAACAACAGCCGGGAATGGGTCAGGTCGCTCATGCACGCGCACCATGCGAGCACGAGTGGTCTCCATGCAGTGATCGAGGGCGAATGCATGTTCCTGAGAAATCCTCTCCAGGGCATGCGTGTGGCCGCGGCAAATCTGCGGCAAATCATGGATGGACATGCGCCGACGCACCTGTCCCAGATCACACCCGAACCTTGGGATGGTCCTGCCTTTGACAGCTTTGCCGAGACCGGCGTGAAGGCAACCGAACTCCTCGGCCTGTGGCATGAGGCCACTGAGGATGTGGGACGACGAGTCGAGCGCTTCCGGGCAAAGAGAACCTGAACATCTCGATCTTCTCAAGGCGCCGCGTGCGAAACGCGGCGCTTTTTTCTATTTACAACAATGATAGCTTTTCCGCCCTACTCATCCTCTTTAGCTGCGCTTCCCTCGCCCGTGCTTTTGCATACGTATCTAAATTTTCTGAATACACTAAGGTCACCGGTCTCCTGATCTTTGTATAATGCGCGCCGTTTTTAGAATTGTTGTGTTGATGCACCCTCTTCTCTAGATCATTGGTAGAACCGACATAGAGTGTATCATCGGCGCATTTGAGGATGTATACAAAATACTTCATTTACACAAACAAACTCGCGAGAAGTGAGACGAGGAGGAGCGTCACGAGGACTGAAAGAGAGTCAGAGAAGAATTTTTTCCACGCGAGTTTTGGATCACAGTTGCCCCACAAGATAGAAGACCCTACTGTCGGCACTACGAAACAGAGCCAGTTGAGCGCAACGAAACCGAGTGCGAGACCGAGGGTGACGCCATTTCGCATACTCATGAGTATGATAAATACAGTCGCAAATGCGGTGAGAAATGAGAGGGCAATCTGTGCGAGATACGTCTTCCACATATGTGGCTTTGCTTCAGCTATCTTTTGATCCTGCTCCTCTTTTGAGAGTTTGTCAAAACCGAGATACTTCATATGTAACTTTCCCATCGGAGTCTGTGGCATATACCATACAGTCCCCACTACAGCTGCGATCACCGCACCGGCTAATGCAAGTAAAATTATTGTTATCATGGGTATATTTTAACATAAACAAAAAGACCGGTCACAGGACCAGTCCGCGCAGGGCAGTTTCGTAGGGAATACAATCCATCTTTCTCTCCCAGAGACTTTCAAAGTCGATTGTCGTTTCCCTCACACCTTTAGGCAGGTAAAGACGGCAATTTCCTTGGATAGTGTGGTGAGCGGTGTAATTCCCTTTCTGGGTATTTCTCCGCGTCCATTTGAAAACGAACTCAGTGTTGAGTGCACCGTCCCAGACCTCGCTCAAAATCAGGAACAGTCCAACGTCTTCCACGATACGGTGGCGTGGGACTATGCCCGTCTTGTCGGGGCGCCGATTATCACCTCCGCCGTTGCCGACGAGCCAAGAGCAGCGAAAATTTTGACATTCGTCTGGACGATTCGTATATATGGTACAACCGCGATGTTCCTGACAGAAAGAGCAGGGTGTGTGAGGAGGTTTTCCGATACTCTCTACACCATGCGTAGTACAACAGGCCGTGCAGCCCCCGCAAGAGTTTTTGGTTTGCATACTAGCTACACGCTAGCATTCTGAGTGGAATTGTAAAGATCGTGTAAAAGCTCTTCGATTTGCTTTGCTTTTTCCTCTCTATTCTCGGGAGTCAATTTTATTATGACAACATCTTTCCGTTTACGAATCAGATCGGTAAAATCATCCTGGTAAATTTCGGAAAGGATCGCAATGCATATGTTGTTTGAATCTAGATACGACACCACTAGTTTTTTAAATTGTTCTGAATACAACTCCATCTGACCTATTTCATCAAGATAAAGAGTATCGTTTATTGTAAAGGTAGAAATCTTTGGCAAAACGATGTCCAAGTTTTTAATGTCCACAAAATACCGTGAAACTTTGAATGGCGTATTGAAATTGACATGAGCAAGTATCGAACGTTCACCCGCACTAGTTTCTATTTCAAATCCTACGCGTTCTCCGTTCTCTCTTATTTCATTTGTAACCAGACCGACTTTCTGGCGGGTATTTTGTAAAATCTTATTTAAAAGCGTTGTTTTTCCACTGCGTGGAAGAGCGGTGATCAGAATATTCTTTTTCATTTTTCTAATTTAGTCTGGATATAGGCTGACAAGTACTTCCCATACTTTTTGAGCTCTGGGAGTAAATAATCTTGTCCTGTGATGATCTTTCTACAGAGTTCCGAACCACAGGCACATGTCATAGAATAATCGAGATTATCCATCATCGCATAGTCAATTGTCAGTTCATCTCCTGCTTTCACATCCTCAATCGTTACAAATACGATATCACCCCGCATCCCAACATTGGGATTACAACTATGATTTATATACAGCATTGATTCATCTTGTTCCTCTTGAGAGACCGGGCAGACAAATAGATCGTCCGCGATTTGGAGTTCAGGGTGATTATCAAATTCAAGTGCTTTGACTTGCTGAGTAGTAAGTATATGTCCCGCTTTCACGGCTATGATTTCATCTTTTGCAATATCAGCAATTGCAAAAAGACCAAATCCCTGGATCTTGCTTGGTAATTTTTTCTGTGTTTTCGGTGATATCCAGGTTTTCATATTAGTAAAATATGACCTTATTTCTTAAATGGTTGTAAAATTGAAGTCAAACTACTAGCAATCACATCGTGCTTAAATTTTGCTTTTCTTAAAATGATTTCCTCGTCGGCTGCCTCTTTAGTAGCACTCATGATACCATCAGCCATTTTAGGTGTGTAACGTGCTGAACCATTTCTTATAAGTTCTGTTTGCATCTTTCCAATATTAAATTTCTTTTCATGCTCTAGGTGTTTAATATCTATTTTATAGACTTTCCACTCGTAGCAAATCTTATTTATTACAAGTACGATGTAAATAATCACCGCAATTATAATAAACCACCATGCTTGAATTAAATTGATAATTTGATTGATCAAATTGATGGTACGCTAGCTCTTTATTATTAAAGGATTGAAATCTGTATCTCGATCATAGTGATCCTCATTTTCTGCTTTCTTGAGTTTATGGATCACATAGTATGTAACTGGAGTAAGTACTACCTCGACAGCGACCTTAAGAAACCAGCCTGAAAGGATTGAAGTGAGTAAAAGATTGTTTGGTAACACCGCATAAAGTGCGATTGTATAAAATAAAAACGTATTTACCCCCTCACCAACTATGGTTGAAGTGATTGTGCGGAGCCAGAGATGTCTTCCGTTTGACCAGACTTTCATCTTTGCCATGACATAGTCGTTGAGTATTCCTCCTGCCCACACCGCAATCCATCCACCGATGAGGATACGCGGCACAGACCCCAGCACTCGGGTATATGCATCATTTGCATCAAACCCAACTGCCGCTGGAAGCCACACGACGACCTGATACAAAACTCCCGCAATCACTGAAGCGAGAAGTGCTTGCCAAACCACACTGCGTGCCTTTGCGTATCCGTAAACCTCGGTCAAAATATCCGAGAAAATATAAGTAATCGGGAAATATAAAACTGTTGCCGATACTGTAAAGACACCGAGCTGTACTATTTTACCCGCCGTCACATCTGAAATAAGCTGAAATGCGATGTATAAGGTAGTAATGAGACCCAGGTATTTGTAATGTTTCATAATGCCCCTATTATACTCCTTTTAAATATTTTTCAATCTTCTCAATATCGATGATATCTTTTGGTCGATTGTATGCCCGTTTGAACTTGAGGAGATCCTCGAATCCGACAACGGGCACCCCATCAAAATACTCTGCGCGACTCAGGAGCTCCGTGAGTGTCGGAGGAAATACTTCACCACTATATTTATTAACGTCACAATCCCTCTTACAATCAAAAGTCCTGGGATAATAAATCCTACACCCACGATATTCATCGCCGCTAGATTTGGAAAATCTTGTCCATCTGAAAGACTTATGTTGAACAAAAACGCCAGTGCAAGCACCAAAGCAATACTCATCACATACTTTAACAATTTATTTTTATTCTTGAGGTATCTATACAGAAAGCCTGCCAATACAGCAACAAAAATTATATTCAAAAGACTAGAAACAATCATTTCACTTAGAAGCCATCCACCTTGTAATTCGTTAATCACTTCTACAACAATGATCGCGAAACCGATGAGAAAGAAAATGACTGATGACATAAGTGGTATATTTTTCATGTCTATAGTTTTACCCGGTCGCGAGCATCACCCACACAGCTGCAAAAACGAGAACCACAAGTATTCCTGCGACGATTCTGAGGCTACGATTTGCGACCTTACCAGTGACAAATGTATAGCTGAGTCCAAGAAGATTGAAAAATACCCAAGCGAACACAAAGTCGAACACACCCCAGTTCCACCCATCCACAAAAAGCTGTCCGAGGATAGGGACAATGAGGGCTATTGTAGACCATTTTATAACTTTCAGTATTTGTGTCTTTGTCATAGGATAAGTATAGCAAAATTGCTGCGGGTCAGGGACTCGAACCCCAATACCTTGCGCCAAAGGCAAGTGTCCTACCATTAGACGAACCCGCAATGTAACCCCTATACATTACTATATATGAGTGGTTTAGCCAAGATTTTACGCCTTGAACAAAAGTAGCTCGAGTGCCGAATTATCCCCTATCTGTTTGCTCAAAATGACTGTGTCGATCACATGGACGAGTGTCTGTGCAGTGATATTGTTTTTTTCTTCTGCTAGTTTTTTCAAAAATGAAATATCGTCATCTGATAGATCGAGAGCATAGTCTTTTATATTTCGGAGGAGAAGCACGTAGCGTACTCGTTCGAGGACGAGTGATATAAAGAGTTGAGGTGAGGTGATGTCTCCGAGGATCTTTAGGCCTTTTTCTATATTTTTTTCAGCAAGTGCAGAGATAAAACTATTTACACTTTCGATCTTTGGAGCACCGGTCACCCGTTCTACTTCGCTCATACTGATTTTCGAATCTTTTGAAAAGCTCACTATCTTTTGCAGGGTGCTCAGTGTATCTCGAAACGATCCATCGCCGAGGAGTGCGATGAGTTCTGCCGCTCCTTTTTCGAGTGTAAATCCCTCTTTTTTGGCGACACTGACTACGAGGTCCTTGAGCACGGCCTGACTAGGTTTTTTAAATTCAAACACCTGGCAACGAGAGATGACGGTCTCTGGGAGCTTTTCCATTTCGGTAGTCGCGAGGATAAAGATCACATGTGCAGGTGGTTCTTCGAGGGTTTTCAAGAGTGCATTGAATGCCTCTTTGGTGAGCATGTGTACCTCATCGACGATGTAGACTTTGTATTTTGATTCGAGTGGGAGTACCGCGACGCCATCGCGGATCTCGCGGATATCATCGATACCTCGGTTCGACGCTGCATCGATCTCATATATATCATTGTCCGACACATCGAGCTCGTGGGCAAAGATACGGGCGATACTTGTCTTCCCCGTCCCACGTCCCCCGGCAAAGAGATACGAATGCGAAATACGACCGAGCTCGATCGAGCCCTTGAGTACATCGACGATGTGATCTTGGCCTTTTACTTCAGAAAATTTGCTCGGTCGATGGGTGCGGTATAGTGCGGTGGTCATAGGTATAGTATACGTTTTATCTGTATAAAAAGGCAAACCGCGGAATCAATCCGCGGTGCGTGAGACCCAGACCATACAGTCAGGCGGGTTCGAGAACTGGTTCCAGCTCTTCCTCAAAGTAGGTAAAGAGGGAGCGAAGTTTGTCGATGGTCGCCGTCTCGGGATGCGGGGTTGTGCACATCGGCACATCAATGATGATGAAGATGGCGGGCGGTACTGATCCGTCGACCACACTCGCTTCCCCAATCTGGGACACGAGAGCTTTCGCCTGCAAGGTAAATGCTACCGTTGTACAATCAGTCATTGGCACCGTCTCAAAGACCTGGCCCATGTGATAGAGTTCGCGCAGGTCGTGAAGACCCATCGTGATGTCAGGGTTGGTGGTTTTCATAAAAAGAGAGCAATTTCTCCTCCATCCTACCCTATTCTCCTAGATATTCCAAAACCAGCTTTTCCACCTCTTCTGCAGAATTTGTCTCCATGAGTTTTATACGTAGATCTTTTGCATGATCGAACCCTTGCACATACGCCTTGTAGTGCTTTTTCATAATGGCAAAATTTTTCTTGTCTCCTAAAAGCTCAGCAAACAGTTTTGTATGCTCGACGAGGGCGAGAAGTTTTTCTTTTAGTGTCGGAGTATGTCCAGAAAAAAACCAGGGGTTTCCAAAGATCCCTCGCCCGACCATCGCTCCATCTGCTCCACTTTCTTTTATTTTTTGATATGCATCTTCACGGCTCATCACATCTCCGTTTCCAATTATCTTTGTGTGCGGAGAGATTTTATTTCTGAGTGCTACTGTCTCTACTACATGTTCCCAATGCGCAGGTACATCAGACATTTCTTTTCGAGTACGTGCGTGAATGGTGAGTGCGGCGAGATCCTGTTTCAAAAGCCCCTCGATCCATGACATATCTACTGTGTTGTATCCTACTCGAGTCTTGACCGATACAGGACCTTCGAACCCTCTTTTTGCAGCAGCGATGACAGCATAGGCTACTTCAGGATTTTTTATCATCCCCGCTCCTGCCCCTTGTTTTTCTATACTTTTATCCGGACAACCCATGTTGATGTCCACTCCATCAAAACCGAGTTCGCGTGCAAGTTTTGCTGCCTCATACATCTTTTCTGGATGTGAGGTAAAGAGCTGGGCGACGATGGGACGCTCGGCTTCGGTATACCCGAGGTCGATGAGAAGGTGCTCACGGCCAGGAGAACAGAGTCCGTCTGCAGAGACGAATTCGGTCCAGGTCACATCTGGCTTGCCATATTTAGCGAACATGCGACGAAAGGCCTGATCGGTTACATCAGCCATAGGTGCGAGGCATAGAAAGCCTTTTGGTAATCTGTCCCAGAAAGTCATAGGCCTACTTTACGATAAGAGAGTGGAGGAGCGCAAGGGTGTCCTTGTTTCGGTCAGCACTCTTGAGCACAATGATAGCAACCTTTTCAAAATCCTTTCCGAGCTCTGGATATGAGAAAAGCGAGACCGAGGTGCGGCGTGCTTCGTCGGTAAATCCATTTTTTCCACCGGCATACTCAGACATATTGAGAAATGGGATAGAATTCGTCCACGTATGGGTGCGGATGCTTTTTGTTTTCTCTCGCGTAATTTCAAAGATCTCCGGACGGTTTTTTTCGATCCAGGTGACGATCTTTACCATATCCTCGGTATTTGAAACATTGCCATATGAAAGGCCTGTAGGATCGGTAAATGCAGTATTGATAGCGCCAATAGACCATACAAATGCATTCATCTTTGCGATGAATTGTGCCTTGCCATAACTACGAGCGAGGGCGGTACCTGCATCGTTGCTCGATACCATGAGGAGTGGATAGAGGAGCTCTTTTCCTGTGTATGTCTCGCCATGTACGAGCTTGCCAGTATTTCCCTCTTCACGGATGTCGGCCGCGGTGATGGTGATCTTTTTATTTGAAATCGTGTCGAGTGCAACCACAGCGGTGACGAGTTTCGTGAGTGATGCGATAGGCAACACTTCTTTTGAATTTTCAGATGAGATGATGCGTCCAGTCGAGAGTGACGCTACGAGAAATGATTCGGCAGAAACCTGAGCCCTGATCTCGGGAGCGAGTTTTACTGGAGCGATCGTCGCTGGTTTTACCGAATTCCAAAAAGACCAGGAGAGTGTACGCTCCTTTTGTACTATTTCGACTACACCTGACGCAAAGAGTATTCCGATCGTGATGGCCAACGTACAGCCAAACAAAAATGAAGTGACACCATTATTTCTCATTATATTTGAAGAAAATACTACTACCGTGTCGTGCGTCGATGTACTCAAATTTTTTCCCTTTTTGAGCATCGAGAAACAGCATAATATTCCCTACTATTGTATCAAATTGCTCCCGCTTTACGAGGATATTTCCGACCGTAGATCCGATGCGGTACTCGCCGTTTGGCAGTATCGTCACACTCTCGATAGAAACGACCTTGTTGAGCCCTTCTACGACGTCCGAGAGCTCGCGAAACGATGTGCTCGCTGTATCACCAAAATATTTGAGACCTGTTGTGATGCTCGTAGTCGCAATACGCACACCGTCTTTGCTCATTGAGACACATTCGGTCTCACTCGGCGTAAAGTATTCTACTTCGCCGTTACACCAGGTGGCATACGGGACGAGTGTGACAGTCTCTGCAGGACGACTATATATATAGTATCCAGTTCCACCTAAAAGAATAATGATGAGACCGACGACATATTTCATTAGAGATATTTCTTGAGTACTTCTGGGATTTTTATGGTACCGTCAGCCTGCTGGAAATTTTCAATGAGTGAAACGAGGATGCGGGGTGTCGGGATCGCGGTACAGTTCAGTGAATGTGCGTAGCGGAGCTTGCCTTCGGCGTCTTTGTAGCGGATGTTGAAACGACGTGTTTGAAAATCGTGAAAATATGAGGCAGAAGAGATCTCGCGGTATTTGTTTTCTTTTGGAACCCAGAGCTCGATATCATACTTTTTCACCTGCCCGAGGCCGAGATCACCTCCACAGTTGATGACGGTATGATATGGGATACCGAGTGTTTCGATGAACTCTTCTGTATTTCTATTTATTTCTTCGTGCAGCTTTACTGAAGTCTCATGGCTCGCTTCGCACAATACGACTTGTTCTACTTTTTGAAATTCATGCACACGGATGAGTCCTTTTACATCTTTTCCATGACTCCCCACCTCTCGTCGATAACATGGAGAAAAACCGAGATATTTTATCGGAAAATCTTTGTGATCGATGACCTCATCACCATGCATCGCCATGAGTGGTACCTCGGCAGTACCCGAGAGCACATCTCCATCCTGAGTAGTATAAAAATCGTCTACGTCCCCCGGAAGGTGTCCGGTACCGTAGAGAAATGATTTACGAACGATCGCCGGAGCGAGTACTGGGACAAATCCTTTTTTACTAAAAAATTCTATAGCATAACTCCAAATAGCAAAGGCCAAGCGGACTCCATCACCCATCAAAAAATATCCACGAAAGCCGTGCACCTTTGCGCCGCGCTCAAAGTCCGCCATTTTGAGGTTCAGCATGAGCTCGATATGGTCCTTTGGTTCAAAATCAAAATTCGGTTTTTCCCCCCATACTTTTATCTCCTGGTTATCTGCATCACTATCACCCTCTGGCACTGATATATCGGGAATATTTGGTACCTGGAGCATCTTCATCTGCCACTCACCGATGAGGACCTTTAGATCCTCCTCTTCTTTTTGCATGCTGTCTTTGAGTGCTTTCATTTCAGCAATGAGGGCGGCGCGTTCGTCACCACTTGCTTTGGTGATCTTGTCATTGTATGAGTTTTGTTCTGCACGCTTTTGTTCGAGAGCAGTCATCGCATCGCGACGCTTGTCATCGAGCGCAATCAGTTCTCCAATATCAATAGAAACATGCTTTTTCTTTGCACCGAGTGCTACAATATCTTTGTTTTCACGTATAAATTTTATATCTAGCATGGATGCACCACAGTATATCAAAAATCCCATAGATTTCCACCCGTACCTAGGAGAAGTACCGCAACCACCGAGTGGTTTGTGGGTCTCTGGTGTGTTACCCGATCCGACCAAAAAGTTCGTCTGCATCGTCGGTTCTCGCAAATATACTCAGTACGGACTCGATGTAGTCGACCATATCATATCGAATCTACGCAAAGACATATATATAGTATCGGGTCTGGCAGTCGGTATCGATGCAGCAGCTCACACTGCAGCACTCAAATACGGCCTAAAAACCATCGCCTTTCCTGGATCAGGACTGGGTGCTGATGTTTTGTATCCAAAAGCAAATGCAAAACTCGCACAGGAGATCTCGTACGCCGGCTGCCTCGTTTCCGAATATGTACCCGATGCAGTGGCCCAGCCATGGATGTTTATAAAACGAAACCGCTTGATGGCAGGCATATGTCATCTCACTATCGTCGTCGAAGCTACCGAAAAGTCCGGCACGCTCACGACCGCACGTATGGCCCTCGACTACAACCGCGAGGTAGGTGCCGTACCTGGAAATATTTTTCATAAAAACAGCGCGGGTCCACTTCGCCTCGTATCAGACGGTGCACATGTGATCCGTAGTGCAAACGACATACACGCCATCCTCGGTTTTGATACACAGCCACAACTCTTTGATACAAAGCGCGCGTATACAGACGAGGAGCAAAAGATCATCGACGCACTCACCTTTCTCGGTACCGCGTCACAAGACAATGTACTACGACACAGCAAACTCAATCCATCAGCATTCAACAAAACGCTCTCAATGCTCGAGATAAAATCATATGTGCGGAAAAGCCATGAAGGTCTTTCGCTCGTCCGGTGAGAAACGCTCGATCGCATAGCGCAGTGTCGTGCGTCGGATTTTCTTTTTATGTGCATGTAAAAACTCTACGAGTCGTTCCTCGTCTACCTTTCCGATCTCACGTAGTGTCCATCCTACTGCTTTGTGTATGAGATCATGCTTGTCTTCGAGGAGGAGCTCGGCGATCTCGAGTGATGTATCGAGATCTTTTTGTTTTATAAAATAATGCGTCGCAATGATGGCGATACGTCGCTCCCACAGATTTTTTGATTTTGCCAGGAGTTTTAAAATATTTTTCTTTTTATCAAAGAGATACTTTCCGACGATAAGACTAGCGGAGACGTCGACAAGATCCCAGTTGTTTATATATTTCGTATTGTTGAGATAAAAATCATATATCTCTTTGGTGAGAGGCTGATACGTGAGGATAAGGAGTGCCGTAAAGCGATACTCGTGTATCGGACTCTCGAGGAGGCGCTGTATTTCAGTGAGTGGTGTAGCCGTATATCGTAGAGCCGCCCTGCGCATATCAGGTACCGTAATACCTATAAACACATCTCCCTCCCCGTATTCTCCTTTCCCAGTTTTAAAATACTTGGCAAGCACTTTCGCTTTTTTCTTGTCTGCCAAACTCTCCAATTCTTTTATGAGCATCGTATAAGTATAACAAAAACCGCCCGAAGGCGGTTTTGCAAGAGACTATCGGCGTCGCTTTGTAGTCTTCTTTTTCTTGGTTGCCTTTGACTTTCGCTTTGCAACCTTTCGTTTCTTTGCTGCCATATAGAGTGTGAAAAAATATTTTGATAAAAGCTTTCGACCACTACAGAATTATTGTAGCACCATTAACAAAAAAATAAATTGTAAAAAATAAAAACAGTGGATAACTTTTCAAAATAAAAATTAATATTTTCGAATCACCCCGCGCACAACTGCAGAAATTTTTAAATCGTACTCAGGATATATAGGTTTGTAATTTTTATTTGCAGGCTCGAGAAAAACTTTTCCATTTTTCTTTCGAAAATATTTCATAGTCCACGCTCCATCGACTTCGGCAATCACGATCTCACCTTCTTTTGGTTCTCGAGTGATGCGCTCTGCTAGAACCATATCGCCTTCCATGATGCCTTCCTCGATCATCGAGTCACCTTTTACTTCGAGGAGAAAAGTCTTTTGAGTATCGCGTACGAGATATTGATCGAGACTGAGTGTATCAAGTGTCATCGGATCGATCGTGGTAGGGATACCTGCCTCGACTAGACCGAGAACGGGTACTTCACTACTCAAACGCATGGGAGAGAGGCGTCCCTGCGCATCTTTTTCGAGTATACCTAGTTCGACGAGTTTGTTTACGAGTTTAAAAACAGCGTTCTTGGATTTGAATCCAACAAGGTCCATGATCTCGGTATAACTCGGCATACGGCGTTTGTCCGAGTAGAACGAAAGTATTTTTTGTTTGTATACATCAACACTCATATAGCAAAGTATGAGATAAAGTCGTTCAAACGTCCAGTCCATGTGAGGGACTGTAGCTGGCGCTTGAGGAATTTGTGTCGACGCGCCTCTGTGCGATACGGCATACCACGAATAATCCTCATATCAATCACTGCATTTAAATTGTTAATTTCTTTTTTTAATTCTCGTACTAATGTATTTGTGCTCATGCATATAGTATAGGTGAACGACTGTTCACCGTCAACTATTCCCTGTGGATAAATAGACGGACTAGCTGTATGTCTCTATATGATACCACGGGGCGGACTTTTTTCTTTTCTAAAATAGTCTTTGCGGGGGCGAGGCGCCAATCACCGTGCTCGTCGTGAGCCTCGACGAGTGCCTCCATTATTTTTTCAAATCGTCCTTTTTGCATTGTATCGCGTAGATACTCTATCTCCATAGCTACCAGTGGGTCGTTTTCGATGAGCGCTTCGATATGAGTCAAGACGGTTTCCTGTGTCATTCCTCTCTTTGCGGCGATGTCGGGGAGAGAGAGTCTGTTTTGGAGGAGTTCGTGTGTTTCCTCGTAGGTGCTACGTTTTGTTTTTTTCTTTACTTCTGGAGCGATTGATTTTAGATATGCTTTTTGGGCCGCAGGGACATCGATACGATCGAGGAGTTCGACTGCATTGTATGATGCACGTTTGAGCTCTTCGTCATATGAGAGCACGTCTGGATGTACCTCGAGTGCTACTTCATTGATACCGAGGATCGTGAGTCCGGTGAGTGTACGCACACGTGAGAGTGCCACATATCCCATACCTTTTTCAAATGATTTTGAGAGGTCTACCTCGACCGCATCGAGACTCATCCCCTGACTCTTGTGTACGGTGATCGCCCATGCGAGACGTAGCGGGATCTGACTGATCTCGGCGAGTACCCTTCCGTCCTCCTCTACACGCCACGACTCGGGACTTACTTTTATGACCTTGTCTTTTACTCTGACCTGTGGACCTTCGAGTGAGGTCACAACACCGAGTGTCCCGTTTACATATCCGACATCAGGATTGTTTTTTACAAACATCACTCGAGCACCCACCTTTAGATCGAGCTTTTCCGGAGCGAGGCAGCTTTTTTTAAGGACAGCAACCAGGAACTCATTTCCTCGATGGATCATCGTATAGGTCGCAGATTTGCCTTTTATTTTTTCGAGTTCTTTTTTATTTACTACATCCACATCAACATTGTGCGTAAACAGGCGAGTCGGCTCGGTCACAGATATCTCTTTTTTGTTTGCAACAAAACACGCCTCTATATATGTATGCGTCTCTTCGCTGATGCGGTTCGCCCGGATATCGTTGAGGAGCATGGTCGCACGATCGTCGGTCTGACGATATTGTTCTTCGAGATAGCAGACTTTGAAATCGGCTTCTTCCCATGCTTTTGACTCGTATACAAAAAAAGCTTCGGGCTCTCCTGCGCGCGAGACGGGTGGTAGCTGAAAAAAATCTCCACAGAGAATCACCTGGATCCCGCCGAACGGTTCGTCCTTGTGTTTGCCCATGCGCAGTATCCGATCTACCAAATCGAGACGAAAATGATGGAGCATCGATACCTCATCGATAATGAGGACTTTTACCTGGTCGATACGACGTTTGATGTGCGACTTTTTTAAAATATCTTTTATATCACCCGTATCGAGCTCGGATTTTACCCCGATCCCTGACCATGCGTGGATCGTCGTCCCGCCCATGTGTGTAGCAGCGATCCCGGTAGACGCAGTGATACCGATCGAAATGTCGTGCGATTTTAAATAGTCTATGTATAGATTGAGCACATGCGTCTTCCCCGATCCTGCAGGACCAGTGAGATAGACATTGTGTCCCATTTTCATAATATCGAGTGCTTGAGCTTGGGTCATAGGTATATAGTATATCCTATCGGGAATTTGCCAATACTTTATATATCGTGTAATACTGGTACATACATATGAAACTTGTCATCGTTGAGTCGCCTGCAAAGGCCAAAACAATTTCAAAATATTTGGGCGACGGATACACAGTCCGAGCGAGTGTTGGACATGTGCGCGATATTCCAAAAAGTCAGAAAAAGGCGATCGATATCGAAGCCGGCTTTGTTCCTCACTATGAAATCTCTCCTGGAAAAGAAAAAGTCATCTCTGAGATAAAATCTCTCGCGAAAAAAGCTGACGAGGTGCTGCTTGCAACTGACCCCGACCGCGAAGGTGAAGCGATCGCATGGCACATCGCCGAAGCTACGGGTCTCAAAAAGCCTCAACGAGTAGTTTTTCACGAAATCACCAAAGATGCGATAAAAGAAGCGATTCTCCACCCGCGTCTCATCGATCAAAATCTCCGCAAAGCACAAGAAGCACGGCGTGTGCTCGACCGACTGGTCGGATATGATCTCTCGGGACTCATTTGGAAAAAAGTCCGCTACGGACTTTCTGCGGGACGAGTACAATCCCCTGCACTCCGCATCATCATGGAACGCGAACGAGAGATTCGTGCCTTTATTCCTCATGCATATTGGACCATCACTGCAAAAACGAAAACCAAAAAGGGCGACGAGATCACTTTCACCTGCAGCGAAGAGCCTACTGAGAAAAAGAAGATGGAAGAGATAGTGAAAAAGGCAGAAAACGAAGACTGGGTCATTGCAAAGGTAGAAGAATCAGAAGTAAAACGCAGTCCTCGAGCTCCATTTACCACATCTACCCTCCAACAAGCCGCGAGTACCCGCCTCGGCTTTGCTCCATCTCGCACCATGATGATCGCTCAGCGTCTGTACGAGGCCGGTCTCATCACCTATATGCGTACCGACAGTACCAACCTCTCAAAACAAGCCCTCGACCAGGCCTCTGTCGTCATCAAAAAAGAATACGGGGACAAATTCTACCAGCACCGTACCTATGCGACCAAAAGCAAAAATGCCCAGGAAGCGCACGAAGCGATCCGCCCTACTGACCTCTCAAGACAAAGCGCTGGTGCAAACGACGAACAGAAAAAACTGTATCGTCTGATCTGGCAGCGCGCCCTTTCGTCACAGATGGCAGATGCAATCACTCTACGAACACGCGTCACTGCAAACGTAATCTCTCACTCTATCCCCGACTTTGCTGCAAATGGAAACCGTATTCTCTTTCCAGGATGGCTCACGGTCGACACTGAGGGTCAAGGCGAAGAAGTGACCCTTCCAAAAGTCGCTGAAAAGGATCCACTCGATCTCCTCTCTATCGAGCCACTTGAAAAATTCACCGAACCACCGAGCCGCTATACCGAAGCAGGGCTCGTCAAAGAACTCGAAAAACGAGGTATCGGACGACCATCTACCTACGCATCGATCATCCGCACCATCGAGGAGCGAGGCTATGTCACAAAAGAAAACAAGACACTCATGCCGACCGATACCGGCGATGTGGTTTCTTCTTTCCTTGAGGAGTATTTCAAGGACTATATCAGTGATACCTTTACCGCAGAGATGGAGGACAAGCTCGACGAGATCGCCGATGGAAAACGAGAATACCTGGAAACATTGGAAAAATTCTACAAACCGTTTTTGAAAGACGTAAAATCAAAAGAAAAAATCGACAAGCTCACGACCCTCGGTGACGCTGATCCAAAATACAAATGTCCAAAATGTGGAAAGAAAATGGATATAAAGCTCGGAAAAAATGGAAAATTCCTCTCTTGTTCGACGTATCCGGAGTGTGATGGCGCACTCACCATAGAGGGAGTGGAAATAAAAAAGGACGAACCGATCGGAACCGATCCAGATACCGGCCTCCCTATATACGTCCTCATTGGAAAATATGGTCCGTATGTGCAGCTCGGAGATCGTCCAGAAAAGAAAAAGAAAGGAGAGAAACCTCGCATGGCGAGTATTCCAAAAGGAGCAGACCTCGCAAAAGTAACTGTGGCTGATGCTCAAAAATATCTGAGTGTTCCTCGCAAGCTCGGCGAACATCCACAAACCGGCAAAACTATCACTGCCTCTATCGGTCGCTTTGGTCCATACATAGTGCACGATACAGATTTCCGATCACTCAAAACTGACGATGTGTACACGATCGAGCTCCCTCGTGCTCTCGAGATACTTGCTGAGCCAAAAAAGAAGCGCGGATTTGCGAAGAAAACAAAAAAGGAGTAGGGTATTTTGTGAATGACAACTATACAGTCCTTTCAACGAGGAGATCTCGTATCTCCCGCACACCCAGGTGACATCTTTCCCATCGACTGCGAATTCCCTGGCGCACGTCCTCCTGACGGAATGGTTATCGTGCGAGGAGCGCGTGACACAGAGGCTGGTCACCAGGTCCTCCTCACAGGTCAGGATGGCCAGCTCCGTTGGTTTCAAGCTGACCATTTTCGGAGAGTGCCCTCATCCTGAAAATTCCAAGGCCCGGCGCGCATGCGCGCCGGGCCTTTGTAGTCACACGATGACCTGTTCTCCCTTTCGACGGGAAACCTCATGGCGAACCGCACTGACCAGACAATTATCAACCCATCCTTTGTTGGGTAATCCTTGTAAAATCTCCTCCAACTGTGGAAGTGATAACTCACGTGGATCTCCGAGTAAATCGACGAGTTCTCTCGTCCTTTGGGGATCCATGGGTGCCTCAAGATACCTCTTCACTGTCAGGTTTTGTTTGAACTCTTCAGGTTTCATGCCAGTTTTCCCTTTCCGCCCCTATTCTACTCCTTTTATATAAAAAAGAAACAGCCGGTCCACCAAACCCGTGAAGGTATAGTGGCCCGGCTGCAATGGGGACCGTCATCAGCACATGGGACAGGCGACCACCTCGCGCAGCGCTCGCTGCAGGCGCCAGTGAGCTTCGATAGCTTCAGTTACAGCACGTCGCAAGCGTACCCACAGGCCATCTCGAGGAGCAGTTTGAAGCTCCTCATCGAGCTCGAGCAGCTTTGGCAATGGCAGCGCCAGGACCCGATCCTCTGGAGACGTTCCATTTTGAGACAAGATCTCTTCAATCATGTCAATCACCCCCTTCTGCGATCAGGCTAGCACAAAATTTTACATATGTCCACAATCGTTGTGCCGAGGACCAGGATCGAACTGGTGACCTATCCCTCTTCAGGGGAGCGCTCTACCAACTGAGCTACCTCGGCAATCTTTATATATTTAACAAATCCAGAATATCTGAAGTCCGCTGACTATCTCCTTGTGGAGACCGCATGAGTTTATCTACCCCTAGTGCCTCGAGATACGGCTGTACAAAATAGTACGCGCCCAATGTAAGTACAATGACGACTACCCAGTACCCGTATTTGATTACTCTGTCCCAACGCTGGGCACTGCGAAGCTTCCGGAGAATTTTATTGTTCTCCTCTACTAATTCATGCGTCTTGTACAAAAGATCACGTTCTTCTGGACTCATGGGGTGAGTATACCAGAAAAATGGCTTAAATCAATGTGCCCCCACCAGGAATTGAACCTGGAACTATCCCTTAGGACGGGACTGTTATATCCGTTTAACTACAGGGGCAGTAGACTAGAGTCTACTTTACACCCAAAAGCTCCGCAAGGCGCTCCTCCTCAAATCCAACCATGATCTCTCCATCGATATCAAGAACTGGTACTCCCATCTGGCCAGACTTTTCTACCATTTCTTTTCGCTTTTCGATATCAGTACCGACATTGTGCTCGGTGTATGCGATATTGTGATTTTTCATGAATTCCTTTGCAAGTCCACAAAAGTGACATGTTGCTGTCGAATATATTGTTACGTTTTTCATGGAAATATTATACCTTATTTAAAGTGAAAAAAGGCTAGCACACGATCGAAAAATGTTGTCTCGGCATCGAGGTGGATATCCTTGCGACGTTCCTCCCTCACGATCACCGCTACCTGCTCTCCTGGCTTTACTGCACGGAATTTTTGCCTGATTTCGGCATCGACCCCGTCATCTGTCTCGAGATAGCTGATGTCTTGTTTTAGGGTACTTTCACGTGCGGCGAGACGATTTGTCTCATTTAGCACTTTGTTGAAATTTGCTCGGGAGACTTGTTCCTGTTTATAGACTTTCCAGGTGGCACGGACGAGGAAGACAAAGATGACAATTAGGATAAAGATCATCGTACGCGAATACAGGAATTTTCTAAATTTTTTCTTGCTTTCGAATTCTCTCATTTGAGATTTTTTATACGTATAGTATACTACAGGGCATGCTATTCAATCCACGAACACAAAAGAATCTCCGCGTAGTGACATCAGTCGTAGCGGCGCTCATCATCATCAGTATGGTAGTGCTCTATATGCCTGGAGTGATGGGTTTCTAGTCTATCCAAATAGATTCGCTATTCCCCGACTCGCATCATCTTTACGTACACATCGTGCGTGATGTTTACGGTTCCTAGGTTTGCCATCTTCTTTTTACCTTCTTTCTGCTTTTCACGGAGCTTCATTTTTCGAGTGATATCTCCTCCATACATGTGCTGAGTCACATTTTTCTTCATACCTGAAAGTGTCTCTGAAGCGAGGATGCGCCCCATCGCTTTTGCTTGGATTTTGAGTGTAAACATCTGACGAGGAAGGATTTTTTGTAGTTTTTCTACAGCGAGTTTTGCCTCCTCCTCCACTCGGCGACGCGATACAACACGGGTAAATGGAATGACAGGATCATCCGCCACGATCATATCCATACGGACCACATCAGCAGGCAGAATATCACCCATTTCGTACGAGATAGATGCATAGCCCGAGGTGATGCTCTTGACTTTATCAAAAAAACCTCGCATGAGCTCGCGGAGTGGCATATCGGCGTGGATAGAAGTACGATTTCCAAACTGTGAAGTCTCACCAGCGACTGCTTCGTGTTCGTAGAGGAGTGTGCTCAATTTCCCCACATAGTCATGCGGAGTGATGATGGTGAGCTTTACCCACGGCTCGCTCACCTCCTGGACCATATGATCTTCGGGAAACAGGGATGGTGAATATATTGTCTCCTTTTTTCCATCACGCATCGTGACCATGTAGGTGATACTCGGGATGGTGACGACGAGCTCGAGGTTGAACTCGCGACGAAGACGTTCGGTGATGATTTCGAGGTGAAGCATTCCCAAAAATCCGCAACGAAACCCTCTTCCCAGTGTTCCTGATGATTCTTCTTCGTAGGTGTATGATGAATCAGATAGAGATAGTTTCCCCAGAGACTGTTTGAGAAGGTTTATATCATCCTGACTTTCCGGATATATAGAGGCCCAGACCATAGGGATAGGCTTCATGTATCCAGGCAATACCGCTACCGATGAACGTTCATGTGCGATCGTATCTCCTACAGAGGCGATACCCGGCTCCTTGATCCCCGTCACGATATACCCGATCTCTCCGGCACCGAGCTTTTCCACTGGCACTCCTTCGGGGCTGAAAATACCGACTTCGAGACCGAGAAAAGTTTTTTCTGCTACTTTAAATTCCAATTTTTCGTGTCTTTCTACCTCCCCACTCATCACACGTACATAGACGATCACTCCTTTGTGCGTAGAATATTGAAAATCAAATACAAGGGACTGAAAGCCGTTGTTTTCTGTCTTTGGGCACGGGATTCTTTTTATGATCTCACGGAGGAGGTCATGCACACCCTCCCCTGTCTTGCCTGATACACCGAGGATCGTGGTTGGATCGATGTTGAGGGTCGTTGCTATTTCGAGCTTTACCTCATCGATACGCGCAAGCGGTGAATCGATTTTTGAAACCACAGGGATGATAGTGAGCCCCGCTTCTTTTGCCATGCCGAGAGTGGTCAGTGTCTGTGCCTGTACACCCTGTGTCGCATCGACGAGGAGGATACAACCCTCCACAGCCTTGAGTGCTCTCGAGACCTCGTATGAAAAGTCGATGTGTCCTGGGGTGTCGATAAGGTTCATCACATGTCCCTCAAAATTCATGCGGACTGGCTGCATCTTGATAGTGATGCCTCGTTCGCGTTCGAGCTCCATGCTGTCGAGAACCTGGTCCTGCATTTTTCGTTTTTCGATAGTATGAGTGAGCTCGAGCATGCGGTCTGCTAGAGTCGATTTGCCGTGATCAATGTGGGCAATGATGCTGAAATTTCTGATTTTATGTATATCCATTTAGATGGTATGCTCGTGGTCCTCGACGTATATCTTTGTTGAAAAGATGCGTTTGTGTAGTGTCTCTACCACATCGTCTAGCTCCTTACTCTTGAGCAATTTAAGCACAATAAACCATACCACGAGGCCTATGAGTCCCGCAAGGAGTCCCTGGAGGAATATGCCGGGCAATGTATTTATATCAAAAATGTCATCGAGATACGAAAGTGAATGATACGCAAAGAATCCCATGATGACCGATGCTCCGAATGACTGGAAACTGACATGCTTGAGGACACGTGAAAATCCTGGAAAGTCTTTTTCAAACATGATCCAGAGAAGCCCAGCATTCACGATCGAAGCGAGTGAATATCCGATCGCAAGCGACACGACTGGTGTACCAGAGAGCCCTTGGATACGCAGGAGTGACTCCATAAAGTCGGTAAACAACGTGCTCACAGAGAAGAGATACAGTGAAAGATACGCAATGATCACGATGAGTACCGCTCCGATGAGGTTGATGATGAGTGGCTTACGTGTTTTCCCTGCGGCATAGTATCCACGGACAAAAAGCAGGATGATACTCTGGGCCACTGCAGAGACTACGAATACTGCAAGACATGCAGCGGTGAGACGAGTGTCACTCCAATTGAAGTTTCCAGAACCGAGGATGGTTCGGACGATCTGCGCACGTAGGACGATAAAGAGTACCGTGACGGGTAACGACCAAAATATGATATGTCGGATAGAGGTGACGATGCTACCGATAAACTGCTCGATATTTCCCTTTGTAAAAAAACGAGCGAGCGTCGGGAACGCAGCGAGCGAATAGCTCACTCCGATGATCGACAGCGGCACCGACTGCATGTTGAGCGATAGAGTAAAGACTGATATGGACCCTTCTGCCATCCTCGATGCGAGTGAAGTGAGAACGATCACCGACAGACTCGAGAATGCGAGCGTAAAGGTGCGTGGGAGTGAAAGGAGTAATACATTTTTGATAGATTGCCAGTCGATGGTGAGGACGATTCGTGGGAAAAGCTTTTTTTCTAAAATAAACGGTAACTGCAAACTGAGATGGAGCAAAGAACCAACAACCACTCCATACACGAGACCGTTGAGGCCAAAGGCTGGATATAGGAACATGACGCCGATCACGATACCGAGGTTGTAGACCACAGGACTCATCGCATATGAGATGAAACGCTGATGCGCCTGAGTGATACTGCCGAGGAAATTCGATATACCTAGAAATATCGGTTGCAAGAGCAATATGCGGGTGAGTGAAACTAGTTCACTAAAGGAATCAGTAAATGTCGGATACATCATACGGAGAATCTCTGGAGTATACATGTACGCGATCACACTCACGGCGATGATGACTGTAGAAAATACAGTAAAAATGCTGTTTATAAACAAACACTCCTCTTTGTAACTCTTTCCAAAACGCTCGACGAGAAATGGCACGAGCACCGAGATCGATACTGCCGAAGCAATACAGGCAAAGATGAGGTCAGGGAGCTTGAACGATGCATAGTATATGTCGAGCATATGATCTGCTCCAAACGTATGCGCGAGCAATCGATCACGTACGAGACCTAATAACTGCGAAAGGAATGAGAAAAACGCGAGCAAATACGCCGCCTCATGGAGACCGCGTATTTCCCTGTTTAATATCTCAAAGATTCGCTTGACCATTACTATCTTGTTGTTTTGACTTTTGTGGTGGTCTTTTTATCTGTATCTTTAACTGGTGGATTTTTTGCCTTTTCTGGACTCTTTACTACCTGGAATGGTGAGCGATTCGCTCGGAGTGCGGTGAGGATCTCTGCGACCTCGATATTTTCTGGATTGTATTTTCGGATCTCTTCAAACTGTGCCGCTGCATCTGGATATCGTCCGAGACGTGCGAGAGCCAGACCGAGGAAGTATCGAGCATTTGAGTATTGAGGATTGAGCTCGACCGCTTTGCTGAGTGCGAGGATGGTACTCTGGTTGTCGTTTGCGTTGTAGTACAGGAGGCCGAGCTGGAAGTATATGACAGGATTTTCAGGTGTGAGCTGTGCGAGATAAAGGAGTGTATCCACCGCAGCTTTTGTAGAATTCTCTGCTACTTGGATCTGTGCGAGGAGGAATACCGCATCGCTGTAATTACTCTTTGCTTGAAGTGCTTTTCCAATAAAGTTTTTTGCTTCGACGGGTTTTCGCATTGCTACTTCGAGCTGTGCCGCAGAGAGGAATATCGAAGGATTTGATGGGTTAAGTGATGAAGCGGATGCATATGACTTCATTGCATTGTCATAAGCACCAGGGACCTGAGTCGGGATGACTGATTCGTACACACGAGCCTGTGTGATGTAGTTTTTGTAGTCGAGTGGATCGAGCTTTATGGCCATTTGAGAACTTTCGATGCCTTGGTCGAGATATGTCTTTAGTGCCGGGGCGATGGTTGCATCACCAGATTTTGCAGTCGATAGTATTTTGTTCACCTGAGCGATACTCACTTCGGCGAGGGCTACATAGTTACTCGGCTGTCGACTTCTTTCAATAGCATTTTTGATATATTGTTCTGCCTTGCTGATATCCCCACCAGTATTTACCGCAACTACTGCCTTTTGAATATAGTTCACAGACACTGCGCGACGGAGCCCGTAGATAAAGATAAGGACAAGTGCAAGTGCAACGAGAACACTAACGATCTGAACGAGCAGTGCACGACGACTCGTCGTACCTTCAAATACAGCAAACTTTATGATGCCCGTATCTCGGAGCCCTACGAGGAAGAGTGCCACGGATGAAAGGACGAGTACGAGGATCGGATACGAAGGATTGTACAGCGCAGAGAGGACCACAAAGTAAAAGACAATGCCCGCGCCAGCCACAATGATGAATCGATCGATCGGCTCATCGACTCGAATGCGGTATGCCTTTACAAGGAGTGTCACAAACACAGCGAGTGCAAAGAGGATCACGATGATGCCGAACCCTCCGAGTGTCACTGCAAACGAGCTCACATACGATATACCTGCGTTAAAGTCGAGTGCCCAAAATATAGTCTGATTTATCTCTGCTGGCTTGTTCAAGAGGTACTGGTTGTTATACCGATTTGGTCCGACACCAAAAAGTGGTGCCCGGTTGAGCGCATTACCGATGAGACCAAGTGATAGATCCCATGATGGTCGTACATCAAGCTGATTGATATTTGCCTTTGTAGATATCTTTGCTGCGACAGAGGTACCAAAGACAGAGAGACAGAGCATGAGCACAGCAAATACGATGGTGAGCAGACTTATTTTGTGATGTCGATTCCATGAGTACAATGCAAAGAGAAGTGCGACGACGAGGAGCACATACCATACTGAGGTAAATCCTACTGCGGTCACCATGACGAGAGAAAGAACACCCAAAACGTATAGGAGTGCCTTTATCGGCTTTGTGAGGATCATGAATTCTACCCCTAGATATGAAAGGAGTAGTGTAAAACCAAAATACACACCGACATCATTCCACTGGCCGATCGTATTTGATGTAGCGGCGCCAAAGAGTCCGCCGAAAGATAGAAAATCTGTACCGAAAACGAGTCTAGCCACATGAAATAGCGCGAGGATGATCCCACTTATGACGAGAGCACCTAGTACGGTAAAGATACGCTCTTTTGTACGTGCAAGTACTACCAATGAATATATGAATAGGATCGCGAGGACAGCGAACCATAGGGTAGTCGTCTCTGCCCCATCACCAAATACCATGCGGTACACTCCTGCCTGTTCTATATTTGCAAATACAGAAAACAAAAATGAGAGTATGACTGCAATCGAAGTATAGAGTACCAGCCCCTTTGGATAGACTATCTTCTTTGTAGAAAAAGTATGCGCAGCTATACCGAGGAGCGCCAAGCTCGTACCGAGGACAAAGATGGAACTCTTTACATAATCAAGGGTGAGAATGGTTGGCGAAATAAAAGCGAGAGGTGTCAAAAAGACAACCGCGAGCATAAGATAGTAAGAAACTTTTTCTAGTTTAATCATTGGTAATATTTACTTGGTAATGGAATAAGTATATCAAAAAACACAGGGTATTTCACCTGTGTTTTTTGATTTTGCTATACCGATAAGCCGAATTCTGTACTCAGTGATAACTAAGCGACAACCATTTATCTGGGATGATTGTTACCAATCACCTCGAGCGGCACTCTCGCTTGCGCGAGCACGGCCTTGCACAGGGATAAGGATTTTGCCGTTTCACTCCCACTAAAGGGATTCGTCACTGTTCTCACCTCTAGGATTGCTCCCGGTGGGCGTTACCCACTACCTTGCTGCCCTTGCGGGCCTGTGTTCGGACTTTCCTCTATATATCTTGCGATACACAGCGGTTGTCTGGCATAACACATGTATTATACCACATATTCTACTTCTTTTCCACCTTCCCTGCGTGAGCATTTACCTCATAGCTGGTGTTTTGTGACTCGAAAAAGTTTACGAGTTCAAACACATCAGTGGCAGTACTCATCCATTTTGCTGGATTGCTAACATTGTAGTGCTTTGGAAAACCGAGCTCCTCGAGACGTCGATCGGTCACATACTGGACATACTGATTTACATAGTCAGCATTGAGACCGAGGATACCGTTTGGAAAGAGGTCTTTGTTGTACGCCACTTCTTTGTCTACTCCTTCGATGATGATATTTCGGATCTCATCAGCGAATTCTGGAGTAACGAGTTCCTGATTTTCTTCGAGGATATTGTGAATCAGGGTAATACCGAACTTTAGGTGAAGACTCTCGTCTCGGATGACCCAGTTGATCATCGAACCAAAGTTGCGGAGCTGATTTCGCTGGCGGAATGAAAGTGCCACCATAAATCCTGAGTAAAACCAGATCCCTTCCATCACGATGTTTGTCGCGACGAGGTTTCGAATAAAATCCTTTTTCCCTTCTACTGTTTCTATATCGAGTTTATCATCCACCATACGAGTCATATATTTATTGATATAGTCCTCTTTCGCCTTCATGGATGGTGTCTCGAGATGGATCTGATATACACTCTCCCGGTCAAATGGAAATGTCTCGAGTACATACTCGAATGATACGCAGTGATTCGCTTCTTCCCACATTTGTTTTGCGAGGTAGAGGTGACATTCTGGAGCACGTAAATACGGATATATACCGAGCGCAATAGAACGATTTACAATGAGTTCTCCTGGGTTAAAGAATGCCATGAGAAACTTTACTGCATGTCGTTCATCCTCTGTCATCTTTTCCCAGTCGTCGAGGTCTTCCTTCAAAGCAATTTCGTGCGGGAACCATGTATTTCTAACTGCCTGGTTATACAAATCATACGCCCACTGATATTTTATTGGGTGCAGACTAGTATCTTCAGGCCGAGCCTTTCCGATAAGCATAATATGTAATTGTTAACTGCGAGTAATTACTGACAAGAATCACACAAAGCCCGTTCTGCTGGATCTACTGGACACACATTTGCGTTTTGCTTCATTTTTGGTTGTTCAGCTATGCTTGGTTCATTGACTGAAACACTTGCAGTTGGAACCTTAACGAAGTTGTCCACTGCAACGGTAACGGGTGAAACTACTGGCTGCTGTATCGGTGTCGGTATCGCTTCTGTCTGGAGCACGATCTCCTCCGTCTTTCGTGTGAGCACCCCTGCTACTCTTGCAAATCCAATTTTACCAAGTTTTTCTGACTTGTTAACCTTGACAGTACTCTGTTCAGCGGTGTGTCGTGGCTTCATGTGCAGATAATAAGTCGACTTTAGACCCTTTCTCCATGCTATTTCGTAAATCTTCATGGTCTCATCGATATCACGAGTCTCGAGATACATATTTCGTGACATTGCCTGATCGATCCACTTTTGTGCACGTGCCGCGACCTCTATGTATGCGAGTGGTGATGTGGTGAAAGCTGTCTTATACAAATCCTTTGTATGCTGTGGGATATCTGCAATCTCTGATATATCTCCCTGTCGTTCGATGAGCTCGTCACGGACCTTTTCCCAAATACCCATGTTCTTGAGATCACGGACCATGTTGTTGTTTATGTCCATATACTTTCCAGAAATTTTATTTCGAGAAAATACCTGAGCAAATCGAGGATCGATGCCGGGAGTAGTACCTGCGACGAGCCCGATATTTGCATTTGGAGCGATTGCCATGAGTGTCGCATTTCGCATGCCCTGTTTTACTTTGTTTCGTAAAATCTCCCAATTAAGACCCTTGTGCTTGCTCTCTTTTGGAATATCGAGGGTAATACCTCGCTGCGCCTCGAGAGTCGCAATAGAGTCTATCGGCACCTTTCCTTTTGACCATTCAGAACCAGCAAAATGCATGTATGAACCGCGTTCTTTTGCGAGATCGGCACTGGCGTCGATCGCCATATAACTCACGAATTCAAAAATACGATCTGCAAAATTCCATGCATGCTCACTGTCGTATGCCATACCGAGCTGTTCGATGACATCAGCAAACCCCATCACACCGAGTCCCATAGCGCGATTTTCCTGATCTGATTTTGTAGCTTGAGGAATCGGGAGGACGTTGATATCCACGAGGTTGTCGAGGAAACGTACCGCTATGCGGACAGTTTCCTCTAGTTTTGCCCAGTTCACCTCCTTGTTGCTCACATGCGCTGCGAGGTTGATCGATGCGAGGTTACACACAGCTACATTTTCTCTGTCTTGTGGAAGGCAAATCTCTGTACAGAGATTCGACATATGGATAGTACCAGTGTTGTTGTTCAGCGCACGACCATTTATCGCATCCTTCCATACCATCCATGGGTGCGACGTGGTCTGTAGGGAGACAGTCATCTTTCGATACAACTCACGTGCAGGAATTTTTCTAAATGTTCGCAACCCTCCTGCTTCTGCTTTTTCTACATACTCACTGTATCGCTTGCTAAAAGCATTTCCATACAACTCTCCGAGATCTGGTGTCTCTGCAGGGTCAAACATGTACCAGTCCTGGTTAGTCTCTGCGCGCTTCATGAACTCGTCTGAGATGTACGCAGCAGTATTTGCGGTACGCATACGGAGGTAGTCATCACCGCTTGCTTGTTTCCAATCGATAAAATCCATAAAGTCGAGGTGCCATGTCTCCATGTAGAAACAGAGAGCCCCCTTTTTCTTCCCCCCTCGCTGGATAGCTCGGATAGCGGTATCCATAACCTTTGCAAACGGTCCAGGACCGGTAGAGGTACCGTTGTTTGACTTTAGAGGTGAACCAGACGCACGGAGCTTTGACATAGACACACCGAGACCTCCAGAGCCCTTTGAGAGCATCATTACGTCAGATACTGACTGTGAAATGTGGTCCATGCTGTCATGTACCTCCATGAGATAACAGTTTGAGAGTGCTGGGTGCGTAGTACCCGCCCCTACATTTGCTGATCCGCCAGCGAGATACTCCTGACGTGAGAGCTTGTGATAAAACTTTTTAGCGTACTCGGTAGGATTTTTTTCGTTGTACGACATACCCATAGCGATGCGCATAAAGAAATACTGCGGAGTTTCGCGTGGAGTCTGATCATCGTTCTTTAGACCATACCGATTCAAAAGCCCGTCGAGACCAGCGTACTTGAAGAGGTCATCACGCTCGACACTGAGGCAGTCTGCGAGGTCGTTGAGCTTGAACTTTGCCTCCATGTCTGGATGTAGCTTTTTATCAGCAATGCCCTTTTTTATATATGTGATAAATCCGTCGCGATGCTTCTTTTTTAGATCTGCAAGACTATTTTTGTCATAGTCACCGATCACTTTTCGGTAGACAGTCTTTAGCAAAAGTCGGGTAGCGACTTTGTCATAGTCAGGGTCCTCTTTTATATTTTGTATAGCGGCATTGATCGTCGCCTGGTCGAGCTCGAGCTCGCCTATACCATCATATAAAGTGAGTTGGGTCTCAGTAGCAATCTGCGTCACCATCGAAATCGGATCTGCGAGTCCGGCACATGCACGTTCGATCGAACGATTGATTCGATCTGCGTTAAACGGCACCTTTGTCCCATCAACTTGTGTGACTTGTATGTTCATGTATAGGCAACCTTAAGCTAATAATTTTCAATTCGTTCTATCCATTTTACACCCCAAAAAAATTCGGAGCGGCTGTGGATAAGTATTGGAAAATTATTTTCTTTCGAAGACAATAGTATCCCCTATTTTAATGTTATTTCTAGTCGTAAAACCAGCGTTCACTTCGATGACAAAGCCAGCACTCGTCCGAGGGATAAAGTTGTTTGGGTAAGAAGAGACGCTCGCATTGGGTACTAGATCGACAATTTTAAAGTTTTCATCGAGCCACATGATATCGAGTGGGAAATACATGTCTTTCATCCAGATAGGGTGACGTTCGATCGTATCAAATACAAAGATCATACCCTCATCATCTCGGAGCAATTCGCGTTTTGAGAGACCTTGGGCACGCTCTGCGGGTGTATCTGCAACAGATACATTGATGACAGTACCGTTAGAAAATGTCACGCGTGGAGTTTTGTTTTGATAAAAATAGTACCACCCCGCCCAGACTACGAAAGCGAGCAGGATGAGTGAAAAAATAGTTGAACTTCCTTTTATCATGGTTTTGGAGTAAATTATAGGTACGGTACATATATTATACCGCTTATCCACTAAGAAAACACTATGCTTTGCAATGTAAATATATGGGCATTACTCGTGTCTTCACTCACATCTCTCGCTATCGCAGGTTTTTGGTACTCTGATTATGCATTTGGCAAGCAGTGGCGAGCATTTAACAGCAATTTGTTCACTATGGGGTCAGACAACATGACCAGACTCTATATAGGACAGTTTATCCTCACCCTCATCACGAACTTTGTACTCGCTCGTGCGCTCTTTTATACAGGAGCAGCGACATGGATACAGGGTCTCGCAGTGGCGGTAGCAATCTGGATCGGATTTATCGCAGCACTCGGAGCGAGCTCTATCCTCTGGGAAAAGAAACCTTGGAAACTCGTAGCAATCAATACTGGTTCATACCTCGCAGCACTCGTTGTCTCAGGTATTATACTTACTCTCTGGAGTTAGCGTTTCTTGTAGGCAATAAGGGTAGCGATCACGACGATAAGGAGGGATGGTAAAAATGGGAGCTTTAGCACGGACGGAATGGTCCGTGTATAAAGCGTTACTGAATAGGCATTTCGGTAGCTGGTATCATGACCGAGGAGGTACAGGACGAGCCATACAATGAGTGCATAGACGAGACTACTGATATAGATCGCTACAGTAGTAAATAGCCACATTGAAAAGAACAGGATCGGTGGCACCAATGGAGCAAAGGCGCTTGCTTTTTCTACCCATGCGACGACCTTGGTTTTATCTACTGAAAAATCAGGCAGTTCCTTTAGCGGCATGATCTCTATCTTGCCTGTATCGCGCTTGCTGATGACAGCTGTCTTTGTGATAAGTGCATCGACCTTGTAGCTCTCGAGTGTCTCGATATCTGCAGTAGCGGTAGTATCGATAACTACAGCTTTCTCAAAGAGAAAGTATGGCGATGGCTGGTTTATACTGACCTGACCGCCTTTTAGAGTAAGTTCTAGCTCTGCAGGGTAAGCATTTATCGCCTCTGTACGGAGTGCTGGCAAGCTAGCAAAAAATCCCACCGAGAGAAATACAGTAATGACGAGCGCTACGAACCCCTGGAGAATAAATGTGTATAAAAACCCTATCGGCTTGTCCCCCTTTAAAATATCTAGATAAAAATGACGACTGCTGAGCGCACTCTTTACTGTTCTAAAAAATGTTTTCATAGTATGTTTATTATATCACCAACTTCCACTCGATCCGCCTCCGCCTGATGATCCTCCGCCGAATCCTCCAAATCCGCCCCCACCTGAACGACCCGAACCGCCGCCGCCACTCCAAAAATGTACTCCTTTTTTTGCCTCCTTTGAGAGAATAAAATCGAAAAGCAGTCCTAGTATAATCAGAATTACAGTGAGACCAAGTCCCACTACGATCACTCCATAGTAGAGTGTAATTGCGATTCCAGTTATTCCACCCAAAACCCCACCGAACCACCATGATTTTGTCGTTGCAAATATTCTCACCAACAATGGAAATCCGAAAAATAGAAAGACGGACCACCATGGTGGGTCATCACTATTTTGAGTAGAAGAAAGAGGACTCGTATATGAGCCGTCGGACAATGCAATGAGCGCATCGACACCTTTGTCGATACCGGTATAATAATGATTATTTTTGAACTCAGCAGTGATGATATCGATGACTTCGCGGGCTCTACTATCAGTGATATATGGTTCTAGACCATAGCCGACCTCGATACGGAGCTGTCTGTCTTGTATCGCGATCAGCAGTAGTACTCCATTATCCTTGTCGGCTTTGCCTGGTTTTAATTCTTCAAACTTTTTCACCGCATAGTGCTCGATATAGTCACCGTCGAGCGATGGTACAACGACCACAGCAATCTCGTTTGAAGTCGACTGCTCAAATGCGTAAAGCTTGTCGTTCAGTGCCTCTATATCACCAGGTGAGAGTACTCCGGCAGTGTCATAGACAAAAGATGTGGCAGCAAAAGCCATCACCGGTAAAAGTAGGATGATGGCTAATAGCTTTTTCATTTATGTATTTAGAATTTTACCTGAGGAGCAGTAGCTGCTGCTGCATCTGCCTCGAAATACGCACGTTCATCAAATCCAAAGAGTCCAGCAACGATTGAGCCTGGGAAACGCTTTACTTTGACATTGTATCCACGTACGGTTTCGTTGTAACGACCTCGTTCTACACTGACTCGATTCTCACTTCCTGCGAGCTCTGCCATGAGTCCCTGAACAACTGCTACAGACTGTAGCTGTGGATAGTTCTCCACTACGACGAGAAGTCGTGCGAGAGCTCCCTCTACCTGACTTGCTGCCGCAGCTTTCTCATTTGCATTTTGAGCTCCTGAGTATCGGGTACGTGCATCGGCGAGTGCTGTAAACACTGTCTTTTCCTGTGCCATCGCCCCTTTTACTGATTCGACCAAGTTTGGGATGAGATCAAAACGTCGTTGATAGACGGTCTCTACCTGAGCCCACTGGGTAGTCACTCCTTCGTTTTGTGTGACGAGAGAGTTGTATGTAGCACCTCCCCAAATGATAATAATCGCGAGTACACCGAGCACAATCCATATTGTTTTATTCATAGGTTAATTATACCTTAATTTGGCAAACTGTTTAGATACGCGCGTGTCTTTGGTCCTGCCCATCCTACAGCTGGTAATCCTTTTGCACTCTGGAATCTCACCAAAGCAGTTGAAGTCTTTGGACCAAAATACGTACCCTCGAGTCCTGGAGAACCAATACCTGTAGTAGCAATGACGAAGCCTTGTTTATTTAAAATCTGCTGAAGTAATTTTACGTCAGCACCAGTCATACCGACTCGAAGATCTCGAGTAAATGATGTACTGACAACTGGAGCGGTGACTACCGGTGTACTAGGGATAGTAGGTATCACTATTGTTGCGCCTGTACTCAGAGAAATCTGTGTTGCGAGGTCGAGGGTTCCTGTCTTGTTTGGGAGGCCTTTTGCAATCTGGTATCTCACGAGCGCAGCTCTTGTAGCTTGACCAAAAAATGTGGTCTCACTTCCACGTGAACCAGCTCCCGTTGTCGCGATGGTATAGCCGAGAGAGTTTAGTCGCTGCTGAAGTAGTCGTACATCTGCACCGCTAGAACCAACCGTGAGGACACGTGTAAATAGATTTGATGAAGCGACTGGAGTGCCGACTACTGGTGTCGTCGGGGTGGTTGTATTAGTTGGCCTTCTTGTACCCCCTCCACCACCACCTCCTCTACGAGTAACTCTTTTTACTGTTTCGACAACACTATCTACGACGGTGTGCTTTGGGATAGTGATACTGACCGTCGCGGGAGCTGTAGTGACTTTTCCATCACTTGCGGTATAAGTAAAACTATCTGTCATGTCGAAACTACGCGAACCTTGGTATGTATAGGTGACTACAGAGCTATTTACCGTAGCAGAACCGTTTTTGAGACCTGATGTATCTACATTAAATGAAAGGGTATCTCCATCGGCATCAGTACCGGCAAGTGTTATGTCTAATACGTATGAAGAATCAGTATTTACTGTCATATTCTGAATGACGGGAGGACGATTTGCTGGAGCGTCGCCCTCAACAATCTCATACACCGTCTGAGCATAGACGGTTGTCACAAAAAAACTAAGGGTGAGTAGAGTAGTGATGAGTATATTTTTCACGCTGCGTATATTATACTACATCTTTTACTGACGAGTTCCTTCGTATTCCCCAGGGTCGGTATTTGTGAACTGAATAGACCTGAGCGCGTCAATAAATATCTTGAAACGCGGATCTTTTTCTGTTTCATATGTCGGATCTGACCATCTGCTTTCTTCCCAACTATATCTGATCGGTATGATGAAGTTATTGCGTGTGACGTATCCATCATAACTAATGAGCGCTTCAAATCGTCCGGTCGGCACATAATATATAGTCGTATAAGGGGAGACTTCGCGCACAAATTGGCTTTCATTTGGGTTCATTCCCGAACCATCCATCACACTTGATTTTGCCATAGTCTGTAGGGGAGTCGAACCAGGCGGAATGAGGATAGGGGAGTCAACTTTTATTTTTGCGCCCACAGGGTACTGCAGGGTAATACCAAGTTCCTCATCTGTATATGTGACGAGCTGTACTGGTTCTGCTATTTTTTGCATGTTTGCATTGAGACGATACGCGACTCCTGCCACAGCAAATATAATGAGAAATCCTATGAAAAATTTATGCATATATACACAGTATATCCCCTATCTATCCACAGAGTTATCCACAGCCTTGTCTAGGCCATCATCCGCTATGGCTACTTCGGTGGTGAGGAGGATGGCAGCTGCACTAGCAGCGTTTTGGAGCCCTGTTCGGGTCACTTTTACAGGGTCCACTATACCCATAGCGATCATATCCCCTACCATTTCATCCTTAAAGGCATCATAGCCTGTATTCCCCTTTCCTAGCTTTACCTTTTCGACGACAGCTGATCCATCATCCTTGCCTGCATTTATCACGATCTGTTTGAGCGGTGCTTCGAGGGCCTTGAGTACGATCTTGTAGCCGATCTCCGCCTCTTTGTCGAGTTTTGAGAGTAATTTTTCTACGACTGCACCGGCTTTCACCAGCGCAACGCCTCCTCCTGGGACAATGCCTTCTTCGATCGCTGCCTTGGTCGCATTTACCGCATCTTCGATCTTTAGTTTCAAATATTTCATCTCAGTCTCAGTCGCCGCACCTACTCGGATGACAGCAACACCACCAGCGAGCTTTGCGATACGCGCATCGAGCTTTTCTTTGTCATATTTTGCAGTGGTTTCTTCGCGCTGCTTTTTTATCTGAGCCACACGAGCATCGATGTCTCCCTTTTTTCCCTTTCCACCCACGATGACCGTATTATCCTTTGTACTGATCACCTTTCGAGCTTTGCCGAGCACAGTGAGCTCTGCTTGCTCGAATTTTAGTCCCAAATCATCAGTGATGACGGTCGCCCCTATAGTCGCAGCTATATCTGCGAGTAATTCTTTTTTTGCGTCCCCATAGCCAGGAGCCTTTATAGCGAGGACTGAAAACGCTCCACGCATTTTATTGAGGAGAAATGTAGTGAGCGCATCACCATCGACATCTTCGGCGAGTATGACGAGCTCCTTTTTTCCACTTGCAGCTAGTTTTTCCAAAAGTGGAAGGATCTCTTTTATCGAACTTACCTTTTTATCGGTGACGAGGATAGCTGGATCGTTGTATTCTGCCTCCATTCGCTCTGCATTAGTCACCATATATGGAGAGATATAGCCCTTGTCGATCTCGATACCATTTACCACCTCTGAGTCTACGCCGATAGTCTGTGCTTCTTCGACTGTAACTACTCCGTCTTTTCCTACCTTTTTTATAGTCTCAGCAATGATCGCACCGAGCTCGGCACTCTCTGCAGAGATAGTCGCAACCTGCTTTACCTCCTCATCAGTCTTTATCGGTTTTGCAAGAGCCTTCAATGCTTCTACCACATCCGCCGCTGCGCGTTCGATCCCATTTCGTACTGCCATAGCAGATACACCCATCGTCGTATGCTTCATGCCCTCTGTGACGATCGCGTGCATGAGGACGGTAGCTGTTGTCGTACCATCTCCGGCGATGTCGTTGGTCTTTGTCGCTACTTCTTTTATGATCTCTGCACCCATATTTTCAAATTTGTCTCTGAGGGTGACCTCGCGAGCAATAGACACACCATCGTTTGTGATCACGGGTGTTCCGTAGCCTTTGTCATAGACTACATTTCTTCCGCGAGGACCGATCGTTACTTTTACCGCATCAGCCACAGCAGTGACACCCCTTACGAGGGCTTTTCGCGCTTCTTCGTTGTATATTATTTTTTTAGCCATGGATTTTAGTTGATTACGGCTATTAGTTCAGTTTCTTTTACTATATAGTACTCGACTCCTTTTACAGAAAACTTTTCTCCCCATGAAAAGAGCACTGTATCCCCTACTTTTACCCCCGCTTCTACTGATTTCCCTATTCCGACAACTTCTCCCATTTTTGTATTCTTGTCTTCTTGAGGTGCGAGGAGGAGAATTCCTGACTTAGTTTTAGTCTCATCAGTCTGTGCGATTTCTTTTATTAAAACTTTGTCCAAAAGTGGCTGTATGTCGGCTTTTTTTTCTACTTTTTTTGGTTGTTTCTTTGCCATAGTGCCCCTAGTATATCTCCTGGGGATAACTATGCAAGTCTCTTGTGTTTTCTAATTTTTCCGTATATCCATCCGATAAGGGCGCCGATGAGAAAATAAAATAGGACCCACCCGATCATAAATACATACCCGAGCCAATTTCCCTCTACACAAGTAGTATCTTTACAAAAACCGATAGAGAGAAGTGCGTTGTCAGGATCACCCACCAGAATGAAAGGCAGAAACAATAATGTAATGCCAAAATGATGGAAGCCCATACTGAGGGTAAGAAATGCAAGTACAAAGACAATAAAAGGAAATGCTGATCCAAACCAAAGCCAGTATTTTTTCATAATAGTATTTTAACATTAAAAAACGCCACCCGAGAAACTCAGGTGGCGGCGCGAACCAAGGATACGAATCCAAAGGTTCAAGGGTTACAAACTACTGCACGAGCACGGAGAGCCGGATCGGAGTACAACGGATGGCACCAGTCGACGTCCAGCCTGCGACCGTCGGTACTCCAGCTCACGCCCGGAATGTCGCCATCCGAGCAACGCGAGCCGCTGCAGAGTGTGACATTATGACGGTCCATGTGAGACATACTCTCAAACAAGTACCCGTTGCCTGCGACTAAGCGTTCGAGCAGAGTTATTCCACCGATCTTGCTCGTCTTGAGATCGTTCGCCGACTTGCCTTTCAGCTCTTCATCTGCTTCCTGATGGTCACGGATCCAAATACCGTACGACCCCACTTTTGGAGTGCGATCATTTAGTCTAACCGAGCCATCGAGGTCGTCCTTGTACAAATCCACCCCATGAATCGTCAGTGCAGCCTCGACACACTTGCGATGTGTGAGACCCTTGGGAATGATGACCAGCCGATCGAATCCAGGCACTTGCTTGGGAATGAGTAGCCCAGAGAAGTCGGAGTTGATGCGATAAAGCCTTTTGAAATGCTCGTACCACCACTCGACCCGATCATTCACATCCACATTCGGACTTTCAAGCGCGAACGGATGCCTGTGTTCATTGAGCGCCTGGATATGACCGGCATGGAGTGCTCCAGTTGCGAGTTGTCCAAAGGTCTCTTTCAAACAACTTGCGAGTTGGCGATCCGTCGATGACGTCTCGCCGATGTCCACCTTGTCGGTAGCCATATGTTTTTCCTTGTCGTGATTTTATTGTCAATTGTGGCTACTACCTTTCACCACTCTCGTTTTTATATCATTTATTATATGAATAGTCAATGGTTTACTCAAATTAGGCTCCATGCTATAGTACTTCCCAATGGACGCTATAAGAGCAATTCTACCGTATATTCAGATCGTATTGGCAGTACTCATGATTACTTCAATACTTCTCCAAAGAACAGGCGCGGCCCTCGGTGGCGCGTTTGGCGGTAGTGACAATATGAGCACAGCATTTCACACACGACGAGGTCTCGAAAAGACTCTCTTTACTGCTACTATTAGCATCGCTGTCCTCTTTGCCCTTTCGGCGCTCATCGCACTCATCGTTTCTTAATCTCTCAAAATGAAAGAATTCCGTGTACCCAAAAGCGAAAAGCTAATGGGTCTCATACAACAATTTAGTCCGACTGAAAAAGTCCTCTTTGGAATACTGACTATCGTATTCGTCTTTTGTGGTATTTCACTCTTTTGGAAGCTCAATACCTATTTTATGGTAGAAGTGCCGACCTATGGTGGTGAAGTAAAAGAAGGAGTCATTGGTATCGCCCGTTTTATAAACCCAGTTCTCGCTCAGACCGATGTGGACCGTGACCTCACCAGTCTCGTCTATGCCGGCCTTATGCGCAATGTAAATGGCGAACTCGTCCCCGATATAGCAGAAAAATACACCCTGTCAGATGATGGACTCGTGTATACATTTGATATAAAAGAGAGTGCAAAATTCCACGATGGAGTAAATGTCAGCGCAGATGACGTGGCCTATACTATAGAAAAAGCTCAGGATGCCATCATCAAGAGTCCAAAGCGTGCAGTCTGGAACGATGTCACTGTAGAAGTGGTAAACAGTCACCAGATAAAACTCATGCTAAAGAGTCCATTTACCCCTTTTATATACAACACTACTCTAGGGATACTCCCAAAACACCTTTGGAAAAATGTTGACTCTGACAGCTTTGTTTTTAGTACTCTCAACAGCGATCCGATCGGTGCTGGACCGTACAAAGTAGACTCGGTTGATCATGACGGGCAAGGTCTCCCTCTTTCGTATGAACTATCTTCATATCGACGCTACACTCTCGGACGACCATTTATCCCACGCATCACCTTTGTCTTTTTCCCAAATGAAAAAGATATGATCGAAGGCTACTATAGTGGCACCGTTACTAGTATTCACAGTATCAATGCGACTGATGCAGAACGTATCGCCCTCACCAACCGTTCACAGGTCCTCCACACATCACTTCCACGTACATTTGCGGTATTTTTCAATCAAAATCAGTCACCAGTCCTCGCGAACAAAGAAGTGCGCCAGGCACTCGACATAGCGATCGACCGTGGAGCGATCATCAATGACGTACTCCGAGGCTATGGAGTCAAAAACGACGGCCCTCTCCCTTTTCCACAAGCGACTGCAAACGCTACAAATACGATCGACCTCGCACGAGATATACTCATAAAGGCTGGCTGGACAATGAATGACCGAGGTGTTTTTGAAAAAAAGACAAAGACCACGACGACTCCCCTCGAAGTCGCGCTCACCACGACAAATGCAACCGAGCTAAAGCGTACTGCAGAGCTCATAAAACAAAACTGGGAAAAAGTCGGTGCGACAGTCAGTCTCAAGGTGTATGAAAATGGAGACCTACAGCAAAACATCATCCGTCCCCGCAAGTACGAGGCACTCCTCTTTGGAATGATCGTCGGACGCGATCTCGACCTCTATGCCTATTGGCACTCTTCCCAGAGAAATGATCCAGGCCTCAACATCGCCCTCTACGCAAATAGCAAAGTAGACAAACTCCTCGAAGAAGTCCGAACCCTCAAAGATTCAAAAGAAGCCGAAAACAAAGCAAACCAAGCCGAAGACCTCATCACCGACGACGTTCCCGCAGCATTCCTATATTCTCCAGACATGATCTACATTACCCCGAAGAAAACCAATGTTGGCTCGCTCGAGCACATCACTACTCCGTCAGATCGTTTCGGTAATGTCAGAAACTGGTACATAAATGTCGACCATGTTTGGAAAATATTCGTTAATAATAAATAAATGAACCCAACACCCACAACACAACCACAGCCGCAACCACATAAGAGAAAAGAAGCATACCGCCGACATAATGGTCCGCGACGTGCTCCTTCAGAGACACAGGTACACAAAAAGGTAGAAGACACCGTACCGGCCCTTACCGAAGGAAATGTACGCGTCATCCCGCTCGGAGGAGTAGAGGAAATCGGAAAAAATATGACTGCAATCGAATACGGCAATGATATTGTCGTGATCGACATCGGTCTCCAGTTCAAAGACGAAAATACTCCGGGCATCGACTATATTTTGCCAAACACAAAATATCTCGAAGAGAGAAAAGAAAAGGTAAAAGCCGTCATCATCACCCACGGACACCTCGATCACATCGGAGGTATCCCGTATGTTATGCCACGTATCGGCAACCCACCTCTCTACACCCGTCTCCTCACCTCTGTCATGGTCAAAAAGCGTCAGGAGGAATTCCCTCAGCTCCCTCCACTCGATCTCAAAGTCGTTGAAAAAGACGAAACGATCACAGTAGGAAAACTAAAGATAAAATTCTTTGCCGTGACCCACACGATTCCTGATGCCATGGGAGTCATCGTCGAGACACCGGTCGGATCGATCGTCCACACCGGAGACCTCAAGCTCGACCACGTAGACGGGGTGCCGACCGAAGCAGAAGAAGCTGAGTACGACAAGAAATTCAAAAATGAAAAGGTCCTCATGCTCATGGCCGACTCTACAAACGTAGAAAACCCAGGTTTTTCTACTCCTGAAAAGCTCGTACACCGAAATATCGAAAAGATCATCAAGGACGCCGAAGGCCGACTCATTATCGCTACATTTGCTTCACTCCTCGAACGTATGCTCAAAATCATCGATTACTCTGAGCAGTACGGTAAAAAAGTGATTGTCGAGGGTCGTTCAATGAAATCAAACATTGAGATCTGTAAACATTTGGGACTACTCAAGCCAAAAAAGGATACCCTCATCCCTGTCGAAGACATCGACAAGTACCCACCAGAACGCATCGTCGTCCTCGCTACCGGTGCACAGGGAGACGAATTCGCTGCCATGATGCGCGTATCGAACAAGACGCACAAGTATATAAAGATCAACAAACGAGACACCATTCTCCTCTCTTCATCAGTCGTGCCAGGAAATGAACGCTCAGTACAAAAGCTGAAGGACAACCTCTCACGCCAGGGTGCGCACATCATCCACTACAAGATCGCCGACGTGCACTCATCAGGACATGCGAACCGCGACGAAACCGCATGGATTCACAAGAAAATCCATCCAAAATTCTTTATGCCAGTTCACGGATATCACTATATGCTCCGCGTGCACGGTGAGATCGCAAAAGAGGCAAACAATCTCCCTGAGGAAAATATCATCATTCCAGACAACGGCTCAGTCATCGAGATCCAGGACAATGGTAACAAGATCGTAAAACTAAAAGAAAAAGCACCATCAGGTATCGTGATGGTGGATGGTTTCTCTGTGGGAGATATCCAGGAGGTCGTGATCCGCGATCGACAGATGCTCGCTCAGGATGGAATCTTTATCGTCTTTGGTATCGTAAATGCCGCAACTGGAAAACTAAAGAAATCACCAGACATCATCTCACGAGGATTTGTGTATCTTCGAGAATCTCAGGAACTCCTCCACGGTGCACGTATCGTCATCAAAAATGCGATCGAAGATAGCACAAAAGGTACACAGCCATTTAACATCGACTACGTAAAGGAAAATCTAACTGATGCAGTGGGAAAATACCTCTTCCAGAAAACAGCAAAGCACCCGATCGTCATTCCAGTTATCTTGAGCATATAGTACAATAGTGTGATGCGGCATCACCATGCGCTGAAGATTCATTCTTCACATCACTTATATACATTCTGTATCATTGGCTTTATCTTTACACTCCAAGCCTCTCTGCCGACCTATATCAACTCATCATTTCTGAGCACATTCATGTCAGAAGATGTGGTGAGTGCTTTGTACATCCTCGCTTCGGTGGGTACCATATTTGCCTTTTTGTTTTATCATCATGTGTTAAACATTTTTGGTAATTACAAATCGACCATCGCACTCACCATCATCCAGATCGTCCTCCTCGGCTGTCTCATATGGGCAAAAGATATATTCCTAGTAGGTCCAGCATTCGTTCTCTCACTCATCACAGTAAGTATGATGGGTCTCGGTATCGACATATTTCTAGAGGACAGCACATCTACCCGAGATACAGGTGGCACACGTGGTATATTTTTGACCGCGGTAAATGCTGCGTGGGTCATCGCACCACTCATCGTCGGTATGCTCATCGATGGTACCGAAAACTATCGCCAGATATACGCTGCCGCCCTCGTCCTCTGCCGTTTATGTATATGCTGAGAAAGAATTTTAAAAACTTTGTCGATCCACACTATTCGCATGCGACAGTAAAGGCTACGGCGCACAAAGTCTTTCATAGCCGTGATCTAAAGAAAATATTTGCTGCAAACCTCATCCTCCAGTCATTTTATGCATGGATGGTGATCTATACCCCTATTTATCTAAACAAGTATGTTGGTTTTGACTGGGAACAGATCGGCCTTATTTTTACCATCATGCTCCTCCCCTTTGTCCTCGTCGACTATCCTCTGGGGAAACTGGCTGATAAAAAATATGGTGAGGCTGAGATCATGTCCATTGGTTTCCTCATTCTCGGTCTATCAACTATCGCACTTGCGTACATAGACGGTCCGCATGTCCTCATGTGGATTATTGTGCTTTTTATGAGTCGTATCGGAGCAGCTACGGTGGAGATGATGATTGAGACGTATTTCTTTAAAAAAGTACCCGAAAAGGACCTCAACGTCCTCGAATTTTTCCGTATCACCCGTCCGACTGCCTATATCGTCGCGCCGATCATTGCGACTGTTGCCCTTTCTACCCTCGGCCACCAGGCGATGTTTATCGTCATCGGTGTACTCTGTCTTTGTGGACTGTATTTCAGTTTGACCATACACGATACGAACTAATTGACATAGGTATCTAAATATGCTATAATATACAAGTACTTGTCAGAGAAAAACAATTCAATTCTCCCTTACAAATGAAAAAAGTTATCTACTCCCACATCCTCATCCTCTCTTGGGTGCTCCTGTGCTTTGTGCCTACGGCCAAGAGCTGGAATGGAGCAATCCTCGGCATATTCGGCATTGTCATGTGGACCGCCTTCACCCTTTGGGCGGCGAATTCCGCGCTTAAGACCAATGACCCCGACTGGACACTGCTCGTTTGCGCGGCGACCATCGGGGCATTCGCAGTATTTTTCTGTACTGCTGAACACAACGACAGTATTGGCCTCGGGTTGTTCTCCGTCTTTTGGTTCGTGATCATGAATGGAGGATACGCCTTCATCGGCAATACAACCACAATGAATACTGATGAAAACGATAACTTCCGCGACTCAGCCTTCGCAAAGTTCATTCGTTGGTTCTATGCCGGTATACACGGACTCGGGCTACTCTTCTTCACAGGAAGATTTGCGATCGACCTGGCGCGAGGTGAGCATGTTATCAGCTTCCTTCGATGAGTTTCCGACGGCTTCGACCCGCCCTGCAGAGAAATCTGCGCGGCGGGTTTCTTCTATATTATTTTCCCCTCTATCATCAAAAACATCGGTATCTCCTTTCGCGTCCGATCCTCTTCTGCTTTCTTTGGACCATCCTGACTGACCTTGTGAGAAATCCACTCTTCGAGCTTTGTGACCGCAAAGCCATTTTTATTGAGTGCCTTGAAATACACCTGTAGTGGTCTATGAAAAGAGACCGTGGTCACTTTTTCCTTTGCTCCTGGATGCATATCGATCTCGGTATGAGACTCTGACATATATCGATCGATGCGGCGGTACTGTGTATCTCCTTCAAAACCCCAGCTCGAACCCTGTGGAATACGAAATGCGGGATGGTTGAGCACGATCACGAATTTCCCTCCGGTTGCGATTTTTTTCTTTACCTCAGCGATCGTCTCATTTAGCTTTTCGATATTTTGGAGAGCGAGGATGCAGATCGCAGTGTCTACAGTTTTATTCTGGACCATATCGAGCTTGTGTGAAGGACTGACAAAAAAGTGTCCTTTTACATTTTTCTTTGCGATATTGATGAGCTCGCCACCTACATCTACCCCTACTACGTTCGCTATTTCGAGCGCCTTTGAGAAAAAGCCCTGTCCACAAGCGAGGTCGAGAATATTCATACCCTTGTGCGGAGCTACGAGGCGCAGTATGTTTGGCAAAATGACCTGAGACTGGTACGAATCAGCATCGTTTACCACATCGTCGTACCAGGTACTCACCTTGCCCCATGAAGTGTCTTTTGACATGTAGACAGAGTAACATATTTGCCTATATAATACAGTCCTATGAAAATCAAAAAAATTGTTGGACGAGAGATTTTGGATTCACGAGGAAACCCGACTGTCGAAGTTGATATCACCCTATCAGATGGTTCGTTTGGTCGCGCAGCAGTACCGAGTGGTGCGAGTACTGGTTCTCACGAGGCTGTAGAGCTCCGTGACAAGGACAAGCGATACGGAGGTAAAGGAGTGCAAAAGGCGGTAAAAAACGTCAACACGACCCTCTCAAAGGCTCTCGTGGGCAAGGATTTTGACCAGCGATCTCTCGATACCCGGATGATCGAGCTCGATGGTACTCCAAACAAAGGCAAACTAGGAGCAAATGCCATCCTCGGTATCTCTATGGCCTTTTCTCATGCAGCTGCAAAATCAAAAAAGACTCCACTCTGGAAGTATTTTAACTTTATCGCAAAGACCAAAAACAAAGTCAGTCTCCCGACTCCGATGATGAATATCCTAAACGGTGGAAAGCACGCAGAAAACTCTACCGACTTTCAGGAGTTTATGATCATGCCGATCGGTCCAAAAAAGTTCAGTGAAAAACTACGCATGGGTACCGAGATCTTTCATGCGCTAAAGAAAATCCTTCATGACAAAAAGCTCAGCACTTCAGTCGGAGACGAAGGAGGTTTTGCCCCATCGATCCCATCAAACGAAGCCGCTATCGAGCTCATCCTCGAGGCTATTGAGAAAGCGGGATACAAAGCAGGCAAGGATGTAGGACTCGCACTCGATGTCGCCGCTACCGAACTCTACAAGGATGGCAAGTACCATCTCGAACGAGAGGGTCGTACCCTCAGCTCAGAGGAGATGGTGGCCTTTTATGAAGAATGGTGCAAAAAATACCCGATCATCTCTATCGAGGATGGTCTCGCGGAGGACGACTGGGCAGGCTATGCACTCATGACGCAGAAGCTCGGCAAACGAGTCCAGATCGTGGGCGATGACCTATTTGTGACAAATATCAACCGCCTCCAGCGTGGGATCGACGAAGGTGTTGCAAATTCTATTTTGATCAAGCTCAACCAGATCGGGACGGTGTCAGAGACTATCGATGCGATCAATATGGCAAAAAAAGCAGGCTATACCTCGATCATCTCTCACCGCTCTGGAGAGACTGAGGATACCACTATCGCAGACTTTGTGGTCGGAACCGGTACAGGACAGATAAAGACAGGATCTCTATGCCGAAGTGACCGTGTGGCAAAATATAACCAGCTACTCCGCCTCGAAGAACAGGTAAAGAGCTAGCAAACAAAAAAGGCCCAGTTGTGGGCCTTTTTTGTCCTAACTATTTCTGTGGAGGAGTAACTGGCTTAGGTGCCTGTGGATTGTTGTCTGTCATTTGTTTTTAGGTATATGGGATCTTATGGGCCATATACGTATGCACTATTCTACCCCCAATTTCAGGGCCTTTAGAGCGTTATCACTTTGTTGACATTCCGTCAAAAAACATGAGCCAGTGTATGGCTTATTTCAGCCCTTCTGCTAAAATGAGGAAACTGTGATGTAGTTTTTGTAACATTTACTTATATATGTCAATCGTACTTATTATATTAGACGGCTGGGGTTATCGAGAAGACAAAACCGACAATGCCATCCTCGCTTCGAAAAAGCCTTACTTTGATTCATTGTGGGCAAAATATCCACATACCCTACTCGATGCTTCTGGACTCGCTGTGGGCCTCCCAGAGGGCCAGATGGGCAATAGTGAAATAGGTCACACCACGATCGGTGCCGGCAAAGTCATTGACACCGAGCTCGTGCGCATCCAAAAGGCGATCGACACCGGAGAGTTCGACAAAAACCCTGCATTCCAAGCACTCTTTAAACACGTAAAAGAAAATGATTCGGTACTCCACATCCAAGGTCTCCTCTCTGACGGTGGAGTGCACAGTCACGAGGATCATCTCTTTGCGTTTCTCCGTGCGGCAAAAAAAGCTGGGATAAAAAAGGTAGCCATACATGCATTTACCGATGGGCGCGACACACCCCCACAGAGCGCAGCCGAATCACTCAAACGTCTCGAAAAAGTCCTCGAGGAAGTCGGCAATGCTTTTATCGCTACCATATCTGGTCGCTATTACGCTATGGACCGTGACAACAACTGGGACCGACTAGCAAAGACCGAACAGGCGCTCTTTGAGTGCAAAGGCAATGTATGCACTATAAGGCCCTCAGAATTCGTCGAGAATCTCTACAAAGAAGAGAAAAAGGACGAATACCTAGAACCTATCGTGTGTATCGGTGAGACAGGTGAAGGGTGTGCGATAAAGCCACATGATGGAGTGATTTTCTTCAATTTTCGTGCAGATCGAGCACGCATGCTATCGAGCAAGCTCCTCGAAAAACAGGGTGCGGATGACATCTGCTTTGTCACCTTTACCGAATACAGCACCGAATTCAAGTGCCTCGTCGCCTTCCCTCCTGCAAATATCCGCACAACCCTCGCAAAAGAGATATCTGACGCTGGCATGAAACAGGCACACATCGCAGAAACAGAAAAATTCCCACACGCTACATACTTTCTAAACGGTGGTGTCGAAAAACCATACCCTGGCGAGGTCCATATCATGCTCGATAGCCGAAAGGACGTAAAGACTCATGATCAAGCTCCCAAAATGCGTGCTGAGGGTATCGCCGACAAAGCGATCGAAGAAATAGAAAAAGGGACTGATTTTATCTTTATAAACTTCGCAAACCCAGACATGGTCGGACACACCGCAAATGTCCCCGCCATCATCGAGGCCGTCGAAGAGGTAGACAGACAGCTCTCACGAGTGATTAGCACTCTCGAGAAAAAACACGGCATCGCCTTTATCACTGCAGACCATGGAAATGCCGAAGTGAATATGGACAACGGGATCCCACACACCTCTCATACGACGAACAAAGTCCCCGCTATCCTCACGAGCACAGACTACACCCTAGAGTCAGGAGGTCTCGCAGATATAGCCCCAACCATCCTCTCACTCCTTTGTATCGAGCAGCCTGCGGATATGACTGGCCACAACATAGCGCATCACTAGGACAGCCGTCGTTGAGACGATGAGGCCGAGTGCCGCTCCTGCCACAACATCGGTAAACCAGTGCACATTGAGATATATACGACTAAAGCCGACGAGGACCACCATCATGAAATTTGTAACCACAAAAAACTCTCGGTAGAGACTGTTTTTAATCTGTTTTGCAAAGAGATACGCCACAAAAAAGAAAAATATGGTTGCCGCTACCGTATGTCCGCTCGGGAAACTCTGATCCACGAGGTACATGACCGCATTATCAGGACGGACACGCCCTACTATCTCCTTTAGTGCTGAAGTCAAAAACAAACCTACTCCCGTAGTGACCGCGAGTATGGTGGCATGAAAAAACTTTCTCTTTATCGCAAGGTGGATGATGTACACACCTCCAACGATAGAGAGCACCGCTGGACTCAAAATATAGCTCACGAGTACGAAAAATGTATTCCAGCTATGACTGAGTTGTTCAATGAAGATACTGAGCCACACATCGAACTGGACGAGAAATGTATGAGCTGACAGTGCATCCTGCATCGTCCGAGTAAACACATATATCGCTACCACGTTGAGTGCCAAAATGTGCAACTCATAGTGAGTAAAAATGTGTCTACGACTATTTATGTACCGATATCCCCATATCAAGAGTCCAATGACGATAAATCCGATGAGCACGATCTTGCCCAATATCTCTGATACGAGCTCGTAGCTCGCTCCAAAGACATACCCTGCAGCAACAGATAGACTAGCCCAGATGAGACAGCCGAGTGCATTTATAGGTAAAAATCGTTTGAGACGTACACGACTCGCTCCCACTGCAAATGGGACGAGAGGGCGCGTGAGTGGATTGAACCTGCCGATGAGGAGCGACTTTCCAGTATGTCGATCTACGACGATCTGAGCCTTCTCGATATCGAGAGGGGTAATGAGAAAATATCTACCGTATTTTACGAGTAGATTGTACCCAAACCTCCTACCTAATGCATATGAGAAAATGTCCCCACAAAATGCTCCGACAACCGCAAAAGCAGTGACAATAAATGGGTTGATATAGCCCAGTTTTGCCACAAAGCCGGACAGCATCACCACTGTCTGTCCTGGTATGAGTGTCCCGAGGAGTGGGAGTGACTCGATAGCAGCAACAATAAAGACGATGGTATAGCCACCATGTATGATGATTTGCTGGAGTACGGCGAGGATCGATGCAGAGAATTCGTGAATTTGCACCCGACAATTATACCATGTAGCAAAAGGCTAAAATAACAAAAAAGTTATTCCAGCCGATGCTTTAAATTTGTCTTTTTTATAGGTATTTTTATAATTATCCTATGCGTATTTTAGTCATAGAAGACGACATCGACCTACGAGACTATATCCGTGCGCATTTGGAGCAGGAATCATTTGCGGTAGATGCTACCGCCGACGGTCAGCGTGGTATGTACATGGCTCAGACAAACGAGTACGACATCATCCTCCTCGATCTCACCCTCCCTCGCAAGGATGGCATGGACATCTGTGAAGAACTCCGTCTAGGCGGCAACAATACCCCTATCATCGTCATATCCGAGACCACAGAGCTCCCCGCAAAGGTTATCCTCCTCGACATGGGGGCAGATGATTATATTTCCAAACCGTTTGATATAAGCGAGCTCGTCGCCCGTGTCCGGGCACAGCTGCGTCGCCCACGCATTGCAGAACAATCAACTCTTTTTCTCGGAGATCTATACCTAAACGTAAACAAACAAGTAGTCATGCGTGGCGAGCGTGAGGTCTATCTCACTCGCAAAGAATTCTCACTCCTCGAATACCTCATGCGACACAAGGGTGTCGTCCTCTCACGAGGTATACTGCTCGAACATGTATGGAATGCAGAGAGTGATCCTTTTACAAACACAGTAGAAGCACACATCTTGAGATTGCGTAAGAAAATAGGAACTACTGATGAACGTGAACTCATCCACAATGTACCAGGTAGAGGCTATAAAATAGACCTTATGAGATGAGATAGAGATCCTGGTTGTATTCTCCGACTCCCACGTATTCCGCCTCACCAGCTATAATCTTCTCAAAAGGTTTACAGTGCATGCAGCCATTTTTAGGACAGATGAATTCTTTTTTATCACGGGCTATTTTTACCTGATGTGCTACCTCATAGACCCTATCGTACGCTTCTTTTAGGTCAGGAAGAGTCACTGTCTTTGGGGTATCATCGCGGTCGATGTACCAGTAGCTCGCCCCACTAACTTTTCTCTTTTGACAATTGTGTACGAGGAGGTGGTATATGGGAAGCTGGAGTGAATTGTCTTTTTCATCCGACTTTCCAGTCTTGAAATCGAGAATGTGTACACTGTCATCCCCAGGCACGTACTGCATCCAGTCTACCTTTCCACATAAAATAATATTCTCATCTTCTGAGAGGTAGTACCACGGGAGATCTTCTTTCATACGCAATGCCTTTTGGACGAGTGGCTCTGGGTGCGATAGGACACGGTGTATCATCGAGACACCACGCTCTTTTGATTCTTTTTCACTTTCTGGTGATACAAAACCACCCTTTTTCCCTGTTACTTTTGACCACTCTTTTTCAAATAGTTCGAGGAGTGGCTGTTTCATTCGGTCTTCGGCTTTTACCTGAGCGAGAGGTTCGAGGACTGCATGCACCGCAATACCGAGGGACATCGCAGGGCTCACCACATTTATCTTTCGGCCAGTCTTTGGATCCTTGTAGACATTGTGGAGATAGTAGGCGCGCGGGCACTTCAAAAAGTCTCCCATCGAAGAATGCGAGACCCAGACGGCGCTGAATTTGTTGCGTTCGGTCATTTACGTAAGTCTACCACCACCGGATATATACGCTCAACAATCTTTGCATATCCCACGTCATTTGGGTGAATCGAGTCAAACATATATCGCGAATCCCCTACGAGACCTGCGAGAATATTTGAGACGTACCCCGTTTTATAGGTCTTGCTCAGTTCTGCATACATATCATCAGCATTGTCGAGGAGTGCCTGATCGCGCACACCGAGAATGACCACGACACTTCCGCCAGCCTGGAGCTTTTGAATGATCGTAGCGAGATTTGCACGAGTCGCAGACCGATCTACACGTCGGAGAAAATCATTGCCACCGAGAGACAGGAGGACGATACCCGGCTTTTGTGCGAGTACCTCATCGACACGGACTACTCCATCACTACTCGTATTTCCATTTACCCCCATGTTTATGACGGGAGCATTGAGCTTTCGTGAGAGCTGTGAAGCCATGTCATTTCCCTTTGTTGAACCGTAGCCAAATGCCAAACTATCACCAAAGAGGACGACGGTGTCATTTTTAGGTGGGTAATTGGTAATGTCTTTTCGTACGAGGAAGAAAAAACCCACAAATACCGCTATGATAGCGATGATACTAGGCAGCCACTTTCTCATTGGATGGTGATTTTCTGGATAACTATGTCTTGTAATGGTTTATCGTCGATACTGGTCTCACTGGTAGCGATCGCATCAACAGTCTCGAGGCCCTTGGTCACACGACCGAAAATAGTGTAGCTGTGTGGAAGAGGTACGTCCTTGTGCATAATGAAAAACTGGCTTCCGTTTGTATTTGGGCCTGCATTTGCCATAGCGAGAGTCCCACGAACGTAGCCACGAGCATATGACTCAGTCTGAGGATTGAGCTCGTCAGCAAAGGTATACCCAGGACCTCCACGGCCAGTGCCGGTAGGGTCTCCTCCCTGGATCATAAAGTCCTTTATCACACGATGAAAAATAACTCCGTTATAAAATCCTTTCTGAGCGAGAGTGGCAAAGTTTTCTACAGTTTTTGGAGCGTCGGATGGAAAGAGCTCTACTTCGATGATGCCTTTGTTTGTTTCGATGGTTGCTTTTGACATGGTGGTGGTTATTGGGGTGGTGTTGATGATATTTGTAGTATTTTCGGTCTTTTTTTCCTTTGGGCTATAGCTAAAACCGAAAAATACCAGTCCGATAAATAAAATAATTGCTACATATTTCATATCTATTTAGTATACTGATTTATTACAGAAAGTACACGTTCCCGAGCCTCGGCTACACTACCCCTCATGAGGGCTCCAGCAGCTACCTTGTGTCCTCCACCACCGAGCTGTGGAATCATGACCGAGAGGTCGTACTTTTGGATATCCTGAGATCGGAAGCTGCATTTGACTTCATTTGGAGTATCTTCTACCCCACATCCGGCGAGGCTGACACCATGTACATTTCGTAGTATGCCAGATATGAGTGATGCCGAAGCAGCCTTTGGGTCGATATTCTCATTTTTCATATCTTCGAGGGAAATAAAAGATAGGATCACATCCCCCACCTTTTCTGCTTTTCGATAGGCCAGACTCTCGAAACGGAGTACATCAAAATCCATCCGATGGAGTGCACTGATGTCCTGAGCAAATTCTGGAGCTAGGTCGCGTAGTTCCATAGCGATGACAAACGCCTCTTTGTTCGTCGTGGCATGCACAAAATTCCCGGTATCAGTGTATATACCGAGCAAAAGATTGCGTGCGATCGCATTTGTGATTGGTATATTCCACTTTTTGAGGAGTCGATAGACCATAACAGCGGTAGCAGAGGCGTTTGGATCGATGAGGTCGATAGCAGATCCACCTTTGTTTGATGCGTGATGGTCGATATTGATGACTTTGAGATGTGGCTCGAAGCTGAATTTTCCTTTTGAAGTGATGCGATCGACCGTCGAGTCGAGGATGATAAATAAATCGAACTCTTTTTGATCTATTTCGAGGAAATTTTTGGCGACAATTTTATCTGCACCTGGTAAATGCGCCATATTTGGATCGAGATCACTATCACCTTTTATCACCGTGACTTTCTTCCCGATACCAGTAAGGGCATGATACATAGCGAGTGCGCTCCCCTGACTATCGCAATCAGGACTAGGGTGTAAATGGAGCAAAATGAACTGGGCACGCTGAATTTCTGCAAATATTTGGTCTTCGATCATGGGGACACTATATCATAAAAAAAGGGCGCCCCGGAAAGCCAGGGCGCCTTTCGACCATGTAGGTGGTCACTACCGTCTCCAACGCCGACGCACGAGGAACAGACCAATGCACCCGAGACCAGCGAGGGCAAAGTGCCCGGGCTCAGGGATACTGTTCAGTCGCGCAACATCGAGGACAAATACGCCGGGATCGAGTATCAGCTCGATGACCCCGACGAAGGAACTCGGGGCAACACCAATCTCGCCGGGGTAGATGGCATCACCATCCCAGGTGGCCTGGGAGCCATCAAAGATTCTTCCGACGAGAAGCCATTCGGTATCCGTCGGGAGCTCGAACCGAAAACTCGGCACGACCTCGATCGCACCGCCGTCGATGGTGATCTTGAGAGGCTCGGTGGTTTGAATGGAGGTGTTACCCCATGAGGCATTCCAGAGTCCGCCGAAGCTCCACACCCGGAGGGTGTTTTTTTCGGTGTAGCCACCGGGGTACGCCTGGTCGAACTCTGTATAGGACATGATGTCCACCGCGTGGACATGGTTGAGGTTGGGAGAGGTTACGAGCATGGCAAGCACGCTCACAGCACTGACGAAGAACGTTTTCATGTTCATGAAAACCTTATCAGACTATTTGCGAAACGTCAATACCTAGTAGAGGTCTACATCCTCACGATACACCTGCTCCCCGTCAAACAATATCTCTACCTTGTAGCTACCTGGCGCGTCAGCGTATTTTTTCCCTGTTTCAGCATATGGTGAATACGTCGAAGATATAGTCTCTCCAGGACCTATTTTCTTTGGATATGTGAGCTCTATCGGCGCACGATCCCCAAAGACAAGCTGGAACCTTACTCCATTCTCAAACGCCACCACCCCTTCGTTGTAAATAGTGATGGTGAGCTCGGTGCGGCGATTATTCACGAGTGCTGGTGCAGGCACGATGGTGATGTCTTTTACAATAAATACAGGTACTTCGATGAGTGGTGTCGAGGTCGCAATAGGCTCTGCATAGGTACTAAATTTCCACATTCCCTCTGCCTTTGCAAAAATCAAGTCTCGTGTCGTCGAAGAACCAAACTCGTCTGTAATGACCGCAGTGACGATCATCGTGTCGTCGAGGCGACTCGTCCGGATGAACTGTGCACTCGAAAACTCTGTATCAAAAGCCTTGCGGACTTCGGCAAAATCATCGACTACTGGTGTAGAGGTTGCGGGAGCTGGTTCGTCGATCACGATAGGAGGAAGTGCCTGTGGAGTGAGATCTGGAAAAGTAATGGGAGCGGGAGTACTAGGCGCAATCGCTGGGATTTTATCTCTAAAGAAAAACCAGACTATACCGAGCACCACACATATGAAGAAAAGAATGAGCAATGCAGAAAAACGCATTCCCTTTTTGCGTGGTGCTCGTTTTTTCTTTGACTCGACATATGCGAGAGCCTGATCGATGTCGGCATCGTTCCAATCACCTGTATGCAAATCGCTTCGAATCTTTTCAATGTGTGCTCCGATGGCCAGTTGCGATTCGATAAAAGTAGTGAGCTGTTTATCTGGTCGTTTCACCCCTACATTATACTATATATTTTTTGATATCAGCCTCAGTTCCCCCCACTTTTTTATGTGGATTAAATTTTCCATTCGGATCAAAGATCTTTTTTATTTGTTCAAACACTCCATAGAGCTCATCGCCATAAAATTCTTTCAAAAAAGGTGTGCGGATGATACCGTCACTGTGATCTGCGGAGAGATTCCCTCCGAGAGATTTTATGAGTGCGACCACTTCGCGGGTAAATGCGATGATTTTGTCGGCTACTGTAGGATCCTTGAAGTCAAAAATCGGAATGATGCGTAGTGCACCATCAGCGATATGTCCGTGAAAGGCATAGCGGAGGCCAAACTTTTCGACGATCGACACGAGTCCCGGGACAAATCGATCAAAATTCTCCACCGGTACGATACTGTCCTCGACACACGGCACGGCTCGCTCTCCCTCACGATGATGATCGCGGACAAGGCTGTATGATGAGCGGCGAATCTTCCAGGCAGCCTCTACAACTGCAGTATCCGTCACTTTTTCTCCTCCTATATCCACCTCAGTATCAAACTGGGCCAAAATGAGCGCAGTAGTCTCTGCAGTGAAAAATCGCTCGATCTTCTCGGCTTCTGGTTTCATAAAGTTGCGAGCACATTCAAAGGTATGCACATCAAATGTTTCTACACTCTCTGGATTGTGTGCGAGAATTTGCTTTAAAATGTTTGGTAAATCGTGGATGGAATTGATTGGGATAATGTAAAGAACTGTATTTTTTGGGATGGGAACGAGTTTCAATACTGCTTTAGTGACGATGCCGAGTGTTCCCTGAGTTCCCACAAAAAGTGGAGTGAGATCGATATTTTCTCCCTGCATGATACGGTCCAGACGGTATCCCGATGCTACTTTCTTTACCTGCCCCATAGCGTGGCGCAATTTGTCTGCATATTTGTGATGGAGATCGACGAGGGATTTTTCATACTCAGTCGTAGGAGCGTGTGGACCAGTACTCACGACCTCACCATGTGCGAGGACGACATCGAGGGCGAGGACATTGTCGATCGTCGCACCAAAGCGGAGACTCTTTTCACCCGAGGCATTGTTCCCGATCATTCCCCCGATACCAGCGATGAGATGTGATGATGGATATGGTGCAAACATGAGGCCATGCGCCTTTGCTGCTTCCTCTATATCACGAAAATACGCACCAGTCTCTACGGTAGCGGTCTGCGTGCTAGGATCTATCTCTATCTTGTTCATGTATTTGGTGAGATTCATGATGTAGCCTTCGGTGAGTGATCCTCCGGTCATACAGGTTCCTCCGGCACGCACCGATATACTCTCGCCTGGCCCCACCCCCTTTACGAGCTCGATAATATCAGAAACATTTTTTGGAAAATACACTCCCTTCGGTCTTACTTTGAAAATACTGGCATCGGTCGCATGTTCTATCAGGACTTTTTCGTCTTGAGAAAAATCACCAGAAAAATTTTGGATTTGCATATGGGTATTTTAGCATAAAGAAAAACAGGCCCCCGTCGTGGGGGCCTGTCCTGTGTATACGAGGTCACTTTCCCTCGAACTTGTCAGCGAGTGCAGTCCATGTCTGTGCAGCCTCGCGGGCTACCCGGAGAATGTTGAGGAGCTCGGGAGCCGCTTTACACTCTGCGAGATTGAGATTATCAAGATCCTCGAGGAGAGGTCTGAGTTCCCTCAAAGATGCCTCACCGCGTTCGGCCGCACGACTTGCACGACCCAGTAGAACCCTCGTTGGTCCCACCATCTTCGACAGAGGTGGTGCAGCGAGCGCAATATAGTTAGGTTGAGTTTTTGGTGTCTCCACAGGAACAACAGGTTGTGGTCTGAGCACCCTTACAGCAGGCCTCACCGCAGGAGACGGTGCTGGCGGTACCGCCGACACTTCCTCCTTACCCGAAACTTCGGGACGTGGGGGCGGAGTCGGTGGAGGTGGAACACCTCGCCCGAGCACGACATTAGGTGCATGACCAGGACTCCGCTGGACAGGGACATGTCGTTCTGTCTCGATGGCTCCTTCCGGTTCACAGACGAACTCGATCTCGGGATACCGATCCGAACTACCTACGAACTTCACTCTACCGAGGAGTTCTGCCCGGTTAACGGAAGCTTCGGATACTCGGCACGACAGGACGACTGGTCTCCCATCGGCAGAAGTACGAAGCTTGGCCGTTCCATCTGGTGCCACTTCGAGCTGAAGTGCTCCCGGCGGACTGACCTTTCCGAACACCCTCTGCTTGTTGTAGAGTCCGTTATTTATGTTTACAAATGGTAACGGATCGAGAAACGCTCGAGCGAGTTGCCCTGCAGCGACCGGATCTTGGCCCGGTCCCGTAACCGTAATGTTGAAAAGATTGAAGGTTCTCACACCTCCTTTCCCGTTTTTTTCTGACATACTGGCTTTCCTTTCAGTTTGGCATGGTTTACCGCAAAAAGCTCTGAAGGTATACTACGCCTTTAAATATAAAAATCAAATAGTATACTTATATGATGAAATACATAAAATACGCGCTCGCTGTCTTGGTTCTCTCTTTTATTGTATTCAAACTTGTTATGTCTCCTTCAAACGATCGCGACTGGAATACCGATCAGGCTATCCTTTCCTATGCGACGATTCACGGTGACATCGTGCGCATCTACAATATCCGCAATTTCACCTACACCTCACCAACCGAGTTCACTCCTGCATACTATGACCGGACGGTGAGTGTGAGAGACATCACCAAAGCCTGGTACATGGTAGAGCCATTTTCTGGTATCCCAGGCTCTGCACATACATTTGTGAGTTTCGAGTTAAAAGACGGCACCTATATCGCGATCTCAGTAGAAATCCGAAAAGAAAAAGGTGAAAAATACCATCCCGTACGCGGACTATTTGACCAGTACGAGCTCATGTACGTGATCGGTGATGAACGCGATCTCATAAAACTCCGTTCGAATTACCGCAAGGACCAAGTCTATCTATATCCAGTAAAGGCAGAGCCAGCAAAAGTCCAAGCCCTCTTTCTCGACATGATCCATCGAGCGAACCGACTAAAGGACCACCCTGAGTTTTACAATACCCTCACCAATACTTGTACGACAAATATCGTCTCACACATTCGACGCATTTCTGATATAAAGATTTCTCCTTTCAACCTAAAAGTTCTTTTCCCAGAGTATTCAGACGAACTCGCATACAAACATGGGCTCATCGATACCGATCTGTCGTTTGAAGAAGCACGCAAAAAATATCACATCAATGACCGTGCGATGAAATACGGTGACTCGGATATGTTTTCGAGGATGATACGGGATTAGCTTTCACCGCTTCCTTTTGATGAGGACGGTCATGACGGTGTTCATCACAATCATAACCACAGAATGAAGTGTGGTGGCGATATTGTATGTTTGTAGCGAAAAGAGCGTGAGAATATGACGCGACACATTCATCTCATAGAGACGTGGTCTCTCCGAATCAGAATGTGTCCACGTCTTTCGTAGTGTAGGAATAAACGCGACAATATCGATGAGTACCACGATCACTACTGAGACGGTTGGGTCCTTTGTCAGGATCCATGGAACGAGCCCGAGGAGTGCGACTACTAGAAAATAATGATCAATTTTTCTGATAGGCCCCGCTCTTCCTTTGAATAGATACTTGAGTGAGAAGAGAAATATGAGTATGGTAAACCCTTCTGCCACTCCAGTAGGCAACGCACCGATACCGGCACCTTTTACGAGACCACCAAAAAAAGTAGTCATCGATACGATAGACCAGATAAACCATGTATATGGATGCGGGTGTACACGCTCACGCACCACATCACGCAAATATGATATGTTTCCAATTACTGCGAGTAACGTGGCGCAGACGGCTAGGATTTCTTTTATGTACATTATGAAAATAATACCACAGGTACAATATCCCGCTTGCGATTTTATTTATGCGTCGCCAGTGCCACCTTGATACCGAGCGCAATGAGAACGGCTCCGGTTGCTCGCTCGACATAGTGTTGCACTTTTCCGACACGCTTTCGAATGAGTGTGTTTGAGAAAAATAGAGATACGAGGGCAAACCAAACAAATGTAATGGTCATCATTTCAATACCAAAGAGAAACTGTATTAGTTTTGGAGTAGCGGGATCGATCACTTGTGTAAATAGAGCGAGGAAAAAGAGAGTCGCTTTTGGATTCAATGCATTAGTCAAAAACCCTATTTTAAATGATGCCCACGCACTGATATCAGGGCGAGCTGCATCCTGTACTTCTGATTCGGGAGCTGCCTTTGCGCGGAGAGACTTGTACCCGATGTATATGAGGTACCCAGCTCCGATGAATTTTATAACATTAAATAAAACGATTGATTTGGAAATGACGAGACCTATTCCCAGGAGTGAGTATGCGACATGGACCATGATCCCCACCGCAATACCGATCGAAGTGTATATTCCCGTTTTTCTAGAATATATGATGCTGTTTCGGACAACCATAGCAAAGTCAGGCCCAGGACTCACTACAGCGAGTAGGTGGACAAAAGCGACGGTTGCGAATGTGGCGATAATTGGTGTGATCATAATTACACTATATCACGTATAGAAAAACCCGGCCTCTAGGGCCGGGTTTAAGCGATTTCATGACTAGGTGTACATGTAATCCCGAATCTGCGTGACCAATTCCCTCACGAGATATTGGTCCAAACGTGTGTCCTTCGGTAAAAATCGTGAAAAAGGATTGTCATTCCCTTCACGAAAGTCTCGTAAGGGCCTCGTATCACTTGCTTTACCGGGGAATCGATTTGCTGCCCAACGTGACAGACCAAATCCGTTATGTACCTGCTGTAACAACGCTCCATTTTGGCTCACCAAGTAGGTAAAACGGAAGCGCGCGGCTTGACCACTATGGCTGATGGGGTTGTATTCTATTCTGCGATCAACTGTGTGCTTGTTGATTGGCCACTCATCGAGGTGTAGGAGCAACAGATCCTGTTCAACACCCTCCCGAAGGTAACCGTTGCCAATACTGTGGCCTGTTGAGATGACCCACCCACCACCCTTAAAGCGAGTCCGCGCAGCGAATACCTTCTGGTAACGCATCGCTGCCACACGTGTTGAGTGATGGTCGGAATCATCACCGATGAATCCTCCGAACCATGCCCCCTCTATGGGGGTAGCATCTAATCTGAGAATGAGGCCTTTGGTGATGTGCTGAATAGCTTCTGTAGCCGAATATCCTTTTGTGGTGCGAGCTACTTTTCTTGATTGAATGGTCTTTGGCACAAATCCTTTCTTAAGATAGACTTGATTGTCATCTTTTCTAACGTGACTATACCATACGATTTTGCAAAAACAAATCTGATTTTACGAGCTGAATTTAGACCCTACACATCTTCCTCATCCAGTCTAGGAATATACCGTATGGTCTACCTGTAAATCCTGACACCAATGTTGCAACGACACATGCAGAAATTACTTTATGCATTGGAGTTCCAAGGATCGTGAGAACAAGAAAAACTAACGGCACTCGATAAAGTATAAAAACCAAAGAGTCACGTACAATCTGATGTAGTCGAGCTGATTTCCACATGCCAAGCTTACCACCTATCCAAAATCGTGTACGGCTATATGGTTCTACCGTAATTATGTTTGGAATGATCATAATAAGTCTACCTCTCCAAAACACTGACCATGGAATAGCCGAAAAGACAACTTCGACAAAGAAAGCTGTCATGATAATGAAGAGATTCAGAGCGACGGTATCAACCAGAAAACGTTTAACATTCATCCCAGCATTATACGCCAATCAATACGCATATACCAATTTACCTATCACAATTCACTACTTTTGTTGTAGATATAAAAGTAACAGGCTTTGTTATCTTTGGAATTTGGCCAATATAGAATGGTTCTGACAGGCTCGATGTGGTAGCACACATCTTTCCAGGCACGGTTGACTGAACAGTCACCGCCACCTTGTCTGCTTTTTCTTCTACTTTTACTATTTCAATTGAATAGCCACCAGAAGCGATGGTACCCGCAAAAGCTGCGATGATAGTACTTTTCGAAAAATCAACAGAGGGCAATTCTGGGACGCTTCTATATGTTGAATATACTTTGTTCCAAGTATCCTTCCACTGTTCTTGGTTGTTTACAACGATGTTTTCTTTTTTCTCATATCCAGAATTCCCACCTGCTTTGACAAGAGATACTTTTAAATCTTTAACAACACTGGCGTCCGGTGATGTAGAGACATCTTTTGTTGTGTCTCTAACGGTAGGAGTCTTTGATATTTGAATACTTGTCTCAGAAAGATTGAGATTTTTTACCTCTTGATACTGAGCACCAATGAAAAAGGTCAGTGTAGGCAAAATCCCTATAAAGAAAACAATAGCGGCTAACTTTGAGTACCACGTGACTTTGTTAAATTTGATCATTGGTTAATTGTACCACTATTCAGTTACTCCGCTGAATTTTTTTATCTTTTTAACCACTTCTCGCAGTACTCTGCTCGAAGCGATTTTTACACTTAAAAATCGGCTGCGGGACTTGGAATCGAACCAAAATTTTCGCTTTCAGAGAGCGACGTCCTACCTTTAGACGATCCCGCAATATATAAACAATCCATATAAAATACCCTAAAACACACACATATTCAAGTTTTGACAAAACTCATAATAGTAGTATTGTGTATTTGTGCTATGAAGAACACCATCGAAGTCCACCCGGCAACTAAGAAACGTTTGCTTGAGATGTACCTTCTCATTTACCTCTATTGCGACGAAGTCGCAGTCAAACACGCACGACTTGCGCGTGTGACCAAGACAACTCTCAAAGCTCAGACGAGGTGCTGGCCACCGCTCTGTAGCCTCCTGCTGTTCTGTCGAGAGAAAGTCATCAAAGAAGAACGGTTTGAGAGAATCCACATTCCCAATCTCGCAACATTGTCCTCTGACGAGATCCTCGTTGCGATCATCAGATCATGATCAGCCCGACTGCAGACCGGCCGCCAGTGTACTGGCGGCCGGTATTTTTTATTTCTTCCCTGCTGCTTTTATGAATTCTGTAAACAATGGGTGCGGTCGTAGTGGTCGCGCGAGGAATTCTGGATGAAACTGGGTCCCGAGGAAAAATGGGTGCACGGATCGTGGGAGTTCGGCGATCTCCATCAGCTTTCCACTCGGTGATCTACCTGAGAAAACGAGTCCGGCTGCCTCTATTTTTTCTATGTACTCAGGATTGACCTCGTATCGATGGCGGTGACGTTCGGTGATAGTATCTGTTTTGTATGCATCACGAGCAATGCTCCCCTTTTTTAGAACGGCATCATACTGGCCGAGACGCATACTCGCTCCGTACTGTCCCTCGGCGAGTTTTTTCTTTTGATCGGGCATGATGTCGATCACGACATCCTTTGCATTTGGATCGATCTCTGCAGTATTTGCATCCTTGAGACCGAGGATAGTGCGTGCATACTCGATCGTCATGAGCTGCATACCATAGCAGAGTCCAAAGTATGGGATCTTTTTTTCACGTGCATAGCGGATCACATTGAGCTTGCCCTCTATACCCGTTTCACCAAATCCGCCCGGCACGAGGATCCCATCATACTGGTCGAGTGCCTTGTAGTCTGGGTTTTTTATTTCAAAATCAACTGCGTTGACCACATGGATCACTGGTTTCAGCCCTTGTGCATATGCCGAGTATTTTATCGCTTCGAGAACTGATACATATGAGTCGGTCAGGATAAAGTCTCCGGTTGCAAAGTATTTACCAACAATGGCGATGTGCACCTCCTTTTTTGCAGACTTTACACTATCAGCAAACTTTTTCCAGGCACCGAGGCCTGTGCCCTGACGCTTTTTGAGCTTGAGCCGCTTTATCAAAATATCTCCGAGCTGATCTTTTTCAAAATTCACCGGTACATCATAGACCGAGTCGATGTCAGGTGCGGAGATCACATGATCGACGGGAATATTGCACGAGATAGCGATCTTTTCCTTTCTTTTTTTATCGAGCGGCACATCGGCGCGAGCGATGATGATATCGGTAGCGACGCCGTATGAGGCGAGCTGGTGAATCGCATTTTGTGTCGGTCGAGTTTTCATCTCTCCTATTTTATTTGGAATTGGGAGATATGACACCATCACAAACACCACATCATCTGGGTGTTTTATCTTGAGCACACGCGCTGCTTCGATAAACATGATATTTTGATAGTCACCCACCGTACCACCGATCTCGATGACTGAGATCTCTGACTTGTTGAGCGCTGCTGCGTGCTCATAACGTCGCACAATCTCGTCACGGATGTCCGGAATGGCCTCGACACATTTTCCACGGTAGCCGAGGGCGCGCTCTTTGTCGATCACATGTTTGTATACCATTCCTGACGTCATATAGTCCTCGTGAAGGAGATCCCGGTTTAGAAATCGCTCATAGTTTCCCATATCCTGGTCAGTCTCTAGTCCAGAATTCAAAACAAAAACCTCACCGTGCTCGGTGGGGTTCATGGTGCCTGCGTCGACGTTTAGATATGGATCGACTTTTGCGAGATTTACAGAGTAGCCTTTTGCATGGAGGAGTGTGCCCATGGACGACGTTGCGATACCTTTTCCTACTCCTGACATCACTCCACCAACTACGAAAATGTATTTATGTCGTTTTGCGGCCATGTTTGAAATTTAGTGTATAGCCTTATTGTAACAAAGTGGGAGACTGCGTCCACTAGACATTTAGATATCTTCGTACTGCCATATAGCTCGAGATAGCACCGAGGAATACTCCTGAGCTCAGGATGATGGCGAAAATCTGGCTAAAGTTCGTCACATAGTAGGCAAAGAGGATGTGACGTACGACTGATATATCTCCTGGGTATGCGTCGAGAAAGCGGATGTAGAGGGCGTCCATGTAGTACGCAAATAGACCGAGGATCACGAGTGCGATGATCGCTGAAAATATACCGTACATCACACCTGACACGACAAATGGTCCGCGTACATACATGTTACTTGCACCGACGAGCTTCATCACCGCGATCTCATCACGAGATGAAAAGATGATGACGCGGATAGTATTAAAGGTAATCGCAACAGCAATGAGTACGAGAATAACGATGAGCACCGAGACAGTTTTCTCGATGAGCGGAATGATGCGTGAGAGGCGGTCGATCACCACTTTGTTTTCAGCATAGTTTACATTGCCCACGATCTCTTTGTTAGCGAGGAATTTTGCAACAGACTCATATTGTGAAGGGTCTTTTGCCTTTACGGTAATGACTGCAGGAAGCGGATTCTCCCCGATCTCATCGAGTCCTTGGATGATGCGGGTATTGTCCTTGTGTTTCTCTCTGAACCACTTGAGAGACCCCTCGCGAGAGATATACTCGGTACTAGCGACTTCTGGGAGCTTTTGTAGATCTTTTTGGAGTTCGAGAATACCCACTTCATCTGCATCGAGTGAGAGATAGACATTTATATCTACCTTGTCTCGGATAGTGTCGAGGAATGTTTTGCTGAGCGTAGAAAAGAAAATGAGTCCTCCAAAAACGAGTAGTGAAAGTGAGAGGACGAGGATCGACGAAAGGGAGAGAAAACCATTTCTCCAAAAGTTTACAAATCCAGAACGAATGACGCGACGAGCTTTAGTAAAAATCATGCAATATATTTATATGAGTATATTATAACGCGTACTTGCCCTTTTTGTCGTCCCGCATCACCTTTCCTTTTTCCATAGTGATGACACGGCCTTTTACTTCGTCTACTACCCCACGATTATGTGTGGTGAGGAGGACCGTGGTACCGAGATCATTGATTTTCTTTAGGATCTTGATGATTTCAAAGGTATTGATCGGATCGAGATTTCCCGTCGGCTCGTCCGCAATCACAATGTCTGGCTGGTTGACGATCGCGCGGGCAATAGCGATGCGCTGTTTTTCTCCGCCCGAGAGCTCGTGTGGAAAGGCATAGATCTTGTGCTGGAGGTCGACGAGCTCGAGGACGTAGGGTACATCAGAAGCGATCTCTGCATCAGTGCGTCCCGCAGCCTCCATAGCAAAGGCGATGTTTTCGTATGCGGTCTTGTTGGGAATCAGACGAAAATCCTGAAATACCGTACCGATACGTCGGCGTAGCTTGCTCACTGCACTCCGACCCAGACGGTGAATGTTTGCAGACTCAAAAAATACACTTCCTTTTGATGGTCGATCCTCTGCGATGAGCATTTTCAAAAGAGTAGTTTTCCCGGCTCCAGAATGACCGACAATGGTGACGAATTCTTTAGGTTCTACAGTAAAGCTGACTGAATCGAGGGCAAGCGTGTCGTCTGGGTATACTTTCGATACTTTATCAAAATAAATCATTGGTACTAATTATAGCACTTTCTCCGCTTCGAGAAAAATCTCTATCTCTCCATCGATGACCTTGTCTACCTGTGACGTCTCTACATCGGTACGATGATCCTTTACCATCTTGTATGGATGGAGGACATATGAACGGATCTGATTTCCCCACTCGATATCGGTCGTTTTTGATACATACATTCCTTTTTCACGAGCGATCTGCTCTTCTTCCTGACGTTTATAGAGTTTCGCCTTGATGATATCGAGAGCTCGCTCTTTGTTCTGCGCCTGAGACCGCTCAGTCGTGACGTGGACAGATATGCCGGTCGGCACATGGACGATGCGCACTGCGGTCTCGCGTTTGTTCACATTTTGACCTCCTGGACCACCTGCCTTTGCAATACTGATCTCGAGATCTTTTTCGGGGATCTCTATCTCGGTATTTTTTTCAAATTTTGGAATGACTTCTACCATAGAAAAAGAAGTGTGACGCTGTTGTTTAGAACTAAAAGGAGAAATACGAACGAGGCGATGTACACCGGATTCGTGCTTTAGAGTTCCGTAGACATTTTTTCCAGAGATTTCGACGGTGATGTTGCGATATCCACCATGGTCATTTTCATTGCTGTGGATAACACTCATACCGAACCCTCTATTGTCACAGTACTTTTTGTACATGCGTAAAAGTATGGCAGAAAAATCCTCGGCATCATCACCTCCTGCTCCAGAGAAAATAGTCATGATGGCGTCACCAGCATCGTATTTGCTGCCACCTTCGGCCTGGATTTTGAGCTCACCGAGTTCACGGATCATGGCCTGGGCCTTGTCTACATCACTCCAAAAGTCCGCTTGTCCCATCGCGGTTTCGATCTCCTGTATTCGCTGTTTGATCTGTTCCTTCGTGAGCATGTGTTTGTTCTTCTTGTCTTATAAATTGTTTAAATCTGCGCAGATTTCGGATAATATGATGCCCTACCATGTAATGAGTGACTAGGATAACCACTCCCATGAGGATAATAGCTATCAGTATATACACTAAATAATCTTTTACAAACTGGGTGATGACAAAAGGTGCTTTTACATGTATTGATTCATCTCTCGTATTGCCCGCTTTATCCACCGCACGCACGATCACTTCGAGACTGCCATCCTTTGTGAGAGGTACCTGGAACGGACTCTCGGCTTGTACAAATACTGGCGAAGTGGTGATCGGCTGCATTTTGTCGACGATACCCACCTCATACCGATCTATACCTGACAGATTGTCAGTTGTAAAAAATGAAACTAGCGTACGCTCTACGAGTACGGTCGCCGCGACAAGATAATTTACTTGGGGTTTAAATGATGCGGGTGGTACGGTGTCGATCCGGACGAGGAAATGTCCGGTAGTACCCCATACCCCTTTCTTGCTTGCTTTAATATGGAAATACCAGAGTCCGTCTTTTAAGGCATCAAAAGACGTACTCGTCACTGTCCCCTCAGACACGTTGTCTGGTATGGTCGATGGATTATTGTCGACAATATAACTGAATCCATCAACGCCTGCATCCTTGTCCCATGAAAGGACTGGCGAATTATTTTTATACCACACACCCTGGTCAGGATGAGTCTCGGAATATATACGCACACCCTCAGGAGCTTTTGGGATGACGGTATACTCGGCACGACCCAGGTCTACCGTCGCCTCAGTTCCTAAACCATCGTTAAAAAGTACTTTTGTATTTGTATGTATACTGATTGTTCCCACTCCTGTTTTCAAAGCCTTAAAGGTCATCGTACCGACCAGTCCTGATCCAGTGATGATACCACCAGGGATCACACCGACATAGCTCGCGGTACCTTTTGTGTTGTCATATTTTGGCGGTTCTACCCACACACCGATGATCGACACACCACTCGATGGCCGAACGATAGAAAACTTGTCTTTATCAAACTGTACACGCACTTCGACACCATTCACCGACACTCCACGGGTGTCGATAATGATTGGTACATCAAACGTACTTCCCTCGACAAACGAACCGGTACGTGGAGACAAAGAAACTCCTACACGTCTCACGAGCGTCTGTGCATTGACGCTCGCCTGTGCGTGTACGGTCTCGACACACGTCATACCGCATATGAGTACCAAAAACCCTGTGATGATTATATTTCTCATAATGAACCGATATCTTTTACCTCTCGCTCTATGACCTTTTCCGCATCCTTTATGTCTTCTTTTAGATCTTTCATCGACCCACGTTTTACATCATCCTCAAGGACCTTGAATGTTTTTTTAACTGTTTCTCTCACTCCTTGTTTTCCTTTTTGCAGCGTGATCGTCTTTTTTATGAGCATCACCGCGAGGATAAAAAACACGACCAATGTACCGACAATAGGCCACATACCGATATCCGATACGATACTACCGATAGTGACTTCTAATTCATTTGATTTTGTAGAATTGTCGAGGCTCGGCGTGATCACTACCGCACTCACCTTGTAGACCCCATACTTGAGACTCTTTGGTACTACTGTATAGAATTCTCCTTTTTCATCTGTGGTGGTGGTGATAAATACCTTGTACCCATCTACATCTACAAATGTGATGAGCGCTTGTGCACGTGGGTATTGGGTGATACCCGCTATTGCTTGTTCACCAAATTTTCTGACTCGCATGATCTCAGGCGCATTTAGTGCAGGTGCTTTTTGAGTAGGCTCGGGAGTAGATGCAGGAATGTCTACCTCCTTTTTTATAGGCTCTGTTTTTACGGGTTCTGGCTTCTTTTCTGGGACGACCTCTGGTATTTCTGCTTTTTGTACTGTATACGTACCATTTTGAAGTGCTCCAGTAACATTTGTACCCTGTCCATCATTTGCTAAAATCTGTGCTGAATTTATAGATATTGATCCATTACCCTCGGCGACCGCACGAAGCCTCAAGGATACAACATCTCCCATACCTCCTGAGAAGCCTCCGAGCGAAACACCCTCGAACGAAACCGCTCCATTTTTATTAGAAAAACTAGGCTCGGTTACCCAAAAGTTTAAGACCGAACTATCTTTTGTTACTGATTCAATTGAAAATAAATTTGTCGGTACGGTGAGGCTCGCAGATACTGCATTTATAGGCGTCGTGCTATTTACACGAACTTTTACGGTGACCCTATCTCCGACAGAATAGGTCCCAGACGACGGACTCACTATGAGCGATGCTGCATGAGTAAAGAGTGGTAAACATAATACACATACAAAGACTAGCGCTTTGAGAAAGTTCTTTTCCATAGGTATGCCCCTAATAATACCACAATCACTATGATCGCTATGTGCATTAATGATGGATTTTCAGCGGACACAGTCTCCACGCGCTCATTTCCTCGCATGTCGATCGCTTTTACATATATTGTGCTATCTAGTCTTTGGTTTTTTAATTTATACGGACTCTGTGCTGTGGTATATGAGCCAAACAAACCCTCTTTTACTTTGTATTCCTTTATACCTGTTCCCTTGTCTTGGGTGTAAAAAGCGACAAAATGTTGTCCGTCAAACATGCTCGGATCTTTGCCCACGAGTGGCACGAATGATTCTGGTTTTTCGTTATCAACTGGTGGTAATTGCTGCTCGTCGCTCTTTGATTCTATCCGTATGACCTGTGGGACAACGCTGTTCTCGAGTACCGTACCAACACCATCATTTTGCAAGACCCTCACTCCACGCGCAGTGATAGTCCCTGACCCCTCCGAAGCAGGACGCATCGTGAGTGAAAGAATTTTTACTTGCTGCGAATTTATGCCGCCTGTGACAATACCTGAAAATGAGACCTGATTCCCCGCCACCTCAGGTGAGGTAACCCAAAATGTTACATTTGAATCCGCGCTTTTGATGTCGGTGATTGTAAATAGTGGATCGATAGATAGTGTACCTTCGACTGCATTTATACTCTGCCCAGCAGTGTCGAGAAAGGCTCGTACGACGATATCTTTGCCTTCAGCGTATGACCCCACCGTATGTTCAAAAAATAGTTTTGTTTTCATTATCCAGTCCAATTAAAGGCCATGATACTAAAATCAACAAGATCCATCTTTTGATCACCATTCAATGTATCACCCTCTGTCTGTACAATAGCTCCACTCAGAGATCGTCTGTACCAAAATGCACCGATTGAAAAGTCAATGAGATTTACCTTCCCATCTTTGTTGAGATCTCCCTTTAATGTACGCTGAATCGAAGCCCCCGCAAATACGTTTTTCGTACCGACGACGAATCCCGCTATATTTGAGAACGAGCTGATCTCATTGCCTAGAATCGATTTTGATTTTGCTGTGTGACCGCCGAGTTCTAGTACAGAGCTATCAAAGTTGAGTAGGTACGCTCCTTTGTCATCAGCTTTTTGTCTGATGAAAAATTCTGGCTCGGAATTTATATTGATGGTTATATCAGACTGTGGGACACTTTGTCCAAAGACGACGATTGTATCACCTTTTTTTACTTCTGTTTTATCGAGTGAAAGTGTCGGGGCGATGAAAATACCACTCACACTGGTGATCACACCTGAGGTGATAAAAATTGGGAAAGAAAATTGATTCGACCTCACACCCTGCTTGTCCTCACCGTACAGTGCAAACGTATAGTTTCCAGCCGATAGATCGGTGAGACGAGCGGTAAAGTTGCTGTCAGGCCCTGCGATCGTGGTGAGAACCAGCTGTCCGTCTTTCAAAATATTTACTCTACTCAATGGATATGCTCTTCCAGCAAACAGGATCCCTGTATTATTTTGTGACCCCGAGGTGCTTCCCCCGCCACCTCCACCACCCCCTCCTCCC